>Ga0255776_10004830_pt1 | contig 14141 bp, 18 predicted proteins | sample 071ome_19_FD_179974 | JGI IMG/M metagenome (GOLD analysis project Ga0255776, IMG submission 179974) | Coastal salt marsh microbial communities from the Groves Creek Marsh, Skidaway Island, Georgia - 071413AT metaG (version 2) | ecosystem: Environmental > Aquatic > Marine > Intertidal zone >... | reverse complement strand
CCAGAAGACAATCTTGCCATTGCTAAAAAGTATGGTGTGACTGCCACTCCTGTCCTGATTATCACTGATGGAGATGGTAACCTGTTGGAAACATATTCCAGTGGTATGCCTATCACCCAGAACATTCGCAAGTTGTGGACTAAGTACGGTGTATAGTCTCTGGATCCATCTAGTAGCATTCTTCCAAGTTGTCGTGATGAATTGTATTCAACCTGCCAACTGGAAGTATTGCTATCGGGTGGATCAGTGGTTGATTCCAGATCTTGTAGAAGGATATGAGATCTGGTCAGGTAAAACTCATCCTTATCAAAATGAAAAAGACTACCTCAACAACCTCCCCTCTAAATAATTAGACGGGAGGATTTTTAATAACCATGAATTTTAGGGAATTTAGCAAACACTCTGGATTGTATTGGAGAAACTTCCTGGGGAAAATTCAGGACGAAACACCTTTGGTTACGTCTCCTGGTGTGTACATAATTTTGGACAAAGTGCAATTCGAAGGAGTTGCAACTCCAAAGGATATGGAAACAAAATTCAAGAAAGGAAATTCTATTTTACTTCCACTGAAAGGTGGTGGAACTGAAAAACTAACAGCGATAGCAAAATCAAATGTAAAAGATGACAGCAGAAAAGCTTACAACCTTGGAAACGTTGCTGAGGGTGTAATTGCTTGTGCTATGGCAGCTAGATTTATCAGCAAAAATGAAGTTATAACTTCACGTCATGTTTGGAATGTGATCAATCAAATGCGACAACGTTTGAATGGAACTACTTCTATCAGAACGTTTAGATCTCTCAACATGAAAGGTCCCCATCTAAGAAAAAATCTTTACGATGATGTCACTGTAACCATCAGATTAGCTGAAGCAAATATATCAATGTTGTTTAGTGATGATGTAGAAGAGAAAGAAATTCTAGCAAGTCTTATGCTACCCTGCATTAGTTATGCCAACTCATATGAAATTGCTACGGCAGCAAAAATCATGTATGAGAATGGTGTCAAGGATTACATTGAAATTATTGCTGATGGCGAAACAGATCAGAAAGGAACAAAAGTTGATGTCAACTTGATTATCAATGAGATGAAAGAGATTGAAATACCAGCACACATGGAGAGAGGTGGAACAAAATTAAGATTGACCCAGATTTCATTGAAAAAAGATGTCAACCAATTTGCTCAGGTCGGTGGGTGGGAACTTGATAAAATGCAAAATTTCTGGGGAAAAATATTAAATGTGCAATTATCCAGTCAGAATGCTGTACAAACAATTTATGAAAAAGATGCTGCAATTTTAGGGGAAACCGCAACAAACGTTGCTGCGGTCATGCGCGATTTGTACAAGTGGGCTCATAGTGATTTGGAAAGAAAACTTACAAACCCTCATTGGATAGAACATTTTATAGATACTCTTGACGACTTTGCCACATACAAAGAAGAGTATGTACAGTTGATTGAAATTAAAACAACAACTAACACATTTGAAAGATATAATTTCAAACAGCTACGAGTGCCCTTACTTGGTAGATCGGACCTTGACGTGCCACCAAACCTTAGGTTACAATCGACATACAGTGAAAGTTCTCCCCGTGGAGGAGGAGCTCCTTTGCCAATGGTTACCATCAGTGCCCTGAACACGAATGACAACAAAGTTTATGATCTAATAAAATTCAGACATAAGTTGGAAAAGGGAACTGGAAGTAAACCAAAAGCAATCAGAAATTATGTTGAGAAACAAAAAGGTCTTCATCAATATGTTGGAGGATAATTGTGGCAGGCGCTAATCTCCACCTAGAACACTTAGAAGATCTCATCATCAATGATGGTGTTGAGGGAGCAAAGAATGCTTTCGGATTTTTGGATCACCTTACTAAAGCATTTTCTAGTAAAGGTGCTAAGTCATTCCAAATTACAACCAAATGGGATGGAGCACCTGCTATTTTCTGTGGGTATCTTCCTGGAAGTAAGGATTGGTTTGTAGCTAAGAAAGGATTATTTAATGTAAAACCTATACTGTATCACAACAAAGCAGAGATTGAAAGAGATTATCCTCCTGGTCATGATCTACATGAAGCCTTTATTTTAATTCTCAAGCATATCAAACCTCTACATGAGTCTGGAAAAATCAAGGGAATTGTACAAGGAGATTTTTTGTTTTCTAAAAACAGTAGAACTTTGAAAAAAATCAAAGGGGATGATTGTGTAGTTTTCAAACCCAATGTTAGTGGTATCACCTACTGTATTCCTAAGGGTGATACTTTGTATGATCACGCTAAGGATGCTGAACTGTGTGTAGTATTTCACACTCGCTACAATACAAGTAATGCCAAAAGTTTGGAAGATCTTGGCGCTGAGTATGCCTATAATGCTACTCATCTATCAACAAAGAGGTGTTTGATTCTTAGTTCTGAAACTTCAGAACTGGGTTCTAACGTAATGCTAACCCCACCTGAAGTTGCTAAACTAAAAAGATACAAGTCTGCTGGAGAAACATTGTATAAACAGTGTGGTCCTTTTCTTGATGTTATGTCTGATAGTATGAAGGATGCTTTTGGTATCGGTCCTCTGATGAAAATCTACATCAACACATATGTTCGTGCTGCTACTAGAGTTACTAGTGCCACGAGATTTTATCAAGGATATTTGAAGTTTGTGGAAGAAAAATATAGGAAAAAGATTGACGGGTATACTAAGGATTCTACCAAGTCAGTTTGGAAGAAAAGGATGTATGAGAGTTTAGATGTTGCTGAATCTAATAAAGAAAAACTGCTAAAATTTATTGCCCTATATAATACGATACAGAATGCTAAAGCGATCTTTATTCCTAAACTAGAGAAAGGAGAACGCTTCAAACAGTATTATGAAGATGGTAAAGGTGGTTATGATATTGGTGCTCCTGAAGGATACGTTGCTGTTCGAGAAGGAACCAATGCTGTGAAGTTGATTGATCGTTTAGTATTCAGCGCCAAGAACTTCCAGAGATGAAAAAGATTGTCCTAGCATTTGGGAGAATGAATCCTCCTACTATCGGTCACGAAAAACTAATTAAAATTTGTGCGGATGTTGCTAGGCAAAATCATTGCGACTATCAAATTTATTTGAGTAACAGTAACGATAAGAAAAAGAATCCTCTTGATCCTCAGACAAAGATCAAGTTGGTACGGAAAATGTTTACTACTCACGCTGAGCACATTCATGTTGATAGAGAAATTTCTAATCCATTCAAACTATTGGCAAAGTTCAACGGTGAGTATGATGATGTGATTTGGGTTGCTGGTGGTGAAGATGCTGCCAAATATGACGAAAGCTTTCATAAACACATGAAAACAGAAACTCCAGATTTTTATTACAGATCTCTGGTTGTTCATAGTTCTGGGGAAAGAAGTGCTGATGCTGAAGGTGCTGCTGGTATATCTGCTACTAAGATGAGAAACTTTGCTCTCCAATCAGACTTCAATAGTTTCCGTTCTGGTATGCCAAATACAATTACTGATGATGAGTGTAGAAAGGTGATGAAAAAAATTCGAGATTATATGTTATGAAAGATTTTAAGAAACTACGAGAAGAAGCACTCCGTCAACAGCAGCGTCACCAGGAAGTATTTCGTGAAGGTGATGCTGTTATGTCATCCCGCACAGGAGATAAAGGATACATTCATCGGGTTGGTGGTAATTATGCTATTGTTATCAGCGACGAAGGAAATATGTTCCGTGAATGGATAAAGAACATTAGATCTATAAATAATACGAGAAGAACCTCCCTTTTGAACGATGAAGAAACCAGATCCAATTAATAAAGTACAGCATAAGGACGAGTTTTCGTCTGGTTTGATGGAATCATATGGTAGATGGATGGGTGGTGACACCTTCCAAGGCACTCAAATGCCTGAACTTCATCTGTCTGAGGCACCATTTGATGGAATGGATCCACAGTCTAACGGTGCTGAGATCGAGCAGACTTCTATCAAAAAGAAAGAAGCAAAGAAACCATCTGCTAAGGCACAACTCGCTGCTAATGAAGAGGTTCTGGAGCGCGAGGAGTATGAGATCGATGGCGAAACCTATGTCATCGAGAAGGCAAAGGGTCTCGATGGTAAGGCTTGCTGGAAAGGATACAAACTTGCTGGCACCAAGATGAAGGGTGGTAAGCGTGTTGACAACTGCGTGAAGGCAGGTGTTGAGTATAAAGGTGACGAACTAACCGAAGGCAAAGAAAAGTGTCCTGAGTGTGGTGGCAGTGGACTAAAAGAAGGTAAAGAGTGTAAGCATTGTGGTGGCACTGGATATCACACTATGAAAGAATACTTTGAGAAAGATCCTAAGTCTGGTAAGATGGTGAAGAAGCACAATTGCGCTAAGAAAGTTAAGAAAGAAGGTAAAGAATATTTCTGCATTCCTGAGCAGCACACCATGCTTGAGGATGGCACAGTTACCCACTACGATCTAGTCAGCGAGAAGGGTGAAGTTCTCAGAAACGTTCCTGTTGAGGGACTGGAGATCATGATCAGCGAAGTTCATGAGCACGCTGATAACCATGCAAAGAATGCTGAACTTCTAGGCGAGAAGAAACTTGATCCCGTTGGTGGAGAAGACAAGGACATCGACAACGATGGTGACCATGACAAGTCTGACAAGTATCTTCTTGCACGTCGCAAGAAGGTTGGCAAAATCATTGCAATGAAGAAGAAAAAATGAAATCGTTCAAGCAATTCCGCGAAGAGTGTGGTTGCGATAAAAAGGAACGTAAGGCAAAATCAAAAAAGAAAAACGGAAACGTTGAAGTGATGCCTAACATTCCTGATGGTCAGAAAGGAATGACCACTAATGCAACTAATGAGTCTGTATTCGCTGGTAACTACCAAGGTCCTTTGTACGCACCACATCCTGATTTGGTGAAGGAGGTGGCACCTCCTGGAAAAAAGTACGAAAGGATGGTGAAGCACATCAAAAAGAATTACCCAAAAGATAAAGAGGGTATTGCTTACGCCACCGCTTGGAAACATAAGAACAAGAAAGAATCGTTTGAAGGTGGGGTGCAAAAAGCACGTCGTGATCACCGTTCTGGTACACTATTAACTTTCAAACAGTTCCTTGCAAAGTTGACAGACATTTTAGATGAGTGGGAGAAATAAATAGTTCTTGCACTATGATGTAAGATCATGTTAGGATTTCTACTTCCCCTCGCATCCAAAATTGTAAAAGACGCTGTTGCCAATATTCCTGATAACGAGGAACTTGGTGAAAAGTTGGTAGAGCTTTGCCTTGTAATCCTTAGAAAGGCAGTTACTCTGACCAAGACCGATATGGACGACAAACTTCTTGCGGTTGTTGAACAAGCAATCCAGAAGCGCGAAGAAACCTAAGATATAAATAAGTCTTAGATATTAGTAACTATCGGAGCACACGTCAATGTCCCTTTACGGAAGAACTGACAGCAATGCAAACAAAACCAAAGCTGGTGTGGGCATTGCTGCAACGTCGCAAGCAAAAACAACCATCTATATTGATGAAACTGAGGCAGCACTAGAAGCAAACAAGGAGCGTGGTCTAAACGCTCCTGGTTGGTGGTCCTACTACACCTACACTGATAGCTCGGGTGCTACTCGCCATAAGGCAGAGCAACTAGTTTTCATTGCAGGTGGCGATACCAACGCTAACGAGACCCAGGCAGACGATGCACAGGCAGCAGACGTTGCAGTTGTAATCACCATCAATACACAACCAGTAGATACTGCTGTTGCTGTTGGTGCTGCTCTACAACTTACCCTTGCTGCTATCTCCACACCTCCTGGTGACGCTTCGCTTCTCTCCTATCAGTGGCAGAAGAAGTCTGGCAACAGATGGACTAACGTTTCTGGCGCAACTGGCACCACATTTGATATTGCAACTTATGCTGCAACAGATGCTGGTTCCTACCGTGTCAAGATCAACTCCAGCAATGGTGCTAAGGAAGTCATTTCCGACACCGCTGTTGTAACAACTGCATGATCTAAATGAATTTTGATGAATTGACGCCAGACAACTGGTTATTTTTTGCCATTCAAAATTATAATAACCCGTCGTCCGTTACCTATTCTGACTTTGAAGAAGACTTGAAGAGATTCAAGTACATCAAACGATTGTTTAGGAGATATGAGACGACGGGGGAACTCAAAACACATCTCATTCTTAATCATGTGATTGTATTGTATAATGTGTTTGGTGAAGCAGCAACTCCGCTGCTGTTTTATAAAACAGAAGCAACATATTGGTCTCAAATCAAGGCGTTTATGTTGTTTCTAAATAGATTACCACCCCTATTAGACGAGGATGTTGACGAGGAATGTCTGAAAGAACTGAACCTAATCTAAATGAAATGATTAACAGTGCTGGCGATGGATCAGGACTGCAGTTACCCCCTGCTTTTGTTATGGTAAATCCTAGACAACATCGTAAGTATAAGAAAGGTAATCAAGATAAAGTAGATGGGCGCACTAAAGGTGCCCGCTCTCTCTTCGACCGTATCCAACGCAGAAAAATGAAAGAAGAAACGAACGTAACTGAATCTGTCTCCTCTGAGACTGAGAGAGCGCAGAAGTCTATTGCCCAAAGCAAAAAACTAAATCGTCAAAAGGATCTCCAAAAGAAACGTGGAGAAGCAAAAGAAAAAATGATGCGTAAAACCAAAGAGATGGATACGCTCATGAAAGCACGTCTGTCTGACTTTAAAAAGAAGGCAGGAGATCAAACTAAGAAGCTAAAGAAGCTCAATAACTCTGTAGAATTTGAAGGTAATGTTATGATGGAAAATCAAGATGTAATCCAAGTCGCACTGGATGTTGCAACTGCAGAACTTAATCCACAAGGAGAACAGTCCTTTGCTAAGATCCAGTTCTCTGATGGTGGTGTGCAAAACCTAGATAATTTCTCTGCTAAGCGTATCGCTGCTTGCTACGCTCAACTAGATGACACTCACAAGCAACAGTTCCAATACATGCTCAACAAAGATGCAGGAACTTATCAGGCAGCACTAGATTTCGCAGTCAAGAATGTCTGATCATGGCATTCGGTCTTCAAAAACTAGCAGTTTTAGAAAGTAAACTGGATATTTATGAAGATCTCTCTAAAGAGATGCTTGACAAACTTGAACGTGCTGTCGGCACCATCTCTGAGAACAGCAATAAGATTGCTATAATCTTAGAACGTCATGAAAATCGCCTTGATGAAGGTGAAAAATCAAATCAACTCATCATCAAAATGATTGAGGATTTGAAAACTAAAGTGGATAAAGACCACGAAGTAATGCACCAGAGAGTTTCTACTCTTCAGAAAAAAGTAGATACCAATGCTAAGTTTGTCATTGGTGCTGGCGCTGTTCTCGCTACCCTTGTGGCAGTGTTACAAGTGGTTCCACCCATCGTCAGGCTCTTGACTGCTCCTGCATCCTCTGTTAGTATGTCTGAAGTGGTGATGCCTGTTCGTGAGTTATCTTGACGTAAAGTATATACAATTAGTATCCTCTCGCTTAGTTCTTTTCTCCCGCAAGAAGGCAGACCTGTATAATTTCAGGTGTCCTTATTGTGGTGATAGTCAGAAGAGAAAGAATAAGGCGAGGGGATATCTTTTTAAGATCAAGAATAATTTTACCTACAAATGCCACAATTGTGGTGTGGGCAGATCACTTTCTAATTTTTTAAAAGATCAAGACACACATCTCTATGAACAATATGTCATGGAGAAATTTAAGGAAGGTAGCACTGGCAAGGGAACTGCCACACCCAACCCTAAATTTGAGTTTAAGGAACCCAAATTTGTAAAACGTGATACAGGTCTTGAAAAGATTTCTTCGCTAAATAATTCTCACCCAGCGAGGGTCTATCTTGAAGAGAGAGGTATCAAAGATCTTGATTACTTCTATTATTGTCCCAAATTTAAAGAGTGGACAAACAAACAAAAGAAGACTTTTGACACTCTCAGACAAGACAGTCCACGCATTATCATCCCATTCAAAGACAAACAAGGTAACCTATTCGGATACCAAGGCAGATCGCTTGCTCCTAAGGCAAAACTAAGATACATCACGATCATGCTGGACGAGGAACAACCCAAGATCTTTGGACAGGACAGGATAAACACAGACGAACCAATCTATATTGTTGAAGGACCATTTGATGCGACCTTTCTCAAAAACTCAGTTGCTATGGCTGGGTCCGATGCTGATATTCGGTCGCTTAATTGGAGCGATCATATTTGGGTATTTGATAACGAACCACGCAATAGAGAGATCGTCGCCAGGATCTCCAAAGTCATTGACCGAGGAGATAAGGTAGTCATTTGGCCAAAAAATATACAACAGAAAGACATCAATGACATGCATCTTGCTGGACATGATGTTCAATCTCTGGTAGACTGTAACGTCTATCAGGGACTACAAGCAACCCTCAAATTTAACGACTGGAAGAAAGTATGACAAACGGGCATGGTATCAAAGTAAAGAAGCGTAGCGGCGCTGTAGAGGCGTTGAACCTTGATAAGATCCACAAGATGGTAGAGGAAGCTTGCGAGGGGTTAGGGAGCGGTGTGAGCGCCTCTCAGGTGGAGATGAACTCGGGTCTCCAGTTCTTCGATGGCATCGAGACAAAGGACATTCAGGAGATCCTGGTGCGTTCTGCTAGCGATCTTATCAGTCTCGATAATCCTAACTATCAATTTGTTGCTGCTCGTCTGCTGCTGTTTGCAGTTCGTAAACAAGTCTTTGGACCATCGTGGGTTAATGGATATCCTTCTGTGGTTGACCACTGTTACAAGTGTGTTTCAAGTGGTGTTTATGACGGTGAGATCTTGCGTAAATATACTGCAGAAGAGTGGACCAAGATCAATTCTTGGATTGACCACGAAAGAGATATGCTATTCACCTATGCAGGTTTGCGTCAGGTAGTAGATAAATATCTGGTTCAAGACCGAAGCAGTGGTGAACTGTACGAGACACCTCAGTACATGTATATGATGATTGCTGCAACTCTCTTCCAAAATTATCCTACGGAAACGAGACTGGAGTATGTCCGACGATACTACAACGCAATCAGCAAGCACAAAATCAACATTCCCACACCTATCATGGCAGGAGTGCGAACTCCACTTCGACAATTTGCTAGCTGTGTTCTTGTTGATTCTGATGACACCCTCGATAGCATCTTTAGTTCTGATATGGCTATCGGCAGATATGTTGCACAAAGGGCGGGCATCGGTATCAACGCAGGCAGGATCCGTGGCATCAACAGTAAAATCAGAGGCGGAGAAGTTCAGCATACAGGCGTTGTCCCTTTCCTCAAAAAGTTTGAAGCAACTGTCAGATGCTGCACTCAAAATGGCATCAGAGGTGGATCAGCGACTGTCCACTTCCCAATCTGGCACCAAGAAATAGAGGACATTCTTGTCCTCAAGAACAACAAAGGCACTGAGGACAATCGTGTTCGTAAACTAGATTACTCTATTCAAATCAGCAAGCTTTTCTATGAACGTTTCATCAACAACGAAGACATCACCCTCTTCAGTCCACACGACGTTCCTGGTTTGTATGATGCTTTTGGCACTCCTGAGTTCGATGGTCTCTATCGCCAGTATGAACTTGATGGATCAATTCCAAAACGATCTATCGGCGGTCAAGAACTTCTTCTGGACCTCCTGAAGGAGAGAGCAGAGACTGGTCGTGTTTACATTATGAACATTGATCACTGTAATGAGCATTCTTCTTTCAAAGACAAGGTGAATATGTCTAATCTCTGCCAAGAGATTACTCTTCCCACCACTCCTCTTCAGCATATTGATGGTGAAGGTGAGATTGCTCTGTGTATTCTCTCTGCCATCAACGTTGGTAAGATCAACAAACTAGATGACCTAGAAAACCTCTGTGACCTAGCAGTCCGTGGTCTAGAGGAACTCATTGACTATCAAGATTATCCTATTGATGCTGCACGTATTAGTACGTTGGCACGACGTTCTTTGGGCGTTGGTTATATCGGACTAGCACACTACCTAGCACGTCAAGGAGAACACTATGACGATCCACGAGCATGGAAACTCGTCCATGACTTGTCTGAAGCTTTCCAGTTCTATCTACTCAAGTCCAGTAACACAATCGCCCAGGAAAAAGGTGCGTGTGAATACTTCTCTCGCACCAAGTATGCTGACGGTATCCTCCCTATCGACACTTACAAGCGTGACATCGACGAGTTCTGTGGAACCGAGTTGAACTATGATTGGGAAAGTCTTAGAACATCTATCACCACCCACGGTCTACGGCACTCAACACTGTCCGCACAAATGCCATCAGAGAGCAGTTCCGTTGTGTCAAACGCAACCAACGGAATTGAACCACCCCGTGCCTTCTTGTCCACTAAAAAGTCAAAGAAAGGACCACTCAAGCAGATCGTTCCTCAGTATGGTAGTCTCAAGAATAACTACACTCTTCTCTGGGACATGAAAGACAACGATGGTTACATCAAAGTTGTCGCTGCTATGCAAAAGTTCTTTGACCAGGCAATTTCTGGCAACTGGAGTTATAATCCAGAGAATTATGAGAACAATGAAGTTCCTGTTTCTGTCATGGCAGGTGACTTCCTGAAGACATATAAGTATGGATGGAAGACCTCTTACTATCAGAACACTTACGATCAAAAAGGAGATGAACCTGAACTGACCGCTGAGAAAAAAGAATCAATTGAAGATTTACTCAACCAAATTTTAGATACCGAGGAGGAAGATTGTGACAGCTGCAAAATTTAGAACGAGCGGTGAACCAATGCGTAGTAAAGTAGAAGGAATGACGGTGTTTAACACCACTCCAGTAGACAATACAAAACAGAAGATGTTCTTTGGACCCCCTCTTGGGGTCCAGCGTTACGATAAGTTCAAGTATCCTGTGTTCGATAAACTGACACAGCAACAGCTTGGATACTTCTGGAGACCTGAAGAGGTATCTCTCCAGAAAGATCGTGCTGATTACCAAGTTCTAAATGATGCTCAGAAACACATTTTCACGTCAAACCTTAAGTACCAAATTCTCCTTGACAGTGTACAAGGTCGTGGTCCTGGCATGGCTTTCATGCCTTACTGCAGTCTACCCGAGCTTGAGGGTGCCATGAATATCTGGCAGACTATGGAAATGGTTCATAGTCGTTCTTACACCCACATCATTAAAAATGTATATGCTGACCCATCTGAAGTATTTGATAAGATCCTAGAGGACGAGAAGATCCTTCAGAGAGCACAGTCAGTAACCCGTGCTTATGATGAGTTCCTCAGAGCAGCACAAGAGTGGGGTGCTGGCAGAATGTGGGAACATCAACTTGATGGTGTACCTCTAGCACAAAACGAACTCTATGAACTCAAGAGAAAACTATATCGAGCGGTCGCTAATGTCTATATCCTTGAGGGAATTAGATTTTACGTCTCGTTTGCTTGCTCTTTCGCATTCGGGGAACTTAAACTTCTGGAAGGAAGTGCTAAAATTATCGGGCTCATCGCAAGAGATGAAAGTCAACACATGACCATCACTCAGAATATTATGAATAAGTGGGCAGCAGGTGATGATCCTGACATGGTAAAAATTGCACAAGAGGAGGAGATTAATGTCTACAACATGTTTAAAGAGTGCGTTGAAGAAGAGAAGCTTTGGGCAGAATATCTGTTTAAAGATGGTTCCATTATTGGTCTTAACGACAAACTACTGGCTAAGTATGTGGAGTGGACAGCCAATCGCCGTCTAAAATCAATCGGACTGAAGGCAATCTTCGATACACCTATTAGCAACAACCCACTTCCCTGGACCGAGCACTGGTTGTCTTCCAAGGGTATGCAAGTAGCACCACAAGAGACAGAGGTTGAGAGTTATCTCATTGGTAGTATCAAACAAGACGTGAAGAAGGACACATTTGCTGGTTTCCAGCTATGAGAGAAGACTATCAACATGAGTTGATCCCTGGTCCAGACATTGATTTCAATGAGATCAGGGATCTATTTGATCCTATGTTATGGGACGTTGGATATCTTAATGATGTTGGTTTTCAACGTGCTAGTGCAGCACCAGTAAAGACTAAGTTTCATCTGTATGGATATGATACTACTGGTAACATCCACAGTCAGGTGTGGAATGGTATTGTTCTTGCAAGATACACTGAAGAGGGTAGTGATTACTCTCTGTATGAAGAAGCAGAAGAGATTTTGAAGACAAAGTTTGATCATTCAAATTTTATCTTCACCTATACAAACTTCAAAGAATCTGCAGTGCTATCTGGTATTGGAACAAGGGCAAAAAACTCTCTAATTTACAATAGAAAGTTCGGTTTTCAATCAAAGATCTGTTCTTTCATGTTTGTCTCTAAGATTGTAAACTATCCAAAAGTCACCCCCAACAAAGGATTGTTGGATTTGTGTGATGGATGTGAAGATTGCATCAATAACTGCCCTGTGAATGCTATTCATGAGGATTGGATTGATGCTAAGGCATGTGACAATCATATTGGTCAAGGCATTAAGTGGTTCTGGTATGATAAAATGCAACCAGACATTCCAAGGAAAGAGGTAGAGACCTGGGTATCCTGGGAAACTATGCCTGTGTTAAAATGGGGACAAGGAGTTGATGGGTTCTACAAAATGGACGGTTATCAACTTAAAAAAGATGGTAAACCTATCCCAATGACCCATTGCAGGGAGTGTGTTCTCCAACCAAGATGTAGTAAAGCACCTATTCTAGATGAAAATTATTGATGATGTTATGCCCACGGTTATGCAGGATCAACTGCATGATATTTGTGTACAACCAGATTTTAACTGGTCATTCTTGAATGATGCAACCTATGATAATAGGGAAACCTTGGCAAAGAAGATGGATAAACCAAAATATCCATCATTTTCTCACCTGGCAATGAAAGACTACATGCCAAAAACTCAAATCGCTCCACTTGTCTCTAGTCATTTGTTGTGTATTAGTGACAAAGCAGGTCTAGATCCACGTATTGTTTACCGCGTTAGGTTTGGAATGTATCTTCCAATTGCTAATGCTCCCCTACATAATAATATGCATGTGGATATGAAAGTTCCACATCAAGTGGCACTTTACTATGTAAATGATGCTGATGGTGACACCTTTTTCTTCGATAAAAACAGACAAATTGTTGATCGTGTCTCACCAAAGAAGGGAAGGATGGTTGTCTTTGATGGTCTTACTCTTCATGCAAGTTCAATGCCATCAAAAGACTATAGAATTTCCTTGAATGTAGGTTATGTCGATCCTAAGTTGGTTCAAAAAGTATGACGCAAAATTCTTTGCCTGGTTGGAAGGTGAAAGCACTCCAAGATCCAAACGTGAGCGAACGCCACGCGAGGATCGTGATGGACGGACCCAAGTCTCTCAGCGAGGCATGGGTCCTAAGCGCCCTAAGGTTCAAATACCAGATCCGTGGGACTGACTAAATACGCATAGGTTTATATTATGATGAAGTGGAAGAGTATCCAAATCCCTGGCGATATAATGGCAGCGTGTTTGACGGGAGCCTTATTGGGGATAACTGGGGTTTTGTTTATCTCATTACCAATCTCTCAAACCAACGACAGTACATTGGGAGAAAGTATTTTTGGCAGAAAAGAAAACCTAAAGGAGGTAAACGTAGAGTTACTTCTGAAAGTGACTGGCGAAAATACTATGGATCCTGCCCAGAACTGAAGGAAGACATCAAAGAGTTTGGGAAGGACAATTTTCAACGTGTCATACTCTCCTTGCACGAGACCCCAGGTCGTGTAAACTATGAGGAGACGCGGCAGCTCTTCCTTCATGATGTCCTAACAAAAGCCTTGACAGATGGAACGCCAGCGTACTACAATTCAAACATCCTCGGACGTTACTACAGGAAAGACTATTTTGATTACTAAGATTTTGCTTGCCTCTACTGCTCTTGCTGTGGGTCTCACTGGTCCACAGATGATCGAGACAAAAGAAGCACCTAAGATCCAACCTCTGCCTGTTATTCCTTACGAAGCATCTTGGAAGTGTGAGGACTGTTCACCTAACGAAAAGTATGTCCTCGAACAACTCCAAAAACAAACCAAGATCTCAGATCGTAATGCTCTTGCAACGATCATGGGTAACATTAAACAGGAAAGCA
>Ga0255776_10004829_pt1 | contig 14141 bp, 13 predicted proteins | sample 071ome_19_FD_179974 | JGI IMG/M metagenome (GOLD analysis project Ga0255776, IMG submission 179974) | Coastal salt marsh microbial communities from the Groves Creek Marsh, Skidaway Island, Georgia - 071413AT metaG (version 2) | ecosystem: Environmental > Aquatic > Marine > Intertidal zone >... | reverse complement strand
AGGCATCGGCCGCGAAACCCACAAAGTGGCACTGGAGCACTATCAGCAGACCAAGAACCTGCTGGTGAGCTACGCCACCAGCCCATTGGGTTTCTTTTAAGACCATGTAAATGAGCCGGCTCGGAGTCGCCGGCTCCAGCGGTTTACGCCGCTACGCTATATCCCTCGTACGTTCCTTGTATGTTCCCTGATTCATTCAGGGCTCCTCTGGGGCAGAGTTGATATTTTGGGAGATCCGCTCTGCTTCCTTTCGCACCTCAATTGAGGTGCGCCTTTTTTGTCACGTTATTCTTCATTGCTTGTCTTAAGTAGTGGCGTATCACGAGAGACTTTGATCTGCGCCACCAGTGACGTTCACTTAGGCCACGAAGGCTTTTAACAAAGCCACAAGCAACAGGCACCTCAACCGCTTCAACAAATCGTTCCATCTCGTCGGTTAATCACTGTGATACTGTTGGACGCGAGAGAGATAACCACTGAAATGGAGCTTCACCATGACCTTACTGATTCTCGGCCTCGTATTATTTGTTGGCGGCCACGCCGTGAACCTGGTGTTTCCTGACTGGCGCCGCCAACAGATTGATCGCCTCGGCCTGCTGCCCTGGAAAGGACTTTATTCTTTGGTCGCCGGCGCTGGTCTGGCGTGTTTAATATTCGGCTACGGAGATGCCCGGGCCGAAGGTATTTACCTATACCACCCGCCATTGTGGGCTCGCCACCTGGCCAGTCTGTTAACCGTACCCGCCTTCCTGTTGCTCTTTGCTAGCCAAATACCGGGTAATCGTATTCAGGTGGCCGTTGGCCATCCGATGTATCTCGGGATCAAGCTGTGGGCCTTTGCCCATCTGATCGCAAACGGCGGTCTCCATGACGTGCTGCTGTTTGGTGTCTTTCTGATTTGGGGCATTGCTGGGTTCGCCATATCCCGCCGCCGAGACAAAGCACTTTCCGAAGTTCGTGCCTATAAAGGTGTTCTTCGTGATGTTGCCACTGTGGTCGTCTCGCTGGGCGCCTGGGTGGGTTTTGCTTTCTGGGGGCATACTCTGCTGATTGGCCTACCTCCGCTGGGGTAAACTAGAGCAGTACCATCTTCTCCACTTTTTAAATGTGAACGTGTCACGAGGAACCTGCCACGATGAAACTGCCGTTAGAATCTCACTATGCAGCCCTCGGTGATATGTTTTCAAAACCTGCGCAGCCAACACCGGTGTCACAGCCCACTCTGATTCGCTTTAATGCGGCCTTGTTCAGTGAGCTGGGCGGTGAGCTCGGCAGCAGTACCCGCGACGTGTTAGCGCAGATTTTTTCAGGCAATCAATTGCCCGAGCAGGCAACCCCAATTGCCATGGCCTACAGTGGTCATCAGTTCGGGCACTTAAACCCCAACCTGGGTGACGGTCGCGCCATTCTGCTGGGCGAGTGTCAGCATGGTTCCGGGCAATTAATGGACGTGCAATTAAAGGGCGCCGGGCGCACGCCTTTTTCTCGTAGTGGCGACGGACGCTCCCCCATGGGACCCGCGCTGCGTGAATACATTCTCTGCGAAGCCATGCACGCCTTGGGTGTACCAACCACTCGCGCACTGGCCGTCGTCGCCTCCGGCGATTATGTGGTGCGCATGCAACGCGAACCGGGGGCGGTATTTACCCGCGTAGCCAGCAGTCACATGCGAGTGGGTAGCTTCCAGTACCTGGCCTTACAGCGCAAAACTGAAGGTGATGTCGATGCTCTGAAAGTACTCGCCGATCACGCGATAGAACGTCATTTCCCGGAATTACTTGAGCAGCCGCATTCGGCCGATGACCCGGCATCTCATCAGCCCGAAGCAAAGTATCTGGCCTTTTTTAGCGCCGTCGCCAAGCGACAAGCGAACCTCATCGCACAGTGGATGAACCTTGGGTTTGTGCACGGCGTGATGAATACCGACAACATGACCATCAGTGGCGAAACCATCGACTACGGGCCGTGTGCATTCATTGATGCCTTTCAACGCAACGCGGTGTTCAGTTCCATCGATACTCAAGGGCGTTATGCCTACCAGAATCAACCTGCCATCGGACAATGGAATCTCGCGCGCTTGGCGGAGGCGCTGTTGCCACTGTTCAGTGATGATGAATCCGTCGCCGTCGAATTAGCCACCGACGTACTGAAACGTTATTCAGATTGGCACCAGCACGCCTGGGAACAGGGCATGGCACATAAACTCGGATTGCTCACGCCAGAACCAGAACCAAAGCCAGAGACAAACGAGCCCATCGATACCTCTGCGTATGGTGAGTTATTTACCCGAGTGATTGATCTACTCGACACCAGTCGACTGGATTTCACCCTCTTTTTCCGCCGGTTAGCCCAGTGTGTAACCGGCGACTTCAGCCCAGTGCTGGCTTTATATAAGCTGCCCGAAAGCACTGGCAGCGAACCTCACCGACGGGCATTGAGCGAATGGTTGCAAGACTGGCATACCGTGATTGCATCACAGGACGCGGCGCTCACAGTGCAGCAAATGCAAGCGGCCAACCCTGCGCGCATTCCTCGTAATCATCAGGTGGCGGCCGTCATCCGTGCCGCGGAAGACGGAGACTTTGCCCCGTTTCATGCCTTAGTCGAAGCGCTAAGCGCGCCCTATACGGATGACCCGCAACTGACCGACTACGAGTTACCCCCCACTCCTGAGCAGAAGGTACTACGTACGTTCTGCGGCACCTGACTCCTATGCTTACTAAGTTCTGATTGCAGTCATCGAACGTATCAAAAGAAAGCCCAGCAAGAGAAAGCGACGCTAAGGGCGAAAGACACTGTTCCAGCAAGCCAGTTTTTGTCTTTCGCGCGCGCTGCTAACCTTATACAAAGTTTAGTAATGGTACGTCGGGAGACACTCATGGGTTTGTTGGTTGACGGTCAGTGGCAGGACACCTGGTACGACACCAAAAAAAGTAACGGCGCCTTCGAACGTGAGGCCGCCCAATTGCGCAACTGGGTGACGGCAGACGGTCAACCCGGGCCAGCCGGAGAAGGTGGCTTTGCCGCAGAGTCCGGACGTTACCACTTGTATGTCTCACTCGCCTGCCCATGGGCGCACCGCACCCTGATTTTCCGCGAGTTAAAAGACCTCGCCGGACACATTGGTGTCTCTGTGGTGTCGCCGGATATGCTCGACTGCGGCTGGACCTTCAATACCGATGAAGGTAGCAGTGGCGACCCGCTGTTTCACAGCGAATTCCTGCATCAGATGTATACCCGAAATAAAGCTGATTACAGCGGTCGAGTCACGGTCCCGGTATTGTGGGATAAGCAACAGGCATGCATCGTCAGTAATGAATCGGCGGAGATTATTCGCATGTTTAATTCGGCCTTCAACGGCCTGACTGGCAACAGCGATGACTACGCACCGGCGCATTTACTGGCACAAATCGATGAACTGAATGAGCGCATCTATCACACCGTCAACAACGGCGTTTATCTTGCTGGGTTTGCCACCCAGCAAGACAAATATGAGCAGGCCTTTACGGCCTTATTCGACTCGCTGGATTGGCTGAACGAACGCTTAAGCAGCCAACGTTATCTGGTCATCGACGATGACCATTCGGTCCTGACCGAAGCCGACTGGCGCCTGTTTACGACCTTAATCCGCTTTGATGCCGTGTACTTTGGCCACTTCAAATGCAACCAGCGTCGCATTGCAGACTACCCGCATTTGAGCGGTTATGTGCGCGACTTGTACCAGCACCCGGGCATTGCCACGACCGTCAACATGAGCCACATCAAGCGCCATTACTACTACAGCCACGACATGATCAATCCGACCCGGATTGTTCCTACGGGTCCGGCGCTGGATTTTTCTGCCGAACATGACAGAAAGCGATTGCGCTGACACACAACTGACATCATGCTGGGCGACGCTCTCTAACGTTCTAGCGCGTTAGCGTCGCTCACTCGTCCATTCATCCCTTGGCATAAGTGGTATGGGTGACATAAGCGAGTCGTAAACCGAGCGTTTAATTTCATTTTTCGTTACCGTCGATGTCAGGTAACTGTGCAGGGAAGAGTCATGAGCAGCATTCATTTTGTCGGTGGTGAAAAAGGCGGCGTAGGTAAATCCGTATTTTCACGTTTGTTATCCCAGTATTTTCTCGACCATCAGTGGCTATACGCCGGGTTTGATGCCGATCAGTCTCACGGCACCCTGACCCGTTTTTATCCGGAATTTACCAAGGCCATTCGCCTGGATGATTTTGAAGGCGCTGACCAGATTATGGAAACCGCCCTCGGGGACGAGGTCAACGTCGTGGTCGACCTCCCAGCCCAGTCGGAACGGTTTTTAACACGCTGGTTAGAAGACAACGATGTTGCCGGACTGTGTGCCGACACGGGTGTCGCGGTGCACTTCTGGTATCTGGTGGACGACGGTCGTGATTCCGCGTCACTGGCGCAGGCGTTTTTGTCACGCTTCGGCCAACAGCTGAACGTCACGCTGGTTCGCAATCACGGTCGTGGAGAAGACTTCTCTCTGCTCGACGAGCAACTGGAAGGCGCCGGTTTCTTAGGCGCCAACACCCTGGACCTGCCTGCCCTGCATGCCAACACCATGCGCAAGATTGATCGCACGAATTTGAATTTCTGGGCGGCCTCTAATCTTGAGCAAGGCCTGACAGATGGACTGACCTTGATGGAGCGTCAGCGCGTTCGGGTATGGAAACGCAAAGCCGAGGCGCAACTTGAGAGACATCTTGAGAGACAACTGGAGGGGCTGACAGTACAGGCGTCACCTCAGGCGGAGCCTCTCATTCAGGCGGAGCCAGTAGCTCAAGCTGAACCATCGGTTCAAACTCAGCAAATCGTCCCACCTAATACGTCGCAAACGCCAGAGTTTAATTAAACGACGTGCCTGAGACTGGAACTACCATGTTCCAGTTTCAAGCTGGCCGCTCTAAATAGCGACCAGCGACATAAAAAACAACAAAACGCCGCTTATTGAGCGGCGCTTTTATTTACAGCGTCGTTACGGTGACAGCGTCGTTTTGATTACAGCAACGCTGCAAAAATCACAAAGACGAGAATACCGGCCGCACTGATACCGACCGTTCGGGTTTTCAACAGTGGCGACTGCAACCCCACGACAACACCGGTCAGTAAGGTGAGAATCAAACCGGCCGCCATCAATTGCTCCAGGATACGGAACAGACCCGGGCCATGGCCCATATGCAACTCCATCATCGCCGCCACGAAATCGGGGGATACGGGCGTCACCTGAACACCACCTTCCACGGGCATGATTTCATAAAAATCACGACTGGTTGGGCGTGTCATCATCATGGCGCCGCGCTCTCTCAGGTACTCGAAATCAGAATCGAGGCCAGCATCGGCCAACGCTAAACGAACCTGAACCGCTTTTTCATCCGTATCTTCAGCATCAAACACCACACCCGGCAAAAGAATCGCCTCGCCTTTGACCATCTCGCCTTTAATACCCAGGAGATAAAGTCCTCCGGATACCGCCACGATCAACATGATAGGAGCAAAGAATGCAGCCAGGTAGAGGTGCAGCGTCATTATGGTTTTACGGGACATGGGAGGTCTTTCGTTTCAATTGAGAATGAGTTGCATACTTACACATTTTTCAAGAAACATCTGTAAAGAAGCGTCCTAAACGCAGTCGATTCTTTTATACCCGGTGCTTTTGTACTCAATGCTTTTATAACAAAGTACCGATCAGTCACTCAGACGCTGGCTGGCCAGCGCGCCAACAGCTGTCGCCCTGCGTCCTGTCCCATGGCGTAGGCTTCATCCAATACGGTCATGTCGGTCGTGAACTGGCCTGCGGCAAAGGCTTCGGGAGGGCACAACTCAATCACTTCACAATCGGCCGGCGGCTGTCGAATAAAATCGAGGGACCGGTTGTAGTCCTGATCGCGCGTTTGTAAGCGTCGCGCAGCACCCGGGTAGCGTCGCATAATCAGAGGGAATAACCGACGAATACGATAGGGCGATTTGCGATAACTCGCCGGGTTCGAACGCACCACCACAATCCGTCGCGCACCGCGCCGATAGGCATCTTCTACTGGCAAGCTATCCGCCACGCCACCGTCCAACCACTCACGGCCGTACAGACTGACGGCATTACGGTAAGCAATCGGCATCGCAGCCGAGCATTTAATGGCCTGAAATAATTCGTCTTTTTTCGGCGTAAAATAGTGCGCATCGCCACTAAGTGCATCCGTTGCAACCACTAAAAATTGACCGCGGTAGCGCTCAATGTCATCGAGGCCGATGTCACATTCCCGCTCCGTAATATCCCACAACCAGTCGATATCAATGAGATGTCCACCGCGTAAAAAACGACGCAAAGATTTAAATTCTGGACGGCGGCAATAATCCGTAATGACGCGGTAATTACGTCCATGTTTTTTGCCGAGATACGCAGCTGCATTCGATGCGCCGGCAGAGACACCATAGACGTAATCGAATGGATAAAAATCCGCCGTAATCCATTCATCCAGCACACCAGCGCTGTAGATACCACGCATGGCACCGCCTTCAATAATCAGCGCGGTGTCAGTCATGGCGGTTGTCGTCACCGGTAGTTTGCCCAAACTCATGACCATAATCGTGCGAGCTGGAGAAAGTAATGGTCATGGCATCTAAGTCGGCCTCAGAGACCAGATCCAGTTTCATAAACTGCGCTTTGTCGAACATAGCGAATTCGGACGTGGCGCTGGCCAGCAGCTCTCCTTGTTCGTCGTGAAGTTCACCGATCATCAGATATTTGCGTTTATTTTTCTGCTCTTTAATCCAGCCCGTCGCGACGACCGATTGATCGACGTATACGGGCTTTTTAAAACTCACGTTTAAGTCGCGGGTCAGCGGGTATTTATTAATAAAATACATACTGGCCCACCCCATCACTTCATCAAGAATGGTCGAGGTGACGCCGCCGTGCGCCAACTTCGCCCAGCCGCGTAAATGCTCTGGGATCGTGACCCGGGTACGCACTTTCTCGCCATTACTCTCAAAGTCGAGATTCAAACCATGTGGATTCTGTGTGCCACAGCCGAAACAACGATGATCAGCTTTGTTAATGGGTTTCCAGCTCATACGGGGCCACTTTGCTACTCACATTCAAGTTAGTTAATTTCGAGTCAGTTAATATCGATCTATTTGATTTTAAGAACCACACGATAACGCGGGCTTTCGTGTTCAAGGCGATGAATGGCTTTATTGACGTCGGCCAGATCAAACACTTCAACCTGAGGTTCAATCTGATGACGCGCAGCAAAGTCGAGCATGTCTGCAATTACGGCTGGGCTGCCCACCGGCGATGACGAAACGGAACGCTGCCCTGCCATCAAGGCCATCACATTGACGGACATCGGCTCAAGTACCGCCCCTACCAAATGAAGACGTCCTTTGGGTTTCAACGTATTCAGATACGCGCCCCAATCGAGGGTGACATTCACCGTCGAAATCAGGAAATCAAACTGATAGGCCGCCGCTTTCAGCGCCTCGGGGTCACGGGAATCGAGGGTTTTATGCGCCCCCAGAGACAGTGCCTCAGTACGCTTGGCTTCGGATGAAGTAAATGCCGTGACTTCACATCCCCACTTATTCAGGAACTGCAGCGCCAGATGGCCAAGACCGCCAATACCAATCACACCGACCCGCGCCTTCGGTGTCACGTCGTATTGCACGATGGGATTAAAGACAGTCACACCACCACAAAACAACGGGCCTGCGACTTCACTGCGCAGATTATCGGGCAGTTTTACCACGGCTTGAGCCTGTGCACGGACTTTGTCGGCAAAGCCGCCGTGGCGGCCGACGATGGTGCCTTGCGATGCACCACATAAGTTGTGGTCGCCACTCATGCAGCTATGACATTCGTTGCAGTAGGAGGCATGCCAGCCAAGACCCACACGGTCGCCGACTTTAAGATGTTTTACGTGCGCACCGACCACCGCAACTTTGCCGGCGACTTCATGGCCGGGCACGAAAGGATAGCGGGTCATGCCCCACTCGTTGTTGAGCATGCTCAGGTCGCTGTGGCAGATACCGCAATATTCAACGTCGATTTCTACATCGTGGTCGCCCAAAGGGCCGGGATCGTACTCGAAAGGGGTCAGAGCTTCACCGGGGGCGTGAGCAGCATAGGCGTTGATCATGAGGCATCTCCATCAATAGGTTTCGCCTCATTATGCAAAGCCTGCGGGAGTTTGTCACAAGCGCGGCCGCATAAGAGTGTTCCGCCATTATTGCAGATTCAATCGTGGCACTCGTGGCGTCAGACGACAGACTAATTCGTAGCTGATGGTACTGGCGAGGCGGGCAACCTCATCGATGTCGACCAGCTCGCCCCACAGCTCCACCGGCGAACCAATCACCGCCTCCGGTGCATTCGTCAGATCTACGGTCAACATGTCCATAGAAACACGCCCCACCAAGGGAACGGTACAGCCTGCAACATTCACCGGGGTCCCCGTAGGCGCATGGCGCGGATAACCATCGCCGTAGCCAATTGCCACCACACCAATGCGCGTATCCTGCGCTGCGACCCAGTCGCCACCGTAGCCAACGCTTTCGCCCTGACGCACCCAATGCGTGCTGATTAACGCCGACTGCAGCGTCATCACTGGCCGCAAACCGAATTCCGCCGCCGAGCGCTCTGCCATCGGCGAGCTGCCGTACAACATGATACCCGGGCGCACCGTGGCCTCACTTGGGCTGCCGCCGCGCAAAATCGCAGCACTGTTGCTGAGACTCAGGGGGGCGGCCCAGGTACGTTCGGTCATGCGGGCTTGTTGTTGCTCGTACAGTGGATGGGCTGGCTCATCCGCCGTGGCGAAGTGGCTCATAATCTGCCGCAGCATCAGCTTTTCGTCGCTACGAATCCGCGCGACCATATCCAGCGCATCTTCCAGCCGAACGCCAAGCCGGTTCATACCACTGCTGACTTTCAGCCAAACGGCCACGCCTTCTTTCAATTCCGCTGCCATTCGGTCGTGTAACTGCTGCGGATGATGCACCACGAGTTGCAGGTGATGTCGGTCGGCTTGTTGCCATTCTTCGGCGTCGTACGCACCTTCGAGGACCAGAATAGGTTGGCGAATTCCGGCGTCTCTCAATGCCAACGCCTCATCGACACAAGCCACTGCAAAGCCATCGGCCTCACCGGCTAACGCCTCCGCGCACGCCACCATGCCGTGTCCATAGCCATTGGCTTTGATCACAGCGTAAGCCTCACGGGCCGTCGTTGCCTCACGGGCAATCCGGTAGTTATGGCGAAGATGCGACCAATTCAACAAAGCGCGAGTAGGGCGAGTCATAGGCGTGGGAAGATTCCTGAAAATCGGTACAATACGAAAACAAGCGAATAACGGTATCGCCCCTGAAAGATCGAAGTACCCACATCATGTGTGTGCTATTTGCGCGACCTGTAAGTAATCGATAACCGTTTGGCCGGGTCACCCGACCAAGAATTTCATTATGTCAGCCCTGCCCGGCCCCCGGAAGTGATTCATGCCCATTCATCCGCTCATTGGCGACCACACCATCAGCTTATCGTCGACTCTGGCTGCGACCATCGGTCTGAATGAGGCCTTGTTACTGACGGTACTGAACGATGCGGCGCGCCTGCAAACTCAGCCGCAGGCACGGCTGGCAGCGGATACCTTGCGCCGGCAACTGCCGTTTTTTGATGATGCCACGCTGAAAGCGACCATCAGTTCGTTAATCTCACAAGGATTACTGGTACTGCATGGCCCGGAGTTCGGCCGCAGTGCCGGCATTATTTTCAGTTTTGGCGATGCCCCTAACGCCCGTCAGGCAGAACGAGGACCGGCCGTCCCCGCACGCTACACTGCTACTCAACCTCAGGCGAGCAAAACACCGCCACAGGGCAACGTCCATGCGAGCCCTGGGCTGGCAGCGCAGCAGGCGCCGGTGCAAATGCCAGCGCAATCACCGGCGCACGCACCCAGTCACAGTGGCCGGAGCAATCAGGCTCAACCCATCCCTGAGCAATGGTCCCCGGCAGAAGAAACACTGCAACGCCTGGAACAGCATGGGATTCCGCGAGCCTTCAGTTGTGCCCAGTTGGATGCGTTTGTCCTGCAAGGGCGTGAACAAGGATCAAACCGTAATGACTGGAATACCCGTTTCTTCCGACATGTGAAAAATCAGTGGGTGTATACCCAGAACGATGCCAGCCGCTTCCGCCGACAAGAAGAACGCACGGCCTTTTCACCCGCGCCCAAAGAAGAAGCCCGCCCGATTTCGGCCGACTGGGCGCCAAGCGATGATGCCCGCCAGATTCTGCAGCGCGCCGGTATCGACCCGCAGTTTATTAGCGATGCCGTGCCAGAGTTTGTGCTCTACTGGGCCGAACGTGGCGACGCCATCAAAACCTGGAACAGCAAATTCATTCAGCACGTGCGCCAGCAGTGGGCACGTTACACAGCGGCCGTTGAGCACTCCACAGTGCCCACCCGCATCGACGCTCAATGGACACCGGCCGACGACTGTTTCGACATTCTGGCCATGGGGCACATCCCGGAAGACTTTGCCCGCGCACTGGTCGGAGAGTTTGTTTTATACTGGCGAGACTCGAACCAAGTACACAACAGCTGGAACAGCCGCTTTCTGCAATACGTAAAACAGCAGTGGGCGAAGCGTCTGGCGCAATCAGGCTCAGGAGAAGGTCATGGACAGCAAGCAACTGCTCAACCGGGTTACGCAACAGCTGAAGCAAGCGTCCACCGACTCAACGACACCAGCTGGGCAAAATAGCGCACCTGATGATGACCAGATGGCGGCCATCAATCAGATTTTTGAGTTATTCCGCTTTAATTATCACAACCAGTTTCTCAAAGCCTTTCCGGATCTGAACACACTGAACATGGCGAAGCGCCTGTGGCTGCGTCTGCTCAGTGACTACAGTGCTGACGTCATCATGCGTGCCGCCGAAAAAGCCGTAAAAGAAAACAGCTGGCTGCCTAACGTCCACGAAGTTCTTGCCCGTTGTGATATCGCCGACGTACTGGGGTTGCCCTCGGCACACGCCGCTTACGTGGAAGCCTGCCGCGCGCCCTCACCTAAAAAAGAATTTTCATGGAGCCACCCTGCGGTGTATTTCGCGGGCCGTGCCACGGACTGGTTTTTTATTGCTAACGAGCCTGAAGAGAAAGTATTTCCTGTATTTAAACGGAATTACGACCTGTTGATGCAGCGTCTGCAACAAGGAGAGTCACTGGAGCTTGAACTTCCCGCCGCCTTACCCGAAGAGACCACTACGCCTCTCTCTCGCGACCAGCAGCACCAACGGCTCAATGACTTACTCAAACAGCTCTGAGGCCCTATGGAACGACAAGAAGCAGGCATTCACTGTCCTTACTGCGGTGAATACCAAACGGTACTGATCGACCCGAGCGACCTGGAAGAAGAAACCTACATCGAAGATTGTCAGGTCTGCTGTCGGCCTATTTATTTTCATTTAAGTGAAGATTTCGATGGTAGCCTGTCATTGACGGTGCGCCATGAGAATGAAGGCTGACGCCAAACATCATCCATAGTAAGCAGCGACGTTTGCTATACAATCGATGATCGCTGCTATTTTTTAATCCAATCACTGCGATCTTTCGATCCGACCTTTTAATCCGATCAGTATTCCTCAGTTGCTCCGCCGCACTCGTCTCCCGTAACTCACTGAAGTCTTATCATTACGTTAATAATAATCATGGTCTGAGCATTCAAAAGGTAGCTCTTAAATGGGCGAGAAAAACGTCAAAAAATCGATCGCCAATAAAAAACAGTTCCTAACAGGCCTGATTTTCTAATGATAAAGTACTGTTTTTATTAAGTTTTTCCTCATCTAATTGACACCTGTCTCTTACTCAAGGTTTCATGGCGGCTCTTCACGAACCACGAACAGAAGGAAACTGTTTTATGAAGCGCTCTGCTTTAGCCTTGTCGGTCGTTCTGGCCACGTTATCTACCAACGCTCTCGAAATCAGCTCAGTCGACGCAGTATATGACACCGCTCGTATTTCTCAGGAACTGTTGATTCCTAGCGATACGGTTGACGGTGTTACCTACGAAAGCCAGCTAACCGGTGCACCTCACCGCGCGGCCTTCGATGTCTCTGCTAAAACCAACTCACAAGCCGCTGCGGCACTCGAGCAGGCCGGTATTTACCCTGCGGGATATTTCAATAACTACCCTGCTCTACCGACCACGCAGGCGGCACGTGATCAACTGATCTCGGAAGGCGTTGCACTGAACGACGCCGCCTACCAGGCACACATCGATAGCCTGATTGCCGGTATCCGTTACACCGGCCTTGAGGCATACAGCGATGCTAACCTGTCTTTTCAGGGCGTGAGTGATACCACTCTGGTTCTCCACGATATCTCAAATGGATCTGAGTTCGCGTGCGATCGCTCGACCTTTGATGTCAAAGTCGCTCCGGCCCAGCAGCCAGCGTCTTGCTTTATTACTGCCACGGACTCGTTCGACCCTAAGTTCTACAACTTTGCCACCGTCAGTTTCAAAAACGACATCTTGCTGACCGATTACCAAGGTATTCTGACAGCGTACTACCAAGGTAATGAGTACGTACTGCCGATTACTCGTGGTGGTGCAAATGATTACATCATTAACAACAGCACAACGCCGATCATCAGTGGTCGCTTCATGGGTACGGATACCGTTTTTCGCCTGAATAACGACGGCACCGTAAGCACCCTTGTGTTCCCCGAGATCGCCACGGGTGAAAATACCTATATTCAATTAAACGATCGCTACATGCTTGTACTTGATGGGTACGCAGAAGGAACCACGACGGATGGTTACTGCGAGTACACCATCAATGGCACTGAAATCACCTGCGCCAATGACATGCAGGCTCTGCCGTATGCGGTCGCCAAAGACGACGCTGACCCCGATGAGTACGTCGGCTACAGCCCGTTCCTTAGCCTGGGTTACGAGTCTGAAATCCTGGGTGCATTTTTCGGCTACGAAGATGTGAGCGTGATGCCAGTACTGCATGATCTGGTCAGCGGCGAGTCCACCTCTCTGACGCAGCCAGTGATCGACAACCTGAATACCGTGCTCGGGGTCGACTATGTTGATGCTGTGCGATCCGCAGTCATGGATCTTTTTTTGAGCAACTTTACCGGTAATAAATACCCTGGCATGTCGGCAGAACTGGAAGCTGAGGTCATTGAAGATGTCGTCGCTAAAGTTGCCGTCAGCGGGTATGCAGAGTTTGCCGCCACTGGCGATGCGGTTGCAGCCGTTCAGAATGCGTCACCAGCATACGTTACTGACCTCTTTTTAATGACCGCCTCTGAAACTCAATACATTGGCAATGGTGTGATTAAAACGCCGATCGCTAAGTACACCATCACCCGCGCAGCGGAGCCTGTGGAAATTCAGGTCAACCTGCCAAACGTGGTGGGGCAGTCTGGCGTTGAAATGGTTCTGATTAATTCAGACGGTGAACGTAGCGTGATCACGTCTAACGAAGACGGAACCTTTGCGATTGAGGAGACTGGCAACGGCACCTATCAAGTGAGCCTGTCTTACCCTAATCATGTGTTCGAATGCACGACCATTGATCTGAACTCTGAAGAAGTTCAGGACCTGACGCTTCTGGCGGGTGACCTGAATAACGACGGCTATATCGATGCATTTGATACCGTCGTCTTCACTTTCCGGTTCTTCTTCCGTGGCGTAGACGTCGATGTGAACAACGATGGAACAGTTAACGGTGCGGACCTGAATATGATTCTTGCCAACCAAGGCGCGGTTCAATGTGGCCTGTAACTGTTAACGACTCTTCCGGGCCACACAGCCCATTAAAAAAGGCCGCGATTGCGGCCTTTTTTATGTTTTACATGCCGTCGTATTTTTTGATCAGTCAGCGACAAACTCACCGGCCAGCAAGCTATAAATATCGAGGTCGATATCTTCACCATTAAATTCGGCCTGCGCCGGTAATGTGCCCTCAAATTGAAATCCGAGTTCAGTCAGAGATTCTGAGTCTGTGCCATGAACCTGACGCATTTCCAGACGTTGCAGATGCAGCTCATTCATTAAGTAATTGATCACAGGCGTTAATACTTCACGCAACGCGGTTAAATCGCAGGCCG
>Ga0255776_10004825_pt1 | contig 14160 bp, 7 predicted proteins | sample 071ome_19_FD_179974 | JGI IMG/M metagenome (GOLD analysis project Ga0255776, IMG submission 179974) | Coastal salt marsh microbial communities from the Groves Creek Marsh, Skidaway Island, Georgia - 071413AT metaG (version 2) | ecosystem: Environmental > Aquatic > Marine > Intertidal zone > Salt... | reverse complement strand
CACGCGTACTTTCGTGAAACCGTATGTCCTCGACGGGAGTATCTCGATCCACGTTTGCATTATAAACGTACTCGCTTTCAGATGCCAAAATAATCTGTATGTCGCGCTTGAAACACTCGGAGAGAAATTCTTGCATTTTTCTCGGAAGTACGGAGTATTCGTATCTGTTGAGCGTAAAGCAAAGCATATCCACGCACACGCACTTCACCGGCTCCGCGAACCATTTCGAATAATCCCAAGTGGCATCGTCTCGTGGTTTCATTCTGCACACGCACGTCTTTCCAAAGGTACCGGCAACATCTAACGCGATCTTTTCTCTCTCGCGTCTCGCGGCAATTTCTGCTTGATCGCCAGGAACGGGCCTCGAGAAAGGCCTCTCGAAACCTGAAATATCTGGCTCGTAAACCCCCGCGTTTCGTATGCAAATCCCTAAATTTTCGTGCCCGTTGCACGCCGCCCGAAACTTTTGCCAAATTGCGTACGAAGCGTCATCTACGGAGTCAAATTCTAACCACACCCTCGTCGAATTTACCATCGAATCTTCCAAATGCGCGTTCACGACACTCGCGCACTTCATCAGCGCGTGCTCTCGAAACTCATTGATCAATTCCTCGGCATTTCTAGACTCTGGAGACAATAACTCCCTCCTCCCGAACGTTTCCCCGGCGCGTCTCCGGTCGTCGTCGAACCTCGGCCTATACGTCCGAATAATAACCGCGTGTAAATTCAAATGCGACGCGAAGCTCAAATCCTCCTCCAACTGTCGACACATTCGTTCACACGACCCGAACTTCACCTCATCTCGTCTTTCTTTATCATCGTCGAAACCATCTCTTCCTCTTCTTCCGGATTTGTAAAAAAACTCGTAATAGTCGCTCGGGCATCCAAACGCGCATATTCCAACGACTTGCGTCGACCAACTCTCCGCGGAGAGTTGAAAATCATTCGGACGCGCGACTTCTTCTTCTTTTTCTTCTCCCTCTGTCGTTAATTCGCATCCTCCGCTGTCCTCGTCTTCGCAAGAGTAATGACGACTTTTGTAAAACGGATTGGAATTTTGCAACGGGCACGCTATGAAATCGAAACCGATTTTCTTCGCTTTGAGCAAAGCCGTTCTCACGTCGCCGCCGTGGTTCGCGATTTCGCATCCGGAGAAGTTCGAGTCGCCTAAATCCGAGCGGTTCGCGGAGAGAGGCATGATATGAATCTCTTTGCAGGCGCGAAATATATCACGCCGCGAGAAGGTTTACAAAAACTCTCTCTCTTCTTTTTTCTGCGGACTTTTGCGCCATTTTTTTCCCCAAAAGCAGAGAAAATGGAAGCCACTTTTACCCAAACTCTTCTTCCCCGCGCTGGCGGCTTCATCACTTCGCGAGGGAAGAAGAAAACGACGAAGAGGAGCAGAAGAAGAGGGTATTTTTCGCGCGGTGTATGCGCGAGAGCGTCTTCTTCTTCTTCTTCCTCTGACGACGACGACGACGACAAAAATAAAGCGCCGTTAAACTCGTTAAATTCCGCCATCGAGCTGCGCTCCAAGTTGCAAGAAGTCGCGTTGGCAGCGCGGACGAGGTGCGTTGATTCTATGCGTGTATACACGCGCACCGAACGCTTCCTTTTCTTCTCTCTCTCTCTCTCTCTCTGTCGCTGACGACTCTGTGCATTCTCTGTGTGTATAAACAAACAAAACAACAGTCCAGAAAACAACTGGAAAGATATTTTCAACGACCAAACGGCGTACGTGTACGAACCAAAGTCGCGGTCGACGACGTGGGGATTCGTGCACTTTCTCGGCGGAGCCGTCTTAGGTCAGTTCCCGCAGGTGTGTTACGATGAATTCTTAAGCTCGGTGAGTGAAAGTACGGGAGTGACGGTCGTCGCGACGCCGTATGAACTCGGGACGAAACACGGGAAGATGGCGAAGAGGTGTAAGAGGGCGTTCGAGAAGGCGCGCGCGGCGGTGCAAGAGAGAGACGGGTTGGACGGGAAGAACGTGCCCGTGTTTTACGTTGGGCACAGTTTAGGGGCTAAGTTGCACGCGGTGGCGAACTTTGACGGATACGACGAAGAAGGCGCGAGCGAGAGCACAGATAGTGGTAGTTATAGTAAGCAACACTTCCTCGTCGCGTTTAACAACGCGTCGGCGACCGATTCGGTGAAGATTTTAGAAAAGTTTGCAAAAGAGTTGTTGAGCAAACGCGAAGGTGGTGGCGACGCGGCGAGTTCGCAATTTGACGCTATTTTCGATCGATTAGTTCCGTTCGCGGAAGTGGCGGCGAAGGCGGCGGGGTTAGAGTTTGCGCCGAACGCATTGGAGACGTTAAACGGCGTGGCGAACGGAAAGTTCAAATCCGATAAAGTCACGCTGTTGTCGTTTACGAACGACGAGTTGGATCAGTGCTCGAGTTTGCGCGAGGCGTTGGCGGATGGCGAAGTGAGAACGAATAGCGTGGAGATACCCGGGGACCATTTATCTCCGGTGATGTTAGATTTAGACAAGTACGCGAAGATGAACCCGGTGATGAATCGATTGAGCGGCGTGCGCATCGGCGACCGAGAAGCGGTGGAAAAGATTGCCAACGAGATGGTGACATTTTTGAAATCCTAGAATGGTGATTAGTTTTGCGTATTTGCGTGCATATTTCAGCTGTATTGCGTATGTGTTTTGTGTGTCCCTCTATCTTTGCCTCTCTCCGTCTCTTCGTGTGTGAGGCCGCTACTTTCTACTATACTGTTGCTACTAAAAGTACATCGTGAAACTGCTTTTTACGAAAGCTTGGCGTAAAATCGCACGTCCTCATTTCCCGCAGCTCGTTCATCCATCTGTCGTAACACGTCGTCGTTCAAAGTTCCAGAAAACCGGCAGTCGTTCATCCAAGACTGGCAGCTTTCTACTCTTGCCATTTCGCACGGTTCGTTCATGGCGGTTTTCCGCGCGTATTCAAACTTGAACAGCTTTCTCAATTCCTCCGAAGAGAACGTCTTCGGGTCGTTGATTTTGTCGTCATCCTCGTCGCCCATATTCGTATTCGTGGTATTTTCGACGCAGGCGAAACCCATTGATCGCGCCAACGCGCCTTTTTGACATTGTCGTTGAAATATTTTCTCTTCCAACGTGAATGCAGTCAGTAATCGGTAAATGAACGCGTTCTTCGTCTGACCGTCGCGATGAATTCGCGCAGTCGCTTGTAAATCGTTCGCCGGATTCCAGTCGCAATCGAAAAGGACGAGTCGATTGGCACCGATTAAGTTCAAACCTACTCCTCCGGCTTTTCTCGAGAGTAAGAACACGGATCCCCCGTGTCCGTTATTAAACGAAGTCACGAGTTGCGTTCGTTTGTGCGACGGAGTCGTGCCGTCTAATCGCGTGAATCGTAATCCCGGCGAGGCGGACGAGAGCGCTTTTTCGATGACGTCCAGCGTGGAAGTCCATCCAGAGACAATGACAACGCGGTCGTTCATTTTTTGCGATAAGTCGACAATATTTTTCAACACGCGCAGTTTTACGCTCGTCTCAAACGCGTCCGTGGTGGTCGTCACTTTGCTCGCTTCCTGGATGGCGAGTTGCAATTCGTTCGATGACGACGAAGACGAGGACAACATGCCGATGCCGTTGCACACTTTCTGCAAAACACCACACGCCACGAGAGGATTGTCCACACGTTTCATGATCACCTGATCGCACACAGCTTTGTAACTTTTCTGTTGCGCTTCCGTTAACGATAAGAACAAGCAATATTCCGTCTTCGGCGGTAAGCCATCGATTTGAATGTCTGCTTTGGCGCACCGATCGATAAAAATGGCCGTCTTTTCGAAAATAGTCTTCGCTCGCGCTTTACCAATCATTTTCTCTTCCTCGGTCGCTTTTGAATCGTTCGCTCGCTCTGCCGGTAACTGGTACACTTTCCTAAACGTCGCGTAATCGTTCAAAACGCCTGGGTTGGCAAAATCCATCAGCGCGTAAAACTCCGCGAGATTGTTTTGCACCGCGGTGCCCGAAAGCAAAACTCGCATTTTACAGTTGAGCTTCTTCAACCCGTCGAGAGTCTTCGACCCGTCTTTCGCTTTCAGTCTGTGCGCTTCGTCGCACACCAACAACTCTGCTTTGTTTTCCAACAAATGCGCGTTCGCGCGCAAAGTTTCGTACGAGCAAATCAATACCAACCTTCTCTTTTGGTTTTCCAACGCCCATTCTTTTAGCAACTGTTTCTTTGCCGCGTCGGAGGTGTTGCTTCCATCAATCGCCTCGACTTCAATTTTCAGATCTAACCACTTTTTGAACTCGTTCTTCCAGTTACCGACTAACGTCGCGGGTACCGCGATGATCGCTTTCGTTATCGAACTTCGAATGTCTCTTCGAACGTTGCGACTCGGTCTCGGCGATTGTTTCAACAACGTCCACACTAACGCTATTACTTGAAGCGTTTTTCCCAAACCGACGTCGTGCGATAACAAGCAACCACTCCTCGTTTCCGACGTGATGTTTAAACAACTTTCGAGCATGAACTTGATGCCTCTCTTTTGGTGTGGGCGAATGAATCGCGCGATGGAAGGATCGAGGACGAGCGGGATCGGACCAATGGTGTTTGGTTTCCCGCCATCGTACAGCACGACTGCGTTCGGCGCATCGACTGAATATACCGGCACAATCATATTCGCGGGTACGGTATTACTATGCATATGCGTAGTATTCGCTGCTACGGGCATCGCTGCGTTATTGTTCAGAGCAGCGGCACCAACGACTGGTCGAAAACCGCTCGTCGTAGACGTAGTTTTCGGCTTCTTCCTCTGCGCCGCGTTTTCGTCGTCGTCGTCGTCGAGAACACCAACGTCAATGTTCGCGAACGCCATCCCGCTCGCGAATTCTTCCTCGGATATCTCGCCTTCGATTTCAATCTCGTACTGTTGCAGAGAACACTCCGTGCCTTCCACGATCGTCCCGGGTTTCCCTTTCGCCTTCTTCTCGCCTTTCTCGTTGTACAAGACCGATTCGTTCGTGTCTCCATCCACTCGCAAACATCCGTCCTCAAACTTTAACGTTTTCCGCTTCACTTGCGTCGCTTTGCGCTTGGCAAACAGGCACCGCCAGTAGCTGTATTTCTTCTTCGTTTCCTTCTTCTTCTGTCCCGAGCAGTGGTTCTCATTCGCGACCGTCGTCGTTGTCGATGTCGTCATCGTCGCAGTCGGAGGTTGGTTTTCGTTCGCGAGAGGTCGATGTTTTTGAAGATGAACGTTCTGTTGTTTTTTACCACCATCGTACGCATCGCGATGAGAAGAACCCAAAGTCTCGCCGAAAGGCGATACGAAACCCATGCGTCTCTGTCTTCTTTTATGCGTGTGTCTTCGCGTCCGCGTCTTTCTCCAAAACGCGAGCGCGCGCGGTCGAAAGTGCTCAGAAATAGTAGAAAAGCTGTCCTCTCTCCGTTCAAAAAAAATCGTTTAGGGTTTAGTCACTTTTTGTAAGTTTAGGGTTTTCATAAAAAATGTCGCTCGGTAAAAAAACTCAAGTGGGGGCGCTCAGCGTTGCTCATAAAAAACACGCGCGCGCGTTGTTTGTTGGTCGGCGTTTGTTGCTCGGGTGAAATCTTTCGAAGCACGCGAGCGCGCTCAGACGAGCCTAACAATATGCGCGGAAGCGGTGGCAGTAAAAGTGGATACGGGACGGTAAACGATAACGACGACGCGTCTTTGGGGAGAGATGTGGAGAGCCAAATGGCCTCTCGAGACGAACATCATCATCGTCGCGCGACGTCGTCGTTATCGTCGTCGTCGTCGTCGTCTAGATACCACTTGAACAACAAACCGCAACACTATTATAAACGAGATAGCAACCGAACGATCGCGACGCGCGTCGCGATTCTTTCCGTCGCCGCGATGGCGTCGTTAGCGGTCGTGCGAAAGACCACCGAGAAGACTTTGCGAGGTGGACCAGCGGCGGGCCCGCGGCACGAAATTTTGGGGAGCGTGGACGATATCAAACCACCGTCGCCGAATGACACCAATAATAATAACGGCGGATTGAATGAAAATAACGTGGATCGAGATTCGTCCGCTGGTGCTGCGTCCGAGATGGACGTCGTTCGGGACGGCAGCGAGATTGCATCGTCGTCGTCGTCGTCCGCGGCGATGAGCACTTTGATGCCGAAGTTTGACTGGAAAAAAACACGAAGTAGTCTTTGGGAGAAGCGAGATTTCCCCTCGCTCGATATGAAGAAGAAGATAAAAAACTTGATGATGCATTCTTCTTCTTCTTCTTCTTCTCGCGCCGAAGATGACGAAGAGGAGGATGAAGTTGCAGGAGAAGACGACGAAGGTGAGCGAGAACGGAGCAGAAGTGGGAACGACGCGTCTTCGTCCTCGTCCTCTTCTCGGCTACCGAGCCTCGGCGCGTCTCGAGGTTCCAAACAAGGCGTTTCGAAGAACAATAAGAAAGATATCACGTCTTCCGGAGTAGCATCTCTCGGAGGTAAAAATAAGATAGAAGATGATATTGGTTTCGATTCGTTGTTGAAGAATCCGCCGAAGAAGAAAGTAGAGAAGCCAAAGCCGAAACCGAAGGTTGTCGAGAAGCCGAAAAAAGAGGATAAAAAGAAGAAAGAATCCTCGAAGAAGAAGGAAGAGAAGAAGAGCGACAATGAGGAGAAGCAAGAAACGCAGAAAGAAGCCGTTCCGGAAAAACCGCAACCGTACGATTCTACGGATATGTTGTCGAAAATCCCAACTTCGACGACGTTATCGGCGGCGGATATTTTAGCGAGAGAAGGGCAAGACGCGAGTTCTTTACTCGTCAACGACGCTCCGAACGATACCGAAGATGCATTATCGCAAGATATAGGTTTGATATTGGATGATAACGTTGCAACGCCGAGTGCTGGAACGTTGGCGGCGGCATCGGCGGCTACAACAGCGGATGCGTTCCAGTCGCAACAGCCGACTGTAACGTTAGAGCCTCAACAGTCTTCTTCAGCAACTCTTCCAACTCCCGAGCCTCCCATAATCACGTCATCTTCCTTTTCTAACGGTGTTGTGCCACCGCGACCGCCGATGGTCGTTGATTCGAGTGCATCGACGACAACGACGACGGATGAAACTTCTTCATCTGGACCGGATTTATCGAGCATGGATGTGTTGCCAGACGACGACGTCAACCTTGACGTTGACGATCCTTCCGGTCGAGTGTCCTCTGATCAAGAAGACGAGGATGAAGAAGAAGAAGACCGTGCGAGAGGTCACGTAGACGACGAAGAAGATATAGTTGTAGCAGATGATGATGATTCGGAAAGCGCGGCAGATGAAGAGTCGGCTCCCACAGAACAAGAAGAGGCCGTTGTGCAAGAGGTTCCCGCGGTAGAAGAGCCGGCCCCTGCTGAGCAACCAGCACCAGAACAGCAGCAACAGGAGCAACAGCAACAACAGCAGCAGGTTGAGATGCAACAGCAACAACAGCAGCAGGTTGAGATGCAACAGCAACAGCAGTTGCCGCAACAACAGTTGCAACAACAACAGTTTTATCAACCGCAACAGCAGCAACCGATTAACTTCCAACCGAAAATCATCATACCGAAGCAAAAGTCTTCAAGACGAAAGAACAGCAATGGTCAGCTGCAACAGCAGCAATCCTTGGGCGTCTCTCAAGAAGATCTAGAGGAAAAGATGGAGGAGGCTTCGGCGAATGCCGTTGGGAACGTTGTGGACGCGTTTGTCGGGAAACTTGACAACGCAGCAAATGCAGCTCGTGCTGGTCCAAAAGCCGTCGAGCGCTCTTTGTCACCCATGGATCGATTAACTGAGTCTATTGCTCGTATTCTGAACGATAAAGAAGAAGAAAACAAAGAGAGAAGGTCCTCGCGAAGAAGGTACGACTACGATGACGACTACGACTACGACGAAAGAGATGAAAGAGATCGAAGGCGAAGGAGAGACGACCGACGACGCGACGACTATGATTACGACGAACGCGACTATCGAAGGAGAGAAGATAGACAAACTTTAGGTGAACCAATGAGTACTGAAGAACGACTGAACCAGAAAATGCGCGACTTGGGCGTCGAGGATGCCATCGCCGAGAAGCAGCGACGCGAAGATGATGCTCGAATGGGCGAGATGATTAAGCAAAAGTTAAGTCTCATGGACCCGGATATTGTCGAAGATAAACCGTACTTAGAACCGACTCAGCTTGAAATGAACCAAATAGTCGAGCGGACGTTGAAGAAGTTGGGCATCGAAGACATAGCAAAGAGAGAAAAGGATACGAAGATGGAGGAAAAACTCGAGCAAATCATCGCGGAGAAATTCGATAAGATGGGTCTTAATAACGACGACGACGATGACGAGGAAGATAATTTAGCGCCGTTTAGGAAGGGTAAGAAAGCGAGTCGCATCGAGAAGCGGGTGCAAAAGGCTGTTGCAGGTATTGAAAACAAATTGTACGCAAACACCTTTGGACAGTTCAACGGGAATCAGCAGATGCAACCGCAAATGGGCATTCCCATGGTTCAACAACCGTACGGTTACCAACCTCAGCCGGTCTTGTACGACCAGTTCGGCCGTCTAGTAGTGACTGCGCCGCAACCATACGTCCAACAGCAACCGCAAGAGATCCCTGGGCACACGGAGAAAGATCGCACGGAGGACGCCATCCAACGCATGGAGGCTTTGTTTGAAAGCAAGATGAAGGAGAAGGATCAACCTTCTCCGTCGACATCTTCTGCCTCAGCCTACGCGCGCGCGAAGGTTTCACCCTCGGCCCGCGGCGACGATGACATGCCTTCAAATCTTGACGATATTTCTCTCGACGACGACGACGACGTCTTGTCTAACAAAAGAGAAACTGGTGGAGCGGACGATGAGCCAGACTTGGAGGCGTTGAGGAAGGAAGTCGCGCAAGTCGTTGCGCAGTCGATTGAAGAGAAGCAAGCGGCCGCGCAGAAACAAGTGTTGACGGCTGAGCAGCAGTTGAAGGAAAAACTTGACTCGTGGAAAACGAACGAGGCGACGAAGGATATGGATGCGGACTTTCAAGCTATGCAGCAAACGGAAACACAACCGACCGCTTCTACTACTTCGTTGACGACGGATGTGCAAAGCGCAGCAGATAAGGTCAAGGCGATGTTGCTTGGTGGCAACGGCGCGGACTTGACGTCTTCGTCTGATTCCGTGGTACCAACTGCCACTGCTGCTGTCGTACCAGACGCGGCGGGTGCGGCGGTTGTGCCGCAGCAACAACAGCAAGCTCAGCAAGTGCCCGTCGCAACGCAACAAGCACAGCAACAACAACCTGTCGCTACATTGGTCGATCCTTCGACTGGTCAGCCCGTAATGGCTACTCAGCCAGCCGCAGTTGCTGTTCCAGTGACTACTGCTGCGACTGCCGTGACTCCGACTACCGAAGAACCCGCTGTAGAAGCCGCTGTTCCAACTGGCGAAGTCGTCAAGGAGAAACCAGCGAAGAAGGAGAAAAAGCCGAAGAAACTTTCAGACATGGATATAATCATGGGCGGCTTGAACGACGACGACGATGACGACGACAAGTCCTCCAAAAAGTCCAAGAAATCGTCGAAGAAAGCGAAGAAAGACCCCTGGGGCGACGACATCAAATCTTCCAAAGCCGATAAAGAAGAGAAAGCAGATGAGGACTCGAGCGCAGTGGCCAGCAAAGACGATTCGGTCTTGGACAACATCGGCGGAGATGACGATGTCGACTCCATCTTAGCCGACTACGAAGCCGCTAAATAATAAAGAGAGAAGGAAAAATCAACAAATTGTAATCTAAAAACATAGCAGAGGTGCAGAGCTGATAACTTGAATAAACCGAAATCTTTCTTCCCGCCCGCCCGCCCTCGGACTCTTCACTTTTTCACACGCGCGAGTATTTTCACACGCTTTATCCAATGCCGTTGTTAACGACGCGCGTATTTGCTGCCGTGAACAACAGAACGATCGTCGCCGCGCAACAAAAAAGCACAGATAAAAACAATAACAAGAAAAACGTCGGCAAATCTTTGAAACCGTCGTCGAATAGGAGTAACAGCAGGAGTAGTAATAATAGTAAAAGCAAACAGATTTCAATTCCATCGACGTCGCAAACGCCTGCAAAAGAAATCATACGCAAAAACATCGGCACGACGCTCTCCTTGACGCTGGCAGTTGGCATAGGGTACTTTTTAGGGAACAATACTCAATCGTTCTCGCAGATTTTCAAGGCTAAAGGAAACTCTTCTTCGTCTCCCGCGGAAGAAATGGTCGTAGTTGTGAACGAAGGCAAGAACGACTCGTACAACGAGTTGTTTTTAATCGACCGATTGGACTCGGCGACGAAAGCGAACGCTTGGCGAGTCGTCAACGATGGTGTCATGGGTGGTGTCTCCCAGTCTGCGATGATGCCTCCATCTCCAAACATGCCTGGATCCAGCAGATTTGCGGGGACCATTCGATTAGAAAATAACGGCGGTTTCGCCTCGGTGAGAAGAGCGTTGCCAAACGTGGATGCAAGCGAATACAAAGGCGTGTATTTGAAATGCAAAGCGGCGATGAAAGAAAGAGACGAGAGTAAACAGTTTTTATTGCTAGCGAAAGATGCGGAGTGTTCGAGGAATTTTGCGAATTTTAAAAGCGCGTTTACAGTCGGAGACGATTGGGAAGTGAAATTGTTCCCATTCGACAAATGTTTCAAGAAAGGCGAGAGAATGGGAAGACCGATCGAACGCGGTCCGCTGAATGTGAAGGAAATGACCGAATTAGGCTTGATGATTTTAAGAGGAGAGGAGGCACAGGTTGGCAAGTTTGGCTTGGACGTGGAAGAGTTTGGCTTTTATATGTAGATCAATGTTTTTATAACAGCGCGATTTAAAATATAGTGATACAACAACATTTCGTTTTCTATAATTATCTTCTCGTTTAACATCATCAAGCGGCTGCGGAGGGAGCAGCAGCGTTCTCGTCGCCGCTCTCTTGAGAGCGTTCAAACTCAACCCAGTCGCCAAAGCTCGAGAATCCTTCCTCGGGTTCGGTGAGTGAACATCCTTGAACAGTTCGTAACTTTCGTCTTTTCCCAAACGCGAACTTAAACAAAATTTTCGGTAAGCCGAAAATCCCGCCAAACGCAAACGTAAATCCTCGAAAAGCTTTGCCCGCGATTTGTGCGATGACCAATTTTACAATCACTTGTGCAAAATCGAACGAATGTTTGATGTGTTCAGTCACCGGTACCGAGCGTAATCCTTTTGCCAATTCTGTGCGCAACGTTTTATCTTTCGTCAGCATGATTGCCGCGTCTGCAGCCATGCTAAACATTGGTAACTTAACGCCGCCTTTCGCGCCGACTTGCGCCAACTCAATCATGGCGGTTAACCGTTCCCATTCGAATCGACCGTCGACGATGATGACTTTGAGCAGTCTTAAACGTAACGCCGGATCGGGGTCGGTCAATAACCTTCTGGCGACGTATGGAAACGCGGCATCTAAAAAGTTGAAGTCTGGGTCTAACGTCAAGCAAATCGATTCTTGCGTCAACAACGATCGAATGACCAACGAAAACCGTTCGGGAACTCGAATCGGGTACTTGAACAATAACTTGTTGAACTCTTTCGTCAACCCACGAAACGAAAATCCGTTCGTACCTGCCAGCTGCTCCAACGCATCTTCACCCCAAACCTCTTGTAACCCCATGGCGACTTCCGCAATGTCCGCTTTGTTCTTATCTAAGAATCCCAGCGTTTGCAGCGTCTCCGAGAGTTGCATGTAATCTCGATTCATCGTGTGCACGACGGCATCAATCAAGGATTCTTGATTAGATCTCGAAATTTCTGCGACGTTACCAAAATCTACGTACGCGATATCACCGTCTTTCAATGCTAGCACATTTCCCGGGTGTGGATCACCGTGAAACAAACCAAAATCTAACAGTTGTCTCAAGCCACTTTCGACTCCGTTTTGAAGAAAGATGCGTTTCGCCTCGTCGCTACTAAACGCGTTTGGCGCGGTACACCGAACGCCTTCTTGCCAATCCATGACTAACACTTTCGGACCGGAGAGTTCTGGGACAACTGCAGGTATGTGCACGGACGGATCGTCAGCGAAATTGTTCCGAAAATCTCTCAAGTTTCTCCCTTCTTGGATGAAATCGAGCTCTTCCAATAATTTCTCCGCGAATTCATCCACTAAAAGCGTCGCCGGGCACCCGACGTTTGTCAAACAGAAATCATCAAACAGCTGTTTCGCCGCCCCTCTCAATATGAACAAGTCCAAAATTACCGAGTCTCTCGTGTTTGGTCTCAAAACTTTAATCGCCACGTCTCGTTTATCATTCTTTAGAGTTCCTCGGTACACTTGTCCGATGCTCGCCGCGGCGACTGGCTCTTTCGTCAGCGTCTCAAATACGTCGTCTATTTTCTGACCCCACTGCGATTCCATGATCTCTCTCGCTTCGGACGTAGGAAATGCGGGTACTTTATCCTGCAAAGTCGTCAACTCCTCCATCACGTCTTCTGGTACCAAATCCGGCCTGTTTGCTAAATTCTGTCCAAGCTTCACGAACAGCGGTCCCAAGCTCGTCAACGTCGTCTTCACTTCTTTCGCCCACAATCTATCGTTCGTCTCCCCATCCGCGCTCTTCTCTGCCGTCTCTCGATCGATTCGTTCCAACTGTTTCTTCTTCGCGTTCAACTTTGAAAACTTTTGCGTCAAAAACAGCACTCGTTTCGCCAGCGCCGCGGGTCTTTTCAGCGCTTCTTTCCGAATAGCCTCCGGGTCGTATCGCGTCACGACGTTGCAAAAGTTCGCGTCGAATTCCACCGTCTCTTTCGTTTTCTTTCGAGCCTCGCGCTTCTTCTCTTTTATTTCATCCGTCGAGAGCGTCGTCGAAGAGGCGACGATGCCATCTCCTCCCGTGATTCGCTTAATCGCCGTGCCGCTCAAAAGCGGTTTCTCCTCTTCTTCCTCATCCTCTCTCGTTGTCGTTTCTCGTTGCTCTGACGCGACCGAACTGCTTCTGACGCCAACGAACGTCCACTCGCCTCTTGACAAAAGAAGATCGCTTCTCTTCTCCTCGATGCCGTTCGCGCGTCCGCGCGAAAGAAGCACGATGCGCCCGCTGTTCGTTCGGCCGAGTCGTCCGCGCGAATTTTTACTCGACGAAGAAGAAGAAGGTCGTAATCCAATCGCGCATTGCAAAGACAACATCTTTCTCTCTCTCTTTCTCTCTCTCTCTGTTTGTAATAATCAGACAAAAGAGAGAGAGAGAGAGAGAGATCCTTCGAGCCTTCCTCCCTTCTGCTTTTTCGAAGTGGGCTCTTTTCTCGTGCGTGTGTGTGTGTGTGCAAAGCGCGCGCGCGTTCTATACAAAGAACTCTTTTGTGTGAAGAGAAGAGATAACTGTTCCACAAAAAATGGGGGCAAAAGATTTGGTGCAACCCTAAAAAAACATGCATTTTTTCTCTTTTTTTTTTTTCTCCTGCTTTTTGATTCTCTGCAAAATTTCCTCACATCGAAAAAGACGACGACAACGACAGCAGCGGACAGCGATGATGATGATGATGATGATGAGAGCGACGACGACGACGACGACGACTCATCGTCCGTCTGTCTTTCACCGAAACGCCGTTTTTAGTGGTGGCGGTAGCGTTGGAATTTCCTATTTCGAGGCGGGGAGTTGTTCTTTTTCAGAGAAAAAGACGGCGACGAAAACGCGTTCTTTGTTAATAACGGCTTCGCAAAAGGCTTTGAAGAAGCAAAAAAGAGGCGCATCGCTCGTGCAGAACGCGGCGACGTACGGCGAGGAGCCGCCGGCGTTTCGAGAGAAGAACAAAGGAGGAGGACGAGGCGGTCGAGGCGGTCGAGGTGCGCGCGAGTTTTTTGTTTTCTTTCGTTTCTCTTCTCTCGTTCGTTATTTGTTTGTGTGTGTGCGCGCGTTTCCCCAAGGGACGGCAGCCAGAAAACCTCGTTTTTCAACCTTTTTTTCTTCGCTGACAGTTACAAAAAATTTTCTCAACGCGTCACGTCAGGCGGCGGCGGCAGAGGCGGCGGGAGACAAGCGTCGAGCGGCGGTGGTCGCGGTGGCGGTCGAGGCCGAGGTCGAGGTCGAGGTCGAGGCGTGCGCAAGTCTTCGGACGGCAAATCGCATCTCGGATCCTCGTTGGAGTATACGGAAGACAAAGCGTTTCCGAG
>Ga0255776_10004817_pt1 | contig 14170 bp, 7 predicted proteins | sample 071ome_19_FD_179974 | JGI IMG/M metagenome (GOLD analysis project Ga0255776, IMG submission 179974) | Coastal salt marsh microbial communities from the Groves Creek Marsh, Skidaway Island, Georgia - 071413AT metaG (version 2) | ecosystem: Environmental > Aquatic > Marine > Intertidal zone > Salt... | reverse complement strand
AGCTCACAGATCCACCAAACTCGTTCACCATGACCGCACTCCACCCCCACTGAATCCAGGAAAAGTCATAAAACCACTTCCAGATTACCGGTATCGTTTCGAAACGCACGAAAAATCCGCTCACCAGCATATTCAACGTGGAAAAGACAGGAAGAACGACTCCCGGTCCAATCTCGCCTGGAACGGTTGCTGCGATGGTGTACCCAATGAGCATGCACACAATCATGTTGACAAAATTTGCCAAGACCACAAACCAAAAGCTACCTTGTAAGCCAATCGAGTAAAATATGATGCTCGTGTACAGTATCGCGTTGATAGCGCACGCGGGAATTTCCACGAAAATTTTCGCGGTGACATACGAAAGCGGTCTATAAAACGAGTCGTGAAACTCTTTCGTGTAGACTTCGCGTTCGGTTTTTAAATTATCGATAAATCCTTGTGCCATAAACATCGGCAAAATGATCATTATGAAAAGAATCCCGTTCGTATTTATGATACCACTCATCGTTCGGTCTTGACCGTAAAAGAAAACGGAGAGAGTGGCCGCGAGAAGGGCATAGATTATCACCCGTGAAAACCAGAATAATGAATGTAAAAAGTGGACGAAGAATTTGTATCGAAACAAGCAAAGTAGCTCACCAAAAAGCGCGTGCTCGTATTGTTTGTCTTCCTCGTTTGTTCCGTCGTTGTGGACATTAACTTCGTATGTTGTCGTATCATCTGCGTCCTCGTGATTTTTCGCCGCCAATGCGCTACGCTCGTAAAATTTTGCAAAATCGACCGAGTCGTTAAATGAGAGTACTTCGAGAAGATACTCCGACACGGAACATCCGGAAACGCGCCGTGGAATACCCGGAATTTTCTCGAAGAAATAAATTGGGTTCAATCCCGCTTCGCCGAAATAAACGCAATCTCGATTTAACAAAATTAACGCATCAAATGCGTTGTAAATGTCGCTTGATGGTTGGTGTATCGTAGTGATGATGGTCCTTCCTTCACGCCTTTGTAAATCAGCGAGGGACATGATCACTTCTCTGGCCATTTGTGAGTCCAAACCTGAAGTAGGCTCATCCAATAACATGACACGAGGCTGACTTAAAAGTGCTGAAGCGATCGACACTCTCTTCTTCTCCCCGCCCGATACGCCTCGGACTAAATTATTGCCAAGATACGTGTTACGACATCTCTCCAAATCCATCGCCTGAATGACTTGCTCGACTTGTTCGTACACCAATTGCTTCTCCAACTTCTGCACTCCAGGAATCTTAATCATCGCGGTGAACAAAATAGTCTCAAAAACTGTAGAGCCTCCGAAGAAGATATCTTGCTGGGCGACATAACTCGCATATTTTTTAATCGCGAGCGTCGTCGATGCTTTCCCATCTAGTAATATTGAGCCAGAAATAATCCCTTCGGTTTTGCGTCGAGTGATGATATCCAGCAAAGTTGATTTACCTGCCCCCGAGGGTCCCATTATTGCACAAAAAGAAGGAGAAATAACGCCAGTCACATTCGCCAAAATCGTCTTCTCGAAATATTTACCTTGATTTTGGTTTTGTTGTTGTTGTTGTTGTTGTTGTCGTTCTTCTTCTTCTTCTTCCGAGAAAGTGTTAGGCGTAGCTCCAATCTCCTCGTCCGGCTCATCGAACGGGAACTCTTTCCTCTCTCTCCTCTTCTTCTTCTTCTTCGTCGATTTACACGTGATTTTACACCCGACGTTCTTCAAAGTGATCGTGCACCCCGGCCGTTGCGAAAGTCTTCTAGGCACTGCGAGAGGAAACTTCGAAGAGGAGGTCCTTCTTTGTATTCCTTTTGGCCCATTTACGCTGGGATGGCTGTTCTCCTCGCCGTCGTCGTTGACGTCGTCGTCATTCTCAGCAATCGCCGTCGACGACGCTGATACCGCGTTGCCCATCGTCGCGGATGTTAATGGCGCGTATTTGAGGATGTGAATATTTTTTTTCGCCTTTTTTCTCTTCTCCATGTGTTGGACAAACTTTTCATTGTTACACGTGTTATTTATTGCAATCTAAAATCTAAAATCTTATTCTATTCTGAACTACGCTATCACGTGCTGAAATCATTCAACACCACCCCTTACTAGTACAAACAGGAGACGCGACGATGTCGCATTTCACTCATCTCTTTCGTATCTGTTTCCACACAAAATACGACTCCGTCGTGCCGTCTTTATTCCTCTTCGTAATTTTCTTCTTTACGCCTTTCCCGTGCGAAATCTCTTTCTGCAGCGCCATTTTCACCGTCATAGATTTCAACTGTTCCGCTCTTTCTTCGTGTTCGTTCAACATCTTGTACGCCCCTCGATTTAGCTTGGCCACTTTCTTCAATCGCCTCTCTTGCTGTTTCCGTAACTCTTCTTCGTCGTAGTCGATTTCGTTCACACCGACGCCTACGAGTTGGTCCGCGTCCTCCAATTGGCTATGTTTCGGTCGATTGAACGCTCGACCAATTAACTCTCTCGGCGTGTCGAAATACTTTTCCGGTTTAAACTTCTTCGCTTCCGCGTATTCGTCCACGAATATCGTGTGTTTCCTCTCCTCGCTTCCCGCGCCTAAGCAGTGCAACGTTTCCTTCATCTTCTTGACTCGTTTCAACTCCGTTTGCGCTTTCAACGACACGTATCTCAAGTCTTGCGTTTTCATCAACTTCAACTCATCCTCGGTGTATTTATTCTGTTCCGTCGTTCTCTCCTCGTGCACGCCGTCTCGGGTCTTTTTCTTCTCCATCGCAAAGTAAAACTCATCCGGGTTTCTCTCCGCCGCTTTTCTCTTCAACACTTTTATAGCGTCTTCCTTCTTGTGGAAATCTCGCGCTCGCAAGACGTAGTCTTTGTGTTTCTCGAGCAAACCGAGCTTGGTTCTCTCCGCCGGTTGCGAGCGCTCTTTGTGCGTCGTGCGCTTGATCGCGTTGCGCAGGGACGAAGACATGATTTGATTTTTGCTTTCCACCTCCTTTATATATGTGTGCGCGCGGGGAATGAAGAAGACAAAAGAATTCCGCCGTCATCTACGCGAGAACGAAGAGAAGCATCCCACACAAAAAAAGTACGACACACTTCTTTGTCTTTAAAGATGAAGAACGAGGAAAAGGACGAAGAGAACAAACCGACGACGACGACGACGACGACGACGACGACGTGACGATGATTATGAGAAGCGGCAGCAAAACGGAATGAACAAAGAGCAAGCGTACAAGATATTAAACTTGGACGCGAGGTTCCCCGCGTCCGCGAAGGAGGTGGAAACGAAGTATCGAGAGTTACTACATTCGCACCACCCCGATAAAGGCGGGACGCGCGAAGCGTTCGCGAAGTTACAAAGCGCCAGACGAACGGCGTTGGGAGAACCACCGGTAGAGGTCGCGAGTAATTTCTACCACCACTCGCACGGCGGAGAGAATTATCATCGACACTTTGTCTCTTCGAAGACGTTCCCGAGGCACTTGAAGTTAATGTTGGGGAGTCTGGTGATTATCGTGTGCGGGTTGAACGCGGCGAAAATCAACGCTAAAGAGAGGAAAGAGAAACGCTCTCCCGGCGTGAGAGCGGCGTTAGGATTACGCGATGCGAATAGCAAATAGCGTTACATTGTATTATATCACATATAAAGCGGCAGCAACGGCAGAATTTGTTAACTTAAACTTCTTCATCCGGGTACTTCAACGAAAGTAACTCCAAAGCGCATTGCAACGCCTTGACTTCCGTCTCGTCTTCGGAAGAATTTTTGGTGTTCAATTCAGTTTGAAGACGTAACTTTCGACTTTGCGCGCAGACTCTCTCAGCCTCGTGAAATTTGTCCGCACACAATCGGACTTTGGTTTCGGATTCCGAGAATTGGAGCTGCAAGTTTTCTACCGTTTTTCTCTTTTGAGCTAGCGAGTCGTTCAAATTTTCCAACTCGGGTAATAGCGAGTTGAGCGTGTTGACGCATTCCGAAGCTTCTTTGAATTCTTTTGCAGCTGCGTGCGTTTGTTTCAAAGCAAGCAGTTCATTTTTACGACGCTCTAGGGTTGTCACGCGGGAGAGACAGTCGCTTTCTTGAGCAAGCGCATTGGCGAGGTCGGCGTTAATTCGCGCATTGTCGCTCTCTTCTCGTTTTAATTCACTTTGTGCCTCGCTGGAGAGTATCGTATTTGTTGTCTCGTGAATGACTAACTGTTGCAACTCGTCACTGGTGCTTGATTGTTCGGTCGTCTGTAAACGTTGAGAGCCAGTGATGCGATAGAGCTCCGCTGTTTCTTTGATCTTCCCAAGCTCCTCCCTTTCAGAGGATTTGCCGCCTTGCGTTCGTAATTGATTCGCTTTTTCAGCGTTCATAGATTCTAAAGCTATACGTTCCAGCTCAGCTTCTGCACATTTCAACGCTTCCTTGAGTTCATTTACTTTGGTTTCCGCAGCTTTCCTCTTTTCCTCGAGTTCGCTCATTTTCGCTACACTCTCACGACTTTTCTCGTCTTTCTCTCGAGCCCACTTCTCTTCTTTATCCGATACGAATTTATTGATAATGTTTGAAGCTTCAATCTCGGCATTTGCCCACGCAGTTAGTGCGCTCAAAAAGGCACGCACGCGCTCCGCAGCTGACAACTCTGCCGCATTTAGCGCATCTTCCGCGATTTTCAACTCCTTCGAAAGTATTTTTAACTTATCTTCGACTTCTGCTGCGAGCTCAAAATCATCGTTCCTTATGGCTTCGTCTTGTTCTTTTTGTAATTCAGATATGCGCTTGAGATGTTGGGTAGCTTTCGTTGCCGAAGACAATCTTTGATTGCTAGCTTCCATTTTCAATCTTTGCGCGTTTTCGCTAAGCAGACGACACATGCGCACGTTTTTCTCGACTTCGACAACAACGTTATTAAACTCATCCGCGACTTCTAAATCCAAAGCGACTTTTTCCACCCCAAAACTTTGCAAAATGAAATCTTCGTCTTGAGAATTGAAGACCATTGGCGACCCAGGACTTCTCTGTCCCCGTGCATCTGGGGACAACTCTAAACTTGGCGTCGCGACACGTGAATAAACCGGTGTGAACGGTTCAGATTCCGCTCTTTTCAAAGAAGCGCTGTCGCCACCACTACCACCACCACCACCACCGCTATCACTATGTGATGGTGATAGCACTGGAGTGCTCACACCCGGACTATCATCGGGACTCTTACTGGCCGAAAATTGGACCGCTTCATTGTTTGTTGTTGCTACCGAATTCGCTATTCCCTCTACGCTGCTAACTTTTCTCTTTTCTTCTTTTTCTTCTTCTCCTTTCACCGCTGCTTTCGCTTTTGCTTCAGCTTCTTCTGCAAATTTTGTCTTCTGTTGGAATCTTTTCGCGCCTGGCGAATTACCGATCGGTACGTCCTCATTTTCGGAAAAGGAAGGGATTCGCAACATTGCAGTTTTGACTGCTTTAATTATCGGTGGATTTATCGGATGTGATTCCACCACCGCAGGTGGAGAAATAACGGCTTCGTGCAAAGGCGTGGCGCTTGCATAATCTTCAAGAAAATCGTCGCTTTCATCTAAGGCGTCATCTAATCCACTCGTCAACCCTTGTTGTTGTTCTTGTTCTTCTTCTTGTTGTTCCTCAATAGATGGCATTTCTGCCGCTTCTTCTCTCGGGAAAAAGCCGTCTTCATCGTCATCATCTAGTGGTTGAACAGATGGCTCTACGACAGTAGAAGTCGTAACTGGAGGTACAATTGTTTCGTTCGCAGCAGACGAAGCATCTCGGAAGTCACCAAAAGCATCTTCGTCCAAAGGTAAAGCTACCGGTTGTAATCCAAAGCCCACGGAAGAGCCAGATTTGTTTTTATCATCGTCTGCCTTATTTTTATCGTCGTCTTCTATTGCAGTTGTTGTTGTTGTTGTCATCTCCATCGCTGGAGAAGCGGCGGCGGCAGGCGTTGGCGTCACGTTCAACCCCGCGAATAAGTTAACTACCGGCGAAGGCTCCGGCTCTGGTGTTCTCAAATCGTTCACCGGCGGCGAAAAAGCAGGTTGAGGTGTATTAGACGCCGCTACAGTCAACCCTGCGAACATCGGCGCTGGGTTTGGCGTGGTCGATGTCATCTTCTCATCGCCGCCAATCTTGGAAGTCTCTTTCACTGCCACCTCCACCGCGCTCTCTAAATCCTCTTCGAAATATTTTATTTGTTGTTCCCACGCCATTTTTTCGTTCACGTCTTCAAACATAGGACCGCCGTTATTGACGCTTGTTTTCATCGCATTCGTCAACCTTCGAATTTCGTTTATCCTCGAAAACTGCCTCTTCTCGATGTCCGGATTATTCTCGAACCCAATCGAGTTTCTCTGCCTGGTTTTATCCAACAAATCTTTCGCTCGGTCGTAGAATTTAGCCAGATCTTGGATCGAACGCGGGATCGTCGATGGAGATTGTTGTTGTTGTTGTTGTGGACTCTGATTACCCAACGAAGAAGAATTGCCGCTCTGTTGTTGCTTGATACCGAACAGCTCCCCGAGACTCGATCCTTTCTTAAACATCGCTCTCTTTCTCTCTCTCTCTCTATATATATATATATGCGTGTTGTGCGCGTGACTACTGCGAGAAGGAGCTGGTTATATTTATGCAGATGCGTGAGTGAGATCAGGTATGTATGTTGTTGATGATTTGTATTTCTCGTTACCAAACGTCGTGTTGTGTGGCAAACTTCCAAAATTCCACATACGTAAATAAAAGATATCCCCGCGCACGCAACCGGTGAGAGAGAGAGAGAGAGAGACTAAAAAAGCGAGAGGTAGCATGAAAAGGATGACGACGAGCGTTGTGTGCCATTCCTGCCGAGCGTACCGCTGTTCTTCTTCCTCTTCGTCTTCCTCGAGCCTTGTTTTGGTCCGAAGACGAGGCCAACAACAACAACAACTGCGGAGTGTCGTCGTTCATCGCGCTTTACCAGAAAGACGCTTCTCCTCTCCTTCTTCGTGCTTTTTTACCCATCCTCATCGGAGGAAGAAGAATGGCATCGCTACTGCGACCACCGCGTCGTCGTCATCGTCTGACTCCGCCGCGCAGAACATAGGGGACGAGGTGCCGTCGTACGAGGACTCTCCCAACCTCCTCCGAAGACGCTTTCAGAGCTTGAAAAAACGAGCGGATTCGGCTCTGGACATATTGAACAAACCTAAATTGGAAAAATCGAGAGAACAGTTAGAGACGAAGCAAAACGATCCAAACTTTTGGTCGAATCAAACCGAGGCGAAAAGAGTGACGAAAGAGTTGAGCTTCGTGCAGTCGCAGTTGCGAAGAGCGGAGTTGGTGGAAGCAACGAGAGACGACGTCGAGTTATCGCTCGAGATGTTGGAAGAGGAACAACAACAACAGCAAGATGAATGCAGCGACGAGACAAACAAAAATGGAAACAGCGACGAAGATTTCGAACTCTTGCGGACGGAAGCGATTCGCTCGTCGATTAAGTTGAACGAGATGCTTTCAGAGTTTGAGACGGAGAAAATGCTAGGCGGTAAATATGATAAGTTAGGGAGTGAGTTATTTATATACGCCGGGGCGGGAGGAACGGACGCGCAAGATTGGGCGGAGATGCTCGAGAGAGCATATTTGAATTGGGCGCAAAAGAGAGGATTTAAAGCGACGATTACGAGCAGAAATAAAGGCGAAGAGGCGGGAATTAAATCCGTCACCATTGAAATTGAAGGCACATATGCGTTTGGTTTCTTGCGGTCCGAGAAAGGGACGCATCGCCTCGTTCGATTGTCGCCGTTTAAGAAGGGTGATTCGAGTCGCCAAACGTCTTTTGCAGCCGTGGACGTGTGTCCTTTGTTTGAAGACGAGAGCGAAGAGGCAGGTGAGATGAACATTCCGGAGAAGGATTTGGAGATTACTACGATGAGATCGGGCGGCGCAGGAGGACAAAACGTGAACAAAGTAGAAACTGCGGTGAGAATTAGACACATTCCGACAGATATTACCGTGCGGTGCGACGATGATCGTTCGCAAATGTTGAACAAAACGAAAGCAATGGTTCGATTAAAAGCAAAATTAGCGGCTGTGTTAGAGCAGCAACGGTTGCAAAATGTGAAGGAGATACGAGGTGATGTAGTCAAAGCGGAGTTTGGTGAGCAAATTCGAAATTACGTTTTGCATCCATACAAAGTAGTGAAAGATGTTCGCTCGGGTTGGGAGACTGCTGACACAGAAGGTGTGTTGAATGGTAATTTTGACCCATTCATGAAAGAATATCTGCGGTTTAGAGCGACGGAAGAAGCAGCGCAATGATTATTTACATGGTATGTATTGTACAACAGTATTTTTGAAGTTGCTATCCCCAGAACGGATCGACTTCAACTTTTTGCTTATGTCCGCGCACGCCTCGCCTCCCACTCTTATCTTTCGTATAGTTTCGCGTTTGCACGTGATTAGCACCCTTGATGGTCTTTTTTGCCTTTTCCGCTTTTAATTTCGCTCGAATAAGTTCCGGGTTATTCCCTAAATCTGCTCGACTTCGAATCGAGGACACGGTCATCGCCGAGGGCGCCGGCTGAACTGGTCTTCCACCTTTTGCAAGTTTATCTCTCTTTTTTCCAGCTTCAAGAATTAAAGGACCAACTTCGTCGTCGTACTTCGGCACGGGTGCGTCGGGATCGTTCATCATGGCTTCAACTTGCGAAGCTAATGCGGTAACTTCTTCGGGATTCAGGCTTAATTCTTCGCCGTGGAATTCGTCTTCTTCTTCTTCCTCCTCTTCCTCGAGTTCATCCGGTTCGGATACTTCATTTTCTTCATTTTCATCGTCTTCATCTGATTCATCTTCTTCCTCATCTTCATAGGAATCATCTTCGCTACTGTATTCTCCGTCGCTATTCCTTTGAAGCGCCCTCTCCTTAGCTCTTTCCTCTCTCTCCGCCATCACCTCGTCGATCATCTTTTGATGTTCCGACGTGAAACCGCTCGCTTTGAGAAGTGAATCAACCGACTTCTCTCCCTTCTTCTCCTTTTCCGCGACTTCCTTCAAAATCTCATCAAAATCAGGATCAGGTTCACCCATAACGTCTAAGTCGGCGTCGTACCCGTATCGTCTCAAGAAAAACTTATGCAAACACTCCACGTCTCGGTTGAAAAGCATCCTCGCGTTTCGGTGATGAATCGATACCATCTGTGGAAAATCAATCACGGTGACTTTCAACGTTTCCAAATGCATCATTATATTAAACTCGTTGTAATCGCAATGAATCAAACCGCACAAAGCCAACTTCTTCAACTCTTGCATGCAACTATTATACACCTTTCCAGGGGACATCATCTTCTTCACTTGCGTCAGTGGGTATCCGTCCACCATCTCCATCAACACGCAGTGTCGATTCAAATCAATCGCCTCCGGGACGTTAAATCCTCGCTCGTGTAACGCTTGCATGAACGCGTGCTCTTTCAACGCCGACAATCTGCTTAAATATAACCAGTTAAAGCTCGTTCTTCTGTGTAAATAATCTCTCTTATTCTTCACCGCTTTAAAACTCGTTCTCCCGAGCCGGTGCAATTTCATCGCCATGTGCCTCCCTTCGTCGTTCACAACCTCGTACACGTCTGATTCTTTCCCCACACCAATTCTTCTTCCGACGCCACTTATTCTATTTCTCATCGTGAACGCTTTTATGGCTAAGAAATCGTACCCAAGCGGCGTCAATCTGTACCCGTCGTACTTCGAGTTATCGTGGTGGACTAATTTGTGTTTCAACAGTTCTCGAATGTGTTTGTAGCCTCCGCCTTTTTTCAATCCCGCGATGGCGTTTATCAGTTGCACCGGGACGATTTCGTGGTTTTTCATGCCCATCTCCACCGCGACTAAGGTTCGAAACGTGTCTTTTTCGATGTACCGGAGAATATTGACGTCGAACTTCATCTTATTCCTTCTTCTTCTTTGCGAATTTGAGCGGCGGCGGCGTTTAGAATAATGAGGAAAGAGAGAAAAAAGGAGAAAAAAATATACGCTACAGAATAGAAGTGTTGTATCTCTCAAATAATAATACACATGTGCGCGTGCGAGAGAAGACGAGTGTGGGTTTTCACTTCCACTCGTTCTTTCTCTCTTTTATGTTCTAATATCGCTCGTTTTCACGAGCGCTGTTCGGACGCGTGTGCTTGCAAACCTCCTGTTCGTTACGCGTCTCTCTCTCTCTCTTCATCGCACGAAGGATAAAAACAAAAATAAATACACATTGAATCTCTTCTCTCTCTCTCTCTCTCTTTGTGTTTTAACGTCTGGCGGCAATTTGTCGTCGGCTAACAGCTTCGGCAAAGGTGGCGATGCGCTCCAAGTCTTCGCTTGCGCTGTTTCCACTGTTCTCGCATCTTTTACGTAAGCCGCTTTCGTCCAAGAGAAGAAACAACAAAAGCGTCTGCGCCTCACCGTAGGAATCCGTGGCCAAGTTGAAATTACCTACGAGTTCTTCGACCGCGCCCGCGCGAGTGAGCTGTAAAGCACGATCGTGTGCGAGCTCTAAACCATCGGGCAAGGATGATTTCGCGTCGACGCCATAGTTGGCTATACCTTTTGCCGCTTTTTCGCATCGAGCGTGCGTTTTCATGAAAGCTGCTTCGATGCGTTTTCTAATCGCATTTGCCTCGGCCAGTTTCGTTTTGTTTGTATTCTTTGCGAGGGTATTCGTCATCATGACGCTGCTGTCCGCACTCTCAGCTGAGTTTGCCAAAGAAATTTGCGAAAGATGTTCATCCAAACTCGAAGGACTCATGGATATCGGAGCGCCTCCTACACTCGCATCTGAAGACGTCGCAGAGTCCGAAGACGTCTTCATGGAGTACTCTTCACACGCCGCGTTTATCAGACCATGCGCCGCATCCAAAGCGTTTAAGGAGACTAAACCAACGCTCAAAGCATGTAATCTACTTCCGGCGTTCCAGTGCTCTGCACTCGCGTCTCTTAAACACGCCGCCGCGCGCTCTAAAAGCTTCGCTTTATCCATATTGGTCCTAATTTTCGCGAACGGTTCGGTACCGCGGGACGAAAACGATTGAGCCGCCGATGCGGACAATGTTCCTGACCCGCTCGATAGTTTCCTCATCATCTGCTGATTTGTTGTTGATTTGCTGAGTAGCTGTGAAGGAGATAGAATCGGTGAAGATGCTAACGGCGACGAGGCTAACATCGAAGTTTTGAATGACGACGATTCACTACTCGGCGACGCTACGACAGCGTCGACGTCTTTCTTCTTTTGTTGTTCGCGCTGAGTCATTCCTGTGTTCGAAGGAACTTCTTTTGGACTCGTGCCTCTCGATAGTGGCGATGCTCCAAGTCTTGGTGGCGTTTGGTGACGAGCAGCAGCTGCGTTCTGTGAGGGGCTTCTCGGAACGAAACCAGTCCCTGGAGATGTCACCATGACGTAATCGTCGTCGTCAACTTCTTGAGAATCCGAAGTGCCTCCAAATGCCATCGAAGGTGGCGAACCCGGACTAAATCTAGTGAGTGTGTTTTGCTGCTGATGAGGTGAAAAGGAGTACCGTTTAATCGATGGCGGTGGTGCTAATGCCGCATTCTTACGATTTCCTCCGCGCAAGTCTCGCGCTGCGAGGGCAATCTCATTTCTCACCACCGCCGAAGGAGACGTCCCGAAGCACTTGTATGAAGACGACAACCCAGAATCTTCGCGCTGAAGAAAGTTGTTACGAATGTTCAGTTGGATGGGAACGCTCTTAGTCGGGGCGATTTCTTCCTCTATAATCGTCTGTCTCAGCGAAGTATTGTTGTTGTTGTTGCTGTTCAGTTGCGCCTCGTTCATCGAGTCCATCTGAAATTGCATGTCACCGTCTTCGTTGCCGCTTCGTCCCAGCGACATTTTCTTCATAGTGTTGGCGTTGCTGCTGCCGCTGCTATTATTAATGTTAGTATCTATGCTCATTGCTGCCGAGAGCTCTGTCGCTGTTGCCGCCGCTGAATCCATCCTCATGGGAGCACTCACACTGCCACTGCTTATGAAAAATGGATGGTTAAAAAACGCGTCAAAACCGAGGCGTTCTCTCGGATCTCTCCGTAAAAGAGAACGCAGCAACGCGACGCACTCTGGCGAAAGCGTCTCGGCAATCCTCGTCGGTATTCTCGCATCCGACCGTTCGATGTTGTGCAATAATTGCACCTGGTTTTGTCCCGTGAAAGGAACTTTTCCAACAACCATCTCGAATAAAATCGCTCCAACGCTCCACAAATCCGCTTTCGCGTCGTACTTTCTATACTTCAAGATCTCCGGCGCCATGTATAACGGGCTCCCGCACACGGTATCTGCCATCCCTCCGTGCGGTTGAATGTACCTCGCGAAACCAAAATCGGCAATTTTTAACGTCGCCTTGGACGTTCTCTCGCTCAACAACAAATTATCTGGCTTCAAGTCTCTGTGCACTAACGATTGTAAACGCATAGCCGATAAACCGCTCGCCAATTGCGACATGAAGTGTTTCGCCACCGCTTCGCTCACGCGTCCTCGTTTCCGTAAAAACTCAGACAAATTCCCACCAGCGCAATATTCCAATATTAAATACACCCTCTCCGTTCGCAAATCGTCCACCACGTCCACCAACTTCATTATGTTCCTATGTTTCGCGTTCCTCAACACCGTAATCTCCAACTCCAACGCCTCTCTCAGTTTTGGTTGCAAACCTTTCGTCGACATCTCTTTTATCGCCACGGTTTCTTTCGATTTCTCATCCAAACCTTTCCAAACCGTGGCAAACGAGCCTCTGCCGATCGGTTGGTTATCCTCCGAGGAGAAAATCGCGTATTCGTTGCCCGATTTTGCGTTTCTGATTATTTTTTTACCACCGCTCGAAGTCGTCGTCGTTATCGTTTGCTGTTGTTTCTCCATCATCTTTTCTTTCTTTTTTTTATTCTCCTTTTTCAAAAACGGCACCCCCCGTCTCTCTCTCTCTCGACCAAAGCGCAACTACCTTCCTTCTCTCTCTCTCTCACGTATTCTCTCTCTCTCGCGTATTCTCACTCTCTCCTTCTTCTTCTTTTCCCCTTTTCGCGCTTTTCTTCCTCTCACTTCCTCGCCCGACGAGAAGAAGAAGAAGAAGAAGAAGGAAAAGGAGCGAGTTTCGCGCGAAATCTTTTCAAACGTTCCCCGTGGTCCTGCTGACACGTCTAAGGATAATTTTTTGTCTCTTCGCCTCTCTTCTTTTTGCGTTTCTCTCTCTCTCGCGCCCCGTGCGTTTTCCACTCACAACGCGCGCGCCGCGAACAACGCTCCCTCCTCGAGAGCCTTCCTTCTTCTTTTTTTCTCGAGAAGAAGCGATAGAAAAAAGACCCCCTTCGCGTTCGCGTTGCGAGAAGAAGAAGAAGAAGAAGAAGAAGAAGAGAGTGTGCGCGAGCGCCCTCTCTCTTAAAAAAATTTTATGTCGTTGGAAGCAGATATCTCTCTCTTCTTCTTGCGTTTTTCTCTCTCTTCTGCGTGATAACGAACTCTTCTCTCTCTTTTTTTTCCTTTTTTTTTTGCAAACCCTAAATAAGACTCTTTTGCGCTCTCTTCTGCTTTGGACTGAAGCGTCACACCGAAAAAAGCATATAAAATAATCTCTCTCTCTCTCTGCGCGCACACAAACTACTAAAACTACTGTTTGTTTGTGCCTCTCGCGAGAACAAGAAGAAAAGGACGACGATGATGATGATGATGATGTCGATGACGGCGACGGCATCGACGGTGTCGTCGCTTTCTGTTTCTTCTCGTTCTTCTTCTTCCTCGTCTCGTTCTTCTTCTCCTTCGAGGATGACGACGACGACGACGACGACGAGAGGAAGAAGAACGAGAGAAAGATTTTCGACGAAGAAGAACAGAAAGACGAACGACGTGCGCGGGGTGGTGTGCTTTTCGTGCGCGGACGACGAGGAGAACGCGTTAAAGACGTTCGCGTCTTCCGACCGCGAGCGACGGGCGAGCTCTTTGTCGTGCTCTTCGTCTTTTTCACGACGAGACGACGAGATTTTGGAAGAAGATACGGAGAAAGGAAGGATACAAACGAAAAAGAAGACGCAGACGACGTCTTTCATGGATCGCGTTGAAATGAACGCGCCACTCGCGCTCAGCTCGTTCATGATGTTACCAATGGGTGTCATGATTGCTCCAAACTTTGATTTAGAAGGACCAGGGTCGGTTATTCAAGCGTTATCGGTACTGGCGACT
>Ga0255776_10004814_pt1 | contig 14176 bp, 11 predicted proteins | sample 071ome_19_FD_179974 | JGI IMG/M metagenome (GOLD analysis project Ga0255776, IMG submission 179974) | Coastal salt marsh microbial communities from the Groves Creek Marsh, Skidaway Island, Georgia - 071413AT metaG (version 2) | ecosystem: Environmental > Aquatic > Marine > Intertidal zone >... | reverse complement strand
TCAGGTTACCCTTCTTGGTTCGGAGGAAAAAGCGGCTGAACTCGACCAAAAATTGATGGAGCACCTTGGTGCAACTTCCACTTTCGAAAATGTCGGTCAGGTCTACCCAAGAAGCTTGGATTTTGAGATTATTTCTCTCCTGGTCCGCTTAGCCTCTGCACCCTCAAATTTCGCGACCACCCTGCGTATCATGGCAGGTCATGAATTGCTGGGAGAGGGATTTGCTAAGGGGCAGACTGGATCATCCGCGATGCCGCACAAAATGAACAGCAGGAGTTGTGAACGAATCAATGGATTCCAGTCCATTCTTAATGGCTACCTCACCATGGTAAGTCATCTTTCCGGAGATCAATGGAACGAGGGGGATGTATCCTGCTCAGTGGTGCGCCGCGTAGCCTTGCCAGACGCATTTTTTGCCGTGGATGGCATGCTGGATACCTTTTTAACCGTGATTAAGCAGATGGAGGTATTTCCTGCGGTTATTGAAGCGGAAAGAGAACGCTATCTTCCCTTTCTGCTTACCACCACCATTATGATGGAGGCAGTCAAGGCTGGAGCGGGCAGGGAAGATGCCCATGAAGCGATTAAAGAGCATGCGGTTGGGGTGGTGAATGATTTACGATCCGGTAAAATTCGTGAAAATAATTTAATTTCCCGCTTGGCAAAGGACATCCGGGTGGGGCTGAAAAAAAATGACCTCCAAAAAATTCTTAAGGATGGAGAGGCAAGAATTGGAGCCGCCAAAGAACAGGTGAGTTCCTTTGTCGAAAGGGCCCGGAAATGGGGAGTTAAATTCCCTGATGCCAAGGACTATTGTCCGCCATCTATTCTTTGACTGTAATAAAAGACATTGGATAACCTTGGCGATGGATTTTGCTGTTGCCAACAGGGGGGGGCAGAGTGCATTGATTTTCTTTACCATTTTATTACATAAGCCATGACCGAAGAACTAATTGGAAACTGCTTGGTCGCCCAGTCGGGTGGACCTACTGCCGTAATCAACGCCAGTGTAGCCGGAGTTGTCTCCGAGGCACTCAATCAAGAGTGCATCGAAGAAATTTACGGTGGGATGAACGGAGTCCTTGGAATTCTCAAGGAAGACTTAATCGATCTCGCTGAGGAGTCTCAGCAAAATATTCGTGGGCTCCGCTACACCCCTGCTTCTGCACTTGGAACATGCCGATTTAAACTCAAGTCCGATCAGGAGTATGAGCGTATCCTCGAAGTTTTTGAGGCCCATAACATTCGATACTTTTTTTACTGTGGAGGCAATGACTCACAGGATACTGCTGATAAAATTTCCAAGCTTGCCCAAAGCAAAGGTTATGCATTGCGGGTTATTGGAGTACCCAAGACTATTGACAATGACCTTGTAACCACTGACCACTGCCCAGGTTATGGCAGCGTGGTTAAGTATTTGTGCTCGGTCGTGAAAGAATCTGCCCTTGATCATGAAGCCATGGGACAGCACGATCTCGTGTCCATCATTGAGGTAATGGGACGAAATGCCGGTTGGATTGCTGCTGGTACAACACTTGCAAAGAGCAGGGAAAATCCTAACGATGCACCTCACCTCATATATCTGCCCGAACTACCATTCTCTAAGGACAAATTTATCGATGATGTGCAGAATGTTCTTAAGAAAAATAAGTACTGTATGGTTGTAGTGGGAGAAGGATTGGTAGACAAGGATGGTAATTATGTTGCCAATTCTGCCAGCGGACAAGATGCATTTGGACACCAGCAGCTCGGAGGCGTAGGAGACTTTCTGGCAAACTTTGTGGAGCAGAACCTTGCGGTAAAGGCACGGTCCTGCAAACTGGGAATCGGTCAGCGTGCCGCCGCTCATTGTTCCTCACAAACCGATAATGATGAAGCATTCCTGGCCGGACAGGCAGCGGTGAAGGCAGCCATCGATGGTGAGACCGATAAGATGGTCATTCTGGTTCGTGGTGAAGGGGAAACTTATTCCTGCGAAACTGGACTTGCCCCACTTTCTGAAATTGCCAATGGGGTGAAAGAAATCCCTGCGGATTGGATATCAGAGGATGGAGTGAGTATGACGGCAAAATTCATCAAGTATGCACAGCCATTGATTATGGGAGAAGTTGAAGTTCCCCACGAAAATGGGGTTCCTGCCTATGTCAGGCTTTCCAAAAAGCGTGTCCGCAAGGTTTTGGATCCGTTCGCTTTTGAGTGATTCGAATCACTTTCTCTTTTAAACTAGCTTCCCGTCAAAAGGCGGGGAGCTTTTTTATTGGAGGGCATCATCAATGGTTTGAGTGATGTGCTCAACCGGTTCAAGCCCAACAGACAAACGCATCAAATAAGGGGAAATCCCAGCTTCTTCCAGGATTCCTCTGCCTTGCTGGGATTTTATCATCTGGTAATGAGCGAGGTAGACATAGGGGCAACAATTGGAAAACTCTGTACCAAAACTCGGGCTTTTCAGCATTTGTAAACGATTATAAAAAGTTTGAAAATCTCCCTCAATTTCAAAGCTTAGGTTACATCCCGGACAGTCTGGACCAGCGAAGTTATGATAATGCTTGAGGTTTTTTTCCTGATAGGCCCAGTGTAATTTTGTGACTTTAGGGTGCTTTTGTAAGTATTCTGCCACTCGCATAGCACTGGCGTTGGACCGTTTGATAAAATCGTTATAAAATGGGATCTGTTCCGCCATCCGTACCAGATCCCGCGAATAGGGTGGGCAAATTTTGCTTTTGGTTTGTTCGAACAAATTTTTTCCCAGAGTAGACGATTTGGGAAAGGCGAGACTTCCCATCATTACATCTCCCTCCCAACCTGCATATTTTGTCAGGCTGTTGACTACAACATCCGCCAAAGAGGTAATCTTTGCATTCTTGGGCGATACCATGGTCGGATCGATTACCAAAAGAGCATTATGTTTGATGCACAATTGCTTTACCTTTTCGAGGTCACCTGCCTGTAAAAGAGGGTTGGTGGGGAACTCGGTGATCACACCGGCAATCTGTTCGCCGAGTTCCCGAAATAAGGAGGTAATTAATTCAATATTCTGAACCTCATTCAATTCAATTACCTTGCCCTCGGGAGAGTTGTAGAGATTCATCACCTCGATGGTATCGAGGTATAACCATCCCCACCTTATCCAAATCGATTTCCCGCTTCCCTTTGCTTGATCAACCGCTGTGTGAAAGAGGGCGTGAAATGCGTTGGCTCCCGACGAAGCAAGCAGAATATCCTCACGGTCAACCTCCGGACCATGAGCCTCAGCAATAGTATCTTTAATCAATGAACTAGGTTCATTGATTTCCGAAAGAACCTCACGGTTTTCTAATAATCCATGATTCCACAGATAATCCTCAGCTAGACGTGAGGAGATCCCGCACCCAGTGTGCTGAAAGTGAGAGGTAACATTTGAATGACTTTGGCAATCCTTTGGAATTTGAAGAAATGTCCATGATTCTTCCTCATGTACATGAGCATGCTTAACCTGATATCTCTCGATTACCTTGTCACAGTCGCTCCTCTTTGTAAAAAGGTATCCGTGATGATTTTCCTTATGGTTGAGGCTTAAATGATCAATCATTCTAGTGATCATGGTGTGCCTGACGAAACGGGGATAACCGGTGGGCATCGCAGCCAAAGTCTTGGGGTCTTTTTCCTCATACCCGATCAGATCGTTCAAATGCGGTAGGCTCACGCACACCGCATGAGGGCGGGCGGGTACCGGTTGTCCGAGTGTAAATCGCCCGAGGCCGGAGGTTTTCACGGAATTACTTCGTTTTCAATGATTTGGTCAAATGTCTCCCGCTTGCGGATCAGGGCAAGCCGGCCATCCGTTTTTTTCAGTACTTCAGCGGCCTCCGGAAAGGAGTTGTAATTCTTGGCGGACATGGAAGAGCAGTAGGCACCTGCCCCTTCAATTACACAAAAATCCCCAATTTCTCCTCGGGGAAGAGTCCGCGGGGATAGTGCTTCAGGATCTCCAGGAGCGGGAGTGAGAAGATCACCGGATTCGCAACAATGTCCCACAATTACTTGTTCCAGTTGTTCGCGAAACTTTTCCTGACCTGGTTCACATAAAAGATGAATGGGGTGCTGTGCCCCGTAAAGACTTGGTCGCAAGATCTCGGTCATTCCAGAATCGAGTTTAAGGAAACGGTATCCTTCGGCTCCGGTGGAAGTAACATCCTGTACCCGGGTGACCAGGCTACACGCGTGAGCTAGGAGAAAGGTTCCGGGTTCAATTTCCAGTTTTAATTTCCTGCCAGTTTCCTCAGCAAAATTTTTAAACAATTCACGCACAGGGGAACCTACCTCCTGAAGATCAGTTGGTTTTTCATCCGGCATCCTTGCCACTTTGTACCCCCCCCCCAGATTGATGGTTTCCACAGAGGGAAAAGAGCGGGCGAGATCAAGGGTCATCGAGGCTACAGTCTTCCAAACCTCTGGGTCTGAGCCGGAGCCAATGTGGGTGTGGATTCGCTCGACCCGGAGCCTGTAATCCTGGCAAATTGACTGTGCCTCCGCCAAGTCATCCTTCCAGATTCCAAAGCTACTAGCGGGCCCCCCCACATTGGTACGGTTATTTCCACCCGATCCTTTTCCGGGATTAAAGCGCAAACCCACATTTTTTACTTTTCCCCATTTCCCGAATTTATGAATTTGATTGATTGAGCATAAGTTGACCTTGATCCCGTCCTGTGCCCAATAAATGAAATCATCCGAGAGTTCCTGGGTACTAAGCGATATGGACTCGGTGCCAAAGCCAGCCCGTACTGCCCGTTCAACCTCATACACTGAACTGGCATCAATCCCCAGACCTTCATCATTAAAAATCCGTAAAATTGCGGCAGTCGGAGCAGCTTTCATCGCATAGCGTGGAAAAAGCCCAAACGCATTGGGGAAGCTTATCACCTCCTTTGCATTGCAGCGCAAAGTTTCCTCATCGTAGACGAAACATGGAGTTCCATACTCCATTTGAATTTCATCGAGTTCCTCGTAAGTTAAAAATCTCAAAGTATCGCTCATCTATTGGATAGGAAATACTGATTGTAAGGCAGGGAAGCAAGCTTTCGGGAATGGTAACCCTTAAAAGTTGCTACTTTTTAAGAACTAAAAAAGCGAGATTGTATCCATCGCAGTTCATCTCCCGCCTACTGACTTCATTTGGGAAGTGCTCTTCCCAGTTGGGAAAAAAAGCATCACCTTCAAAGCTGGCATCAATCTCAGTAAGGTGCAATTCCTCACATAATGGCATGGCTTCTCGATAAATTTCTTCCCCGCCACAAATCCAGATGTTTTTACCCATGGTTGAGGCGATCTTTAAGGCACCGGACAAGCTGTCTGCTCTTTGGGCATAGGTGAAGACATGATTTGGCTTCCGGCTTAAGGCGATTATCTTCCGGTTGCGTGCTTGCTCCTCGAAATCTTCGTAGCAGCGGCGACCCATGATCATCACTCCATCTCTTGTGGTTTTAAGAAAATGTTTCCAATCCCGTTCAATCTTCCACGGAAGAGTGCCATTGATTCCCATTACACGGTTATGGGCACAAGCAGCAATCATCCTGATCATTGGATTGGCAATAAGTTTTTGGGAAATACGTTCATATTCGATTGCGTGGATGGGAGTCGATGGAGTACTTCCTATCATGCAACCGTTAAGCCGAAACAATGCAATCGAATAGCGACGAATTTGGCGGGCGTATTTTTCTCCCCGACTCCTGGCAACGCCAGGCATTACAGGAACTCCGTGGGGGTAAGGATGTGGTGCTTCATGCACCTACCGGTGCAGGAAAGACCTTTGTTTTTGAGCAGTTAATCGAGGGTGGATTTAAGGGGCGGGCTGTCTACACAGTTCCCACTAGGGCATTGGCCAATGATAAATTCCGTGAGTGGAGGGATCGAGGATGGGAGGTAGGTCTCGTTACTGGAGATATACGCTACCAACCCGATGCCAAAGTGGTGGTGGCAACCCTGGAAACTCAACGCAGTTCGATAGCTGGCTTGCATTCACCCGATCTTTTTGTGGTCGATGAATACCAATTTCTTGGAGATTCCCAGCGTGGGCCTGGTTACGAGGTAACCCTTGCCCAAGCCAAGCCTCATACCTCTTTGTTTTTAATGAGCGGAAGTGTGGCCAATCCTTACGAGGTGGGTGAGTGGTTGATCAGTCATAACCGCAAGGTTGCAGTAATTCAAGAGGAACGGCGTCCCGTTCCCCTTGAAGAGGTAATGGGTGATGTGCTCATTAAAAATCATAACCAAAGTGAAAAAATACGGGGTCATTGGCCAAGGTTGGTGGACGGTGCACTCAGGGCAGGACTGGGGCCTTTATTAATTTTTGCACCGCGGCGAAAAGCATCAGAGGAATTGGCGCGGCAGCTTGCCCACGAATTACCCGAGCCTGAAATTCTCGAGCTTACTGCAGCACAGCGCCGCCTTGCTGGTAAGGAACTAACATCCCTTTTGCGCCGCCGAATTGCATTCCATCACAGTGGCCTCGATTATTTAAAACGTGCGGGAATTGTTGAACCGCTTGCCAAGGCTGGGCAGTTGCAGGTTGTGGTTGCCACCACAGGACTGGGAGCGGGGATCAATTTTTCAATGCGTTCAGTATTGGTTACCGATCGGGAATACCGGGTGGATGACCAATTGCTCCAAATCCGTCCCGACGAACTTTTACAAATGTTTGGAAGGGCAGGCCGAAGGGGCAAAGATACTCGGGGTTATGTGGTGGTGGCACCTCGTCAGGCCCGTCTTTCAGATGCCCGCCAATTGCGGCTCCATCGTTCTTCCACACTTGATTGGCCTGCTCTTATTAAAATTATGCAGAATGCCTTGGAAGAGGGAGGCAGTCATGTGGATGCAGCCCGCCAACTTGCAGACCGTTTATTTTCGGAGGAAACGGTAAGGCTTGGATTTCGTGAATCACTGGGAAATTTATCCTCCCTCGTGCAGGCGAATTCCCAAAAGAGTACTCCATCCGATCCTTCCAGGGGTGAAGTTATTGAAATGCTCAACAGTTCAGGACTTTGGGAAAGGCGGGGTGGTCAGAGTAAGTCTTCGCTGGGCAGGGCATTGGTATGGAATCAGGAATCATGGGTTCCTGCTCTGTCTTTGCCGGAGACATTAAGTAAGATTCATCTTGGTAATCCCTGCCGGTTTGGTTCCAAAAAATCACCTAGTTACGGGAAGGAAATTCCTTTGGCAGTTTACCTTGATCAATCTATGGGAGAAAAGGTTACCCTGATTAGTCTTTCAGAAAACAGCTTCGTTTGGCAGTGGCTCAGGGAAGGCCCCGAGGGAAAAGAAAATTCAGCCGAAAAACTTGGAGCCGTCTTGGCTTGGAGGATCAATTTAGACCCTTCTTTCCCTTGCTTTCACAAGGCGGCGAACTTGTTGAATTTGTGGACCGTGGAAAGGTATTGAATGCCCGGCTGAGCTACGACAATGCACAGAGCCTTGGATGGAAGGATTCCCGTGGTCGCTTTCTTCTTAATCCACGCTTGAGGCGAATGGCCCGTGATTTTGATTCTCCTTTTATACAAAGTGATTTACCCGCTGAGAAAGACCCCGCCCGGACGAGTCCAGTTGAAGCATGGTACCTGCTTGGCTTGATAGATGAAGATGCTAGACCCACGGAACGCGGAAAGATATTCAGTATGTTTTCGAGGGGGGAGGGTTTGGCAGTCGCGGTAGGTATTGAGGATGCTAGCTATCCTATTGATGAACTGGTTCATGACCTTGCAAACCTGAGGGCAGGTCATCGTTTCCGTTCCTGGGCAAAGACTGAATCCCGTTTGGCAGTATTGTGCCGTCAAGCCTATGGATTTAGGGATTTCCCAGGATACCTGAGAGCTGGTCTTCCGACGGAATATGGGGAAGGTGGGGTTGATTTTATTCGGGAACGTAATCTCTTTGCTAAAATCGAAGAGGAGGGAGAAGAGGACATTGGGGTGGGGGACATTGAACGGTTGGTAATCGAGTGGAAGAGCCTGCTTGATTTAATCTCTCATGCTCCACAGCTTACCATTAACAGATGGCAGGAATTACAGGAATTTGCCAGAAAACTGAGTGGTTCCAAATCGAGCATCAATGAACTTCCCGAATTGCCCGAGATTCCAGTCCGGCAACGCCGGCGCTTTCAGGGTTAAGCAAAGCACTGAAAATTAATTTTAAAGGTCTAGCGCTTTCAATGCTTCCTCGGTTTCCTGCTTTTTTGAAAGATTGTCAGCCAGTTGACGACGGGCTCCCTCTACTACCTGAGCAGGAGCTTTTTCGGTAAAGGCTGAATTGCCAAGTTTCTTCTCGATCGAGAAAATAATATTTTTCAGTTGATCAAGTTCTTTGGATAACCTTGCTTTTTCAGCTTCCACATCAATCCCGCTGGCAAGATCAATGTAGACTGATCCAAAACCAGTTACCAAAGTCGGCATTCCTGATGGGGCATCTTTTACACGCTTGAGTTCTTTTGCCCCAACCGATGAAAGAATAGAGGGGGAATGCTTTTCCAAAATCTTTGATTTTTCCTCTTCTGCGAGATAAAGAAATTCCACTTTGCTATTATTGGCGAGGTTGCGTTCTGCCTTGAGGGCACGCATTGAAGTTACCAATTCTCGGATATCCAGCATTTCAGAGAGGGCGGATTGATTCAGGTCAATTCCAGTACCCTTGATTTGATCCCGCAGTTCGTCTCCGCTGCCAGGATTTGTCCACTGGATAGACTGACCTTCTGAAAATCCGAGAACATGCCACAATTCCTCAGTAATAAAGGGAGTAACAGGGTGAAGGAGCAAGAGAACCTGACGAATGCAAAGATCCTGAACGGCAAGACAGGTTTCCTTGCAATCGCCTTCTCGCATGCGGGGTTTTGAGTTTTCCACATACCAGTCACAAAAATCATTCCAAAAGAAGCGGTAGATCGACTGAAGAACAGAATTGAATTCGTATTCTTGATAGAGCCGACTAACCTCGTCCAAAGTTTCAATCAGTCTGAGAATGATGGCATGGTCATCCTGATTAAGTTTTCCCGGATCTATGCGATGAAGAATGGAGTGCAGATTGGCTTGCCGCTCACTGCTGTCAGCCATTTGACGGAACCTTGAAACATTCCACAACTTGTTACAAAAATTCCGCCCCTGTTCGATCCGTTCTTCAGAAAAGCGGATGTCCTGTCCCTTGGGAGCAATGCTCATGATACCGTGGCGCAGTCCATCCGCCCCATACTTGGCAATCAAATCGAGAGGATCAGGCGAATTACCCAGCGACTTGGACATTTTTCTTCCTTTGGAATCCCGGATAATGCCGGTAAAATAGACATCCCTGAAGGGTATCCGTTGGCGGATTTCCTCGTCGCTGAGGGTTTTCTTGGGATCAAGCGGTTCTCCCTTGAATTCCAGTCCAGCCATGATCATTCGTGCGACCCAGAAGAAAATAATATCTGGACCGGTAACCAGAGCAGAGGTGGGGTAGAAATAATCCAATCCCTCTTTCTTCATCTCTTCTTCGTTTGGCCAACCCATGGTGGCAATTGGCCAAAGCCAGGAAGATGCCCAGGTGTCGAGAACATCCTCATCCTGTTCCCAGTTTTCAGGGTCGTCCGGACCGTCTACTGAAACATGCCAGTTTTGAGGATCATTGCGGGATACACCCTTACGGTACCATACGGGAATACGGTGCCCCCACCACAATTGTCTGCTGATACACCAATCCTGAATATTTTCCAGCCAATGAAGGTAGGTCTTTTTCCACCGTTCCGGAAAGTAGCGGATAAATCCTTCTGCAACTGCCCGTTTTGCTTCTTCCACCCTGGGGTAGCGTAAAAACCATTGCTCCGATAGCCTCGGTTCGACCGGAACATCAGCCCGTTCGGAAAATCCGACATTGTTGGCATGTTCCTCCTCATCAATTAAGTCCCCTTGTTCCCGCAGTTTTTCAACGGTCGCTTTGCGGGCATCAAAACGGTCCATTCCTGAAAATTCAGGACCTGCCAAATCATTGAGGGTTCCGTCCTCATTAAAAACATCAATGCTTTCCAAATTGTGACGCTGGCCGATCTCAAAATCCAAAGGGTCATGGGCAGGGGTAATTTTGAGCATTCCCGTGCCAAAATCTTTTTCGACAGCATCATCAGCAATAATTGGAATTTCTGCAGGTTGCAAAGGCCGGCGTACTTTTCTGCCCTGAAGAACTGGCCAGCGATCGTCTTCTGGATGAATTGCCAATGCAACGTCTCCCATGATGGTTTCAGGGCGGGTGGTGGACACATAAAGATATTCTCCGGGAGCATCAGTAAGTTCGTAACGAATCTTGTACAGTTTTCCGTTCTGCGGTTTCATGATCACTTCCTCATCGGAGAGAGCAGTCAGGCTGACAGGACACCAGTTTACCATCCTTTTTCCCCGGTATACATATCCGTTTTTGAATAAACGGACAAATGCTTCCAGGACGGCCCGGGAATAATCAGGGTCGAGGGTGTGAACGGTCCGTTCCCAATCGCAAGAACAGCCAAGTTTTCGTAATTGTTTGAGGATGATTCCCCCGTGCTTGTCCCTCCATTCCTTGGCGTGTTCTATAAACCCATCCCGTCCCAAATCATGCTTGGACTTTCCATCCTTACGCAATTGTTGCTCCACTTTTGTCTGGGTGGCGATCCCTGCATGATCGGTACCTGGGAGCCAGAGAGTGGAGAATCCCTGCTGGCGGGCACGACGGGCAAGAATGTCCTGAATCGTATTGTTGAGGACATGGCCCATGGTTAATACCCCGGTTACATTGGGGGGCGGGATGACAATGGAATAAGCGGGCTTATCCGCATCTATTTTTCCAGAGAAGGAACCTTCATTTTCCCATTTTTCGTAGAGGCGGTCCTCCACCTCTTTTGGCTGATATGCTTTTTCCATTTAGCTAAGTCAAAAGCGGGTTAGCCTATCTTAATCTTCGTGATTGGCGAGTAAAAGAGCGAGTATGCCCATCCTGAAACAGGCGAACGCCCGGCTTTCTAAGAAATGGAGTAAAGATAAATCCGGCAGCGAATCCACCGAGGTGAGCGGCAATGGCCACCCCTCCCGCCTGCTTCATCGACTCGGGCAGGGCAATAACCTGTTCAAATACCCACAATCCGAGTACTAGGTATGCTGGTAAGTACATCGTGCCCACAAATAGAAAAATCCAGTAAAATACGCGGATGTTCGCACGCGGGTACAGCAGCAGGTAACCGGCGATCACTCCTGAAATCGCTCCTGATGCACCCACCATGGGAACCTCAGAGGATGGATCGATTAGGGACTGGGCAATTGCTGCAAAAAATCCGCAAAATAAATAAAAAAGAAAATACCGGATTTTACCCATGGCATCTTCCAGGTTATCTCCGTAAAGATATAGGAATAGCATGTTTCCAAAAAGGTGAAGCAATCCGCCATGACTAAACATGGAGGTAATCACAGATCCCCACTCCCATGCCATCACTTCAACACTTTGCTCGGCAAACTGACCGTAAAAGGCGGCCGGTATAAATCCGAAATTTGCAAAGTACGCCTTTTGTTCATTAGGACCCAGCGGGAATTGCAGGGCGAAGAATACCCAGAGGTTGCCCAGGATGATCACCCAATTGACCAACGGGAAACTTCGGGTGGGGTTATCGTCACGATAGGGAAAAAAGATCATTCTGGATGAGAGATTATTGTCCAAGGCCGCCTTGTTCAATCTCAGGCTTGCTCAATTTATTGTACATGATTACGAAAATATGGATGGAGGATGGTCACGAAAGATTAGGCGTTTTCCGGAGTGACTCCGGCATCACCCTTTCTTTTGGCCAAATAACCTATTTTATCTCTGCTGAGGACCCCTTCCATAATATTGCACTCAAAGCACTTGATCAGGATGATTATGTTCCATTCTACATTGAAATTGCCAAGAGGGAAGGGGTGGGGCCAGAATTTCGGGATGCAATGGAAGATATGATCAAGGATGCCCTTGAAGATAATTAATTGTTATCTTGCACAAATAGGGACAACCTGGGAGGAGGGTCAAAAACAGAATCCTTTTCGGTCGGAACATACCTTGAACCGGGTCCGTAAGTTCTCGATTGAATGGCACGAATAACCATCTCCTTTCCATCTTTTTCATACAAAAACCGAAGTTTAAAATTCTTTTCCTTGGGACCTTCAAAGACCAAAGCTTCCATATTTTTTCCTTTTAGTGATCCTTTTTCATGCCTGCCCACTAGGTTTTCCCTCCAATAGCCCTCAAGTTCGATTATTCCATCCGAGCCAACAAAAAGACGGATATTTTTTTTAGATCCAATTACCCCAGAGTAAATGCCCTCGTCCGGTCCTCCACACCCGGTCAGGGCAATGAGCAAAATCGACCAGATTGCTAGGAATGACGCCGGTTTAGACATCGATAACATCATCGGCGTCTTTGCGAAAGGATGAGTATTGCTTAGAGGAATGAGCAAACCCAGTTGTCTTGCCCACATGTTTACCGAATGAAGAAGTAAGTTTTTGGCAAAGGGCTTTGCGGAATGGTGGAATAAGCAGGGAAAACCCAAAAATATCGGTCAGGATACCCGGGGTAAGCAGGACGATTCCCCCAACCACAATTAACGCACCTTCCACAAGTTCAGTAGTTGGGGGTTTGCCCGATGAAATTTCCTTTTGTATTTTGGCAAGGACTGATAATCCCTGTTGGCGGGCAAGGGACGCGCCAAGCACACCGGTTAGGACGATTAAACCAATGGTGGGCATCGCCCCAATGCGGGAACCAAGCATGATCAGGAGGTAGAGTTCGACCATGGGCAGAAAGATAAACAAGAGTAGCATCCGACCAAACATGAATACCAATCAATCATATTGGGATTCATTCCACAAGTCATACCCGCAGAAAAAGGGGGATTTAAAATGTTGGAAAATTCGTGACCCCAAGCCTTCATTAAGGTATGATGATTGTTTATTAATACCTTATACCGATGCATAAATTAGTACTTTTGAGACATGGCGAAAGCCAATGGAATCAGGAAAACCGTTTCACTGGATGGCACGATGTTGACCTTACTGAAAAAGGGGAGGGTGAAGCCCGAGAATCTGGGCGTCTTCTTAAAGAAGCTGGTTTTCAGTTTGATGTAGCTTACACCTCAGTACTCAAACGGGCAATTCGTACCCTTTGGTTTGCTCTGACCGAACTTAATCAGGTGTGGATCCCGGTGCATCGTGAATGGCGGCTTAATGAACGGCATTACGGTGGATTGCAGGGTTTAAACAAAGCGGAGACTGCTGAGAAACATGGGGACGATCAGGTTTTGGTATGGCGACGGAGTTACGATATCCCACCTCCCGCTATGTCCAAGGATGATCAAGGATACGCTGGAAAAGACCGCCGTTATGCAAATCTTAATGAAGCAGATATACCGCTAACCGAATGCCTTAAGGATACGGTTGCACGATTTCTCCCGCTTTGGACGGATACAATCGCCCCGCAAATTAAACAGGGCAAAAATGTACTGATTGCCGCCCACGGCAATTCCCTTCGTGCCCTCATTAAATACCTCGATGGAGTGTCGGAGGAAGAAATTATTGGAATGAATGTGCCCACGGGTATGCCCCTTGTTTATGAACTCGATGCCGACCTTAAACCATTATGCAGGCAATACCTTGGTGATCCTGATGCGGTGGCCAAGGCAATGGAAGCGGTTGCAAATCAGGGAAAAGCCAAGTAAGCCACAGGTTTGCATCTTCATTAAAAATCGGCAAAATTTCTATCATGGATACCCGATCCGACAAACCAAACAAGCTGAAGCGCGAATACGATCCGAATTTTAAAATTACTCCGGAATACCGCAATTCGCTTCCTGATGTTCAAAATTCTGGATCCTCTGATATGCAGGGTGCAAATGTGCCCATCCTCCAGGTTGGTATCTCTGGTTTCCGTCTACCTCTTCGTTATGTCGGACCGGATGGGGAAGACCTCACCCTGGAGTCCCGTGTTACCGGTACGGTGAGCCTGGATGCCGATAAGAAGGGAATTAATATGTCCCGAATTATCCGGATTTTTTACGAGTACGAAAAAGAAGTTTTCTCTCCGGAAACTCTCGATCGCGTACTGCGCCATTACAAGGAACAACTCGATTCCAGAGAGGCCCGTATCAAGGTTGATTTTTCGTATCCCATGGTGCAGGAAAGTTTGCGTAGCG
>Ga0255776_10004813_pt1 | contig 14176 bp, 9 predicted proteins | sample 071ome_19_FD_179974 | JGI IMG/M metagenome (GOLD analysis project Ga0255776, IMG submission 179974) | Coastal salt marsh microbial communities from the Groves Creek Marsh, Skidaway Island, Georgia - 071413AT metaG (version 2) | ecosystem: Environmental > Aquatic > Marine > Intertidal zone > Salt... | reverse complement strand
AATATGACAAGTATGATAGGTATGACAGGCATGATCTTTGGCCGTGTCGATTAATGATCAAAATCATTGAGATCGGAGCGATGGGATATAGCCTCGAACATACCAATAATTTCTGATTGCGGGACGCAGTCCAGAATACCGGCACTAATTTGTTGTTGGTTCCAGATTAAAGATATTGCTGGGTCGTGAAGCATCGCCCAATTGCTGAAAAAGCGTTTGCTCGCTCGTCTACTTACTAATTTTTTAATTCCGACATGACGATCGTCACCACATATGCGCATATAGGTAGCATTGACTGCTTCCAAGCTGCCCTCAAGCAATTGTAAATATATATCTTGCCTGCAAACCAGTGCTCCTGAAACATTATCTCGCGCATTGCATTTTCTTGCGACATCTAAAATGGTGTGTAGCGTAGCGCTATCGTATCCTAATGGTTGAGATGCATAGATAATTTGCATCGGTTTATTAGTGAGATACGTTATTTGTGAAATGATCTTCACCCCTGTGATGGCGATCAAATCTTATCAATTACTGAGCGCGGTTGAGAGCTGTAGTTATCACTTGAGGCTATAGACAACCAATTAAAACGCCTGTAGCTGCCATAAGAATGTTGAAAAACAATGTCTCGAAATTTGGTAGATACGGTAAGCTTAAATCTAGAACAATTGAGATAATAATGACGTTGAAGATTGTTCCTAGGCCAGGGGTCTGTTTCAAAAAAATCCATAAAAATAAAACCAATGAACTAATGACCGCTGTGGATACCCCAATAGACCAGTCTGTGTTTATGGATATGCCTTGGGCAAACACTGTCCACGGACTAACACCAACTCCTGCAGCGATAAGCAATGCTTCCCCTAAACCAAAAAGCAATAAACCCAAAATAAGAAATGAAAACGAAATTGGTGACGGCCTAAGCGTTAAAGTTTTTTTCGAACTCCAAAATAAAGTCGGTATAGCTTTTATTTTAAAAACTTTAAAATTCACAACAACTCACTTTACTAAATTCAATACAGTGGAATAATTTTTGAATAACATATGGTAGCTACCGTATCGTTGTAGACTTTTCGGTAATTATCTCTTCAAAAAAACTTGGTTTGATCCAACTGGACACTCAGCAATTAAATCGATTGAAGTTGATGGAAAATCAATACAGAGACGGTCGATCCTACCAAGAAATATCAGATTACCTAAATCTCAATGGATTTCGAAAGAGTCGGACTGACGGTAGATATAACCGAAAGGACGTTAGTATGTCTATGCTGAAGTACCGAAAACGATTATCTCGAAACACTCCATCCACTTTATTGAATGTGGTCGAAAGTCTGGTTATCGTTCCTCTGAAAATCTCACAAAACCATATCCCGGTCTAATGAATTCACACCTCACATATAATACATGTAACCTAAAGTGCGGTTCTCTGTGTGCAGTTGTAATGTGACCGCTGTCTGTGATAGTTAGCGGTAACATTTGAGCAAATGAGCTCAGTATTACGGCATCTGAGGGGATTACAGTATGCGTGAATGGTGGCGGGACGCGGTAATTTATCAGATTTACCCACGTTCTTTTCAAGACGACAACGGTGACGGCATAGGCGATCTCAAGGGGATCACCCGCAGGCTCGATCACGTGGCCTCTCTTGGTGTCGACGCGATCTGGCTGTCGCCATTCTTTACCTCACCTGACAAAGACATGGGCTATGACGTTTCCGACTATACGAGCGTAAACCCGCTGTTTGGTGACATCGCTGACTTTGACGCGCTTGTGGTACGCGCCCACGATCTTGGCCTCAAAGTCATCATCGACCAAGTGCTGTCGCACACCTCCAAGGAACACCCTTGGTTTGCCGAGAGTCGCAAGGATCGCACAAATCCAAAGGCCGACTGGTATGTCTGGGCTGATCCAAAGCGTGACGGCACCCCGCCGACCAACTGGCCTTCGGTCTTTGGTGGCTCTGCTTGGATGTTTGATGCCCAGCGCCGTCAGTATTATCTGCACAACTTCCTCGTTGAACAGCCCGACCTTAATTTTCACTGCACCGAAGTCGTGGACGCACTGATTGATGCGATGCGGTTTTGGCTCGAACGCGGCGTTGATGGCTTCCGCCTTGATACCGTGAATTTCTACGTGCACGATAAATTACTGCGCGATAATCCTGCCAATGACTGGGTCGAATTTCCTGGCAATCCCTACGGCGCACAGACCCACATCCACTCCAAAACGCAACCCGAGAATATCGGCGTGCTCAAACGTATCCGCAAGCTGATGGACGAATTCGACGATCGCATGTTGATCGGCGAAGTCGGCGAAGATGGCTTGCGTCAGATCGAGGTCATGGCAGAATATACCTCTGGAAATGACAAGCTGCACATGGCCTATTCCTTTGCGCTACTAAGCCACGATCACACACCTGACCACTTCCGCCGTTGTATTGATGGCTTTCTCAAGGATGCGCCTGATGGCTGGCCTTGCTGGTCACTGTCGAACCACGACGTGCAGCGTCACGCCACGCGCTGGGCACCGAACGACGCATTGGTTGATGACGTGGCCAAACAGGCGATCAACATGCTGATTAGCTTCCCTGGGGCGCTTGGCGTTTATCAGGGCGAAGAGCTGGGCCAGACCGAGACCGATATCGAATTCCACGAATTGCGCGATCTCGGCTACATCGATTTCTGGCCCGACAATAAGGGCCGCGATGGCTGTCGCACGCCGATGGTTTGGGATGCCTCCGAGAAGAACGCATGCTTTTCAACGGGCGAGCCTTGGTTGCCCGTAAAAGCCCCGCAAGCAGCGCGTGCCGTAGCCACGCAAGAGGCGCAAAACGATAGCGTTCTGGCCTCCTACCGCAGCGCCCTCGCCTTCCGGAAATCACGACAAGAATTGCGCTTGGGCACGACCACATTCCCGAATACCGCCGACCCGATTCTCGCGGTGAGTCGGGTTTATGAGGGCACTTCGTTGACTGGTATCTTTAACCTCTCGAACACTAAACAGACGATTGCAGTGCATCCCGATGCAGCGATCACCGGCCCGCAACATGCGGCTCTAATCAAAGGCACCTTGACGCTGCCGCCTTATGGTTACGCATATTTGGAGTCCGATGCGGAGCTGACGCTCTTCCCAAATCTGGGCACGACAAAGAAAGTTTCGAAAAGCGAACTGATTAGATTAGTCTAAATCCAAACGGAACAGGTAGACGACCAAATGCCAAGAAACACAGCTCAAATCGACCCGATCAAAGCAGCACCTCCGCGTGATGTGATAGACGCGATTTTGGGCGGCTACTTGGGAGAGCCTTTCCAGTACCTCGGACTGCGCGAGACGGCCCATGGCTTTGCCCTCACCGTCTTCGCCCCTGGTGCGGATGAAGTGACTTGCCTAACCGGCAAATCGACCAAGACGCCAATGGTTCAATTGCCCGACGCTTCAGGTGTGTTCTGTGCATTTCTGAAAAAGGAACAGCCCTACACGTTGACCGCCTCCAACGCGAATGGAAGCTGGGCGTTCCGCGACCCCTATAGCTTTGACCGCGTCACAACTGACGACGATCTTTACTTCATGGGTGAAGGATCGATGAAACGTCTTTGGCATGTGCTCGGCGCCAATGTCATCACGCATCAAGGTGTGGAAGGCGTACATTTTGCCGTCTGGGCACCCAATGCCGAACGGGTCGCTGTTGTCGGTGATTTCAACGTTTGGGACGAACGCCGTCACCCGATGCGCCGCCTTGGCCATTCGGGTGTCTGGGAAATCTTCCTTCCCGATGTCACCGAAGGCGCGGTCTATAAATACGCAATCCGTGCGCAGGGCGGGCAAAATCTTCCCCTGCGCGCCGACCCCTTTGGCTACGGCTCCGAACATCCGCCGCGCACAGGTTCTATCGTGCGCAAGCTTGGTGGACATAAATGGGATGATGACAAGTGGATGAAAACGCGCGGCAAGGCGCAAAACATCGACGTGCCAATCGCGATTTACGAAGTGAACCTCGCCAGCTGGAAACGCGCCGAGGGCAACCGTCCGTTGTCGTATATCGAGCTTGCAACTGATCTCGTTGAATACGTCGCAGACATGGGCTTTACCCACATCGAGATGATGCCGATCACCGAGCATCCATTTGACGGCTCTTGGGGCTATCAACCGATTGGCATGTATGCCCCCACGATCCGCCACGGCACCCCCGAAGAATTCCGCGCCTTGGTGACTGCGGCCCATAACAAGGGCCTTGGCATCCTAATCGACTGGGTGCCGGCGCACTTCCCGTCCGATGAACATGGCCTTACCACGTTTGACGGCACGCATCTTTATGAGCACGCCGACCCGCGTGAGGGGTTCCACCAAGACTGGAACACAATGATCTTCAACTTCGGGCGCAAAGAGGTCGCGAACTACATGCGCTCCAACGCGCTTTATTGGCTGGAAGAATACCACCTCGACGGTCTGCGCGTCGATGCTGTCGCATCGATGCTTTACCGCGACTATTCGCGTAAAGCGGGCGAATGGGTGCCCAACAAGGATGGCGGCCGCGAGAACTATGAGGCGATCGCCTTCCTGCAAGACGTCAACACGTTGGCTTATGGCGAGGTTGAGGGGATCATCACGGTGGCCGAGGAAAGCACCGCTTTTCCAGGTGTGTCGCGCCCTGTCGATCACGGTGGTCTCGGCTTCGGGTTCAAGTGGAACATGGGCTGGATGAACGACACTCTACGCTACATGGAAGAAGACCCGATTAACCGCAAATATCATCACCATCTGATGACATTCGGGATCAACTACGCATTTTCCGAGAACTTCGTATTGCCCATTAGCCACGATGAGGTCGTGCATGGCAAAGGCTCGATGCTGTCGAAAATGCCCGGCAACGATTGGGAAAAATTCGCGAATTTGCGGGCCTACTATGGGTTTATGTGGACACATCCGGGCAAGAAGCTTTTGTTCATGGGCCAAGAGTTCGCCCAGCGCGAAGAGTGGAACCACAACCAAAGCCTTGATTGGCACCTAACCGAAGCGCCTGCACATGCAGGGGTCCAGCGCTTGATCAAGGATCTGAATACCCTCTATCGCAGCACACCTGCGCTCTATCTGAACGACAGCCGACCTTCTGGGTTTGGCTGGATCGAAGGGGCGGATCAGGAAAATTCGATTTACGTCTACGTGCGCAATGGCGGGCCAAACGACCCGCGTGTTGTCGTCATACTGAACATGACACCAGTGGAGCGACCCGATCATCGCGTCGGCCTGCCCGCGGGTGGCTATTGGCGTGAAGCGATGAACACGGATGCTGACGCCTATGGCGGAGGCGGGCGCGGAAATCTGGGAGGAGTGCGTGTCGAAGAAACACCGTGGATGGGCCAGTCCCATTCTGCGGAAGTGACAATTCCGCCATTATCGGCGGTCATTTTGATCGAGGGAGGGGAAGCCCAATGAAACCAGCACCAAACCAGCGCCTATCAAATCGGGCCATGGCATTCGTTCTCGCAGGGGGACGGGGAAGCCGCCTGAAGGAACTTACAGACAACCGCGCCAAGCCAGCGGTCTATTTTGGCGGCAAGACGCGGATCGTCGATTTCGCACTCTCAAACGCGCTCAACTCTGGCATTCGTAAGATGGCGATTGCGACCCAGTATAAGGCGCACAGCCTTATTAGACACTGCCAACGCGGCTGGGGTTTCTTACGGGCAGAGCGCAACGAATTTCTGGATATTCTTCCTGCCAGCCAGCGGATGAACGACGAGAACTGGTATCTTGGCACGGCCGATGCGGTTGCCCAGAACATCGACATCATCGACAGCTATGGCATTGACTACATCATCGTGCTTGCGGGCGATCATATCTACAAGATGGACTATGAAATCATGCTGCAACAGCATGTCAACGAGAACGCTGATGTCACGATTGGCTGTCTGACTGTGCCACGCATGGAGGCCAGCGCGTTTGGCGTTATGCATGTTGACGGCAAGGATCGGATCACCGACTTCCTTGAAAAGCCAGCCGACCCGCCGTGCATTCCGGGCAAGCCAGACGAGGCCTTGGCCTCTATGGGGATTTACGTGTTCCGCTGGAATTTCCTACGTGCGGCTTTGCTCGAAGACATGGCAAATCCGAATTCCAGCCACGATTTCGGCAACGATATCATCCCCAAAGTGGTGCAAGGCGGCAAGGCCATTGCACACCGCTTTGAGGATAGCTGTGTGACAACAGGTCTAGAGGTCGAACCATATTGGCGTGATGTGGGAACGGTTGATGCATTCTGGCAGGCCAACATCGACCTAACGCTGTTTTCGCCACCTCTTGATCTTTATGACAATAGCTGGCCGATCTGGACGTATTCCGAAAGCGTCCCCCCTGCGAAATTCATCCACAACGAGGACAAGCGGCGCGGCATGGCTGTTTCGTCTCTGGTATCTGGTGGCTGTATTATTTCAGGCTCGGAAATCAGTGAATCTCTGTTGTTCACAGGCGTGCGCAGTTACTCTTTCTCGTCGCTCGATCAGGTGGTTGCATTACCCTACGTCGAGGTGGGCCGTGAAGCGAAGCTCAGCAAATGTGTGATTGATCGCAAGGTCATCATTCCAAACGGTCTCGTTGTCGGACAAGATCCCGTGGAGGATGCCAAATGGTTCCGTCGCACAGATAATGGGATCGTTTTGATCACGCAGTCCATGCTTGATAAACGCGCCGAAAAACTGGGCCTCTAACGATGCGCAAGGTCCTCTCTGTCACCTCTGAATGTGTGCCACTTGTGAAAACGGGCGGGCTTGCGGATGTCGCGGGCGCGCTTCCTGCCGCTTTGGCCGAACATGGATGGGACATGCGCACGCTGCTGCCTGCTTACCCCAGTTTGGTGCAAAAAGCGGCCGCGACAAAGGTGGTATTCACGTTCACAAACCTGATGGGAGGACCAGCGCGCGTTCTTATGGGCAAGGCAGGCGGTATCGACATCCTCTTGCTAGAGGCTGCTCACCTTTTTGATCGCAAGGGAGGCCCGTACGGCGATCCGACGGATTATCCCGATAATCCGTTACGGTTTGCGGCGCTCTCCTTCGCTGCCGCCGAGATTGCCCGCAAGGGTCTCACTGACGGTTGGACGCCCGAAGTCGTGCACGCCCACGATTGGCAGGCTGGCCTTGTGCCTGCTTACCTCAAATACGGGCCCAAGTGTAACGTGGCCACCGTGATGACCGTGCATAATATCGCGTTCCAAGGGCTGGCCCCTGCCGCAATGCTTGGCACTCTTGGCTTACCGCTTTCCGCATATACGCCTGACGAGCTGGAGTATTGGGGACAGATCAGCACGCTGAAGGCGGGGCTTGTGCTTGCCGACGCCATCACAACGGTCAGCCCGACTTATGCTGCCGAGCTGATGCGTGGCGAGTTTGGGATGGGGTTAGAAGGTGTTGTTGCATCCAGAGCGGATAAGCTGTCTGGCGTGCTTAACGGGATCGATATGGATGTCTGGAATCCTGAAACAGACCCCGAAATCACCCCCTATTCCGCCAAGTCACTCAAAGGCAAAGCGCAGAACCGCAAGGCCTTGATGGCAGAGTTTGGCCTATCGAAAATCAGTGGTCCGCTTGCCATTATCGTCAGCCGCCTGACCTCGCAAAAGGGCATGGATTTGATTGCTGATGCAGCGGGCAGCTTTATCGCGGCGGGCGGCGGTCTTGCCATCCTAGGAAGCGGCGACCCTGCGATCGAGGATTCGATGCGTATTCTTGCGCGCAATCACGCCGGCAAGGTTGGTCTGCGGATCGGCTATGACGAGGCACTGTCCCACCGCATGTTTGGTGGAGCCGATGTGGTGCTGGTTCCATCGCGATTCGAGCCGTGTGGGCTGACGCAACTTTACGGTCTGCGATATGGCACCGTGCCTGTCGTCGCGGCCACTGGCGGGCTCGCTGACAGCGTGATTGACGCCAACGTTATGGCGCTAAATGCAGGTGTAGCGACTGGGTTTCAGTTCCATCCCATCGACGGAATGGCGTTCAAGCATTGTTTACGCAACGTTACTACCCTATTTGCAGACAAACCGAACTGGACCCGCCTGCAAAAACGCGGAATGACCCAAGAGCTTGGTTGGGGCGCATCATCAGCGACCTATGCCACCCTCTATGAAAGTGTAACCCGTGAATACTCAAGCGCATCATAACTTGCCAATGACTCTGCTCAACCATTCCATGTCAGCGGGGCGGCCTAATCCGATTGGCGCGACCTTTGACGGCGAAGGGGTGAACTTTGCTGTGTTCTCGGAACATGGCGAGCGGGTCGAGTTATGTCTGTTCGATCCAACAGGTATCCACGAAATCGCCCGTATTCCTCTGTTGGAACGCGATGGCGATGTTTGGCACATCTATATCGCAGGTCTGACGCCAGGCACCTGCTATGGCTACCGCGTGCACGGCCCCTATTCGCCTGAAGAGGGCCACCGCTTTAACCCCAACAAACTGCTGCTCGATCCCTATGCAAAACGGATCACCGGCGATATCGCTTGGAACAATGCGATTATGGGATATACGATTGGGGCCAAGGCCGAAGACCTGACCTACGACCCTCGCGATAGCGCGCCTTATGTGCCCCGCTCCGTCATCGTTGACCCCAGCTTTCAATGGGGCACCGATATGCCACCAGAGACCGACCTGTCAGACACGCTCATTTACGAGGCGCACGTCAAAGGCATGACCGCAGAATTTCCAGGTCTGACATCTGGCCAACGCGGCAAATACCTCGGCATGGCAAGCGAGCCGGTTTTGGATCACCTCAACAAGCTTGGCGTCACGACCGTGCAATTGCTACCCGTACACGCCTTTCTCGATGATAAATTCCTGATCGACGCGGGTCTCACCAACTACTGGGGCTATCAGTCCATCGGCTTCTTTGCGCCTGAACCGCGCTATATGGATCAGGCGGGCATCTGGGAATTCCAAGCTATGGTGCGCCGTTTCCATGCCGCTGGGATCGAAGTAATCCTCGACGTGGTTTACAACCACAGCGGCGAAGGCAACCACCTTGGGCCAACGCTGTCACTCCGCGGGCTCGATAACAAATCTTACTACCGCCTGCTCGACGATGGTCGTTATTACATCAACGACACGGGCACAGGAAATACGCTCAACGTGCGCCATCCGATGGTCCTGCGCATGATCATGGACAGTCTGCGCTATTGGGTCGAAGTCATGCACGTCGATGGTTTCCGATTTGATCTGGCCACGGTGCTGGGCCGCGAGACCGAAGGGTTTAACCGCAAAGGCGGCTTCCTTGATGCGATTAGCCAAGACCCCGTCCTGAGCCGAGTAAAGCTGATCGCCGAGCCTTGGGATCTTGGGCCCGGCGGGTATCAGCTTGGCAACTGGCCACATCCTTTCCTTGAGTATAACGACAAATACCGTGACGGCATCCGCAAATTCTGGCGCGGTGATGCGGGCATGACCTCGCACCTTGGCAAGCGGCTTTTGGGCAGTGCTGATACCTTTGACCACTCCGGTCGTGCGGCGACGTCTTCGATCAACTTTGTGACCTGTCACGACGGCATGACCCTGCGTGATCTGGTCAGCTACGACCAGAAAAACAACATTGCCAATGGCGAAGATAACCGCGACGGCAAAGACGACAATTACTCCTCGAACATGGGTGTTGAGGGTCCAACAGACGACCCCGCAATTAACGCCGCCCGCGCCCAGCGCCAGCGCAACATCCTCGCGACTGTCTTCGTGTCGCAAGGGACACCTATGCTTTTGGCTGGTGACGAGATTGGCAATACCCAAGGCGGTAACAACAATACATTTGGCCAAGACAACCCCATCGGTTGGGTCAATTGGGGCAACGCAGACGAAGACCTGCTCGCTTTTGTGCAACGCCTCACCCAACTGCGCCGCGACCACAAAGTGCTGCGCCAAACCCGCTTTCTGCACTCGCGTCCACGCACGGTGGATGGCAAGCCAGACGTGTTCTGGCGCCTGCCGAACGGCAATGCACCCACACGCGAAGAATGGGAAAACGAGGCGACCAGATCAATCTGCGTCGAAATCCGCACATCATCCACAACACCGTATTATTCCGCATCTGACGACGTCATATTCCTTGTGATAAACAAGGACAGCGAGATCAAAGTCGAGCTCCCTCCCCGCCCTGACGGCAAGACGTGGGAGTTAGTTCTCGACACCTCCGCGCCGAAGGACGGCCCGCTGTGCATTACGGGTCAATCGACCCAAATCAAGGCGGCCTCAGTCTGCGTTTTCGCTCTAGTTCCCATCGCTTAAAGGAGAAATCCCTTGCCCAAGATGACCATCACCACTGCACCGATCGACGGCCAGAAGCCGGGTACATCTGGTTTGCGCAAGAAGACCAAAGTGTTCATGGGGCCACATTACCTCGAGAACTTTGTGCAATCGATGTTTGACGGAATTGGCGGGGTCGCGGGCAAGACCCTCGTGGTTGGCGGCGACGGTCGCTACTTTAACGACCGCGCCACTCAAGTGATCTTGCGAATGGCTGCGGCCAATGGTGCGACGAAAGTGATTGCCGGGCAAAACGCGCTGCTCTCGACCCCCGCCGCATCCCACCTTATCCGATCGATGAAAACCGACGGAGGAGTGATCTTATCTGCGAGCCATAACCCCGGCGGTATCGACGAGGATTTCGGGATCAAGTTCAACATGTCAAACGGTGGCCCAGCGCCCGAAGCCGTGACCAACGCCATGTTTGCCCGCACCAAAGAGATCGACAGATATTACATCTGGGAATCAACTGACGTCGATCTTGGCACCATCGGGATCAGCACCCTTGGCGAAATGATCGTCGAAATCGTTGACCCTGTTGCGGCCTATGTGGACTTGATGCAAACCCTCTTCGATTTTCCCGCGATCAAGGCAATGTTTGCGGGCGGTGCACGCATACGCTTTGACGCCATGAACGCGATCACGGGGCCATATGCCAGTGCGATCATTGAAGACCTACTCGGCGCGCCGAAAGGCTCCGTTGTTCACGAAACACCGCTCCCCGACTTCGGTGGCATGCACCCCGACCCCAACCCGACTTGGGCGCATGAGTTGATGACCGAAATGATGGGCGAAAATGCCCCCGCTTTTGGTGCTGCGTCTGACGGCGATGGGGACCGTAACATGGTTGTCGGCCCGAATTGCTACGTCAGCCCCTCCGATAGCCTCGCCATTATCGCAGCCAACGCCCACCTCGCACCGGGATATGCACAGGGTCTCAAAGGCGTCGCGCGCTCGATGCCGACATCTGCCGCCGTCGACCGTGTCGCCGCGGCGATGGGTATGGAATGCTACGAGACACCGACAGGCTGGAAATTCTTCGGCAACCTGCTCGACGACAGCCGCGTGACGCTTTGCGGCGAAGAAAGCTTTGGCACAGGCTCCGACCACGTCCGCGAGAAAGATGGCATTTGGGCCGTGCTCATGTGGCTCAATATCATGGCCGTGACGGGAAAATCCGTACCCGAACTGATGCAGGCACATTGGGCCAAGTTCGGCCGCAACTACTATTCACGCCACGATTTCGAGGCGATTGAAACACAGAAAGCTGACGCACTCATGACGGCGCTACGTGCCTCTCTCGCGGGTCTTAGAGGTCAAAAAGTCGGTCCCTTCATCATCGAGATGGCAGATGATTATAGCTACCTTGATCCCGTCGACGGCAGCACCTCTGCCCAGCAAGGCGTGCGCGTGGTTTTTGAAGGCGGCTCGCGCTTCGTTGTCCGTCTCTCTGGCACAGGCACCAGCGGAGCCACCCTGCGGCTTTACCTCGAAAAACTCGACACTGAGAGCTTTGACCAAGAGCCACAAGCGGCCTTGGCTGATGTCATCGCGGCGGCCGAGCAAATCATCGGGATCGCTAAATTCACAGGGCGCACTTCCCCCGACGTAATCACCTGAGTTGCGCAAATGCGCCCCAACCCTTATCTGCACAATTGTAGTTAGGTTTTAGGGCGCAGTATGGCGAACCATTTGTATCAAAGCGATCTGCCTGACGGGCTGGATCTTGGGCCTGTTGTGGCCATAGATTGCGAAACGATGGGGCTAAATCCGCACCGTGACAGGCTCTGCCTCGTGCAACTGTCGCGCGGCGATGGCGATTGCCACCTCGTGCAGATAGCACACGGTCAAACTGAGGCGCCCAACCTCAAGGCCATGCTTGAAGACCCGAATGTGCTCAAAATCTTCCACTACGGGCGCTTTGATATCGCCACTTTGCTCAACGCCTTTGGCGCAGTAACAGCCCCCGTCTATTGCACCAAATTCGCCTCGAAACTGGTGAGGACATATACTGACCGCCACGGCCTCAAGAACCTGCTGCAAGAAATGCTCAAGATCGACATCTCCAAACAACAACAGCAAAGTGATTGGGGGGCGCCCAAACTCACAGCGGCGCAACTCGACTATGCAGCCTCCGATGTGCTTTACCTGCACAAACTGCGGGTAGCCTTTAACGTGCTTTTGCAGCGCGAAGGCCGTATGGACATTGCGCAATCTTGCTTTGATTTTTTACCCACGCGAGCCAAACTTGATTTAGCTGGCTGGCCCGAACAGGATATTTTTTCGCACACATGACAGACCAAGTTAAATTCGTAGCCTCCGCAAAGCGCGTCATCGACGCCGAGGCAGCCGCGCTCACAACATTAAGCACATCACTTGGCCCCAGCTTTGGCGAGGCAGTCGCCCTTTTGTTGAATGCCAAAGGCCGCGTTATCGTGTCTGGTATGGGGAAATCGGGCCACATCGCCCGTGACCTGCAACAATACTGAAAAACGCATGCAATCTCTTATCGTGCGATTGCTCATTTGCTAGGATGTCTTCAATATCTAGGGAAATAGGGTCACCAAGATCATCGGGGTCATAAGACTTATGGAGTTTTATAATCTTACTTTCTTTCGCGTCGATCTTTGGTTTTATACCAATTGTCTCCTTGAACGCTTTCATCATCACAGGTCTTAGCCAACTTTCGTACCCATTATGCATTATAAAACTATCGTGAAGCGGTAATATAGGAATACCAAGATTTGCGAAATGGAAGGTGACCAAGGGGGTTCAGGTGGGGTGCCGATCGCACATATCAATCTTCAAAGATCATCCGTCATCAAACGCCCCGAGTTTATGTTGTTACACGAACTAGTCCACGCGCAAGGTATGGGTTTCAAGTGTAATAAAGGCGTATTTGCAGATCATCGGAACAATCATGTTGAAACATCAGATCACTTGATAGGTGAATACACTGCAGAAATTAAATTGAACGGCCACATATACTACAGTGGTGATCCGAAATGCCCCTCATTAATAGATAGTGTTTATCTTACTCCAACCTCTGATAACCCATATGATCCCTATACAATCGTCTGCCTCAGGCAACTTGGACGATATAATCATCCCAGAACAATGGCTCTCGTAATGAAACAAAATTACACTAAGCGGTATTACAAAAATCGATTTTCAACTTCTTGCCAATGGAAAAAATATCTCCCTAATATTTTTGGTAACTGATTACAGGCCATAGTTTCTCTGAAAGAGCTGTATAAACCAAACAACCAAAGACGGCTTCAAATACTTCACCTATTTCATGGTTTTCATGGCATGCTTTTTGGTGTTCGTGATCCTCTTGACTGTATTCATGGAAGATGGGCCAGACGAAGAGACAAAAGAACGACGAAAATGGTGCGAAGAATACCACCCAAGTTTAACTTTTGAGGAATGCTCAGCGGAGGCGGGTTGGTGATTTAGTCGCACTAAATGACATCGGTCGCGCACGGGCGCACGCGTAGACCCCCAATTCAGCGCAGATGATCAAGTCGCGCACGCACGCGCAAGGCAGGCTAGAGCGCAGTAAAGCACAATGTCGCGCGCGGGCGCGAGGACAGCAGGACGCAAGGGTCGCACACGCGCGCGAGGAGCATATTCACAGACGGGGAAACAATGGCGCGTGCGCGCGCCCGTTGCATTTTAGCAGTGCATCGTCAACAAAAGGGTGGATAAAAGGGTGTATCTAAAACAATATTTATAAATAAACCATTGTTTATAATGGTTATTATTGTGATTTATGGTGCTGCTGAGTGGGATTGAACCACCGACCTCTCCCTTACCAAGGGAGTGCTCTACCACTGAGCTACAGCAGCCTGATGTAGGCGGTGCTTAGACGGAAAATTGCCTAGGCGCAAGACAATTCT
>Ga0255776_10004812_pt1 | contig 14178 bp, 16 predicted proteins | sample 071ome_19_FD_179974 | JGI IMG/M metagenome (GOLD analysis project Ga0255776, IMG submission 179974) | Coastal salt marsh microbial communities from the Groves Creek Marsh, Skidaway Island, Georgia - 071413AT metaG (version 2) | ecosystem: Environmental > Aquatic > Marine > Intertidal zone >... | reverse complement strand
TTACATTGCGCCAAGATGACCAAATTTTGCGCATATCTAACTCAAGCATTCCGCCTGATGATGATTTATGTGTTCGAGCGGCTAAGGTTTTACAACAGCAATGTAAACATGTCTGTGGCGTTGAGATTGAACTAACGAAGCATATTCCTATGGGAGGAGGCTTAGGTGGCGCTAGCACAGATGCTGCTACGACGTTAATGGTGTTAAATGAATTATGGAATATTGGCTTATCTGAGGATGAACTTGCTGATACGGGGTGTCAGCTAGGGGCAGATATTCCGGTATTCATCCGAGGCAAAGCAGCGTGGGCCGAAGGCATTGGTGAGCAATTGACCCAACTTAATATGGATGAGGATTGGTATTTGGTAATTAATCCTTGTATTCATGTCTCTACGGCAGAAATGTTTGCGCATTCGCAATTGACACGTACTAGTCCCAAGCTCACAATATGCCCCCCTAAAGCGGGTCAGTTCGAAAATGTATTCGAACCCGTAGTTAGGTCGAAATACTTGAAGATAGATTCGGTGTTTAACTGGTTAGGTCAATACTCTGAACCCTTCCTAACAGGAACCGGCGCATGTGTTGTTGCTACTTTCGCTGATAAACAATCTGCTATTGAGATACAATCTCTCTGCCCAGAAGGGTGGGAGGCTTTTGTTGTAAAAGCGAGCAATACTTCGCCATTAATAGCTCAACTTAATGCTGAGCTAACTAGTTCTAGATAGTAATAGCCTATCTAGAATAATTGCAGGATTAAGAAAGCTTTGATTTATTAGCGAAGCGGCTGAGACGAGGCAAAAAACGGCGAAAAAGCGGAGTGTATATGAACATACATGAGCATTTTGAGTTGTTTTTTAACAAAGTTTCAGAATAAATCAGAGTTTTCTGTACGAAATAATTGGGCCGTCGCCAAGTGGTAAGGCACGGGGTTTTGATCCCCGCATTCGCAGGTTCGAATCCTGCCGGCCCAGCCATATAATGAATGGCATTTACATAGTTAAAGATTTTTTAATCCGTCATTGTGGGATTTGATGTGACCGAGAAACACAATAACTTCGAAGACAGTCATATGATGGTGTTTTCGGGCAATGCTCACATGAGTTTAGCCCGTGATATTGTCGAAAAACTGAATCTGCCGTTAGGTAAAGCGATGATAAGCTCGTTCAGTGATGGCGAAGTTCAGGTTGAGATCCAAGAGAATGTGCGTGGTCGAGATGTATTCGTAGTGCAGCCAACTGGGATGCCGACCAACCATAACATCATGGAATTGTTGATTATGGTCGATGCACTTAAACGTGCCTCAGCAGACAGAATAACGGCAGTGATCCCTTACTTTGGATATTCTCGCCAAGATCGTAGAGTCCGTTCTATGCGGGTTCCTATTTCGGCTAAGGTGGTTGCGAATTTAATTTCAAACATCGGTGCGGATCGTGTGTTGACGGTAGATTTGCACGCAGACCAAATTCAAGGGTTCTTTGATGTGCCGGTTGATAATGTGTATGCCTCGCCTGTGTTGCTGGGTGATATATATAAGCAAAAATATTCGGACCTTATTGTTGTTTCACCTGATGTGGGAGGCGTAGTTAGAGCAAGAGCAGTAGCGAAGCGAATGGATGATGCTGATTTAGCCATCATTGATAAGCGGAGACCTCAAGCCAATGTCGCTCAAGTCATGCATATTATTGGTGAAGTGAAAGGTAAGTCCTGTGTGATAGTAGATGATTTGGTTGATACAGCAGGTACTTTGTGTAAAGCCGCTCAGGCATTAAAAGAAAATGGTGCCAAAGCCGTCATAGCGTATGCTACACATCCCGTGTTATCAGGCAATGCGGTTAAGAATATTGAAGGCTCAGTATTAGATGAGTTAGTTGTGACTGATACTTTGCCGTTAAGGGAAGATGCGGCTAATTGTAGTCGTATAAGGCAGTTGAAAGTCTCAGGATTGTTGGCTGAAACAATTCGACGTATTAGTTTTGAGGAATCTGTCAGTACCTTATTTATGGATTAAATGTGTTCATGCATAGCATGAGTACTTTTATGTAGTACGGATTGGTCGCAAATCCGTTTTTATTAAAATTTTAGGAGAAATAAAATGAGCATCGATTTTACTTTAGATGCCGAGTCGCGAAGCGATTTAGGGAAAGGTGCGAGCCGCCGCCTACGTCGTACCGGCCGTGTACCTGCCATTATTTATGGCGCGGGTGTTGAGCCAGAGAATATCTCTTTGGAGCATCACAAAGTTATGCATGACTCGGATAATGAAGCATTCTATTCACATATTTTGACATTGAATGTGTCAGGTAAGTCGCAAAAAGTAATTTTGCGAGATTTACAACGCCATCCTGCTAAGCCAATTATTATGCATATGGACTTCTTGCGCGTAAGAGATGACCAAGAGATTCATATTCACGTACCGATTCACTTCATTAATGAAGATGTATGTCATGGCGTAAAGATGGAAGGTGGTCAAATCAGTCACCAGATGATTGAAGTTGAAGTCACGTGCTTACCAAAAGATATTCCTGAGTTCATTGAAGTCGATGTGTCTGAATTGCATATAGGTGATTCAATTCATTTGTCTGAAATTAAATTACCTGAAGGTATTGCGTTAACTGCACTTAGTCATGGTGAAGGTCATGATCAACAGATTGTAAATGTGCATGCAACAAAAGTTGTTGTTGAAGAAGAGCCAGAAGTTACTGATGAGCCAGCAGCTGAAGAAGATAAGTCGGAAGATAACGGCGAGTCGTAAGTTTAATTGGAAGCCTTGTTTTAGAATATTTCAGAGCTTCCAAATTCACTAGTTAACATTTAGGACAAACCCGTGGCGGGTATTACTCCGATACAATTAATTGTTGGTTTAGGCAATCCTGGCGATAAATATACCTCAACCCGGCACAATGCCGGGTTTTGGTTTTTAGATCAGCTGGCGAGACGCTATCAAACCAGCTTTCGTAATGAATCCAAATTTAAAGCCGAAGTTAGTTCGTTTGACTATGAAGGTCAGCGCGTGTGGCTAGTAAAACCTACTACGTTCATGAATCTCAGCGGTGAGTGTTTAGGACCCTTTGCTAAGTATTATCAAATCTCACCAGAAAACACATTGGTAGTTCATGATGAACTTGATTTACCTGTTGGTACGTCACGTTTTAAATGGGCAGGTGGTCATGGTGGGCATAATGGATTGCGCGATATCTTTAAACATTTTGCCAAAGATTTTTGGCGCTTGCGCGTGGGAGTAGGTCATCCAGGTAATAAAGATCAAGTATTGTCATATGTGATGAAAGCGCCAAGCAGCAAAGAGCAGGGTTTAATTGATGACTCTTTAGATCGAGTGATGGATGCCATGCCTGAAGTGTTAACCGGTGATTTAGAAGCGGCAATGCGTTTATTGCATCAAAAGTAATGACATAGGGAATAGTGAATGGGATTTAAATGTGGAATTGTTGGGCTACCAAACGTAGGCAAATCAACATTGTTTAACGCATTAACTCGTGCAGAAATTGCTGCAGAAAATTATCCATTCTGCACGATTGAACCTAATGTGGGTGTTGTCCCCGTTCCTGATAGTCGACTTGACCAATTAGCATCGATTGTTAATTCTCAAAAAGTAATCCCCACGGTAATGGAGTTCGTCGATATTGCCGGTCTGGTAGCAGGCGCATCAAAAGGTGAAGGGTTGGGTAATCAGTTTTTGGCAAATATTCGTGAGACAGATGCTGTTGCTCATGTAGTGAGATGCTTTGAAGATGATGATGTTGTGCATGTGGATGGCAAAGTAAATCCACTGAGTGATGTTGAAACAATTAATACAGAATTAATTTTAGCTGACTTCGAAACAGTGGAGAAAAGTATTACGCGTGTTGAAAAGCTCACACGTTCGGGAAATAAAGAAGCAAAGAAACAGTTAGAACTATATACATCACTGCGTGATCACTTAGGTGAAGGTGAGCCAGCGCGAACATTTAGCGTCGAAGAAGACGATGAGAAAGTGCTGCATCAATTGCATTTAATTACACGTAAGCCGATGATGTACATTGCAAATGTTGATGAAGAGTCCCTCTCAGGTAGTGAGCTTGCAAATAAGTTAAAAGAGTTTGCTGATAAAGAAAATGCGACATTCGTGATTGTTTGCGCACAAATTGAAGCTGAAATTGCACAGCTTGATGATTCTGAGAGAGATGAGTTTTTACAAGATTTAGGCTTACAAGAGCCAGGCTTAAATCTTGTTATTCGTGCTGGGTATGATTTGCTAAATCTACAGACTTTTTTCACTTCAGGACCCAACGAAACACGTGCTTGGACGGTGCTTAAAGGCGCTAGTGCTCCGCAAGCTGCAGGGCGAATCCATACGGATTTTGAAAAAGGATTTATACGCGCTGAAGTGGTTGGTTTCGAGGACTATATCGCAGCAAATGGCGAGCAAGGCGCTAAAGATGCTGGTAAGTGGCGGCTAGAGGGGAAGGAATATGTTATGCAAGAAGGGGATGTGGTTCATTTTCGATTCAACGTTTAAAGATCTATTTCATGAAGGCTGCAAATGCTAATAGCGTTGTTAAAAATCTTTTCGAAGGGTGTCATTTATTAAATATAAACTCCTACTTCTCAAAGATTTTTGCCTAGCTCTTAACATTTTCGCTCTTCATGAAATAGATTTAACTAGGTAAAATCTAGATTTGACAGTTAACACCCTGTGAAGTATTGTTCGCGGCTCCTCTCAAAAATGGCTATGTAGCTCAGCTGGTTAGAGCACAGCATTCATAATGCTGGGGTCGGTGGTTCAAGTCCACCCATAGCCACCATTAAAACAAATACTTATCTAATTTCTTTTCTTTAAGTTTTGTTACATTAATTTCATTCCTGCACAATTCCTGCAAATTTAAGAAAACTTTTTTATTTTTTTTTATAATTTTATTTTTTATATCTTTTATCTTAACTAGGGTAGGTGTAGGTAAGGGATAAGGTTTGAGCAAAGGAATAGGTTAGGCATAAGTATAGGTATAGGTAAAAGCCTAAGTACAAGTAAAGGATGAGTATAGGTAAAGGCTAAAGCACAAGAATAGGTAAAAGAAAAAGAAAGAGGGTGGGCAGTAAAGTAGAAATAACTAGCCCATAGTTAAACATGAGCTAGTTATTCATCGGCGACATTAAAATAGTGCGATACCAAGTCCGAATATTCCGATAGCGCTAACAGTAAACACTGTAAATTCAGACCAATAACGACAAACAATATCTCCTTTACAAAGATTTATATTTGACATGAATATATCTTCTCCTTTCATATCTAGTAAATTTAAATTCAAAGAATTTAGTTGCCACTAAGATGGGGGCTATGTACTAAAGTTCAATGGCTGTATGTTTTTTTTGCTTGTTTTTACTTATACAAAACCTGATTTCTTGTGAGAAAGAGAGTACAGAAACAGGCGCTTACATTAATTTAAGGGGCGGGGGTGTTCCGATGAAAAACAGTAGTGCACATAGAATATAAATCTTTATGTTTCAAGCGCTAACAGAACTTGCTATAGATCGATTTTTCGTTCTTTTCGTTGAAAATACATGTCCTATAACAACAAAAAGGACAGATGATGTATTTATTAAGCTACCAGCCGCAAAAATATATACCCTGGAATAAAGGAAAGATAATTGGCCAAAAGCCACCACTGAAACTTAAGGAAATATGGGGCATTCGTATTCGCCTACAGTTGACTGAGAAGACTCGTGAACTTGCATTATTCAATCTAGCCATTGATAGTAAACTAAGAGCCTGCGATTTAGTTAAATTACGTGTATCAGATGTGTTGCATGGCGATCAAATTGCAGACCGAGCGATCGTAATGCAACAGAAGACAATGAGAGCTGTTCAATTTGAGCTGACAGATCAAACTCAACAATCAGTAATGAATTGGATTAAGACAGCTAAACTGACTCATGGAGAATATTTATTTCCAAGTAGAGTGGATAAAAGGAACCACCTTTCTACACGTCAATATGCGCGTCTTGTGGATCGATGGATAAAAAGCATCGGACTTGATCCAAAAATTTATGCAACTCATTCGCTGCGAAGAACAAAAGCATCCTTAATCTACAGAAGAACTAAAAATTTGCGTGCGATTCAATTGCTGCTTGGTCATACCAAGCTTGAGAATACAATACGATATTTGGGTATTGAAATTGACGATGCTCTTGATATGGCAGAGCAAACAGAAGCATAAAGCGATAAAAGCCGATGGCAGTTGCAATGGCTGCTATCGGCGCAAAAGCGGTCATTTATCTACACGAACCCAGCTAGACAACAGTAGCAACACACTTATTAGCAATACAAGAAATATAAAAATAAAACTTACAGGCTCTTCATCAAAACATATCCTGGGATTTCTCATACCTAATCCAACGCAATATCTATCTGAGCTAAAAACTAAGAAAATGTATACAAACAATATGAATACAGTTGTAAAAAATGCTTTTTTATTTGTTATTTTTGTAATCATTTTAAATGACTCAATTCGGCGCAATAGCAGTCATTAAGAATTTACAAAGGAAAACGGCATATCCCTTATAAATAGCATGCCACTTTAGTTGCACTGATTGGCGAGAAGGGAGAGTCTCAGCCAATGGCAATTTTTTTGCTACGCAAAAGATTAACGCGCTTTACTTGTATGTTGGAAGCATCTCAACTGTTTGCCTGTCTTTTAAATTGTCCGCGGGAAGAATTGCGATTCGATGTGGATTTTTTTCTGGCTGGTTTTTTAGCGGTTTGTTTTTGTTCGCGAGGTGTATTTAATGGTTGTGGCTTAATTGTTACATCAGGTTCGAAATTATTTATCATTACTTTCGGAATATCCCGCTTTATCAGGCGTTCAATTTCGTTAAGTAACTTCAGTTCATCCACGCATACTAGCGACATAGCCTCACCTTCATTACCAGCACGACCTGTGCGGCCGATTCGATGTACATAATCTTCAGCGACACGCGGTAAATCAAAGTTTACAACATGGGGCAGCTGTGTGATATCCAATCCACGAGCGGCTATATCGGTAGCTGTTAATACGCGAACTTTACCGGATTTAAAATCTGCCAATGCTTTTGTGCGTGCGCCCTGGCTTTTATTACCGTGAATTGCAGCAGCAGTAATGCCGTCTGCAATTAATTGCTTAGACAAGCGATTGGCAGCGTGTTTAGTGCGGCAAAATACTAATATTTGCTGCCATTGATTCGAGCCAATCAAATAAGAAAGTAATTCGCGCTTACGACTCTTATCTACCGGATGCACGACTTGTGTGACAAGCTCTGAAGCAGTATTACGTGTTGCAACCTCAACCAAGGCTGGCGACTTAAGTAGATCGTTGGTTAGTTTTTTAATTTCTTTCGAGAAAGTAGCAGAGAATAACAATGTCTGTTTATGCTTGGGTAATAGTGCAAGCACTTTACGTATATCGTGAATGAATCCCATATCGAGCATACGATCCGCTTCGTCCAACACCAGAATATCTATTTTAGAAAGATTCACGGTATTTTGTCCGACATGATCCAGTAATCTGCCAGGAGTCGCGACTAAAATATCTACTCCTTCTCTTAGCTTTTTCTTTTGTGGATTAATGCTTACTCCACCAAAAATCGCGGTGGAGCGAAGTGGCAAATACTTTCCATAATTGACCACGCATTCGGCTACCTGCGCAGCTAGTTCTCTGGTAGGAGCAAGTACTAACGCACGGATAGTGCGGTGTCCTTTGCTCATTTTGCTAGACGACATTAATCTTTGTAATAAAGGCAGAGTAAACCCTGCCGTTTTGCCCGTACCTGTCTGTGCACCACCCATAATATCACGGCCTTCTAAAATTAGAGGGATGGCCTTGCGTTGTATTGGAGTGGGAGTGCTATAGCCCTTTTCAGATACAGCACGATGCAATTCGGCTCGCAAGCCGAGAGATTCAAATGACATTTTGAGTATTTTCTCCAAGAATCAGCCTACCAATGATTTAAGTTTGGAATGGTCTAGGCGGAAGCTTATTGTATTATTTTGAGGTGAATCGGGATTACAGCATTGAGAAGATGTGCAGACCAGTAGCGCACTAAATAGGACATGCCGTGTATAGGAAGTTCAACTAAATTGCTGAGTAATATTGATTTATACATGTTTATTCTTTTGTAAAATTATTTACAAGTCCTTCTAACTCATTTTATTTTCCAATTCATCTGGGGCATTCATAGATAAAATAATAATTATTTCTATATAAATTATGCACATAGATAAGCTACAAATATTTAAATACATTTAACCTCTTGGCAGTTAATCTTTTCTAGATTTATCATTCTTTGCATAATTAATAGCGTCTTTGATATTGTCATATTTATATCCTTTGTATGTATAAACTACCTTATGATTACGCATAATCCCATATTCTTTAATTAACTTATCTTCGTCATTTGTCATTATATTTTCACCTGTTGAAAATTTATTTGTCTTGCTAACTAGTTTGAAAGCATCACTTAACTATCCAGACGAGATGGGAGCACTACCACATCGGAAAACTTTAAGCTTTCATATATGAATTCAAAATCATTTAGACTTTTGTGCTGAATAATCCTCATAAAGCTAACTACCATGCTTATTTTTGCTGTAAGAGTATCGACGTCTTTTTTAAGACTGTCTTCGACCTTCAAGAAATCATTTATAATATCTCTTTGAATCAACTCTAACTCATTACTATTAACCAATACTTGGCGCGCATTCATTTCAGTTTAAAAGTTGGTTGCTGGCATTAATGGCGCAAACTTCGCGTAGACGTGATAACTCAGAAATAGCGATACTTGCTTGCTCTTTATCATCAAATTGGATTACTTTAGACTTTAAAATTTGATAGGTCTCATGCCCTTTCCCAGCTAAAACAACAACATCATTGTCGCGTGCTTGATTAATAATAAATTTTATCGCTCTTGCTCTATCTTGAATTAATACAAAATTTTTGAATTCAGAATCTACGCCATCTAAGATTTGATACATAATTTCTCGACCATCTTCTGATCGTGGATTGTCTTCCGTAATCACTATATAATCAGCTAAATTGCTAGCGATTTTACCCATTTTAGGTCGCTTACCCTGATCTCGATCCCCACCACAGCCAAACAGAACTAATAGACGACCACCACGACTTAATGCAATCTCTTTAACTGTTCTCAAAACATTTAGCAGGCCGTCTGGCGTATGCGCATAATCAATTAACACTAGATATGGCTGCCCTTTATCAACACTCTCTAAGCGTCCTCGAGGCGCCATACATGAAGATAAGGTTTCCTTAATAAAGTTCTCTTCGACACCGATATATCTAAGCGCGCTTGCGGCGGCTTTAACGTTTAGGAGATTAAAATCGCCTAAGAGCTTAGTATTAAATTTGACAAGCTCTTTTTTAAATATCTCTGGATATATTTTATAAGCATTTCCTGCACTCATGAATTTTAATTTAGTCGTTTTATAATTTAAAAAAGTTTTGTGATAATCCAAATGATCTTGCGTTATATTTGTAAGCAACTTCATATCAAACTCAATACCGTCTATTCGCCCTTGATCAATTCCTTCTGATGTCACTTCCATCACAAAATGAGTTCCACCTTTTTTTATATGTGCCTTCATGAAATTAGAAATATCTATTGATTCTGGTGTCGATAGATCCTTGTTCCCCGAATTTAAAGTCCCCAAAACAAAAGGGTTGTATCCTGCTGATTTTAAAACTTCTCCTATTAAATATGAGACGGTTGTTTTGCCATTAGTGCCAGTAATACCAATTACATATAAGTACTTAGATGGATGACTATCAGCAATACATAAATTTTTAACTAACTTATTTGAAGTTATATTTTCAGGAGGCGTAGATGTATCTTTAATATGCTTCTCAATAACATTATTGAAATTATTCATTAGTATTTTCTTAACTGAACACCAGATACACGACGAATGCACCTAATTTTGATTATTCCAGCAATTCACGTAATAAAAAAACAAATTGCTATTGCCAAAGTTAACGTAACTTTGATAATTGCTGGAAGAAAGGCTATAAGCCTCCTGTATTTTCTCGGTGAAGTACTGGCCCTGCAAATAAAGACAATATGCTTTAAGCATTCAAGGAGCACCGCATGCGGTGGTTTTAGATTTATTCTAGGCCTGTCATAGTACTCCCTATTAAGCCTAACACCTAATTAATAATTACCTTTTATCTTATTTACATGCAAAGCGTAAGATAACTGCTAGTTTTTTCACATGGCACGAATCAAAAAGCTTATAAATTGCATTTGGCATACATAATTCGGCATAGCAGCTAACAGGAGTATCCATAGGTGTGTTTAGAGAATTAGCTGAACCCAAACTTAATACATAGATTAAATACATAGATTAAGCGTCCAATGTGGATATTAAATTTTCATATAACAGATTAACTATCGTTAAATTGCTAATTTATTGAATGTCCGCTTAGGGTCGAAAGCAGTTATTGAGAATTATACTATATTAGCAATATCAAATATACTGATTTAGAATTAACTTGAATGTCTGCTAACGACCCTAAGCGGACATAATGCAGATACTTGTAAAATATTATTTGCAATATAAATTACGAAGTGTGTGTATCATTTTAGATAGTTTTTTGTCTGATAGCCTGTAGTAAATTGTCTGAGATTTTCTACGAGTAGCTACTAAATTATTTCTTCTTAAAACTGCAAGGTGTTGTGACAATGCAGATTGGCTCAATCCAATTTGCTCATTAATTTCACCTACTGGCAATTCTTCTTTTTCAAGCAAACATAGGATCATTAACCGAGATTCATGGGCAATTAGTTTTAACAATTGTGCCATTTCAACTCGTTGATCAAACATTTCTTCATATAAAGAAGATTCTTTTCTTTTTGCTTTCATTAGTAATTAATAAAGCTCTTATTTATGCATTAGGAAATTCTAATTTAGCTTGCCCTAAATTAGTTCTATCTGATATAACAACACTGTCGTTTTCTCATGTCTACAATTTAAACGAACTTCTCAAGGAAAAGCTATCATGAAACCATTATCTCACCTACTAGTAATCTTCGTTATAAATTTTGCATTTATTTCCACATCATTTGCTACTAACGGTTATTTTTCTCATGGCACAGGAATCAAAAATAGAGCATTAGGTGGGGCGGGTGTTGCATTTCCGCAAGACGCAATGGCAGGTGCAACAAATCCAGCAGGGATGGCCTTTGTGGGTAATCGTCTGGATGTAGGTGCCGTTTTGTTTAAACCCGATCGTGAATATGAATCATCACCTAGTATGGCAAATGGGTTTGGTGGTGCATTTACAGTTGGTCCGGATTCGGAAACAAGTGGAGATAAATTATTTTTAATTCCAAGCTTTGGATTTAATAAAATGATCTCTGACAAAACTGCTATTGGTTTCTCTGTTTATGGCAATGGTGGATTGAACACCACATGGGATGGGGGAACTGCTTCGTTTGACCCTGACGGACCAGGGCCCGCGCCTGCTGGCAGTACGTTTCCAGGAGTATATGGTGCTGGAACTGCTGGTGTTGACTTATTCCAAGTGTTTTTTAACCTTTCAATAGCACATAAATTTAGCGAAGATTTTTCTGTTGGTATTAGTCCTCTTATTGCTGTTCAGGGTTTTAGGTCAAATGGTCTTGATGCATTCGCGGGAGTTACAAAGACGTTTGCTGAATCCGGCGGAATGACGCTGCCAGATAATCTTACAGGAAATGGTCAAGAATATTCATTTGGTGGCGGAGTACAAGTTGGTGCTTTATTAAAAAATGTTGGTGATTTCATTGATTTTGGTGCGTCATACCGAAGTAAAATTTACATGGACGAGTTTGATGATTATTCAGACTTGTTTGCAGAAGACGGAGATTTTGATATTCCACCGACCATGTGGCTAGGATTTGCAGCACACCTGACTGATTCATTGACTATGGTGTTTGATTTCCAGCGTATCTGGTATGAAGATGTTGATGCGGTCAGTAATGACGTGCAAAATTTATTTGCATGTCCTACGGCTGGTGCAGGTGGAACGGATGTAGAGAGTTGCTTAGGTGGAGATAACGGTGGCGGCTTTGGTTGGAGAGATATTAATGTCTTTAAATTGGGACTCCAGTGGGAACGCACTAGCAAAGATATATTCCGCTTTGGTTATAGCCATTCTGACCAGCCAATACCTAGCGACCAAACATTATTCAACATATTAGCTCCGGGTGTTATTGAAGATCACATCACAGCAGGTTATACGCGCGTTTTGAATGACAATAGTGAGATCAGTTTTGAGATTATGCATGCATTGTCAGAGTCTGTTGAAGGTGCAAGTGCATTTGATCCAACACAGACGATTGAAATCGAAATGCAACAGTTTGAAGCAGGTATTAGTTGGTCAAAGAAATTCTAATCTAAAGTAAGCATCGTATTTCCAGTGTTGGTATGTCCGCTTTTGCGCCGGAAGCGGACATTTAGAAATCAGAGTTTACTCATTTTCATAATTTTTAGTTTGCCTATATAACATTGCGGCGCGTTCAAAGCATTTTGGTGAAGGCATAATGTTCCAGCGTTTAGATTTTTTTATTTCTTTTCTACATAGATTTAGTTCTTGTCTCAAGGCTGCTTTATTAGTGCTGAGCTCTTCTGGTTTGGTTTTGTTTGTCTCAGAAAAGATACTGAATTGTTGTATGGATAGGGACTTGAAAATATTTCTACACGAAAACATTTCTGTTAAACCATTCGTTTGTCGTTGTTGATAGTATCGGCTAATTAAGCAATACCAATCTTCAATTTAAGACTAATGGCTTAAATTGCGATAGTGAAGTGAGTGAATTTTATATTGGTTTAATTGTCGTTTAAGAGGTCTATAAGTGTATATTTGACAGGTCTGGACTTACTTGGCTTGATCGACCATTTGTTTGGTTTTTTCTTCTACTTGTTTTGCAGTATCTACTAAGCTTTTGTCGTTAGACAATGCAGATAGCATTTCTTCAGGTTTGATTAAACCAATTTTGGTTTTATTGTTTTCTGTGAATACTGAAATCCGACAGGGTAGGGCCATGTTTAGTCTCATGTCTGTGTCTAATACTTTGGCGGCCTGTTTAGGATTGCAAACCTCAAATACTTTACAGTTTTCTTTAAAATCAACACCCTTGCTGCGAAGCGTATTACCAAGATCGTGAATATGTAACACACCAAAGCCATGCTCTTTTACAGCATTGTCCAAGTCGTCAACTGCTTGTTCAAAAGATTTATTTGATTCTACAATGTAATACATATTAAGTTTTATATTGTTATTGGGTGTGTATCACTATGTAGAAATGATGTAAATAAATGGTAATTACTTGATAGCTAATAATAGTAAAGCGAATCCACCAAGTAGTACTAAAGGTATAATGATGCTGTAAGTTTCTTGCATTTGTTAAGACTCCGTGTTGAATTATTTATGATGTTTGTAAGATATTTAATTATGTCAGGACATAGTTAAATATCCAGTAGATGTGAAGATACAATAAAAAAGCCCGCTAAGACAAGCGGGCTTTTGCTATTTTTAAGAAGTTATTAGCTATTTAAGGTGTGGTGCTGAAGTTATTGAATACATAAGCTGCTATTGCATCAGCGCAAGCCTGATCGCAGACTACCGCTGGATCTTCTCCATCACCAATTCCTTTCAATGCGGTAATGGCGCTGCTTAATGCGATTACTGGCATTGAAGTGACTGTGTATGCGCTAAACTCTGTGGCATTGTCACATTCATCACAAGTGTTTGGTGCAATTGGCGTACTGGTAAATAACTGACCAAACACTGCTTGACCTGGATCATTACCTAGCCCTTCAGAGCCATGACAAGTTTCACAGCTTTCAGTAACAGTTGGGTCAATAGTATTAAAGACTTGTCTGTAAAGCTGTTGCCCAATTTCAAGCTGACTTAAGTCGTCGTCAGTATTGGTGACAGTAACATCTGCAACATCATTGGCATTTAGTGCATCATAGCCAGCATCACCACTTGTAGGATCGCCAGTGATAATAGTGTACTGAACATCGTTATCATCAACGACATCGTCTACACCTGTGACTGTGACAGTTTGTTGTATATTCCAATTCAGTGATGTGAATGTTAGTGAGGCTGGTGAAACTGTGCCTTCATTTACATTACTACTTGAAAGAGGAAT
>Ga0255776_10004795_pt1 | contig 14205 bp, 12 predicted proteins | sample 071ome_19_FD_179974 | JGI IMG/M metagenome (GOLD analysis project Ga0255776, IMG submission 179974) | Coastal salt marsh microbial communities from the Groves Creek Marsh, Skidaway Island, Georgia - 071413AT metaG (version 2) | ecosystem: Environmental > Aquatic > Marine > Intertidal zone >... | reverse complement strand
TAAAACCATAGGTGTACCATATTTGTTTAAATCTGAATTTGGCTCCCACATTATTCTTCCAGGCTCTAGTTGGTTTAATCCAGAGTATAAATTTGTTATATCGCTCCAGTCATCTTTTTGATCATACCCCGTAAAATTCCAATTCAACCAATGTGGTAAGAAATTTACTGAAGACAGAACTAATGCAATTAGCGTTATTCCTAATCCATATTTAGGTTTAAAGATAGTAATTATGAACGAAAGCAAAATTATAAAAGCAATGAAATAAACTGTAATTGCATACCTATCTTGCCATTTTTGAACATAATTAAAAATAAAGAATGATGAACATATTAGATAAAACAATATAATCAAATATTTTTGTTTTATTCTGTCAATTAACAAGTCTATTTTCTCTTCGAAGATTTTGAAAAATAAGATAATTAGACCCAAATTTAAAAAAGGCACTAATCTTCCATTCCATAAAGCACCCTCTGGGCCATAAAAAAATAACAATGTTGATACAAAAATTAAGTACATTTCGGTTGATAGAAATATATTTTTCAAATTTCTTCCTGATGTGAAAATTCCATAAGAAAATATTGCAATTGCAAAAGGAAGGATATCAGGCTTTATTAAATCTTTGATTTTTGTATAAGGAGAGTATGTCATATTTGTTGTAAATTCTAGATTTAGAAACAAAGAGATAGAGAAGCGCAAAGTTAGAAACAAAAAAATCAATAACCCAATTAATTTTTCAAGATTTATAGATTTTGAAGACAAAAAATAAATTAAAAATATTGGTGCATAGATCAAAAATGGAATTATGTGAGAAAGCAAAGATAATCCAAAAAATACTGAACCTTTAATGACTGAATGCTCTATCAAGTTATTACGTATGTAATAAATTGATAAATTTGCAAATGCTAGAGAATATGTGAATGAATACTGACCAGCAAGAGAGGATGCTAGATTGCCCCCAAAGATAGTAAAAGACTCAGTTAATAGATATAACAATCCTCCAGCAAACCCAATATAAGATAAAGTACCAATTTTGAAGTTTATTAACTTTTCTATAGAAATAACTAGAAGAACTAAAGCAATTAAAACCATAATTTTAAATGAAATATTGAAGGGAAGAACAAGATTTAAAATAGCAACAATAGATGGAGGTAATGGAAAATAAAAATAATATGCAGGGTAGCCTGCAAACCAGTCATTTGACCAACCACTAATTTTAAAATTGTAAAAAAGCTCTTCAACAAAAAATTTAGTTGGTACGATATGAGCACCCATATCACCACCTGTTGGGAGTGTATTAAGAAGTATTAAATCAATTCTTAAAAATATTAAGAGTATTGCAAACGGAAATACAGTCGCAATTTTATTTGATTGAAATTTAAACTTCACTTAAGGTTTTTCCCAAGTATTTTGTTCTTCTTTTTCCATTTTCTGTCCATTCAGCATACCAATATGGACCGTGTGGACATTTTTGGCATGATTCTTTACCGCATTTAATATTTTTTGACCTATATGAGACGTTAATATCTTTATGAAGATTTAATTTATTATCAACTAGAAGCTTTATTCTCTTTAAGTCTGTTTCGTTTAGTTCAGCTAAACCTTCTAGAATATCTTTATCTATCATTATTAAAATGTTAGTTGAAAGGTCAAAAATAATAGGTTCTTAAAATTGAAAAAAGTTACATATTTAAGCGGTGGTGTAGGTGGTGCAAAATTTGCTAAAGGCTTATATAAAGTAAGTTTGAACAAACTTTCAATAATTGTTAACACTGGTGATGACGAATATATAAATGGTGTCTCACTATCTCCAGATATAGATACTGTAATTTATGGTCTAGCTGGAATTGAAGGTGAATTTGGATGGGGAATAAAAAAAGATAAATTTACAGTTCATGAACATTTAAATAAATTTTTAAATACCAATTTCATGATTGGCGATAAAGATTTGGCTACCAATCTGTTTAGAAACCAAATGCTACATGAAGGAAAAACTTTGACAGAAATTACTAATGAAATAAAATCTAAATTCAACATTCTTTGTGAAATTATTCCAATGACTGATGACAAGGTAAGTACAAAATTAATTACAAAGAAGGGTGAAAGGCTTGATTTTCAAAACTATTTTGTCCAAAAAAGAGGAAAGCCAAGATTAAAAAATATAACGTATAAGGGATCAAGTCAAGCAAAAGTTAGTAGCAAACTAATAAGAACAATTAAAGAAAGCGATACGATTATCATTGGCCCCTCTAATCCTTATTTATCAATCGGGCCAATTTTGTCTCTAAGAAAAATAAAAGATGCATTAATTCAACATGAAAATGTTATAGTTATCAGCCCATTTATTAATAACAATGCCATAAAAGGACCTTCGAAAAAAAACTTTACAGATATGGGCCTCACAGCAGATATTGAAGGAATTAAGAAATTCTATAAAAATGTAGCTAACAAATATATCGTACATTTTGGAGATTCTGATAATTTAAGCAATACTTACGAAGAGAACATTCTTTTTAAAACAATTGAAGATTCAAAGAAATTAGCTACAAAATTACTTAGTTATGAATGAAATCTCAATTATTCCGGTAAAAGGCTTGCCCGAAGTCAAAAAAGGTGATGACCTAGCTTCAATGACTTTTGACCTGATTAATAAGTCAGGAAATGAGATTAAAAATAATGATGTATTTGTAATTACACAAAAAATTGTTTCAAAGAGTGAGGGTATGGAAAGAGATTTAAATGAACATGAATTTGAAGATTTAATTAAAAGTGAAACGAAACAAATTATTAGAAAACGAGGAGATTTAATAATTGCAAAAACAAAACACGGTTTCATTTGCGCAAATGCAGGAATAGATAAATCCAATATTGAGAAAAATAAAGCTCTTCTTTTGCCCGAAGATCCAAATAAATCAGCTCATAAATTTAGAAGTCAAATAGAGGCTGTAAGTGGAAAAAGAGTAGCTGTAGTGATTTCTGATACGTTTGGAAGAGCATGGAGAAAAGGTCAGGTAAATTTTGCAATAGGTTCCTCTGGCATTTCTCCTATTACAAACTACATTGGAAAATACGACTCATTTAATAATGAACTATTTGCAACAGAAATTGCAACAATTGATGAAATTGCTAGTGCAGCAGAATTAGTTATGGAAAAGTCGATTGATATTCCAATAGCTATCATTAGAGGACTTAAATATGAATCCTCAAATGAAAATGCGGAGATATTAATTAGAGACGATCAAGAAGATTTTTTTCTTTAAGTTTTTAACCAGCTTACTACTTCTTTTATGCCCTTGTTTAATGAAAATTGAGATTCCCAATTTAATTCTTTATGTGCCTTAGAACTATTCAAAACACTTCGCAGAAGTTCACCTTTTCTTGACTCCTTATATATTGGTTCTACATCAGATGCAAATTCAGATTTTATCGTTTCTAACAATTGATTTACCGATGTCTCTATCCCCGTCCCAATATTAAGAAATAAATTGGAGTCAATCTTTGAAGACAAAATTAATGCATTTACAACATCTTTTACATATATGTAGTCTCTTGTTTGTTCTCCGTCGCCATAAATAATTGGTTTTTCATTCTTTAAAATTTTATTTGAAAATATAGATACTACTCCTGCTTCGCCATGCGGATCCTGACGTGGTCCGTAAACATTTGAGAGGTTCAAAATTGAATATGACAAATGTGTATTAATTGTCATACTTGTGATAATTTCGTTTAACTTCTTTTTGCCAATACCATATGGCGACTCAGGTTCTCCTGCAAAATCTTCTTCACCAGTTGGTAAAATGTTTGGCTCACCAAATATAGTTCCACCAGAAGAGGTGAAAACGAATTTACTGCAATCAGTGCTTAGTAAAGTTTTTATAAGTTGGACTGGTTGTAAGATATTATGCTCAAAATCAAGTAACGGATCATCTACAGAAACTACAACAGAAGATTGGGCTGCCAAGTGAAAACATATTTGAGGATTAAATTCTTTAATCAAATTTAATGAATTTTTAGTTCCAAAATCGTCTTCAATTAATTTAAAATTACCCTCGAATTCAATATTTTCTTTTTTTCCAGTTAAGAAGTTATCAAATACCAATATTTCATTATCAGATGATAAAAGTTCTTCTAATAAATGTGAGCCAATAAAACCTGCTCCACCCGTAATTAAAATTTTCATTTTTAATTTGTTCTAACTATTTCGTTTTTAATTATACTTCCGCTTTCAATTGTTGAATTATTGGAAATAATTGAATTTTCGATCACAACGTTTTCAGCAATTTCGCAACCATCCAAAATTACACTGTTTTTAATAATTGAATCTTGATTTATTTTTGTATTGTTCGGAGATATCCAATTTTCTTTGCCATCATCAAGGTGTGCTTGAATAAATGCCTCTCTAGTTCCAACATCAATCATATTTCCTTTAACGGTATACGTATTCAACAATTGATTTGTTGACAGTTGAGGAAACACATCTCTCTCAAAAGAGCACGGAACATCAAGTGATGAAAGAATGGACATAATATCTTTTTTGAAAAGGTGATAGAGTCCTAAGCTAATTTTATTTCCAAATCTGTCATCATCTGGCTTTTCTATGAAAGCTTCAACCTCCATTTTTTCATTTACTTTTAAAACTCCATATCTTGATGGATTTTCAACTTCAAATGAACCAATTAATGAATTAGTACAGCTACGAGCTGAATCAATGAAATTTTCCAAATCAACTTCTAAAAGAAGGTCTCCGTTCATGCATAGAAATTTGTTGGGCATCGTTTGAATATTTTCAATAATATAACCAGCTGTGTCTAATTTTTTTTGCTCAAATAATAAATTTATATTGTTGTTTGATGATGCTTCATAATCAATCCAATGCTGTCTGTGCTTTTCAGAACAAATTAGATTAAATGTAAAGTCAGAAAATTTTGAGAACTGTGTGATTATCTTATCAATTATCTTTTCACCCCTAATTGTTAGAAGTGCTTTTGGAATTCCACTAGATAACGGTTGTAGCCTAGTTGCCTCTCCCCCGACAAGAAGAAATATTTCATTCATCATCTTGTAGGATATTAAAGAATTTAGTTAATTCGTCATCTTTTTCTAAATTGATAACCCGTTCCCATAATGACATTGATTTTTCTAAAGAAAGAACGTTTTCCACATTTCTTATGAATTTTTCTTTTAATAATGGAATGGCTTCCTCTCTTCTAGAAGGATGCCCTATAGGGTTTTCAATGGTGATTTTTTCAGAAGTGGAGTTATCATCATAAACAATTTCTATGGAGTTTGATATATGTCTCTTAGAAAATTCATAGTAATTTTTAGTAAAATTTAAATCTTCACTAACAACAATTTTTTTTCTTAAACTTTCTATTTCGTTTAATCCAGAGAAATTGTTTCCGTACATTTCATATTTTAATTCTCCAAAAAGAAGAGCAGCTGAAACCATATATTCAAGACTGTGATCCCTGTCAGATGCATTAGATAAATTTTCTTTATTTGCGATTATCCTTATTGCGGGTTCATGTGTAAAAATGTTAATTCTTTTTACTTTATCAATATTTTGATTGAATTCTTTACTTAACTTGATTGCACCTTCTACTGCTGACTGACCATGAAATTCGGCTGGAAATAAAACTTTAAATAATACATTTTGAATTACCCAATCATTTAACTCTTTACCAAATTTAATTTCAGAATCATTTAGATAATTTTTTTCAAATCCCCAATTTTTGTCATCTTGAATGGAGCTATAAACTTCATCATTTAATTGGCTGATTTTAGCGAGTTCAATACCACGTTTTGATGCATCTGCTGCTGCCCAGCTTTTTCTTTTTCCTACGTTAGGAAAGTGTCTATAAGATCTGAGGGATGGCCCATCAAGTAAAATATGATTAATGGTTCTATGAACGATTTTCTCATTTCCTTTACTCAATAAAGAAGAGAAAACAGCTCCAGATGCTAACTTTACATAAAACACATGATCATAACCTAGTTTGTTTAATGAAGTCCCTAGACATAAAGAGCCTTGAATTTCGTAAGCTTTTGTTAAAGCTGTCGTAAAATCAATAAATTTGTAATTTGGATTCGAATAAAAATAACTGTATATCGACCCAAAGTTGTCTGATGGGTGGGCCCACTCTTTTGCAAGAAAAGTGTCGTTGTAGTCAAACCATCTAGTTAATACAGTTAAATACCATGCAACTTCTTGGTAGGAATTTAATTTCCCAACATTTAAGAAAGGGTTTGAAAATAATTTAAATGATTTATCTTCTATAGCAAAATTATTGACTTCTTCATGAGTACTTGCTTCAATTATGCAACCAAGGGTATCAAGGATTGCAAGCTTGGCAGAAGTAAAATGATCATCATTTTTTAAGGGTTTTGAAAGAAAATTGTTTATTTGTGTATCTAAATTATTATTTTGCAAAAACTATCTCTCAGAGGGACCGATGTATTTTGCTGCAGGCCTAATTAAAATATCCTGTTCGCGTTGTTCAAAGTAATGCGCAGCCCATCCAACAGACCTCCCTGCTACAAATATGGGAGTAAACAGGTCAACTTCAAATCCCAATTCAGCTAAAAGCAAACCTCCATAAAAGTCGACATTTGGAAAGAGATTTTTTTCTTCATCCATAATTTGGTCAATTTTCTTTGCAATTTCAAACCTATTTTTAGAAAACTCAGTCTGTGCTAACTTATCTACCCAACTTTTGACTATTGGACTTCTTGGGTCTTGGACTTTATAAACTCCATGACCAAATCCCATTATTTTTTTCTTATTTTCAAGTAATTGTTTAACACCATCTATAGCTTCATCGACACTATCAAAAGAGTTTATTAACTCAACAGCTCTCTCATTTGCACCACCATGTAATTCTCCTTTTAAAGTTGCAATTCCAGATACTATTGCACCAGTAAGATCTGCTCTTGTTGAAGCAGTAACTCTAGTAGCAAAGGTTGATGCGTTAAATCCATGCTCTGCATAAAGAATTAACATGTCGTCTAGCGCTTCGAGTTGGTCCTTTGATGCGCTATTAGGCAATAGCGAACTAGCAACTAAATACTGGCTGTCTAACTCGTCACAACTCTCTTCATGATAAGAAGCGATTATATAACAAACTGTTGCATTAATCCTTGCAGATAATTCAGTTTTATCTTCTTTATCAAGTTGTTGTTTTCTTAAAGTTGTTAACTCACCTTTATAAGACACTACTGTTCTTATTACATCCATCGGATGCAGTGTTTGTTTTATTTCACTAAGCAAGTCATTAGTTTTTTGGTCTTTGCTTATCTCAAGATAGTATTTTGCAAAACTTTTTCTAAAGTCTTTGTCGTTAAGTGAGTCAGCAATAATTAATGATGCTACTTGTTCATAAGTATTATTTTTTGTTAAATCTGTTGCATCATAACCTCTATATCTTAAAGAAGTGCCCTCTTTTCCAACCGTTGAGATAGAGGTTTCGCCAGCAACAACTCCCCTTAAGCCTGGTGAAAATTCCATATGTCTAATTGTACAATATTGTTACATATAAGGATTAGAATTTTCTCATGGCAGAAATACATAACCTTGAAAATAAGACTAGATTTGGCTCAAGGTACATAGCTGGATTTTTATTAATACTCAGTAGTTTTCTTTTTGCCGCCTGGGTTGGTTTTTTTGTCTTCCTCCCTATAAAATCTGCAATGTCAGTCGTAACTGATTTAGAAGAAAAATTTCTCCCAAGAGCTGAGGGAATGGTATTAAATTTTGTTTCACTATCTGAACCTTCGATCATTTACACTTCTGATAATCAAATTCTTGATGAATTGCATGATGGATTAAACAGGGATCCAATTGCTTTGTCAGATGTTCCGCCTTTTGTAATAAACACACTTTTAGCTGCTGAAGATAGTAACTATTACCAGCACGAAGGAGTAGATTTTATCGCAATTCTTAGTGCTGTTTTAGATAATCTAAGAGGCGTTACAAGAGGTGGTTCAACTATAACTTCTCAGGTTGCAAAACAATCTTTTGTTGGTGACGAAATTTCTATAAGGAGAAAAGTAGCAGAGGCTGTAGTAGCAGCAGAGCTTGAACGAAGATACACCAAAGATCAAATTCTTGAATATTATATTAATTCAATTTATTGGGGTTCAGGCGCTTATGGAATTCAATCAGCAGCTTATGAATACTTTGATAAAACCGTTCAGGAGTTAACACTTGATGAGGCAGCAACCTTAGTTGTAATTATTAGAAGCCCTGCTTATTACAACCCGAGAAAATATCCAGATAGAGTCCTTGAAAGAAGAAACGATGTCATAAATATAATGCTAAAAGAAGGGTTTATAGTAGATATCCAAGCAAGATCAGCAAAACTTGCTCCTCTAAATGTTGTTGAATCCAAAAATTTTGTAGCACAAGCAGAGCATGTTGTGGCAGAAGTAAAAAGACAATTATTAAATGATCCCCAATTTGCTGTATTAGGCAATACAAAAGAAGAGAGAAAGAAAGCAGTTTTTGGTTGTCCCTCTGATGATACTAATTGTTTTGGAGGTGGAGGTTTAAAAGTATATGTGACTCTTAATTTATCATTGCAACAACATGCAAATACTGTACTCAATACATGGGTCCCGCCTGATCCTGATGAAGAAAATCCAGATGAACCAAAACCAACAGGCGTAATTACATTGATTAACAACTACACAGGTGCAATTGAGGTAATGGCTTCAGGATTACCTTTTGATGAAGAACAATATAATTTAGCAACACAAGGTAAAAGAAATCCTGGATCTGCTTTTAAACCAATAACTCTTTTGGCAGCACTTGAGTCAGGTGCAAAGTTGTACAGCTATAGAGATTCTAGAAGTCCAGTTGAAATTAATTGTGGTTATCCTTGTGCTCCTGATGGTGTAGGAGAAAAATGGGTTGTAAGAAATTATGGAACGTCAATTACAGCGGATAGATACCTTAATAAAATTGATGCTCAAGATAGAGCTATTGAACTTCAATGCTTTGATTTTCATGTTGAAGAAATTAAAAATAAAGATTTTATAAAACAATTCCCTCTCGGTTTAAATCTTGATGAGTTAGAAACTGAGGAAGAAAAAATTATGGAAATTGCAAAAGCATTAGGCCAATACGATTCTGAAGGTAATTTAATAATTTATAGAGCATTAGAAGAAGGAGAAGAAATTCCAGAAGATCAAGTCATAATTTTTGATCCGGAACTTATTGAAAATCAACTAAATCTAACTCAAATTGATATAGAGTCAGAAATTCAATATATTTTTAAACCTTGCCAAGATAAAGCTGAATACAACAGATCTATAAAACTATTAGATACATCAGGAATGATATCTTTGGAAGAAGCAACAAGGAGATCGATAAATACTGTATTTGCACAGCTTGCATCTGAGCTTGGTGGAGAAAAATTAGCTTCTACTGCAAAAAGAATAGGAATTAATTCAGCACTAGATCCTGTTATTTCTTTAACTTTAGGGGCTGGAGCTGCAACACCAATTGAGATGGCTTCTGCATATTCATCATTCGCCACAAACGGTGTTTTAGCACCTACATACTTAATTGAGAAAATTGAGGATGATAAAGGTAATGTTATTTATCGACATATTGTATCTCCAAGGACTAGTATTCCTGACCCAGGTGCTGCAGCTGCAGTACGAAAAACTCTTGAGGTAGCAGCTCAGTATGGAACTGGTACAAGAGCAGTCCTTGATGATAGAGAGATTGCTGGAAAAACAGGAACTCATCAAGGCTTTAGAGAAGCATGGTTTATCGGATTTATACCCCAATATACTTCATCAGTTTGGATTGGTTTTGCCGAAGAACAGTTGCCTCTCACAGATGTAGAAATAAAAGGAGAAGTCATAAGAAATGTTTCTGGAGGAAGAGTTCCTGCTCCTATGTGGAAAGAATTTATGACTGAAGTAGTTAAAGACTTACCTGTTGTTAACTGGCCATTAGATCCAAGCGATATAGATAAATATTATGAAATACCTACAATAGAAATTCCGCAATTAGTTGGTTTAAACATTCTAGATGCAGAAGAAATTGCCTTTTCGTCTTATATCTTACCAACGATAAATTTAGTAGAATCTGATGAGGCTCCTGGTCTAGTGCTAACTCAGGATATTGAATATGGTGAAGAATTACCAGAAGGAACAGAGGTAATCCTAGAAGTTTCAGGTAATAAATTTTCAGCTGCTATTCCAAGCATTACACCATGTACTTTGACTCCTGAAGAAGGTGAAAGTCTAATCAGAGATTTCATGAGAGATAATAATGTTATTCTTTTCCTCAAAGAAGAGTTCGAAGAAAATGAGCTAGATAATTGTAATGGAAAAATCATTGGAACAAATGTTGCTCAAGGAGCAGTTATGACAACTGGTGATACTTTAGTTTTTGTTATAAGTAAATTTACTGAGGATTCTTAGACAAAAGCTTAAAGAAATTCACCAAACCAATAACACCAAAGCCAGTGCCACCCTCTGGGTTTAAATCGGAACTACTTCTGGCTCTTGCTGGGCCTGCTATATCTAAGTGAACCCAAGGAATTTCATCAACAAACTCTTCAAGTATTAATGCAGCTGTAATTGCACCTCCAAATCTTCCTCCAGTGTTTTTCATATCAGCAATGCTAGATTTTATTAAAGATTTGTAACCTTGAAATAAAGGAAGTTCGTGATAAGACTCTACCTGATTTTTATTAGATTTTATGAATTCAGCTGCATACTTTTCTGAATTGGAAATAACTGCACCTATATCAACACCCAAAGCAACATACGCAGCTCCAGTCAATGTTGCTACATCACATATTAGATCTGGTTTTTTTTCAGCAGCAAAAGCTAAAGCGTCTGCCATAATTAACCTTCCCTCAGCATCCGTGTTTAAAACTTCTACAGTTTTTCCATTTCTCATTTTTAAAACATCACCCGGCCTAATTGCAGTACTGCTTGGCATGTTTTCTACCAAAGGCGTATAAATTTTTACACCAACATTTAACCCTAGTGAAGCAACAAGTTTTATAACAGCCCAAGCAGTTGCAGCACCTGCCATATCTGTTTTCATGGTTTCCATTCCAGATGGAGATTTTAACGAAAGTCCACCTGAATCAAACAGTACGCCTTTACCAATTAGTGCTATTTGAAAATCAGAACCAGTGTTATATTCACCAACAAGAAAGTAGGGGTCTTTTGAGGAACCTTGCGAGACACCAATTACACCACCAAAATTTTCTTTCAATAACCATTTCTTATCAAATATTGTTAATTTGATTTTTTCATTATCAATAAGTTGCTTAACTTCACTAATAAAATAATCTGGAGTTTTATCAAGTGCTGGTAAATTAACTAGGTCTCTAACAAAATAGATTGAATCTTTTATAAATTTTTGCTCATCGATGTTTATTGACTCATCAAATTGAATATTGATTTCTTTGGAGTCAGTTTCAACGTATTTTTCAAATTTGTAACCTGATAGAATTAATCCAAGTGTAAATTCCTGAAGATCTACTTCAGTTTCCAGATTCAAAAGATAACTTATATTGCAATCAAAAGGGATTTTATTTCTTACTTTTGAGCCAAGCTCACATAATTCATTTTTATTTAAAGAATCATCTATCGATACTAGAATTGTATCTTTTTCATTTTTTAAATATAGTTTTGGTACAAGCAACATCTCTTTTTTGCTTGCTTTAAATTTATTTATTTCAAAATAATCTTTGATTTGCTCTTCGTCTTTAAAATTATTTAATAGACTATCATTCACAGAATCTACAAATAAAATAGACAGTTCTTTCATTAGCTACTTGGTGTCCAATCTTCTTCAAATTCACGTGCCATCATCCAAAGAAAGTCTGACAACCTGTTCAAGTAGGTTACAACTTTTGTGTCTTCAATCTGTAAAGTTTTATACCATGTAACACATTTTCTTTCAGCTCTTCTGGAAACCACTCTTGCCCAATCAAATTTTGCCGATATAACATTTTCACCGGGGACAACAAAATATGTAGGAATGCCATTTTTTTCAGTAAGAAAGTCAATATCCTTCTCGAGAGTTTTAATCATAGATTCAGTTACCCTTGTTTTACCATCTTCTAATTTATTTCTTTTTTCTTTGTCAGTCGCTAGTTCTGCACCAACAATAAATAATTCTCTTTGAATTCGGAGAGTAGTGTCTTTTACTTCAATCGGCAATTTATCTTCAGACCTTATTAAGCCAAGCGCAGCAACAAGTTCGTCTACTGATCCATATGCTTCTGGTGCTATATTGTCTTTTGAGACTTGGTCACCATACAAGAGACTGGTATCGCCTTTGTCGCCTTTCTTTGTATAAATTTTCATACTATTAGATTAGTGTTAAATGGAAAGTATTAATGTTCCTGATGCACCCATTGATACAATTAATGACAAATAACTTAGTCCTGTACTGGCCATTACACCCGTATACGATTTTTCCTGTAAAGATTTATATGAACCAAAGGATAATAGTGCTGCCGAGAGGTATAAAAATATAATTATATTATTGAGCATATTTGTAGAAATTAAATTAAATAAACTTGATGAACTCTCATACAAGCCGGAAAATACAAGTATTGAGATTCCAATTGATAAATAGGTTGAAAATAAAGCTACATTTTTCATACCCTCTCTACTTATTGTAGGATCTACCAAAAACCAATGTCCTATCATCATTAAAGAAAATACAGAAGATACCATCATTATTGGCAATGAAGACATAAATAAGGTTTGGCCCACCAAAGTGTATGCTCCAACTGCAAAACTAATAAAACTAAGAAATAAAAGGTAAAGCTTTTCTGATCTTTTAAATAAATTTAAATACATAGCAAGAAAAAATGCTCCAATATATGAAAACTGATTCATATATAGAAAAATATTCATTGCAATAACAGTGGAAAATAAAATACTAAAACCCTTTTTTGGTTCAGTGCTCTTGATGATGTAAGCAAAAAACGGCAAACATAGTGCTAAAAAGATATAGGTAAAATCACTCAATTGCATATATTCTTTACAATAATATATATGTTCTTGTTGATACTAAAAAAATATATTAAAAAAGCAGTATTGTTAACCGTTGCTTTTATTGGCTTAATATATTTTTTAGAAAACAATAGTGTGATTAACTTTTATTCTTTTGAATTCTTACTATCTTTCATAATGTATTTATTATTATTTTCAATTTGTCTTGACGCGTTTGATAAAAATAAACTCTTGGGGTTATCAATGGCTTTTTCATTATTATTTTTACCACCAGCAATTTTTCCTGAATTTGCTGGAAGATTATTTCCCTTGACTTACGGTATTTTTATAATTTATCTTTTCTTTACTTATGGATTAAATATGTTTAAAAATTGGAAAAATAATGCTGGATTATGAAATATATATCAATTTCTCTAAAATGATTACATGAAACAGGGGTTATTTACAAAATATACTTTTATTTTTTCCTTTTTAATTGCTTTTGCTTTGTTGTTGTCACCATCAAAAGAAGTCAAAGCATTAGAAATTAAATATGATGCAAAGATGTTCTGTGTGGATAATGCAGTGGCCCCACTTGAGAATCTTTTTGATATTCAAACATTCCTAAGTTGTAATGGTTTTAATCCAGGACCAATTGATGGGCAAAGTGGTTCAAGAACAAATAATGCAATTATAACTTTTCAAAAATCAGTTGGTTTAACTCCTGATGGTGTTGTTGGTCCTGCAACAAAACAAGCAATGCGAGGATATAGTACTGTGTCCTTCACTTTTACTGGTAGTGGTTGGGGTCACGGTGTTGGGCTGAGCCAATATGGTGCAAAAGGCTTAACAGAACTCGGCGCAAGTTTTTGTAGCAACACAAGCTCATGTACTTCTACCGAAGTAGTAAATTATTACTTCAAAGATACATCTGTAAAGAACCTCTCTGAAATTAGCCTTTCATCACCAGATATCGCAACTCAAAATAACGCTTTGTGGGTTGGGCTAGCAAAAAATGCTAAAAGTATAAATCTGACAACTCTTCCTTCATCCAGTCCTCCTATGCTTTCTATTTGTCAAGACGGACTCTCTGATGTAGCAGGAGTGCAGGTGTTTTTAACTTCTAGAGGTTTTGAACCAGGACCAGTTGATGGTGCTTTTGGTGATAAAACATCCAATGCTTTGAAAAATTACCAAGCATCAGTTGGTTTAAGTCAATCAGGAAGT
>Ga0255776_10004794_pt1 | contig 14207 bp, 10 predicted proteins | sample 071ome_19_FD_179974 | JGI IMG/M metagenome (GOLD analysis project Ga0255776, IMG submission 179974) | Coastal salt marsh microbial communities from the Groves Creek Marsh, Skidaway Island, Georgia - 071413AT metaG (version 2) | ecosystem: Environmental > Aquatic > Marine > Intertidal zone >... | reverse complement strand
CGGCTCGTTTTTGATGTAAATGCGTCTCCTAAACTGGAGGCTTCATCATACTTTTTTGAACTTCGGGAACTGCCCGATTTTGCAATGACATTGGGAGCAATTATAGGAGGCGCATTCTTAGCGAGAGCCTTTGGGGTTCCGTCAGGCGGAGTATTCATTCCCATGGTTCTAGCGTTTGGATTGCAAAACTTTGGTTTAATGAAAATTACCTTGCCCCCAGCATTATTATACACTGCCTTCACTTTGATCGGGCTTTGGGTGGGCTTAAAGTTTGATCGTGAGACGGTCTTTAAAGCAATCCGCTTACTTCCAACGATGCTGGTTGGGACGATATCTCTGATACTACTTTGCGGCATTTCTGCTGCTATATTAGTCTGGTTAGTCGGGGTCGATCCTTTAACCGCTTACTTGGCAACTACCCCCGGTGCACTCGAAGCAGTTACAATTATTGCGGTCAGCAGTAATGCAGATGTCTCCTTTATTCTCTCAATTCAAACAGCCAGACTACTTGTCGTAATATTAACCGGTCCAATGCTTGCCAAGATGATTTGTCGTATTACGTGATTTGGAGTTTTCAAAAAATTTTAATTTGAATTTTTGGCGACGCCTGGGTTGTTTGGATAATACTTAACGGCCTAAATTTAAGCGAGCAGGTCTTATATCTAAATGCCAACAGGGCTTTTCAGGGAGAAATAAATTATGGCTGATAGTGATTATACCCCGCCTAAAGTGTGGAAATGGGAAACCGACCATGGCGGGCCGTTCGCTAATACAAATAAGCCGACCGCGGGTGCACAATTCGAAAAAGAACTACCAGTAGGCGACCACCCTTTGCAGTTATATTCCAGAGGAACTCCAAACGGGATTAAAGTAACGGTCATGTTGGAAGAGCTTTTGGCTGCGGGACACTCTGGAGCGGAGTATGATGCCTGGTCCATCGATATTGGGAATCAAGAGCAATTTGGGTCTGGTTTCGTCGAGATAAATCCCAATTCGAAGATACCGGCCCTTTTAGATTATTCGACAGAGAAGCCAACGAGAGTGTTTGAGTCTGCAGCGATACTTTTATATCTCGCAGAAAAGCATCAAGCGTTTATGCCGGAAGATCCCTCAAATCGCCCTGAGATGCTATCCTGGTTGATGTGGCAAATGGGAAGTGCTCCTTACTTGGGGGGTGGCTTTGGTCATTTCTATAGTTATGCGCCTATTAAAATTCAGTATGCGATTGATCGATTTACGATGGAGGTGAAACGTCAATTAGACCTTCTTGATCAGCGTTTGGGTGAGAATGAGTTTATCTGTGGTGATGAGTATACAATCGCTGATATTGCAATTTGGCCTTGGTATGGTGGAACTGTTCTGGGTTGGCAGTACGGGGCAAAAGACTTTTTGGATGGTCCGAGTTATAAAAATGTTACACGATGGGCGGAGCAGCTATACGAGCGTCCTCCCGTGCAACGCGGCCGCATGGTTAATAGGGCTCGAGGGGATGCAAAATTTAGCGTCCCAGAAAGACACTCGATGGCAGATTTTGAAGGGAAAACGCCCGAACCACTGTAAAACAAAAAATGTTAGGTATAGCCCGTCAGTTCCTAATTAGAGATTTATTCTAAAAATCTATTAGTAATTTTCCATACCCGGGGATTTTGTCTTTGACTCCCGCTTTCCGTAGGCTATGCCAAAAGCTAGCCGTATTAGAGGATATCACCGGCTTTCCAAGCTTTTCTTCTAAGCTATCTATCACGTCAAGTGTCCCGAAATCAGTGCAGCAAATAAGAATTGCCTCAGCGTCAGGGCAGTCAACTGAAAGAGCGTGTGAATAGACTTCGGATGGAGGCACTCGGCTGACTTTCTCTATTTGCCCGCTTAGCTGTAATCCCGCCATTTTTGCGACTGAGAAGCCATGACGTTCGAGGAATTCTTTTTCATGCTCATTAGTCTCATCGGAGTAAGGCGTGGCCATCCCAATTTTAGTGATCCCAAGTGCTTTTAATGCTGCAATGATTGATCCCGCGGTAGAAACAGCGCCTACTGAGCCATGTTTTTCCATGGTGCCAATTAAAATTTCCGGTGGACAAGCCATCGACCCAGCGGTGCATCCGTAAGCCATTAAGTCCACATTGCAGGCCTTGAGATCGGAAACAGCGGACTGTAGGTCTGCCATCATCGTTTTAAAACCATCTGCGGCTGGATCGCGATGGATAGGAGACCGAGTAAAATGGAACGAGATGCCCTCAGGTTTCATTCGATTGAATTCAGTTTCATTGGTGGTATTGCTCGGTGGCACAATGACGCCGATTCTTGCCCGCCAACCTGCCGGTTTAAGATCTGACAATTGTTGCATCTAAAAATCCATAAAATGTAATTCTATTTTCGCTATCCTGACTCTAAGCCATTCGCCTGACAATGGTGCTAGACGAGATGATCCAAGACGCTATGATCTCGGACGAATTGAGAAGGAGAGACCCCATGGCCCAAAATAGAGTGGTGATCGCTGGCGCAGGTCCCGTTGGTTGTGTTTCTGCTCTCTCTCTAGCCAAAGCCGGAATCCCCGTAACCATTTTGGAAGCGGGAGAAGATTTAGAGTTGGATCTCCGGGCATCTACTTTCCATCCACCAACCCTGGATATGCTAGATCAACTCGGAGTCGCTAATGAGCTAATTGACCAAGGATTAGTCTGTCCTCGATGGCAGTACAGAGACACCCAGGAAGGTATAATCGCTGACTGGAATCTCGGTTTACTGAACAATTACACTCGCCATCCTTATCGCCTGCAGGCTGAACAATTTCGCCTCACCCAAATCATCATGAAGCGTCTTAAAGCCATGTCTAATGTCGAAGTCAGGTTTGGTTGTCGTGTGACAGATACTAAGCAAGATGGAAATGGCGTAACCGTAGCTTTCGATTCTGATGAAGGAACTGACTCCCTCAGGGGAACCTACCTGATTGCAGCAGAAGGTGGGTCAAGTCCTACGCGGAAAACCCAAGGGATTGCCTTTGATGGTTTAACGTTCCCAGAAATGTGGCTAATTGTTTCTACACCGTTTGATTTTACTCAGCACTTTGAAGAGTTAACGCCAATTGCATATGTAACTGAACCCGATGATTGGTTCGTTTTTGTCTTCGTTTCTGGGCTTTGGCGCGTTTTAGTACCCACTAAGCCAGGGGATACGCCCGAGGCAATCCTTGATGATGATTACCTTCAAGCAAGATTGCAAAAAATTTGCGCTACCGGAAAAAAATATGAAATTGCACACAAAACTGCGTATAGCGTTCACCAGCGGGTTGCAGAGACCTATGTTCACGGTCGGATTTTTTTGGCGGGAGATGCTGCTCACATAAATAACCCCCTTGGAGGTATGGGCATGAACGGAGGGATTCATGATGCAATAAATCTGTGCGAAAAAATCATTAAGGTTTGGAGTGGGCAAGCAGGCGATGGCCGTGCCGAGTTTGCGCGATATGATGCCCAGAGACGGCCAATCGCTCATGAGTATGTGCAGCGCTCTACGCTACAAAATAAGCAGATGCTTGAGGAACAGGATCCGGCGACAAGGAAGAAGCGCCACGATGACTTACGCCGAACGGCGTCAGATCCAGACGCCGCCCGGGAGTTCTTAATGAATTCGTCCATGATTCGAGCTTTAGAGAGAGCAGCCGTTTTAGGCTAACAAATCAAGCGTGCTATTTAGAGGATATTTATTGTTTTACGGGGTCTCAGTTCACCCTAAGACCCAATCACCTCTAAAAGCGACCTTCACTGATTTAGGTTTAGCCCTCCCTGATTTGCCGAGAGGTGGGTTGGCTCAGCTTTCGTGAGAGCCATCGCAGAAAGGAGGATTGGCGGTTCTTTTACACCCACAAAAATACATTTCCCGATCTCTCGTGGCTACATATTGTAAGGGCGATATACCAGTTCCTTTGTGTGAACCATCACAGAAAGGCTGATCGGCACTTTTGCCACAAGCACACCACCAATATTCCTCGTCTTTTTTAACTTCACGTACGTGATAAAACGTCACTCTCGACTCCATTTAATAGTTTTCTTACCCAAGCTTTTACGCTCTAGGTTGGAATCTCTCAACCTACAGCATTTGGATTGCGTAAAAACGATATTAGCATAGATTATCCATACTATTTTTGTTTTGCCAGAGGGTAATTATCAATGAAAAGAGAGAGACCGCCTTTTCGGGCCGATCATGTGGGTAGCTTGCTCCGACCAGCAGAGTTAAAAAGCGCGCGCGAGCAATTTCTTGGCAGTCAAACTGCCAGCGAGCATTTGGGCCCTCATGGAAATGGCGATCTGGCTGGCGTCGAGGATCAGTGCATCAGGGATGTCATTGCATTACAGGAGAAAGCAGGTTTGAGTCTCGCAACAGACGGAGAGTTTCGACGGCGCTCCTGGTGGTTGGAAATGATTATGACTTGGAAAGGTTGTTCTGCAGATCGGCAAGACTCATCCTCTCCGTTTGCCTGGAAAAATGAGGGAGGAAAGCAACAAGATTTCTCGCATTTGAGAATAAATGATAAAATCGAGTGGCAGCAGAGCGCTGTCGTCGAGGCCTTTAAATTTCTCCGTGATAACACCAAAGTTATGCCCAAGGTAACGATGCCTGCTCCCCCGGTTATACATTGTTTTGCAGGAGGTGATCCCGGAATCTTGACCGGGTATTACAATGATATCGACGAGTTTTGGTCAGACTTAAGTGGAGCCTACAGATCTGAGTTGTCTGCGCTAGTGGAGGCCGGAGCCAGGTATATCCAGATCGATGATGTCACTTTGCCATTCCTTTGTGACCCTGAATATGACGCTGTATTTGATAGCTGGGGGCATGGGGTTAAAGGGATGCTCGATGAATACGCGCGACGGATCAATGATTGTTTGGCCGAGTTGCCTGAAGATGTGACGATAACAATGCATCAATGTCGAGGTAATCGAGAAGGTTTTTGGGCGGCAGAAGGAGGTTACGATCCAGTAGCTGATGTGTTGTTTAATCAAATCAATGCTCATGGCTATTTCTTAGAATATGACACTGCGCGAGCGGGATCATTTGAACCCTTACGTCTTGTCCCAGAAGGCAAAGTTGCGGCACTCGGCTTGGTGTCAACGAAGACACCAGCGTTGGAAAATGCAGATGATCTAAAAAAACGGATCGACGCTGCTGCCAAGCACGCGCCACTAGAACGATTGGCACTAACAACTCAGTGTGGCTTTGCGAGTTCGATCGTAGGAAACCCACTTACAGAAGATGACGAATATGCGAAACTTGAGCTAATCGTTGATGTGGCGACAAATATTTGGGGCTCGGTTTAAGCCCATTGCCAAATTTAGAGTTTTGAATCTCTTCTCTCTTTAAAATTGAACACGGGCAAGTTTGAGGCTGGTGAGCTTAGGGGGTCAGTATTAGTTGGGCTTATATTGGGAGATATCTGAGAGATTTTCGCTAATTTCCATTTGACCTCTTAGCTCGATGGTATTCCTATCCGGATCCCTGATGAAAACCGAAACATTGCCAGCTTGTCCAAAGCTTACAGGGCCTTGGGTGATCTCAATGCCGTTTTCGCCCAGTGCCTGGATGGTTTCGCTAATCGACTTTACCCTGAGTGCCATATGTGTAAATCCAGGAAACTTTGTCTGAATATCCATCAAGATATTTTGGTCACCATCCGGATTATTAGCATTTACCACTAAATTAATTTCTAAATTTTGTTGGTTCTTAATTATAACCACAGCATCACTCTCTGATCTGTGTGCTACCTGAAAACCAAGCATTTGGTAAAACTCTAATGCTCGATCTTCGTCTCTTACTCTTATTCCAATATGATCAAAGGTCTCGACTGCGATTTTTTTCTTCGGTCCCAAAGCTCAATATCTCTTCAAGTTCTTCTTATTGGTCGATAAAATGCTTGGTAAAGTAGCTTTTAAGGTGGAGTCAATGGCGGAAATTGATATTTAATTCATGACTAGATTGTTTGGTTTCCCGTTATCAACACGTGCAATTTTACCACCCGAAGTTTTCTCTTGGATTAATCGCCACTCATCCTGATATGTTCCATTGTAACCTTGGAAGTGAGGGATTACATAACGTGCAAACATCTCCATGGAATTGCGAATTTTGTCAAAATTTGTCCACTCATGACAATGTAACATTACACCCCCAAACCCCCCGGTGTATTTTATCTTCTCTTCGATCCAGTTAATCGCATCATCGGGGGTGCCAATAACCCAGTCTCGGATATCCGCGCAAGATTCGGGTGTAAATTCTTCAAAAGGTTGCCCTGGATATGTCTCGTAATGACCGCGCAGGCCAATCATAGAAAAATATTCTGCTTCCCGCATCATTCCTTGACGAACTTCGCTCCAAGCTTGTTCACGCGAGTCACAAATATGCATATAGGTCGCGATCCGCCAATTATCGCGATCGGCTTCACGACCCGCACTGGCCGCACCCTTTTTCACGAATTCCCAATTCTTGGCAGCGTCTTTTCTATTTTTTCCCGTAGGAGACATCCAAATCATATTGTGTCTTCCTATCAACTCGAGATTTGCAGGGGTCGCAGCAGATGGCATGGCCAGGGGAAGCCTAGGCTTCTGAAAAGAGCGAAGTTGAATTCTCAAATCATCAAATTGCCAAAACTCACCTTGGTGTGTAACCGGGTCGTCAGATTCAAGCAATTTAACAATAATATCAACAGCTTCATGCAGCTTTGGATACAACTCAGACTCGGCCACGTTGAAGAGCATTTTATCCGTAACTAAGCTGCAAGGTCCTACACCTAGAATAGCCCGACCTCGGGTCAAATGGTCCAGAAAACACATGCGCTCGGCCAGATAAAAAGGGTGATGAAATGGTGCCGAGAAGACCGATGTGCCCAGATTTATTCTGTGAGCATTTGCTGCAGCCATTGAAAGGGCCATTTCTGGCGCGGGAATTGTTTCCCATCCGCCGGAATGATGTTCCCCGATAAATGCGTCGTCGAAACCTAGTTTGTCACCCAACTGGATTAACTCTATGTCGCGATGAAAAGCGAGTGATGGATTTTCCTTAGGATGGTGGCATGGCATAAGGAACAGTGAAAATTTCATAAATAAACACTCTCAATCCGCGGTACCATTGAACAGCACTAAGTCATGCTACCATGCCGAACTTTAACAGAAAATAGCTCGCAAATTAATCAAGAAACTTTAAATTCGGTCCTCCAGCCAATCCAGCATTGTCGGAACGTTGCGCGCCCAGTAGTCGTGGCTACAGTGCATTGATCCTCCCCCGTTGTCAGAGCCGTCAATCAGATTGAGTGTTTTGTCATCAGAACTTATACCCTCAAAGAGCTTTTTGGCTCCTTCAACACTCATTAGAGTATCTGTTGTGCCGTGAGAGATCAGAGTGGGGATTTTAATTTTATCCGCGTCCTGAACGACAAAAGACTTGAGCTCCGCTCGAGCAGTTTCATCGTCAACGCCCCCTAAGAGACGTTGCAACGTTGGTTGAAGGTGGGCGCAATGTTCGTAGACATCTTCCAGTATATTGTAGCAGCCAGACCACCCTACCAGGGCTTTAATTCTTTCTTCGTAACATGCGGCACGTGGGGCGTAATAACCGGCTAGGCTTATGCCCATGAGACCAATTCGGTTCTCGTCGACCTCGGGACGCGCCGTCAGCCAGTCTATGCAAGCGGCTGTGGGGACTTCATAGTCTGGTCTCGTTTTAATCCCTTTCAAATAGATCGACGACCCTCTACCAGGGGTATCAACGAGCAGCAAAGCCCATCCACGATCTAAAACCTGGCGCCCTGAGAAATAAATCTCCTCTGCGTAGGCGTCGGCGCCGCCAATCAGAAAGACAGCTGGGACTTTTTCGGTTTTAGGATCTGGCGGCAAAAAAAAGTAACCATCATAAACTTCATCGCCGCATTTGACTTCTATTATTTCCGATTTCGGTCCATTGAGTTTTACCGCTTCCCGGAAACATTCTTGCGCTTTAGAAAAATAATGGGCTCGCCGGGGATCAAAACCGAGCAGAAACACATCTGCCATTCGCCAATAGTTATTGGCATGAAAGAAATAATTCCGGGCAGAAACGGGATGGCCTGAGTCTAGAGCCTCCCGAGCCCAAACCTCGGTCTTTTCGGCTAGAGCTATCCATTCCCGTTCCCAACTGTCTTTATCTCCAAGTTCGATCCGCTCGCAGCAGCGGGCTATCTCAAACACATCTCCGCCTCCCTGAGAGGCTTCAGCCGCCAACCTCAGGGTTTGGCTCGCGAAAGGATGGTGAGGGGTCAAAAATGTAAACATGCCCAATTCCCTTATTTTATTTCTTTGTGGAACCCTTAATACCACCCTGGATCAAAGCGACAATCCCCTGCGGACTTAGTGGTGTGTGGTTTATGACAACATCAAATGGCTTAAGAGCGTCTTCGACGGCAGCAATTACCGCTGCAGGGACCGGAATGGTACCTCCTTCCCCGGCACCTTTAACGCCAATCGGGTTTCGATCAGTTGGTGATTCGCGATGGATTAAATCTATTTTTGGTATTTCGGGTGCGGTGGGTAGGAGGTATTCACCGAGGTTTGTGGTGAGGGGGTTTGCTTCCTCATCCCATGCCATATATTCGAATAATGCATTGCCGATCCCATGGACTGAACCCCCAATAATCTGGCCGTCGACGATCATCGGATTGATTAATTTGCCACTATCATGGACGGCAACCAGACGATTAATTTTTATTTCCCCTGTCTCAATATCTACGGTCACTTCTGCCGCTGCAGCGCCATTACAGTAGGTAAGTTCGTCTGGTTTCCAATGGGATGAAGCTTCAAGTCCCGGTGATATGCCAGTCGGAAGCGAATATCCTGGAGTCCCAGCTACGGAGTTTGCAATTTCAGATAAGGTCAATGACAAATCTGTTCCTTTTACAACGGCCCGACCATTTTGCAGTTCTATGTCTTCCGCAGAGACCTCCATTAATATTGCTGCAATTTTTTTCACTTTTTCGGCAACTTTAGAGGCGGCAAGATGAATAGATGACCCTGCCGTGACAGCTTGCCTACTCGCAAATGCACCCAGTCCCAGAGAAATGGCGTCCGTGTCTCCGGTCACGACTCTGACCTGATCGATGTCCACCCCAAAATGCTCTGCTGCAATTTGTGCGTAGCAAGTGATATTTCCTTGGCCTTGATTTGTTGCACCCGTAAGGACAGTTATGAGGCCAGAACCCCCGATACGGAGAATGGCAGACTCAAAAGGACCGCGGCCGGTGGGTTCCACAAAATTGGCAATCCCAATTCCATGAAAGACCCCGTCTTCTCGGCCTTTCTTTTGTTTGTCTTTGAAACTCTTCCAATTTATTGCTTCGGTCGCCGCTTCAAGGGTCTCTGGATAATCACCGGTGTCATAGGTGGTAAGTGTTCCATCCCTGTTCCTCAGCGGGATAGTGTAGGGCATTTTTTCGGCGGGAATTAAGTTCCGACGCCTCACTTCGGCTGGATCCAAGTCCAGCTTCGCCGCAATTGCATCCACCATTCTCTCCATTGCAAAAACCCCTTGGGGGCGGCCAGCGCCTCTAACCGGGCTGCAAGGAACTTTATTGGTATGAACAATCCTGACGCGAAGATCAAAGTGGGGCACTATGTAGGGCCCTGGCACGCACGTTGCCGAATTATACGGAAGATTTATTCCGCCAGGAATGTACGCTCCTTGGTCATGGATCATTTCGCCCCTTAAACCGAGAATTATTCCCTCATCATCAGTTGCGATTTCCATATTCCAATATTGGTCGCGTTCCTGTATCGCTCCTGTAAAATATTCAGTTCTGTCTTCCACCCATTTGATCGGGTGATTTATGGTCCGAGCAAGAAGGGGAATTACAGCCTCTTCCGGATAGAAAATGTATTTTGGTCCAAAGCCTCCGCCAACTGCCGGAGCGATGAGCTTAACTTCTTTCTCATCCCAGCCAGTAAATTCAATAATTTTTCGAAGAGCTGAATGCGGAGCTTGAGTGGAACTCCAAATTTTGGTTCTACTCTCAAAAGCCTCATATTTTGCGAGGACACCCCGGCATTCCAGAGAATGTCCTAGCCCCTTATATTGGTGTAATTCACGGCGCAGCACGTGAGGTGCGTTGGCAAATGCAGAGCCTGCATCTCCATAGGATAATTTAAAGTCAGCAGCTATATTATTTTGGTGACTGCTTCGAAAAACGGGAGAGTGGATCTCGCAAGCAGTGCGGCAATTATTTGCTACAGGCAATGGCTCGTAGTCCACCTGGACCAGGGCCGCTGCATCTTCAGCTATGTGACGTGTCTTAGCGAGAACCACAGCAATTAGTTCTCCAACATGACAAACTTCATCATTAGCCAAAACAAATTGTTCGGGTACATTTTCGACGAGAGGGCTTCCAGGTGGGGGAGGCATTTTGCCGTTCACGCAATGGGGTAAGATATCTGCAAGCGTGTATATACCGAAAACACCGTTTTGGTCCTCGGCCATATTTTTGTGAATTCTTTTCACAAGTGCATGTGCGAAGGGACTTCGGACAAATACTGCATGTAACGGCTGGTCGATCGGGATATCGTCAATAAAACCACAAACTCCGCGCAACAGGGATGGATCTTCTAACCTATTTAAACTCTTCCCAAAGACTTTGTCGCTGTCTTGATTTTCTGACATCTCGTTAAGCGGCGCTGGAGTGCGTCCTCTTCATTTTGCGGGGATAAAACCCCAATTGTTGCGCCCAAATATGATCAGTTTATCCCCGATAATTCGATTGATCTCTAAGCCGCTATTTTGGCTTTCGAAACAATCTTGTTTTAAGAGGGAAGCGGGGCATTAAGCAGCGGTTTTTTGAACTATTTCCGATGGGGACAGCATTTTGACGCCCTTGATATGATCTGACGCCTTCTCCCCGATCATAAGGACACAAGCATTAATATTGCCTGAGACGAGATCAGGCATCGCAGAAGCATCAACGACCCTTAAGCCCTCGGCACCCTTTACTCTACATTCATTATCCAAGGGTTTTTCATCTGTGATACCCATAGGACATGAGCATGATGGGTGGTGCGCAGTAATAGCGGTTTTTTTGATCCAGCCAGCAATATCCTCATCCGATTTGATATCAGCACCCGGCGCTAGCTCTCTACCACGCCATTTATCGAGCGCCGATTGACCAATAATGTCTCGAATTATTTTTACGCCTTCTACCAATTTGGGGAGATCATTCGGACTGTCTAAAAAATTTTGGATTATTCTGGGTTTATCCTTTGGGTTTTTGGAGCGAAGGAGGATCTCTCCAGTACTCTCTGGATGCAGAAGTACTGGCCTCATCCCAAAACCCTCTTCATATTTTTTTGCAAAACCTGGGAACCACATTCCGGCTTTAGGTGATGTGCCTCGGAATAAAAATTGAAGGTCTGGAACCGCTAGTTCAGGCCTGGTTTTAATATAGCCATGCAACCCGGATGGCAGCACTGTCGCCGGACCGGAATTGAATAGGAATGCTCGGACCATCGCCAACGCAATGCGGTCAAAGCGCATTAATTCTTGAAACGGGCTCCCTGTCGTGCGGGCGTAATGAACTAGCACGGCAAGATGATCTTGAAGATTTTTACCAACTCCGGGAGAGTCAATAACCGGTTCTATCCCAATTTCTCGCAGATGGTCTGCGGGTCCAATCCCAGACAGCATCAAAAGTTGCGGAGAATTAAAGACACCACCTGATAAGATGACCTCTCGCCCAGCTCGAGCATTTATCTTTTGCCCATTCTGTTCATATTCTACTCCGACCGCACGCCTGCCTTCCATTATCACCTTGCTGGCAAGAGCATTCGTTTGGATGGTAAGATTTTTTCGTCCTGAAGCGGGATGGAGATATGCGTAAGCTGCAGAACAACGCCTTCCGCCGGCTATCGTTGATTGAGAGTCTCCAAACCCTTCCGGCTGTTCACCATTATAATCGCTCGTTAACCCGAACCCGGCGTCGACGCATGCTTGTTTCCAATCTGTTAAGAGGGGGTCGTCGTTTCGAGCCCACTGGGTCTTCATCGGACCAGAGCCCCCTCTCCACGGGTTCTCGCCGTCCTCCCAGCTTTCACATTTTTTCAGGTAGGGCAGGACATCAGCGTAGGACCATCCCTGTGCACCTTTTTGAGCCCAGCGATCATAATCACCCATATGCCCTCTTACGTAGGCCATAACATTGATGGAGGACGAGCCTCCAAGCACCTTGCCTCGCATTGCTTCAATCTCACGGCCGTCCATTCGAGCTTCAGCCTCTGCATCAAAGCCCCAATCATGTTTTCTGCCCTCATGCATTTTTCCCATTCCCAGAGGAATTCGGATCAGGGGGTCGGTATCTTTGCCGCCAGCCTCTAGGATTAAAACCTTAACGTTTGGATCTTCAGTTAGCCGGGCCGCAACGATGCATCCGGCAGAGCCAGCTCCAACGACAATATAATCAAACTCTTTGGTATCGGTCATGTTCGCAAAAACCTTGTTAAGTCTGTGTATTTATTTACACCTGATGTGCAGATGCGAAAAGTCTTCAACGTTGACGGGTAATCAAGGTCACGGCACTCTCTACCAATTACTTGAAGGGAGAAATTTGATGCCGCATACCCTTAGGTCATTTTTAGAACAGGTGGACAACCGGGTTTTGCGTATAACAGACCCGGTCGACCCAATTACTCAAGTTGGTTACCTCTGCTCTGAGAGTAAGGGGCCACTTATGTTTGAGAACCTTACTGGTTTCGATGATTGGCGATTGACGGATATTCTAATTAAGGACCGGGCAGGGCAGGCAGCTGCCCTTGGGTTGGATGATGTAAAGGAAGTCTGTCCCTTTTTGGCAGGCCGAATGGCCGCCGGACCTGGAAAGTCAAAAATTGTTGACAACGGCCCGGTGAAGGAAGTGAAGCTTATAGGAGCGGCGGCAGATCTTCGAGAAGTTCCTATACCGATCCATTCTGATGGTGATGCGGGAAGATATTTGGGGTCAGGCGTTACTATCACACGGGACCCAGAAACCGGGATACGAAACGAGTCAATATTGCGCACACAGCTTACCGATGATCCCCACAAAGCCCCTTTTTGGATGGCAGCGCGTCATAACTACCAGCATTTTTTGAAGTATAAAGCTGCGGGAGAGCCAATGCCCATGGCTTTTGCGATTGGTCTTCACCCGGTTTATGAAATCATGTCCAATTGGTCTGGCTTACACCCAGATTTTGATGAACTCGAATATGCTGCGGGAATACTAGGAGAAACCCTCGAGCTGGTTCAATGCGAGACTATTGACCTAGAGGTGCCTGCTCATGCCGAGATCGTTATTGAGGGGTTGGTTTACCCTGGCGAGGAACTCCCTGAAGGTCCCTTCGGTGAATTTACGACATTGGGTACCGGTGCAGAGGGGCCGGCGCCAGTATTTACTTGCACGGCAATTACGCATCGGAAAAACCCTATCTTCCGACATATGCAAGCCACATGGTTCACTGACCATCAGCCTTTGATCACGTTGCCAATGGAAGCAACCTATTACAATCGATTAAAGGAAACACATGGCAATACAAATGTCATCGATGTTTTTGTTCCCCCATGGGCTTCGCAATTTATGATGATTGTTCAAGTTGAAGCGAAGTGGGATGGACAAGTGCCTGATATGTTAATGAGTGCACTATCGGGTCCAAATTTGCATGTTAAGACCGTTATCGCGGTAGACGAGGACGTCGACATATATAATGCGGAGGATGTCTTGTGGGCGGTGTCTTGCCGATGTGACCCAGCTCAGGATGTCTTCATTCATCCCAATTCTCGGCTTCATCCTCTAGATGTTTCTATTCCGCAGGTTGGTGACGAGTATACCGTCATGCGAATTGGCGGAAAAATGGGAATAGATGCCACCCGCCCGCCAACGTGGAGAGCGCGCGAAAGAGAAAAATTATCTCGCGTTGATCCTATGGGTAAGGGTGATGATACAGTAGAGAGGTTGCTTAAAATGGTACGTCAACCGCGATAAAACAAAGAAGATAGGGCTTATCGCGAACAGAAATTTCCCCCACTTTCATATCAATTTATGAATGTGCGGTTTTACTTTGAAAAAGGTTAAAGCTCTCACTGATCATCAGGATAATTGTATGGCTAGGAATTCATATACTTTTAAAATTGAGAAATTGACGAGTCATATTGGCGCTAATATTGTCGGTTTGGATCTC
>Ga0255776_10004785_pt1 | contig 14224 bp, 13 predicted proteins | sample 071ome_19_FD_179974 | JGI IMG/M metagenome (GOLD analysis project Ga0255776, IMG submission 179974) | Coastal salt marsh microbial communities from the Groves Creek Marsh, Skidaway Island, Georgia - 071413AT metaG (version 2) | ecosystem: Environmental > Aquatic > Marine > Intertidal zone >... | reverse complement strand
GTCCTCGGTCACCAGACATTCGACCCGCGGGGCGCAATCCATGGTCGGCAGCAAATAATCGGCGAGGGTCACGGCCAGCGGTTCGCCTTCTTTCGAATAGGCGAATTCCTCAAACAGCGCGCCGCCAATTCCCTGAATGCAGCCGCCGACTAGTTGTCCTTCCAGAAGCATGTGATTGACCGCGCGGCCGACATCATAGGCGACCATGAAACGCTCCACCTTCACATGGCCTGTATCTGGATCGACCTTCACCACGGCGAAATGAATGCCGTAAGGGAAAGCGCTTTCAGAAGTGTTGTGAAACCCTTCAGCCGCGAGGTTAGGTTCGCGGTCGCCGAGATTTTTCGATCCCGGCGCGATGCGCTTCGCGATCTCCGCCAGCGTCACGGACGGGCCGGACGGGTTATCGGCAACAAATACGACGCTGTTTTCGATATCAAGTTTATCGGCAGGCGTCTGCAGCATTTCCGATGCCACATCCAGCGCCTTTTCCCGTACTTTCAGGGCCGTGATATTGACCGCGCTGCCGGTCATCACCGTCGCCCGCGCGGCGTGCGCGCCAATGCCGTAGGGAATCCGGTCGGTCTGGCCATGGATCACGGTAATCTTGCCGTAATCGGCGCCGAGCGCCTCCGCCGTAATCTGGCCCATCGTGGTCTCAAACCCCTGCCCCAATGAAGCGCCGCCGGTCAGAACCTCTATATCGCCGTTGATATCGACGGAAATGCGCGCGCCATCAACAGGGCCTTTACCGCTTTCCTCGACAAAGATGCCAAGCCCGCACCCGACAAGCTCTCCCTTTGCACGGCGCTCGGCCAATTCAGCTTCCAGCGCATCCCATTTGAAATGCGCCAATGCCTTATCCAGCAGGGTCGGGTAATCGCCGGAATCAAACAGCAGAGTCTCGACCCCGGGTTCGTCGAATTCGATCCTGAACGGCATGTCGGCTCCGCCGATCAGATTGCGCCGGCGGATTTCGATACGGTCGACGCCGAATTTTTCAGCGGCGATATCCATCATCCGTTCCCGGACGAAGGTGGATTCGAACCGGCCCGGCGCGCGGTATGTCGCGGCCGGTGTCTTGTTGGTCAGGCGGAAATGACATTCGGCGCGGAACGCCGGAACCTTATAAGCACCGGTCAGCATGCACATGGTGCGGTTCGGCACATTGGCGCCATGGGTGCGGACATACCCACCCTGATCGTGCCAGAACTCATCCGCCATGGCGAGAATTTTACCGTCCGCATCGAAAGCCAGCCGCGCCTTGTGATGCTGATTGCGGCCCTGATTGGCCGCCATCATGTGTTCCTGACGGTCTTCAATCCATTTGACGGGACGGCCCAGCCGTTCGGCGGCGAGCAGCACCAGCACGTCTTCGGGATAAAGCTCTCCCCGGATGCCGAAACCGCCACCGGTATGGCCTTCATGCAGATGAATTTTCGCCGGCGGGCGATCCAGCATGCGTACCAGCGTATCGCGGTTGCGGTGCGGGATCTTGGCCGCGCCATAAAGCTCCAATATATCGGCGGTCTTGTCATGCACGCCGATCGCGCCGCGCGTTTCCATCGGCACGCCGGAATGCCGCCCGGTCCGCAGATCGACCTCAACCACCAGATGGGCGTTTTCAAACCCGGGTTCGATATCGCCAAAAGTATGGGTCAACAGCCCGGCTTCAGAACTCAGCCCCGGTTCGAATTCACCCGGTTCCTGATCGGCATCCGAAATCACCCGCAGCAATTCCGCGTCAATTTCGATCAGCTCAATCGCGTCTTCGGCAACATAGGGGTCTTCGGCGAACACCGCCGCCACCGGATCACCGACATAGCGCACGCGATCCTTGGCCAGACAATATTGGCGGAAGGCCTTGAGTTCTTCGGCGGATTTATCGGCGCGAAAATCGATTGGCCCCAGATCGGCGATATCGGCATGGGTCCAGACCGCAACGACACCGGGCAAGGCCAAAGCCGCCGCCGTCTCTATGGATTTGATTTCCGCGTGAGCGAACGGACTGCGCAGGATGCGCATATGAAGCTGATGCGGAAAATTGATGTCGTCGGCGAACCGGGCGCGGCCGCTGATCAGCGGCGGGTCCTCGAGGCGTTTCAGCCTTTCGCCGAGAACGCGCTTCTTCGCGGTGGCCATCAGCCTGCCCGCATTTCTTCCGCCGCGGCCTTTACCGCCGTAATGATATTGGCATAGCCGGTGCAGCGGCAGAGATTGGAAGACAGCGCATCAACCAGATCGTCATCGCTGATATCCGGGTTCTTTTCCAGAATTCCGGCCGCCAGCATCAGAAAACCCGGCGTGCAGAACCCGCATTGCAGGGCGTGATGATCGGTAAAGGCCTGCTGCAGCGGATGCAATGTGTCGCCATCGGCCAACCCTTCGACCGTGCGGAGTTCCTTGCCGTCGGCCTGAACGCCGAACATCAGGCAGGAACGCACCGGTTCGCCGTCGAGCAAAATCGTACAGGCCCCGCAAACGCCATGTTCACAGCCGATATGGGTCCCGGTCTGGCCGCATTGATCGCGGATAACATCGACCAGCGTGCGCCGCGCCTCGACAGAGACCTGATAATCCTTGCCGTTGATAGTGAGGGTGATGTCGTGTTTTTCGGTCATGTGTTCGCCTGTTCGCAGGCCCGGCGTGTCAGCGCCCGGACCAGATCGCGGCGATAACTCGCCGGGGTCGCGTGATCCTCCATCGGATCGACCACATCGGCCGCCGCATCCGCCGCCGCGCGGAAAATTTCATCAGACGGCGCGTTGCCGTTCAGGATCGCCTCGGCCTCGGCAATACGGCGCGGCCGGTCTTCCGCCCCGCCGATCCCGATCCGGGCGTTCGTAATCCCGCCATTGTCATCTTCCCAAACCGCCAGCGCCATCGTCATGGCGAAATCGCCTGCCCGGCGGCTGAATTCATTAAAGCCGAATTTCGCGTTTGCGGGCAGAATGGGCAGACGCGCCTCGACCAGCATTTCATTTTCGGCCAGCGCCGTGGTCATCACGGTCTCAAAGAAATCCGCTGCCGCAATCCGCCGTTCGCCATCGGCGCTCTTGGCGACCAGTGTCGCATCCAGCGTCGCAGCCACCGCACACCATTCCGAGGCCGGGTCGGCATGGGCGAGGCTGCCACAGAAGGTCCCGCGCATACGGATCGGAAAATGCGCGATATCCTGGACGACGCGCGAGAGCAACGCGCCCAAAGGCCCATCGCAAACGGGATGGTGAAACGCCGCGTGACGAACGCCCGCGCCGATCACAAGGGCGTCGCCGTCGACCGAGATATTCCTGATCGCGTCGATGCCGTTGATGTCGATCAGATGGCCGGGCCGTGCGAGGCGAAACGCCATGGTGGGCACAAGGCTTTGACCGCCCGCGAGAATACGACCGTCCGCATCCGCGTACTGGCCGAGGAGCGCTACCGCCTCATCCACCGAGGCCGGCGCGTGATAGGTAAAACTAGCCGGTTTCATAGCACCTTAGATGCCCGATTTCACCGCAGCCGTAAAGGGGCGGTGATGACGAAAGCCAAACCGCTACTTGCTTCGCATCTCCTGGAAGATTTCGGTACCTTCATCGATATGGGAAAACGGCAGCGCGCGGGCGGCATAGACCGTAATCTGTGGCTTGATCCCGCTGGCATCGTCGATGGAACCGACCTTGATCCCGACCATGCCGGGGCTGCCGGTGCCCACGCTGAAAATCTGCGAGCCGCATTCCGGGCAGAATTTCTTGGTCATCGTGTTGCCGCTGTCAGCCTGGTGCTGATAGGACTTGGTGACGCCGGATTCGATGGTCAGTTCTTCTTCTTTGACGAAAACATTGGTCGCGAAACTCGCCCCCGTTACCTTGCGGCAATCGTCGCAATGACAATTGGCCACCCGCACGGGATCGCCCGCAACCGTATAGCGCACCGCGCCGCAAAGGCATCCGCCCGAAAATCCACCCATGGTTCAGTCCTTTCGATAAAGCCGGGGTATGGAAATCATGCTACCCCGCCGCCGCGGATAGAGAAATCTTTCTTTGCGTCAATGGTTTCAACATCGCGATTAACCAGATCACCAGCACCACGTTAAAGCCGTTCGCCGCGACCCCGATCATGAAGGGGGCGTCATAGGAACCTGTCTGGTCGAACATATAACCGCCGAGCCAGCCGCCCGCCCCCATCGCCACCGCGCCGGAGGAAAAGATCACCCCGGTGCGCCAGCCGGTCTGGTGATGCGGCAGGTGATCGCGCACCGCAACGGCATAAATCGGGAAGATGCCGCCATAGCCGAGCCCGAACAGAATGGCACAGAGGTAAAGCGCCCAAAGCTGATCGACCATCGTAAAGACACCCAGCATCGCGCCCTGAATGCCCGAGAAGACCAGCAGCGACCACAGCCCCCCGATTTTTCCTGCCAGCAGCCCCAGCACCACCGCGCGGCAGATAAAGGCGGAAAACAGGACAGAGGAAAGAACTGTCGTCGCTTCCAGGCGGGAAAACCCGACATCTGTGACAAACGCCACCAGATGGCCGAGCGGCATGGCCATCGCCAGACAGCAGCCAAGGATCGCGATTGTGAGTGTCCATTGGATCACCCCGTTCGAGAGCGCCGGCCCTTCTGGCAACATATCCCGCGCGGCGGCGGCAAGTTCGCCGCCTTCCGCTTTGGGTTCCGCCGGTTTGGGCGGAGGCGGCGCGGGTGGTTTGTGCCGGATCATCCACGCGACCGGCATCAGCACCATCAACGATACCGCGCCAAACAGGTAATAAAGATCGCGCCAGCCGATAATATCGACCGCCCAGCCAAAGACCGGGAGCCATATGATCCCGGCGAGCGCCTGACCGCTGGAGACCATCCCCACCGCCATCGCCCGGTTTTTTTCGTACCAGCGCGAAATATTTGCCATGGCGGGCGCGGCGAGCGCCCCCTGCCCCGACAGCCCGAACATAATTCCGTAGATCGCCAGAAGCTGCCAGGGTTGGTCGACGATGGAGGTCAGCAACCCGCCCGCGCTGACCATAATCGCGCCGGTAAAGGCGGGAATAGCGAACCCGTACCGGTCGACCACCCACCCCATCAGAATGCCGCCAATGCCGGAGCCGATATAGGTCAGCGCAAAGGCTGATGACGGGATGGTGCGCCCGCCGCCGAAATCGACTGTCATATCCTTCAGCGAAACCGCCACCAGATGCGGGCTGGCCGCGGTAATAAACAACATGGCGATCGAGCCGATCAGGATGACGACGGGCGCGACGGCGGGTTGCTGTGGGGATCGAATATTGGACACGGCGGACTTGATTGGTTGTATGCGCCACTATTGGCCCCGTTGCCGCGCCGCGTCAAACCTCTTCGGGGTGTTATGGGGCCGATACACGGCCTATACTCGCCGATACAACCAAGCTGGAAGCAGGAGGCCGCTATGGACGGACAGGGTGGACAGAAAGAGTCGGTATTAAAGCCGCGTTTTATTTCGCACGGCACGCTGGGCTGCAAAAACATGGAGGCAACCCGGAAATTCTATGAGGAATTCCTGGGTCTTGAATGCGTGCAAACCAGCCCGCGTTCCATGATGGTCCGGTTGGGCGGCAATCACATCTACGCCGTCGTTCAGGTGGGTGAGGATAAGGATAAAATGCCGCGCCATTACCATAACGGGCTGGATGTCACGACCGATGAAGAGGTTGATGAGGCCTATCAAACCGTTCTGGCGGCGCAGGAAGAATGGGGCATTCACGATGTAAACCGCCCTGCCCCGATCCACGGCACCTACTGCTTCAAATTCTGGGATCTGGACGATAATTGCTGGGAAATCCTCAGCAATCCGGCGAACGGCTATACCTGGATTTTTGATCAGGGCGATCAGGAAGGGCGCGGCCATATGGACCGCAAATTCCGCGAAAACCGTCCGGATCGGTAATCGATGTGCGTCAGGGCGAGCGGGTAATGCCCGCCTTGACCTGACGCAGCGGGAAGGACGATTCAATCGAGGCGACGCCGGGCACTTTTGTCAGACTGCCCACCAGAAACTTCTCGAAATCACCAAGCCCGGCAATGACGACACGCAGCAGGTAATCCTGATTACCGGTCATCAGCCAGCAGTCGACGACCTCAGGTAACTCCGCGATCGCTTTCTCAAACTGTTCGAGCGCGGTATCAATCTGCTTATCCAGGCGAACGGAAACAAACACGGTGACGCCATAGCCAAGCGCCTCCTCGTCAACAAGCGCGCAATAGCCGCTGATCACCCCTGTTTCTTCAAGATGGCGTATGCGCCGGGAAACCGGCGTCGGACTTAACCCCACCGCTTCACTCAAATCCTGAACGGACATGCGCCCATCCTGTTGAAGCTCCCGAAGGATTGCGCGATCAAAATCATCCATTTTAGGGTTTTTCCCTATATTTTATAATAAAAATATATTTATTCCCTAATAATAATCCAAACAACGCGAAAGTAGCAAGGACTCTCTAACGCCCCCTGTCATAAAAATACGCTGCTTCACACATCAAACTCCGGGGCGCGAGACATGACCGACACAAAGCATCTGAAAGCCATTGAAAAACAGCTCTTGTGGCTGTCCCACTGGACAATCCACAATGCCAATCATCTGCGGGATACGGTGGACGGCATCAAGGTCGGCGGTCATCAGGCGTCTTCTGCCTCAATGGTCTCCATCATGACGGCGCTTTACTTTTCCGCCTTGCGGCCGGAAGACCGGGTCGCGGTCAAACCACATGCCGCGCCGGTTTTTCATGCCATGCAGTATCTGGCGGGCAATCAGCCGCTGGAAAAACTGCAGAACTTCCGGGGGTTGGGCGGCGCGCAATCCTACCCGTCCCGGACCAAGGACACCGATGATGTGGATTTTTCGACCGGTTCAGTCGGTCTTGGTGTCGCCATCACTGCCTTTGCCTCCATCGTGCAGGATTTTATCGCTGCCAAGAAATGGGGCGAAGACGCGAGGACCGGCCGCATGATCGCGCTCGCAGGCGATGCGGAGCTGGATGAAGGCAACATCTATGAAGCCCTGCAGGAAGGGTGGAAGCACGATCTGCGTAATTGCTGGTGGATCATCGATTATAACCGCCAGTCACTGGATGGCGTCGTGCGCGAAGGCTTGTGGCAGCGGATCGAGGATATTTTCGGCGCGTTCGGCTGGGATGTTGTGCGGCTGAAATATGGCGCGGCGCAGCAAGCGGCCTTTGAGGAGCCGGGCGGTGATCGGCTGCGCGACTGGATCGATAACTGCCCGAACCAGCTTTATTCCGCCCTGACGTTTCAGGGTGGTGCGGCCTGGCGTGAGCGGCTGATGGATGATCTGGGTGACCAGAATGAATTTTCCAGCCTGATTGCAAAGCGCGATGACGCGGAACTCGCCGCCCTGATGGAGAATCTGGGCGGGCATTGTGTCGAGACTTTGCGCGATGCGTTTGCTGATGCCAACAGCAGCGACAAGCCGACCTGTTTTCTCGCCTATACGGTCAAGGGTTGGGGAACCCCGCTGGCCGGTCACAAGGATAATCATGCCGGGCTGATGAATCCTGAGCAAATGGCTGACTGGCAGGACCAGATGGGTGTCACCGAGGGTGAGGAATGGGAAAAATTCTCGACCGTTTCTGACCCGGAAGCCTTGCGGAAATTTATCGAGACGGTGCCGTTCTTTGCAGGCAGTCCGCGTCGGCACAGCGCGCCGGTGATAGAGACGCCGGAGATTGCCGTGCCGGAGGGGCAGGAAATCTCGACCCAGGCCGCTTTTGGCAAGATCCTGCACGCGCTGTCCCGCGATGAAAGCGAGTTCGGAGACCGGATCGTCACCACCTCCCCCGATGTGACGGTCTCGACCAATCTCGGCGGCTGGGTAAACCGCAAAGGCCTGTTTGCACGGCAGGGCGAAAGTGACCTGTTTGCGGCAGAACGTATCCCCTCCGCCCAGAAATGGCGCTTTGGTCCAGACGGACAGCATATCGAGCTGGGCATTGCCGAGATGAATCTGTTCCTGTTGCTGGGCGCAGCGGGGCTGTCCCATTCGCTGTTCGGTAAGCGGCTGCTGCCGGTCGGTGCTGTCTATGACCCCTTCATCGCGCGCGGGCTCGATGCGCTCAACTATGCCTGCTATCAGGATGCCCGCTTCATGATTGCCGGCACACCATCGGGCGTTTCGCTGGCCCCGGAAGGCGGCGCGCATCAATCGATCGGCACGCCGTTGATCGGGATGAGTCAGGACGGGCTGACAAGTTTTGAGCCTGCATTCGCTGACGAGCTGGCCGCAATCATGGGCTGGGGATTCAACCACATGCAGGAAGATGACGGCGGGTCGGTCTATCTGCGCCTCTCGACCCGCTCCGAGGAACAACCCGCCATCCGCCGTGATGATACCTTTCGTCAGGGTGTGATTGATGGTGGTTACTGGTGGCGCAAACCCGGTCCCAACTGCGATCTGGTTATTGCCTATCAGGGGGCCGTTGCCACAGAAGCCATCACCGCCGCAGGCATGATCGGCAATGACCGGCGCGATGTCGGCGTGCTGGCAATTACCTCCGCCGACCGGTTGAATGACGGCTGGCGCAAGGCGCAGGACGCCCGCGCGGCAGGACAAACCGATATTCATTCCCATGCAGAAAGTTTGTTGGCCGGATTGCCCGCCCATTGCGGGCTCGTCACGGTGATTGACGGCCATCCGGCAACGCTTTCCTGGCTGGGATCGGTTTATGGCCACCAGACCATCGCGCTCGGCGTCGACCGCTTCGGTCAGACCGGGACGATTGATGATCTCTATCGACATTTCGGAATTGATGCGGAATCGATTGTCGCCCGCGTTGATGCGTTGACCACGGGCCGCCGCCTCATTGCCTGTTAGCCCCACCAAACCCCTTGAAATTTGCGCTTGTCTGTCAGACCCTTTCCTGAGTGAAAAGCTGACGGGAAGGCAGAAGGTAATGGTAAGAAAATTTGAGGATTATTGCTGGGCCGACATCATGGATGAGGAGACGCTGGAGATTTACAGCGCCTATGAACGCCCATTGAAAGTCGGCCCCAATGCAGCCGTATTGATGATTGATGTCTATCAGGCGAGCTATGACGGCGGGCAGCAAAAGGTCGTTGATGTCATCAAGGGTCATCCGAGTTCCTGCGGAGAACGCGCCTGGGCCATGGTTGAACCCGGCAAGCAACTCCTGAAAGCAGCGCGCGCTGCCGGGCTGCCGGTGATGTACTCGACCGGCGATGTGCGAAGCCACGCGGAAAAAGGGCGCCCGACCAACCGGGTGACCATGACCGAAACCGACAACGCCTATGACATTCTGCCGGAGCTGGCCCCGGAAGAAGACGATCTGGTCGTCTATAAACAGCGGGCGAGTTGTTTTTACGGCACACCGCTGATGTCGCACATGGTCAATCTCGGCATTCAAAGCCTGATTGTCGGTGGCGGGACGACATCCGGCTGTCTGCGCGCCGGCGTTCAGGATGCCAAGGCCAACGGGTTTCATGTGACGCTGGTGGAGGAGTGCTGCTATGACCGCACCGCCATCAATCACAAGGTCAATCTGTTCGATATGCATCATAAATATGCCGATGTGATGAAGCTCAAGGACGTGATTGCCCATCTGGAGGGGATGACCCCGCAGCGCATGGCGAGTTAGGAAGCGGTCCGTCGCCCGCCATGCCCGACTTCAAAATCCTCAACACCAACCATACCGGGATGACGGTATCGGATATCGACCGGACGATTGCGTTCTTTCGCGATGTGCTGGGCTTTCCGGTGACGGAAAAGACAAGCCATTCCTGCCCGCTGACCGAACAGATTACCGGAGTTGAGGGCGCGGCCATGGACATTGCCTTTGTTGATCTGCCCGGTCACAAGATCGAGTTGCTGCAATATCACAGCCCGGATGACCGCAAGGTTTCCGACCTGCGCGCCTGCGATGCCGGCTTTATGCATCTTGCGCTCGAGGTTGATGATGTTGATGCGTGCCTCGCTGCCATTCGTGCAGGCGGGTTTGAAGCCCTCAACCCGCCTGCCAGCCCGTCCGCCGGCCCACGCAAAGGGGGCAAGGTAGTCTATACCCGCAATCTCGACGGTATCGTACTGGAGCTTCAGCAATCGCCGAAGCCCCAGCCCTGACCCCTCAACCGCGCTTGCGGCGCCGCATCAGGACTATTCCGGCCAACCCGATCCCGGCGATCCCGAGCGCGCCCGGTTCCGGGACTTCGGCCGCGCCGAACGTATCATCCGCATAGGTCTGAAACGCGGCATCGGGTAATTTCCCCAGCAAGGTGTCGCCATGATAATAATCGCCGCGGGAGTACGAATTGCCCGCATTGATTCCCATGATCGAGATATCGGGGTCCGTGCCGGTGAACTCAAGAAAATATTCCGTTTCCGGGGTAATGCCGATCACGGCCCAAAGAAAATCAAGCTCGATCTCTCCGCCGAAACCCAAGGAGACACCCGTCACGGTCGCGGAGGCAAGCGCCGCCGGGGTGCTGGCCGGCAGTCCATCGAACAATGTCACCGTCACATCCGTGGTAATCGCCGTTCCGCTACTGTTTCCAAAGCGTGCCCTGATCCCGGCTATATTATCGGCGGCTTGCCGGAAGGACTGGATAACCTGGGTGCTCTGAAGCCGGTTGATTTCGCTGTTATACAGCATGTGATCCTGATCGACGACAAGCGCCGCGCTGACCGGTGTGACCAGAAAAAAGAAAAGAAGCGCCGCGCAAGCACGCGAGACAGACTTGAACATGAAATCCCCCAGATGGCGGTGCTATACCCTTGGACAGTCACCGCGTGATGCCAACCACAGGGGCGTCCCTACATCGTCTCAACACTCCTGAAAAGGTGAATAGCGCTGATAAAACAACGACTTATTTAATTTTTACGAGCAACGATCAGCGGTCCCACAACTCCCGGCACCGCATCGCGACGACCTGTTCATAGGGCACGGGACGCCCGATATGGCCGATCGATTGCGCGAAGGCGTTGAGCTTTTCAACGCGTTCTTCCGTTATCACCGGATCGTAGAATTCGGCGTCGCGTTCGATCACATTGGCGATCAGCGCCGCTGAATCCGGCGGGAACTTGCCCTCGCCCACCTTACGGGCCAGGGAAGGGTCCTCACGCAGCGCGGCCTGCGCGCGTACAATGGCGCGGATGGCGGCATCGACCTGCTCGCCCTCGCGTTCAATAAAATCGTCCCGCGCGACCAGCCCGGCGAAGGTGAAAAAACGCGTCTCACCCGGATCATCACCGCGCCTGACATCGACATGCACCTTGCCGATCCCGGCATCAGAGGCCTTTTCCGCCCCCATCGCATTGGCCCAGAACCCGTCGATCAGGCCGCTTAGCAACCCTTCCGCCGCGAACACACCGAACGAGACATTGCCGCCATGCGCGCCCGGCAGATCGATGATCTCCACATCCTTGTCGGGATCGATGCCGCCCGCCCGCAATACCTGCTTGAAAGCCAGATCAGGCCCCGGCGCTGCGGTCAGGGTGCAGCCCTTGAGCGCCGAAAAATCGCCGCGTTCGGCCTCGAAATCCTTGCGCATGGTCAACAGCCAGGGCGTGCCTTGCGACAGCGCCACGCAAATGCTCGCCCCCCGCCAGTGATCGAATTCGGTCAGCACGTCATGGACGGACCCGGCGATCATCGCATCCGCCGCGTTCTGTTTCAGCGCCGCTGTCGAGCCCATGGCGGGCACAAGCGTAATCTCGACATCCGCGCCTTCTTCCCGGAAAAAGCCAAGCTCATCCGCGGCAAGGGCCGGGAAACAGGTATTACTGACAAGATCGACGGAAGCGATGCGCATGAGTTACTCCTGTCCTTTCAAGGAATGTATTTGGCGTCCTGCAGCCAGAGGGTGGTATCGACTTCTGTTCCCAGGCCCCGTTCCAGCGCCCGCTGATAAAGACGGTAGGCCACCGAACCGAACTGCACCCCCTCGCCCGTCACCGGAAACAGGATCACCTGATCCTCGCTGGTGCGCGCCGGCGCGACGCCGGCGACCACTTCGCCGAACATCGGGATAGCCTCCCAATCCACCTTATCGGATTTGCCCCACTTGTCTGTCCGGCCTTCCGGAATGTCGTTGGTGCCGCCGATGGCGAAACGGTTCCAGTTCGGGCCGTTACGGTTGCTTACGATGTAATCAGCGCGCTCAAAAGTCTTGAGCTCGATCTCGGTCGGATCCTTGATCGCGGTGATCAGCATACCGGGCTCGATCCACTCGGTCTTCAGCACCGGGTCGACTGCGTTGGTCGCGGTATTCACCACATCCGACCCGCGTACGGCCTCTTCCGCCGTATCGACGGCCCGGACCTCTATCCCGAGCTTCTGGCTATATTCAGACGCAAAGCTCTCCCGATTTTCCCGTGTGGGACTGAAAACTTTCACCAGTTCGAAATCCGCTGACGCGCAATGCGCCTCGACACCCGATGTCTGTTGCCAGCCCGACCCGATCAACCCCAGCACCTTCGGGTTTTTCTTCGCGAGATATTTGGTGCCAAGCGCGGCTGTGCCGGCGACCCGGTATTTTTGCATATAGCCGTCATGGACGATGGCCAGTGGCTCGCCCGACCTGGAGTCATAAAGTTGAACGAAGCCGCAAAACATGCCGCGCGGGGAGCCGGGTACGCGCACCTCGCGCTTCAGCCCGTTAACTTCGGGATAATGGATAAAATCGGAGTCGACCCGGTTAACGGTAATGCGCCATTTTTCGATCGCGCCATTAAGCGAAGTATAGGAATGGTGGGTGGGATATGTACCGCCGGGTATATGGGAGGGATCGACCGGCGTCATGATCCGGAATTTCGGCCCGTTTATGGCGCGCCCATGGCCGAGTTCCGCATGCCCTTCTTCCAATGCCTCCATGATGTCAACGACATCGAGAATTTGTTCGACCGTAGGGTTGTCTATGAAAAGTGTCATGCTTTGACGCTCCAAAAATCCGTTGCCTCGCCCATCTCCTCCAGGCGGCGATAGAGGCGCGCGATCAGATGGGAGAGTTCCGCCCGGTCCGTGTCGTCGAGCGCCGGGCCCGGCGCGCGGGTAGCGGCGGATTTGATCGCGCCCCGGCGGCGCAGCGTTTCCTTTCTGAGTGCCAGCCCGATACCGATCTGCTGTTCATGTTTGCAGAGCGGCAGATAGGCGTCGAACAGATCCTCGGCCTCCGCCTCCTTGCCCGCCGCATGCAGATCGACCACCCGCACCAGCATGTCGGGAAAGGCGAAACCGGTCATCGCGCCATCGACACCGCGTTGCAGTTCCTGCGGCAGGAAAAGCCCGCCATTGCCGACCAGGATCGATATCCGGCGATGCGCGCCCGCCGCTTCGGCCTCACGGAACTTTGTCACCTTGCGCAGGCCCGGCCAGTCCTCATGTTTCAAAATCTTCAGGCTCGGCAGATCGGTGAACAGCCGGGTCAGCAACGCGTTGGAAAAATGCACCCCGGTGCTGGGCGGGTAATCCTGCAGCACGATGGGCGTATCGCCCAGGAGATCGCAGACGGCGTGAAAGTAATTCTCGATCTTCTCATCGGTGTTGAGCCCGCCCATCGGCGCGACCATCACCCCCGCCGCGCCCAAATCCATGACCTGATCGGTCAGGGCTTTCATGGGGTTGAAGGCCGGGCCGGACACGCCGATCACGACCGGGATATCGCGCGCGCGCGCCAGCACGCGTTTGGTGAAGGCGACTGATTCCTCCGGCGCCATCTTGGGGGCTTCTCCCATCACGCCGAGGATGGTCAGCCCGCTGCAGCCTGATTCCAGATAGAAATCGACCAGCGAGTCTGTGCTGTCGAGGTCGAGCGATCCGTCCTCGGCGAAGGGCGTCGCCGATATGGCATAGACGCCTTTGGCGGTTTCATCGATCAGGGGCATGGCGGTTCCGCAAATCTGAATTCTGGTCAGGAAACCCTACACTGCCTATGCTGCCCGGACCAACCGGGAGAGACATTTTGGCCGAGTTCGATCTGATCATCCGCAACGCCGACATCGCGACATCCGAAGACCGCTTTACCGGCGCCATCGCCGTGAAGGACGGCGTTATCGACGCACTCGGCACTATCGACGGCGCGGCGGCGGAGGAAATCGATGCGGGTGGCGCGCTGATCACGCCGGGCGGAATCGACAGCCACTGCCATGTCGAACAGATCAGCTCCACCGGTATCTGGACCGCCGATGACTGGTTTACCGCCTCGCGCTCCGCCGTCTGCGGTGGCACCACGACCATCATCCC
>Ga0255776_10004779_pt1 | contig 14229 bp, 9 predicted proteins | sample 071ome_19_FD_179974 | JGI IMG/M metagenome (GOLD analysis project Ga0255776, IMG submission 179974) | Coastal salt marsh microbial communities from the Groves Creek Marsh, Skidaway Island, Georgia - 071413AT metaG (version 2) | ecosystem: Environmental > Aquatic > Marine > Intertidal zone > Salt... | reverse complement strand
AGTCGTGCGCACCGGTCACCGGCCTCGCCGGCACCTCCGACTGCGCCGTCGGCGCCGTCACGCTGGATTGGCTGAATGGGGAGACCTACTCCTCGATCGAGGTGCTCCGCGACGGCGTCCTCCTCGCCACCATCGGCGGGACCGACACCACCTACACCGACACGGCGCCCCTCGAGGGGTTCCACGAGTACGAGGTCCGGGGCAGCTGCCCCGCCGGCGGCGCCGGTCAGGACTCCCGCTTCGTGAACCACATCGGCTACGCGGGTGAGACCACCATCGTCCTTCAGCTCGAGGGACTCGTCGACCTCGGCGACCCGGGCGCGATCGACAGCGGCGCGGCGATCGAGGCCGCCCTCCTCGCGAACGGCCTCACCTCGGTCAAGCGGATCAGCATCAACCCCCTCGACTATCCGTGCCTCCTCGACCCGGCGATCACCTCGGTGTGGATCGCGGCGGGCACCTACCCGAACAACTACCTGCTCACCACCGCTCAGGGGGACCTGATCGCCTCGATGAGCCAGGCGGGCGTCGCGATCTACCTCGAGAGCGCGGATCACTGGGGCTTCTCCCACGACATCTCCGCCCTCGACCTGCGCGATGGGGTCGACGACCTGATCCACAACGACGTCATCGCCGACGGGGACGACTCCTTCGCCGGCATGGACGGCCTCGACTCGGGGAACGGTCTCGACTGCAGCGCCTACTCCAACGTGGTGTACACCCAGGAGTCGACCCTCACCCTCGGGGAGCAGACCGACCAGTTCGCGATCGCCACCACCGACCCGGAGGTCACCTCCGCTGGGGCGATGTGGGCGCTCGATGACGCCCTCGGCACCCCGTACTTCACCGGCCTCTTCACCGACACCACGACCGGCGGCGACCTCGTCCTCCAGTCCTGGGAGCTCGGCGGCTTCAACGGGGATCAGACCGCGATCGTCGGCCTCTACCTCGACGCCCTCGGCCTCGGGTCCGGTCCCACCGGCGGCTTCGACCGGGGGGACTGCAACGCGGACGCCGCCCTGAACATCGCGGATGCGGTGTTCGTCCTGAGCGCGCTCTTCTCCGGCGGAGCCTCGGGTCCGTGCCTCGACGCCTGTGACGGGAACGACGACGGCTCCATCAACATCGCCGACGCGGTCTACCTGCTCTCGACCCTCTTCACGGGAGGGGCGAGCCCGCCGGCTCCCCATGGGGCGTGCGGGGCGGATCCGTCCGCGGACGCGCTCGACTGCGCCAGCTTCCCGCCCTGCCCCTGATCGGAGGGACGGAGCGCGGAACGGGCGCGCGGGGGTGAGGAGGGTCGACCCTCCTCACCCCCGTTCTCTTTCCGCTCCCCCTCTCGTAGGATCGGCGGCGAGGCGAGATGGGGGGATCGGTTGGGGGGCACGGCGATGGTCGAGGAGCGAGGGGAGGCGGCGGAGACCCCGCCGCGGCGGAGCCTCATCGGCCGGGCCCGGGGCCTCGCCGGGCTCATCCTCCTCTCCCGACTCCTCGGCGTCGTGCGGGAGCAGTTCTTCGCGCGCCTCTTCGGGAGCGGCCTCCACGCCGACGCCCTCGTGGTCGCCTTCCGACTGCCGAACCTGCTGCGGGACCTCGTGGCGGAGGGAGCCCTCTCCGGGGCGCTGGTGCCCTCCCTGAGCCAGACGAGGAAGGAGTCCGGGGCCGCAGGGGTCAACTCCCTGACGCAGGCGCTCCTGACCCGCCTGAGCCTCCTCACCGGCACTCTCTCGATCCTCGGGATCATCTTCGCCCCCGCGCTCATCGACCTCTTCGCCGGGGGGTTCCTCGAGGGGCCCGCCGGAGCGGAGAAGCGGGCGGAGACGATCCGCCTGACCCGGATCCTGTTCCCCTTCCTCTGGCTCGCCTCCCTCGCCGGGGTGGCCCGCTCCGTCCTCAACCTCGAGCAGCGCTTCCGGCTCCCGGCCCTTGCCCCACCGGCCGCGAACCTGCTCGCCATCGTCGTGGGCGGGGCCCTCCTCCTGAGTCACCCCTCCGGCTCCACCTCCGCCACCGCCTGGGCGCTCGCCCTCCTCGGCGGCGGCGCGCTCTCGTTCCTGATCCAGCTCCCGGTCCTCCGACGAGGGGGGCTCTCCCTGCGCCCCTCCCTCCGCGTCCGTCACCCCGGGCTGCGCGGGATCTACCGTCGCCTCCTCTACGCCGGAGTCGCGGCCGCGGCGGTACAGGTGAACATCCTGGTGGGGACGAGCCTCGCCGCGTTCCTGGAGGAGGGATCGGTCTCCGCCCTGAACTACGCCTTCCGGCTCATCTACCTCCCGATCGGGCTCGTCGGGGTCGTGATCGCCGCCGTCTCCACGGTCGACATCAACCATCGGATCGCCGGTGAGGATCGAGCCGGGGCCTCGACCGATCTCGAGGGGGCGCTTCGCCTCGCGGTGCTCCTCTCCCTCCCCTCGGCGGTCGGTCTCTGGATCCTCGCGGAGCCGGTGGTGCGCCTGATCTACGAGTACGGGAGCTTCACCCCCGCGGACACCGCCCGCGTCGCGATCGCAGTGCAGGGATACGGGGTCGGCCTCCTCTTCTACTCCCTCGCGAAGGTCCTTTCCCCCGCCTGCACCGCGGTCCGACGGGAGCGGGCCCCCGCCGTCGCCGCGGTCCTCTCGTGCGTCGGCTACGTGATCTGCGCCCAGCTCACCTACCGGGAGCACGGTGTCCTCGCCCTCGCCCTCGCCGCCTCCGTCGCGGCGGTCCTGAACTGCACGATGCTGCTCCTCGTCCTGCGGCGTGAGCTGGGCCCGCAGTTCCACTTCTTCCGGGGAATCTCCCGCGCCGCGCTCCTCACCCTCGCGATGGCTCCGGTCTGCCACTGGACCTGCCGCGGTCTGGACCGCCTGTGGGGAAGCGAGGGGTTCCTCGCCCGTCTCGGGACGGTGGGAGGAACGGTCGTCGCAGGGGCGATCATCGTCCTCGGGGGCGGTCTTCTCCTGCGCGTGCCGGAGGCCCGGGAGTTGCTGCGGATCCGGAGTCCGAAGCCCGAGCCCGGAGCCGCTCCCGAGCTCCGCTGACCCGCCTCGATTCGGTTGGCCGACCGTTCGCCGATGCCTAAGATCGGGGCGGAACGACCGGCTCCCCCGGTCGGCCGGGACGCCCCTCCGCCCCCTTCATCCATGGCCCCTTCATCCATGGGCCGTGCCCGACGGGCGATCCCCCCGATCCACCCCCGGACCCCGCATGATGCTCCTCCCCGAGGAGCGGAAGAGGAGGGATGCGATGTCGAGTCCCGAAGCCCCCACCGGCGGCGCCTCCGGCCCCGTCCCATCCCTCGACGCCCGGGTCGCCGAGCAGGCCGCCCTCGGGCGCACGGTGATCGACGAGATCGGCAAGGTCCTCGTGGGCCAGGAGATGATGGTCTCCCGCCTGCTGATCGGGCTGCTGACCGGCGGACACGTCCTGCTCGAGGGGGTGCCCGGCCTGGCGAAGACGCTCACCGTCCGCTGCCTCGCCGACTCCATCGACACCGGCTTCTCCCGCATCCAGTTCACGCCGGACATGCTCCCGGCGGATGTGATCGGGACGGAGATCTTCAACCCCCGCGAGGCGACCTACTCCGTGAAGAAGGGGCCGATCTTCTCGAACCTCGTGCTCGCGGATGAGATCAACCGCGCCCCGGCGAAGGTGCAGGCCGCGCTCCTCGAGGCGATGCAGGAGCGCCAGGGGACGATCGGGGGGCAGACCTTCCCGCTGGAGGAGCCGTTCCTCGTCCTCGCGACCCAGAACCCCGTCGAGCAGGAGGGGACCTACCCCCTCCCCGAGGCGCAGGTCGACCGCTTCCTGATGAAGGTGCGGGTCGGGTACCCGACGAAGGGGGACGAGCGGAAGGTGCTCGACCGCATGGCGAGCGGCCAGCCGATCCCCGAGGTCCGCAAGGTGGCGAGCCCGTCGCAGATCCTCGAGGCGCGCCGCACCATCGAGCAGGTCTTCGTCGACGACAAGGTGCGCGACTACATCGTCGACCTCGTCCACGCCACGCGCGAGCCGACCGCGGCCGGCCTCGGCTCCCTCGAGGGGATGATCGAGATGGGCGCGAGCCCGCGCGCCTCCATCAGCTGGATGAAGGCGTCGAAGGCCCACGCCCTCCTGCAGGGGCGGAGCTACGTCACCCCCCACGATGTGAAGACCCTCGCCGGCGACATCCTGCGCCATCGCATCGCCCTCAGCTTCGAGGCGGAGGCGGAGGGCAAGGACCCGGACAGCATCATCGGAGAGATCCTCGACGGGATCCTCGTCCCCTGAGCGAGCCCGCCGGGAACCCCGGGCGAGGGACGGAGTGCGCGCATGCTCCCCAGTGAGATCATCCGCCGGGTCCGCGAGATCCAGGTCCGGACCGGTCGCCAGGTCGCGGATGTCCTGGCCGGGGAGTACATCTCCGTCTTCCGGGGCAGCGGCATCGAGTTCGACGAGGTGCGCCCCTACCTCCCCGGCGACGATGTGCGGACGATCGACTGGAACGTCACCGCCCGCACCGGGGAGCCCCATGTGAAGCGCTATGTCGAGGAGCGCCAGCTCACCCTCTCGTTCCTCGTCGACATCTCCGGCTCCCAGGAGTTCGGCTCCGGGGCCCGCTCGAAGCGGGAGGCCGCGGCGGAGCTCTCCGCCCTCCTCGCCTTCAGCGCGATCCAGAACGACGACAAGGTGGGGCTCACCCTGTTCCACCACGACATCGAGCAGTACATCCCCCCGCGCAAGGGTCAGCGTCACGCCCTCCGCGTGGTGCGCGAGGTGCTCGCCCACGGCAGCGTCGAGCGCCGCCGCCCCCGCGCGCTGCGCCGGGGGCGCCCGGCCGGGGCGCCGCGGCGCCGCGGCCGGTCCGGTCGACGCGGGACCTCGATCCAGGGCGCGCTGGAGTTCTTCCTCTCCGTGACCCCGCGCAAGAGCGTCTGCTTCGTGATCAGCGACTTCCTCGACGAGGGCTGGGAGTCCGCGCTGCGGTCCGCCAACCGGAAGCATGATGTCATCGCGGTGCTCATCACCGATCCCCGGGAGCTGGAGCTCGCTCCGGTCGGGCTCATCGAGCTCGAGGACGCCGAGACCGGGGAGCGCCGCCTCGTCGACACCGGCAAGGGCGCGTTCCGCCGGGAGGTCGCGGCCGCCTCCCGGCGTCGAATCGACGCCCTCCGGGCGCGGCTGACCCCGAGCGGGATCGACCTCATCCATGTCGATGCCGCGACCTCGGTGGTCGATCCCCTCGTCCGGTTCTTCAAGGCCCGGGAGAGGAGGCTCCGGCGATGAGCCCCCTCCGCCGCGCGCTCCTCCTGACGCTGCTCCTCCTCGTCGCCGTCCCCGGGTCGAGCTCCTGTCCGGCCTCGCAGGACGCGACCGGGGTCGCCGACCCGCCGGAGGAGGCGGCCGGGGAGCCCGCGGGGATCACGCGGGAGACGACCCGAGGCCCGGTCACCGCGGCCATCTCCCTCGCCCCCGCCACGCCCCGGATCGGGGATGTGATGACCCTCTCCCTCGAGGTGACGGCCGCCGCCGACGTCGAGGTCCTCATGCCCGCCTTCGGGGAGTCCCTCGGGAGCTTCTCGATCCTCGAGTTCGCCCCGCGGGAGGAGCTCGCCGCCGACGGTTCGATTCTCCACTCCCAGCGCTACTCCCTCGATGTGCCGAACTCGGGCGAGTGGCGGATCCCGCCCCTCATCGTCGAGTTCGTCGACGGTCGCGAGGGGAAGCGCCCCGCACCGGAGGGAGAGGATGCCTACGAGCTCCTCACGGAGGCGCTGCCCTTCACCGTCGCCTCCGTCATCCCCACCGACGCTGCGGCGGAGCTCCGTCCCCCGCTCGGTCCTCTCGACCCCCTGCCCACCGCCCTCGAGCGCGCGACCCCCTGGATCGGCCTCGCGCTCCTCCTCCTGGTCGCGCTCCCCCTCGGCATCGTGCTCATCGTGCGGGCCCGCCGTCGGGTGCGCCGCCGCAGCGCCTACGACCTCGCGGTCTCGCGCCTGGGCGCGCTCGCCCGCGCGCCGCGGGGGACGCCGGAGGAGATCGACCGCTTCTTCGTCGAGCTCTCCGCCATCGTCCGGCGCTACCTCGAGGACCGCTTCGAGATCCGCGCTCCGGAGAGCACGACCGAGGAGTTCCTCGACCGGGCGAGTCGCTCCGCCTCCCTCTCCGATGAGCACGGGGACCTCCTCGACCGCTTCCTCCGTCGGGCGGACCTCGTCAAGTTCGCGCGGACGATCCCCGGAGAGACGGAGATCGAGGACTCCCTCGCCTCCGCCGAGCGCTTCCTGGAGGAGACGCGCCATGACGCGCCGCTCCTCGAGGTCGCCGAGGGGAGGGGCGCGTGATCGTCGCCACCTCGTGGGAGCTCCGGGACCCGGCGCTCCTCCTCCTCGCCCTCGTGGTGCCGGTGCTCTGGCTCCTCTGGCGGCGCTCCCCCGGCGTGGTGCTCTTCTCCGACCTCCGCATCGTCGAGAGCGGTCCCCGCGGGTGGCGGGTGCGCCTCGCCGGACTGCCGGCGCTCCTGCTCGCGGTCGCCGCCATCTCCATCGCGGTCGCCCTCGCCGGGCCGCGCCGCGGAGATGCGACCACCCGGGTGAGCCGGGATGGGATCGCGATCCAGATGGTGATCGACCGCTCCGGCTCGATGGCGGCGCTCCCCGCGAACGACCCGACCAAGAACCGCCTTCAGACCTTGCAGGAGGTCTTCCGGCGCTTCCTCCTCGGCGATGGAGGCGCACCCCGCCGCCCCGACGACCTGATCGGCGCCGTGGCGTTCGCCCGGTATCCCGACAGCATCTGCCCCCTGACCCTCGACCACGCCAGCCTCGCCCTGATCGTCGATGACCTGGAGCCGATCCTGGACGAGAGTGAGAGCGCGACGGCGATCGGGGACGGGCTGGCCCTCGCGGTGGAGCGCATGCGCGAGCACCCCGCCCGCTCGAAGGTGGTCGTCCTCCTCACCGACGGCAGCGACAACGCGAGCCTCATCGATCCCCTCACCGCGGCCCAGCTCGCGGTCGACCAGGGGGTGCGGGTCTACACGATCGGAGCCGGTCGCACCGGCAGCGTCGTCTACCGCTTCTTCGACCCCGGGCTCCAGCGGGAGCGGGAAGTGGAGCGCTTCGAGCGGTTCGACCCGAGCCAGCTGATGGAGATCGCGGAGCTCACCGGCGGCCAGTACTTCGCGGCGGAGGACGAGGTCGCCCTCGAGCGGGTCATCCGCGAGATCGACCAGCTGGAGCGAAGCGAGATCACCGAGACCCGCTACCTGCGCTACACCGAGTACTTCTCCTCCTTCCTCCTCCTGGCCCTCGTGAGCCTCGCGCTCGGGGGGCTCCTCGGCGGTACCGTCCTGAGGAGGCTGCCATGAGCGACTTCCGCTTCGCCGAGCCCCAGTGGGTGCACGCCATCTGGGGGGTGCTCCTCCTCGTCGGGGCCCTCGTGCTCCTCGAGCTTCGCTCCGGGCGCTCCCTCGATGCGTTCGTGGGGCGGCTGCTGCAGCCCCGCCTCGCGGCCCGGGCGCCCCGCCGGCGGCGGCTCGCGCGGATCGGGCTCCTCGGGCTCTCCGGGGTGGCGCTGGTCCTCGCCCTGATGCGCCCTCAGCTCGGCCTCACCTTCGTGAGCACGCCGAAGGCGGGAGCGGAGATCTTCTTCTGCCTCGATGTGTCCCGCTCGATGCTCGCGGAGGATGTCGTGCCCAATCGCCTCGAGCGCGCGAAGGACGAGATCGAGCAGCTCCTGCCGCTCCTCGACGGGGACCAGGTGGGGCTGATCGCGTTCGCGGGGCGCGCGTCGATCATCTGCCCGCTCACCCCCGACCTCAGCTTCTTCCGGCTCGTCCTCGACGAGGTCTCCGCCAACTCGGTCGGTCGGGGCGGGACGCGCCTCGAGGAGCCGCTGCGGAAGGCGGTCGATGCGTTCGGGCTCCGGGAGGATGCTTCGAAGATGATCATCATGATCACCGACGGTGAGGACCACGACAGCTTCGTGGAGGAGGCGGCCGTGCTCGTGAAGGAGCGCGGCGTGCGCTTCCTGGCGATCGGCATCGGCGACGAGGCGGGGAGCCCCATCGAGATCACCGATCCTCGGACCGGGGCGCGGGAGCCGCTGCGGGATGGGAACGGCGCGCCGGTGCGCTCGCGACTCGATGGGGAGACTCTCCGGGCGATCGCGACCGAGTGCGAGGGGCGCTACATCCTCGCGGGGACGAGGGCCCTCGACCTCGAGGACATCTACGAGCGCTCGATCGAGCCGATGATGCGCAGCTCCAGCGAGAGCGGTGGGCGCTCGATCCGGCAGGAGGCGTACCAGTGGCCCGCCCTCCTCTCCCTCCTCGCCCTCTTCGCCGCCGCCCTCGTCACCGGGCGGCCGCGCCCTCCCCTCGCCACGATCGCGGGGCTGCTCCTGCTCCTTCCCGGCCCGCCCTCGCGCAGGATGCGACGACGGTCGGCGGCGGCGAGGAGAGTCCCCCCCGTCTCTCGGCCCCGGAGGAGAACGAGGGAGCGGAGGGCGGCGTGGCGGGGAGCGCGGCGGAGAGCGAACCGCCACCCCCGTCGGCAGCCGCGGAGGCCGGGCGGGTGGAGCCCGAACTCACGCCCCGGGAGCTGCACAACGGCGCGCTCGAGGCGCTGCAGGAGGGAGACCTGGAGGCGGCTCGCGCGCTCTTCGAGCGCGCGGAGGAGGCGTCCGGCCTCGATGCCCTTCTCCGCTACCGCTGTCGCTACCACCTCGGATGGCTCCATGTGGAGGAGGCGAACCGGCTCCTCGGTGGCGAGGAGGCGGAGGGGGCGATCGAGGAGCTGGAGGCGGCCGCGAACCGCTTCCGCGACGCCCTCCGGGTTCGCCCCGAGGGAGAGGAAGCGCGCCACAACCTCGAGGTGGTGCTCCGCCGCATCCGCGAGCTCCGCGACTCCCTGCGCGCCGAGGAGGAGGAGACCCTCGAGGGTCGCCTCGACGGGCTCATCGAGCGCCAGCGGGAGCTCCTCGCGGAGATCCGCTCCCTCATCGACGGCGAGGTCGCGAACCCGGACGCATCCCTCGATGAGCGGGCGCGCCGACGCTACCGCGCGCTGTCGGTCGTGGAGCTGCAGCTCCTCTCCGACCTCGGCGTCCTCGCCGGAGACGCGGAGGAGGAGCGCCGCTCCATCGAGGGGACTCCCGAGGAGGAGCGCACCCCCGAGCAGGAGGTCCGCCGGAACCGAATCGAGCGCCTCGTCGAGCACCTCACCCGCGCTCAGGAGCGCCTCGGTCAGGCGCGGCGCACCCTGCGGCGCCAGCAGGGGGAGCGGGGGGCGCGGCGCGCCTCCCTCGGCCTGAGCGCCCTGAAGCGGGCACGGGAGCAGCTCCGAGAGCCGCTCGAGGTCCTCGATTGGATCCTCCCCGACGCCCGCTCGCTCCTCGAGCAGGGGACCCTCCTCGCGGTGAGCTCCCTCCCGGACCTCACCGGGGAGCGTCCCCCTCTCCCTGCGTGGATCGGGGCGGAGTCCCTCGGGGAGGAGTCGACCGAGATCGGAGAGCGGGTCGGCGAGCTCGCGGACATCTTCCGCGGCGCCGCCTCCGCGGACGCTCCTCCTCCCGACCCCGCCGATCCCGAGGCGGCCCAGCGGGAGCGGGCGATCGCGATGGTCCGCGAGGCGCTCCCCTCCCTGGACTCCGCCACCGCCGCCTTCGACGAGGCGGCCGTCGAGTTCCCCGCCGAGCGAGCGCGCGAGGGGGCGCGCGCGACCGGCCGCGGGGTGGCCGCCCTGATGGAGGCGCGGGAGCTGTTCCTTGATGCGAAGGGGCTCATCGAGCTCCTCTGGCAGAGCGAGAGCGCCGTGCTCCAGGCGCTGCGCGGCGAAGAGGGGGACGATCGGGAGTCGCGCCTCGCCCTCCTCCCCGAGGCTCGGGCGCTGCATGAGAAGGCCGAGGCGCGCCTCGGTCGGCTCCGCTCCTTCATCGAGGAGGAAGCGGCCGAGGTGGAGGAGATGCGAGCGGCGGTCGATGCCGCGGATCCCGCCGCGCCTCCCGCCGAGGGAGCCCCCACCGAGGAGCAGGTCACCCGCATGGAGGAGCGCATCGACCTCGTCCAGAGGCTCCTCGAGGAGGTCGAGCGGACCACCTCGACCGCCCGCGCCACCTTCGATGAAGAGGCGGAGCGGGAGGAGTCGGAGATCGACCTCGACCGAATCGCCGCGGATCTGGACCGCGTGCTCCCCCCCCTCGAGCTCCTGCGGCGGATCTACTTCACCCTCATCGAACATCTCCGGGACCTCACCCGCCGTCAGCAGGAGCTGAACGACCGCACCGCGGATGGGATCGCCCTCGCCCGCGGCACGCCGGAGGAGGCGGGGCGCCACCTCATCCCGCTCCGTCGCGACCAGGAGGAGCTGCGGGCGATCGCGACCGAGCTCGCGCCCGCAGTGCGGGAGCAGGGGGAGCAGATGCCGGAGTCCGATGGAGCATCTCCACCCGGAGGAGCCCCGGGCGCCGGAGGCGGTCCGGGGCGGGCGGAGTGGCTGCGGGCCGCGGAGCTCATCGAGAGCGCCGCCGGGGAGCAGGGGACCGCCCTGAGCAGCCTCTTCACCGAGCCCCCCGAGGGGGAGAGCTTCCCCCTCGATGCGGGGGAGGCGGCCCAGCAGGCCGCCCTGGAGCAGCTCGCGGAGGCGCTCTTCCTCCTCGATCCTCCTCCGGAGACCGACCCCGGGGAGGACTCCGGGGAGGAGCAGCCCTCGGAGGCCTCCGCCGGAGAGGAGGGTCGACCGGAGGGCGGAGATCCGGGACAACTCCTCCAGGAGGTTCGGGACCGCGAGGCCCAGCGGCGCGCCGAGCAGCAGCGCGAGGGCGGTGCGGACCCGAGCGTGGAGAAGGACTGGCGATGAGACTCGATCGGCTGCCGCGAGGATGGACGCTGCTCCTCCTCGGCCTCCTCGCCCTCTCCCCGGGGGCGGAGGTCGCGGCGCAGGAGCCGGCCCGGGGTGAGCTCCGCCTCTCCCGCGGCCCGTACTACGTCGATGTGCCGATCACCCTCGAGCTGAGCGTCACCGGCATGAACGGGCCGGAGGAGCCGCAGGTCGAGCCGGGCCCCCTCCCGGCCGGGGCGACCCTCACCGGCCCGAGCTACAGCCGGAACTCGATGCGGACCGTCCGCACCGGTCCCGATGGTCGGCTCGTCTCTCAGAGTCGGATCACCTGGACGATGCGCTACCAGTTCTCCGCCCCCGCCGAGGGGAAGGTGCGGATCCCGGACTTCCGCGTGACGCAGGGCTCCAACGCGACCACCGTCTCCGGCGCGGTCATCCCCCTCTCCGTGATCCCCGTCTCCGATCAGGTCGGCGTCGAGGTGGTGCTTCCGGAGCGGGCGATCTACCCGGGGCAGCGGGTGCCGATCGAGGTCCGGATGCAGTTCCGCACGGAGCTCGCGAACACCAATGTGGAGTACGCCCTGCGCGTCCCCTTCAGCGCCCTCGAGCCGCGGTTCAGCTTCGTCGACGCCGAGCTCGCGCGTGGGGACAAGGGGCTGCGGATCGAGACCGGCTCCGGCACGGTCGAGTTGAAGCGGGAGACCCGCTCGCAGCAGGGGTCGGACCGGGGATGGACCTGGCTGGTGGCGGAGCGGGAGCTCGTCCCCCTGCGCGCCGGCACCTTCGAGCTCCCCGCGAGCACGCTCCTCTGGGTGAACGGGAAGCGCTGGCGGCGGACGATGTTCGGCCGTGAGGCGACCGAGACCGAGCTCCTCCTCGCCAAGGGGGTCCCCCGCTCCATCGAGGTGCGTCCGATCCCCGAGCAGGGGCGCCCGGCGAGCTTCGCCGGCGCGGTCGGCCGGGGGTTCACGATCGGGGTGGAGGTGGACCGCAGCGTGGTCCGCACCGGAGACCCGATCCAGCTCACCTTCCGCCTCCAGGGGGACGGGAACCTCGCGGCCGCGGGGCTCCCGGACCTGTACGGGGCGGGGCTCCCCGAGCGCGGGTTCAGCTACAGCGGGGGGTCTCCCCCGGGGCTGCTCGAGGAGGGCGGGAAGGTCTTCTCGGTGACCGTCCGCCCCACCGACCCCGCGGTGAACGCCCTCCCCCCCCTCGAGTACTCGTGGTTCGATCCCGAGACCGCCTCCTTCCGCACGACGCGCACCGCGCCGATCGCCCTCGCGGTCGAGGCGGGGGAGGTCGTCGGCGCCGAGGCCGTGGTCGGGGGGCCCGAGCCGGGCGAGGGCGCGGAGCGGGAGGAAGCCCCGGTCCGCGCCGGCGGGGCGCGCCCCCGCTTCGTCCTCGATGGCGCGGACCTCTCCCTCGAGAAGTCCGCCGCGCGCCTCGCGATCGCGGAGAGCGACCGCTTCGGCGGAGCCACGGCGCGGGGGGGGCTCATCCTCCTCGGGCTCCTCTCCCTCCTCGCGGCCTTCGGCTCCCGCGTCCGCGACCGCGTCCCTCCGGAGGTCCGGGCGCGAAGACAGCGCCTCGCCCGACTCGCCGGGGAGGTGGAGGCCGCCGCGACGAACCCCGGCCCGGATGGAGCCCGCGCCCTCGTCGGCGCCCTCCGCGCCATGGCTCGGGAGGTCCGACAGGGAGGCGGCGGGAGCGTCGAGGGGCTCGAGGAGTTCATCCGGATCAGTGAGGAGGGGATCTACGCCCCCGATGGCGAGACCCGTGGCGACGAGGAGCGGGGACGCCGAGCGCGGGAGCTCGCGCGGCAGCTCGAGGAGGCGGGACGATGAGCCGCTCGAACATCCCGAGGCTCTCCCGACTCGGAGCGCTGCTCGTCCTCCTCCTGCTCCCGACCAGCGCTCCCGCGCGGGATGCCCGCACCCTCCTGGAGGAGGTCCTGCCGCCGGCGATCGCCGAGTACGAGCGGGCCCTCACCCTCTCCGACCGGGATGCGCGGCTCGAGGGTTTCGAGCGCGCCCGCCTCCAGTTCCAGCGGGCGATCCGGGAGGGCACCGCCGAGAACGCCGACCTCTGGACGAACCTCGGGAACGCCGCGCTCGGCGGCGAGAGCCTCGGAGTGGCGATCCACGCCTACCGCACCGCCCTCCGCCTCGACCCGGACCACCGGCGCGCGGGGGGGAACCTCGCGCACGCCCGCCGCCTCCTCCCCGACTGGGTGCCGACCCCGGCCGAGGGGGGCGCGCTCGACACCTTCCTCTTCTGGGCGCAGCGGCTCTCCTCCGCGGAGCGCGGCATCCTCGCGGCGGGCGCCCTGCTCATCGCCGCGCTCCTCCTCTCCGTCGGGATCGCCCGTCGTCGGGGCGGCCTGCGGACCCTCGCGGTCCTCCCCCTGCTCGTCGGGGTTGCGCTCCTGCTCACCGGCGGCGGCACCTCGCTCGACACGATGGAGGCGGTCATCATCGTCGAGGACACGGTGGCCCGCGCCGCCGACTCCCGCAGCGCCCCCGCGAAGTTCTCCGAGCCGCTGCCCGATGGGGTGGAGGTGACGATCCTCGAGGAGCGAGAGGGGTGGCGGAGGGTCGGGCTCTCCGATGGCCGGGATGCTTGGGTGCCGACCGCGTCGGTCGCCCGCCTCGGGGAGCTCCCCTAGGGGTCGATCGAGAGGACGCGCTTGTCGAGGAGGCGATCGCCGAGCTCGACCCCCGCGAGGAGCTCCGCGATCCGCTCCCCCGCCGTGCCGTCCCCGTAGGGGCTCTCGACCGTCGGGAGCACCGATCGGAACTCCTCGGAGAGCACCCGCTCGATCGCCGCGAGGATCCCCTCCGCCTCGGGCGGGGCGCCGATGACGCACGCCGCGCGCTCCCGCCCCTGCTGGCGTCTCCCGACATCGACCGCCGGAATCGGGATCGCCGGCGCCTCCATGATCCCGCTCGACGAGTTCCCCACGATCGCCGCCGCCTCCCGCAACAGACCCCAGTACTCGAGGTGAGGCAGGTTCACGAAGAGGTGGGTACGGGGGCGCTCCTCGGCGAGACGACGCGCCCGCTCCTGCAGGGCGTAGCTGCCGGCGTCGGCGTTCGGGAAGCAGAAGACGAGGGGACGGTCGACCCGGCGGAGGGCCGCGAAGAAGGCATCCGCCTCCGCCGCGGGGTCGGGATCCAGGGTCACCGGGTGGTACGCGACGACGAGGTGCCCGGGGTCGATGCTCGCTCCATGCCGCGCCGCGACCTCCGCCGCGGCGGGGATCTCGCTCCGGCGGAGGTGATCGAGGCTCGGCGCGCCGACCCGATGGACCCGCCACGGCTCCTCGCCGAGGGAGAGCACCCGCGCCTCCGCGCGCCGGGTGGGGACGAGGTGCAGGTGGGCCATCTTGGTGAGGGCATCCCGGACCGCCTGGTCGATCGCCCCCTCC
>Ga0255776_10004775_pt1 | contig 14238 bp, 11 predicted proteins | sample 071ome_19_FD_179974 | JGI IMG/M metagenome (GOLD analysis project Ga0255776, IMG submission 179974) | Coastal salt marsh microbial communities from the Groves Creek Marsh, Skidaway Island, Georgia - 071413AT metaG (version 2) | ecosystem: Environmental > Aquatic > Marine > Intertidal zone >... | reverse complement strand
TGATACAGCACCGGTTTCTGCCGCTGGTGGCCATGCTTACACTGGCGCTGAACGCAGTGACCCGCATGCCGCGACTGTGATTGCGAAAAAGCCAGTACGTATTCGCTAATACCCTGCTTTTGTGACTGATACATAAATTGTGTAAGTCACATATAAAAAACGCGCCTGAATCAACAGACTCAGGCGCGTTTTTTATGCATCAAGAACTGACTTTCAACTCAGGAGCGATCAATAAATTGCCGTGCCTGTAAGCGGCGGATCAACCACCACAAAATCAGCAAGCTAGGTAACACCATCAAGGTGGTTAACACAAAGAAAGTCGCCCAATCGCCATTCAGTAAATCCACCACATAACCACTGCCACCGGACACGGTCGTACGTCCGAAATTAGCGATGGACGCCAGCAAGGCATATTGCGTCGCCGAGAATACGCGATCCGTCAGCAGGGTCACAAAGCTCACCAACACCACAGTCGCAAAGGCACTGGTAAAGCCGTCCGCAATCACAGCCAACAGATACAGGCTCTCTTTCGGGCCTGCCAGAGCGATCCAGGCAAACAAGAGATTGGTCGCAGCCATGGCCAGACCACCAATCAGTAAGCCACGAAAAATACCGAGACGATGATTAAAATATGCGCCAATTAAGCTGAATACGATGGTGACCCACCAGGTCACCATTTTGGAGTAAGTGGCAATCTGAGCGTCGCTGAATCCGATCTCCTTGTAGAAGGTAATCGACATGCGCCCTAAAAAGGCCTCGCCCATTTTGAAGGTAAACAAAAACGACAACAGCAGAATCACAATGGTACTGCCGTAGCGTTGTACCAGCGCACGAAAAGGCTCGATCAAGGTAAAACGAATCTGCGCCCACACTCCCTGCCCCAAGGCCGCGGCTTTCTTTTCGAGCTGGGCAAGGCGGCGGCTATCGCGCTGAACAAACAGCACGACAATGGCCGTCATCATCAGGCAGAACAACGCCAGATAAGAAAATACCGACGCCCAGCTCATGTCCGACAGGCCTTTCATATAAAACGCCGCCGCACCTAATAAACTATAGCCGGTCCACCAGCCACTGGTGGCGAAGGCGGCGGCATAGGGAATTAATGGCGCTTCGGTGTCAGGGTCGAGGCTGTCGACCCGAAAGCCATCAATGGCGATATCACAAGTGGCCGATGCCAGCGCAATGGTCATGGCCAACAGACTCAACCACAGCATATCGGCCTGCGGTGAAATCAGGCTGATGGCCGCACAGGCCGCCGTCATGATCAGCAGTAAAAAAACAATCCAGGATTTACGGTCGCCCAGATGTCGAAACAGCGGTAAGCGGAAACGGTCGATGACCGGCGCCCAAAGAAAGTTAATCGCGTAGACAAAAAAGATCGAGCCGAACAGCCCGATGCTGGTGCGGGACAGGCCCGCGTCGGTCAGCCAACCGGTCATGGCCGAACCAATAAGCACCCACGGAAACCCACTGCAGATGCCCAGTAAAAAGATCATCCGCAGACGGGGTTCCCGCAGCAGTGACCGCAACGGTAACCCAGTCATGGTAATGATCAGTCTTTAAAGTTTTTGAAGGCCAACGGCATGTCGATGGAATCGTCTGAACGGAACATCGCCATCACCTGCTGCAAATCATCACGCTTTTTGCCAGTCACACGGACGGTATCGCCCTGAATGCTGGCCTGCACTTTGATTTTGCTGTCTTTGATCATTTTCACCATTTTTTTGCCCAGCTCTTTGTCGATGCCCTGGCGCATGGTGGCAGTGACCTTAGTCTGCTTGCCGACACCACTTGGGTCGCTGAACTCGAGGCAGTTCACTTTGATCGAGCGCTTCGTCATGGCACCCATCAACATGGATTTCATCTGCTCAATCTGAGTGTTGTTGTCCGCAACCATGGCAACGGCAAAGTCATTCAGTTCGAAGCTGGCGCTGACGCCACGAAAATCGAAACGGGTGCTGAGCTCGCGATTCGCCTGATCAACGGCGTTCTGAGCTTCGTGCTTGTCTACTTCTGATACCACGTCAAATGAAGGCATAAGGTGTCTCCTGTAAATGGGGGTATGTATACCTTGCGCCTGTGGAGAATGCAAAGCCCGGACTGGCAGCCATGCTGGGATGAACTAGGCTTAATGCAACCATCATTTGGCAATCATCGCACGACGCAGAGAGTGACGCATGGAGACAACACATAAGGCACTGCACGGACCCGGGATTTATTACCTCCGTCTGACCAGCGCAAGGAACCAACCTATTTTCCGTTCGGTGTTTGAGCACGACTACTGCACCCGGATTCTGAGCCACCTGAACCAGGCACGGCTGCTGGCTTATGTGTACTTCCCTCAGGAGATTCATTGCGTCCTGCGCATTGAGCATGACTGGCCAGATACCGTCGATGAGATCCGCGAGCAGTTTGTCAGCCTGCATCAACGTCTGTGGAACAACAGCCGCGCCGTGATCTCAGAAGACATTCAGCCGGTCAAAGTCGATGAGCGCATGGCCCTAACGGATCTGATTCTTGCGCTGCACGCCTTGCCGGTCAGCCGCAAAATGGTCGCCGACGCCAGCATGTACCCGTGGAGCAGCGATCGTCATTACCGTGAAAGTGAAGCGCCCGATTGGATTGATGTCAGCACCATGCTGAACCAGATGTGCGACACTCGCCATAACCGCGCACAGCGGTATCAGGCGGTGATGGAACGCCCGCCACGCCAGAGCGATATTCTCGACAATATGACGCTCGACAACACAGGCACCCTGACTCAGGCCGGATATCTGGCATTGGGGCGCCCCGAGTTTGTCAGCCATGAACTGACACCCAAACCACTGCCCCCGATGAAACGCTCGAAAGACGAATTGCAGCGACTCTATGCCGACGCCACCGGACTGATTGCCGAACGCTTTGGCATCACCACCGACAGCCTAGAAGACCGCACTCATCGTCGCCAGTATCATCACCTGATGCCACTGGTCGCCTGGCTTCTGAAGCAGCGCCAACTGACCGATGATCAGATCGCCACGTTAGTGCAGGAAGAGGAAGAGACCATTCCGCTGTGGGTACGCAGCGTTCATTCCGATCATTCACCGATGCTGATCGACCGCCTGACACAACTGTGGCAGCCGACACTCAACGATCCATCAGACAGTGATAACACCGCCGAGTCGGCCTCGGCACAGGCAGACTCATCAGTCGATCACAGTGCAGAGAAGCCAACCGCAAAGAGCAAAGAGCCACCGTCACTGGCAGCAGGTGTCGCCCTCCCCCCGCTGACGCGGGCGCCACAAAACGCTGACGCCCTGACTCACTGACCTTATAATCCGGGTATGACTGAGCATACTCACCTACCCGGACACTCGCCTGAAGGCGCGAATCGCCCATCTTCTGATCCGGAAGATCGTCTCTCTGTCGGTCTCTCTGCAGAGCAACATGACTTACGTATTGGCGTACTGGGCACCGGAGCACTCGGTACCTTAATGCTATCGCAGTGGCAGCCGCATCATTCGGTTTCAGTACACAACCGCAGCAAGATATCTGGGCGCCATCAGCATCAATCGTTTGTGTTGCTCCCTTTTGAGGGCACCGCCCCTGACGATCTTCGCAATATTAAAGCACCACGCTGGGCCGGCGAATCACTCGACTGGCTGGTCGTCACAACCAAAGCCGCCGCAACCCGCAACGCACTCGACAGCGTGCGCTCATGGCTACCTCAGGTCAGCCGCATCATGCTGTTGCAAAATGGCATGGGCCAGCAGGACGAGATGGCGCAATGGCTGGCCGAGCAGTCGCTTTCCTGTGAACTCTGGCCTGCCACGACGACCCATGGCGCCTACGTTAAAGAAGCCGACGCCATTCACCCCTTGGGTTATGTAGTGCATGCGGGACAGGGACAAACACATGCCGGGCGTTGGCAGCCTGCGTCGACAAAATCCCCTGAGAACGTTGGCTCAGAGAGAGTCGATCACGATACCTCAGGACCGAGCACCGCCATTCTCCCCAAAGACGTGCTTCCTCATGCCGACATACGCCAACTGCTGCTCGGTAAGCTGGCCATCAATGCCATCATCAATCCACTGACAGCGAAATTTCGCTGCCTTAATGGCGCCTTGCTCACCCACGAGTATCGCCAGGCATTTGATGATCTCGCACAAGAAGTCAGCGATTTGTTTGCCGCCATGCACTGGTCGGTTGGCTTTGATATTTATCAGCGCGCCGTTGAGGTCGCCGAGCGCACCGCCGCCAATCGCTCATCGACCTTGCAAGATGTGTTGCAGCAGCGCCCCACTGAGTTACCCTACATTACCGGATACCTGTTAAACGAGGCGCGGCGATGCGGCCTCGATGCACCGGTAAACCAAGCGCTGTACCACACACTCTGTCCAGAGGAAGGGTCATGAAAAGGATGCTCCGCCAGTGATGCTGGCCCGCCAGAAAGCCATGGTGGCGACCATGGTGGTGTGTGCCACCGTGGTGTGCATGTCGACGCTGGCCTATATTTTTGCGGCGGAGCGCGTTAATCGCTCGCACGTTGCACCAACAGTCAGCGACACCCTGGCACAAATTATTGAAGGTCAGTTGGCCGCGCAGCCAGACGATCTGTTTACCGTGCAAAGCAGTCTGCACCGCATGACTCAGCACTATCAGATTGATGAAGTCGCTCTCTACGACAGCTTGGGCAAACGCCTGGCCCACAGCAGCGCTGGGCAAAAAGAAGCTCGCCTGGCGACTGAGCTGGACAATATTCAGCCCGGTACGGATGGACGGCAGTACCGGTTGATGTCTGGCAGTGAAGATTTTGTATTGCTGATTCGCAATCAAATGGCGCTGCCCGAATTCTTTTATCTCGATACTCTGACCACCAGCCTCGTCATTACTGCCCTGTCGGCCTTGTTGGTATTTATTCTGTATCTGTACACCCGCCGTTGGCAGCAACGACCCTATGAGCACCTGCTTGAGGATATTCACGAAGCCGCCGAGCGCAAAGACGATGGTCGCATCACGCTGAAACTGCGCGACCCCGACCTGAAGCCATTAATTGAAGCGTTAAATGATTTATTCTGGCGCCGTAATCAACGCCATCAGCACCTGAAAACCGCCCATCAGCAAGCCGAACACGCACGACTGCGCGCCACGCGACTGTCGACCGAAACCCGCCAGATGAACGAGGACCTGGCCAAGGAAGTCTCGGTACGTCGCAGTGTCGAAGTGCAATTAAAAAATACCCAAACCCTGCTCGATGGTATTCTTAACGCCATGCCGTCGGCACTCTTCGCCTTGGACAGCCGCAATCGCATCGTGCAATGCAACCAACAGGCCGGCGATTGGCTCGATAAAGAATACCCACAGTTAATCGGCCTGCCATTAACGCAATTAATCCCCGAGTTAGCCCCCCTGACACTGCTTCCGGCTTCCCCTGCCGAACGGCCTCGTATGAACAAACACGAGCGCATCGAGGTGAAGTTTGCCCACGATACCATTACCACCGACATCCTGATCTACCCGCTGCCGAGCAGTCAGCAGGCACGTTTGGTGGTTCGGATCGATGACGTCAGCCAGCGCCAGCGTATGGAAGAAATCATGGTGCAGACCGAAAAAATGATGACGGTCGGTGGTCTTGCTGCCGGCATGGCGCATGAAATTAACAACCCACTGGGGGCGATTTTACAGAATCTGCAAAATGCCCGGCGTCGCCTTGATCCAACGCTCCCGGCCAACCAACGCATGGCCGATGAGCTGGAATTAAATCTTGAGTTAATGTCTGAGTATTTGCAGCAACGTGGCATTCAAACCTTCTTTGCGCACATACAGGAAGCCGGTGAGCGCGCCGCTGGCATCGTGGCCAACATGCTGCAGTTTTCACGCAATGACCATCTGCAAAAACGCGATATCAGCCTGGCAGAATTAGTCGAGACAACGTTGAACATCGCTCACAGCGACCTGGAATTGCGCCACATCGCTGTGGATCTTGGCCCTGAGCCAGAGCAGTGTTTTATTCACTGCGTGCCCAGTGAAATTGAACAAGTCATACTGAATTTATTGCGTAATGCTCAGCAGGCTTTGAGTGACTATCAGGCTCAGGCACCCGAAAGCTGGCACCCGCGCGTGCAGATTCATGGACGAGCCGTGGCCGGCGAAGTCTGCCTTGCCATCACCGACAATGGCCCGGGTATCCCTGACGACATTGTGGCTCATATTTTCGAGCCGTTTTACACCACCAAAGAAGTTGGACAAGGCACCGGACTGGGATTGTCCGTATCGTATTTCATTATCACCGCCCACCATCAAGGCCGTCTCAGCTACCGCCCCGGGCCGCAGGGCGGCGCCTGTTTCGAGCTGTGGTTACCACGGCAGTAACTTGACCCCGCCCTACCCACACAGTACCCTGCGCGGAGATTCAGGTGCCTCTGTCCATCAGGCAGGGGTTAAACGGGAAGACTGGTGAGTTTCACAACAAACCCAGCGCTGCCCCCGCAACGGTGATCGACCAGGTATTGATACAACGCCACTGTGCTATGCATGGGAAGGCATCAATACCGGAAGCCCTGTGAAATTAAGGGTTTCAGTCGTCAGCCCGGATACCGGCCTGGAAAGATTAACCGATGTTGCGGTGGGCGACAGGTCGGTGGTAAACGCCCTGCGGAACTCCGCTACGCGCCTCCATTGGCTGATCCCAGCTGCAACATCTGCGGGTGTTGTTGTGACTCTTCCATTCCGAACCGTATTTTTCATCTCTGTATTCAGTTCGACACTGGCGTGGGCGAACAGTGAACCCGAACCCGGGTCCCTGACGCTGCCGACTGTTATCGAAACAGCGGACCGGACAAACAACACTGGATTGACGAGTATCAGTGGCGACGACATTCAGTCACGTTATGGCAGCCTTCAGAACTACCTCAAAAGCCTGACCGGTATGCAGGTGCAGCACAGCGGCGGCCTGGGTGACCCGGTATTGCTCTCAGTCCGAGGGGCCAGTGGACGTCAGACGACGATGCTTATCAACGGCGTCCAAACAAATGATGCTCAGGGAGGTGGCTACGACCTTAGCCAGATACCCGTCGATATGATCGAACGGGTTGAAGTATCTGCCAGCGGTAGTCATGGAGGACTCTACGACAGCGCCATCGGCGGCACGATCAACATCATTACCCGCCAGCAGGAATATCGGAATCAGATCGCCACGGCAATAGGCAACCACGGATATTACAGTGCCTCCGTACGAGGTAACATCAGCGATTATATTTCGCTATACGCAGGCAGCGATTACAGTAAAAACAACTTTGATTATCCGGTTCCCGCCCCATGGAATGGCGATGCCCGTAACTCTGAGGAAACATTGAGGAATGCGGAGTTCTTCCGTCACACTGCGCAACTTTCTGCGACGACGGGCGATATCGTCAGCCAGTTACATTGGCAGCATCAACGTAAAAACATCCCCGACTATTTTCGTAACTCCCCTGAAAACAAAGCTCACTTCAGCACCCGGGAAGTCCGGTTTACAACCTCCAATGGGAATGCCTCCGACAGTGAAGGATTTCAGCTGCCGTGGTCATTTTCGCTTTCACATAAAAATGAATCCTACCGCGATCCCGAAGGCAGCATAGGCTTAGGTGAAGACGATAATCGCTACCGGCTGCGTCATGCGGAAGTCGCCACATCACCGCAATGGCGCTCCGGAAAACTGACACTGAGAAGTGGACTACGGGCCGAATTTGATGATTATCAAAGCCGCTATGTAAACGACGATGACAGCCGCGAATGCAATACCCTACAAGGCAACTGCGATCAGGCCGCAGAGCAACAGGTTATCAATCTGAGCACAGGCGCCGACTACCGATTTAGCCCACCCTGGACGACCAGCACCAGTATTTATCACCGGATTTATCGCACCAGCAATGAGCGAACTCATGCCGAGGACGCAGCGCGCACTCAGAACAAAGAGAGCTTTACGGGTGCCAGCGCTTCTGTCACGCACTTCTCGGCATTCAGTGAAACGTCTATCAGCGCCCGGCGAAGCGTCCGCATTCCCAGCCTTTATGAGCGTTACGGGGATCGGGGTCTGATGCTGGGCAACGACGACCTGACAGCGGAAATCGCCGATAACCTTAGCCTTGATCTGCGTTTGTTCAACCAGCAATCTGAAATCAACCTGTCGGTCTTTGTGCGTGAAACCAAAGACACCATAGTCGCAATTTATGACAGCCGCGGAATCGGCCGTTATCGCAATGTGTCGGACTCAACGATGCAAGGCGTCGAAGTTGAGCTGATCCATAGTCAAAGAATTACAGGTATTACCCTAGAGCCGATGCTGTCGGCAGCAAGCTACACCAGTGAACTGATCAGCGATGTCCGCGCCTTCGATGGTAAGCAGGTGCCAGGGATTTATCACAATCGCTACCTTCTCGGTCTCACTGCGTTCTATCGGCGTCATTCTCTGGCGCTGGATTACGAACTTGCGGGTAACTTGTATCTCGATTCAGGAAACAATAGCGAAGGCGATATCCGACGCTCACTCGACCTGATGTATCAGTTTGAGCATAACCGCTGGAATCTCAGAGTAGCGGTAAACAATTTAACCAATAACCAGTTCCGGGATTATTCAAACCGACCTGTTGCAGGGCGGCAGCTGTATATTTCGGCCAATATCAGTTTTTAAATACGCATAGAAAACGAGGTAGCACCATGAAAAAACTAGCACTGACTGCGCTCTCCGCAGCCCTGTTGACCGGCTGTTTTGGCGACGACTCATCAAACAACGGTAACCCTGTCGATACCCAGGGGCCTATTTTTATTGCTCAATTAATCTCCGCAGATTATCTGACCAGTGAAATAGCAATTGGAACCGTTAGCGAAAACGAGTTCGTTGAAAACTACGCCAGTCAGGATGCCTCTGACTATACCATCGATGTTTACGAGCAGTACCTTTACCATATTGGTCGTGGAAGTATTGATACTCTGACTCGCTACGATGCCGCCGCTGAATTTCTGCAGGAAGACTATACCTACAACCTGGCAGAGCCAGAAAGCTCATCAAGCAACGTGTACCAGATTTTGCAAGTTGCAGAAGACAAGGCGTACGTACTCCGCTACGGCAAAACCAGTGTTCAGGTTGTCGACCCATCTGCAGATGAAGAGAATTTTGTCCTTAGCGAAGTTGAACTGGCGGCATATGTCGCCGAAGGCGCCACCTATCCACGCATGTACAGCGCTGTTGTCTCAGATGACAAATTATTCGTTGGTATGCAACGCCTGGACGCCAACTGGCAGCCAACACAGTCATATGTTGCTGTCATTGATATTGCGACTAATACTGAAATAGACACAGACGCGGAAGATGAGGGTCTCAAAGGCATTCCACTCAGCGCCGATAATCTTCACTCTATGGCCCTTGACGACAACTATGTCTATGTTGCTGGTCGCGGTAACTACAGTGACAATTCCGGTGCCCTTGACCGCATCAGCCTGAATGACTACTCCGTCAATACCCTGATTGATGGATCAACGTTCGCTGCTCTGAATGATGATGAAAGCGGTGCCTACTACCACGTGCTGGCTGTAGAAGTCGTGGGGGATACCTTGTTTGTTCAGATCAACCTCGAAGGCGGTGAAGCGCCTCGTGGATATATCTACTCCGCTCCAATCAGTAATCCTTCGAGCTTTACGGACGTCACACCTGACGCTTTTGCTGGCGAGAAAATTGCTACCGTTCAGTCAGGACCAGACAATACACTGTGGGTGAGCCTGGATAATGCAGAAACACCCGATGTCTACGTACTGAACGAGAATGCTGAAGTTCAGGGCGAAGCGTTAGAGTTTTCCATGCCAGTCCGAGAAATTGAATTCATGGACATCCAAGACTGATCAAACCCAGTCAATGGAGCACAAAAAAGCCCGCATCATGCGGGCTTTTTCATTGGGAAACGGTGCACTTACTCAGCTGGTGCAGCGTCCGCCAGCAGAGTGGTCAGTTCACCCTTCTCGTGCATCTCAGTCACGATGTCACAACCACCGACCAGTTCACCGTTAACCCACAGCTGCGGGAAGGTTGGCCAGTTGGCGTAAACAGGCAAGTTAGAGCGGATCTCTGGGTTGGACAGTACGTCAACGTAGGCGAACTTCTGACCACACTCCATTACCGCCTGAACCGTACGTGCAGAAAAACCACACTGAGGCTGGTTAGGTGAACCTTTCATGTACAGCAGAATGCTGTTGTTTTCGATCTGGTCTTTAATGACCTGCATGATATCCATCGTGTCATCTCTCAAGCAGTGCATGAATTTGGCAGCAGTCTACCATATCTGCCGGATGAGTGACGCCTGCGCTGTCTGTCAGACGTCCTATTCCTGTACCAAACTGTTACGACTCAACTGCTGCCCGAAAGCACGCTCATCTGGCGCCAGCACCGCAGACACGTCCTGCCCTTGCAGTTGATTGAAGATCACCCGGTACGCCAGCACCGCTTTGACGTATTCGCGGGTTTCACGGTACGGAATGCTCTCGATAAACTGATCGTAGGTCGCAGGCGCCGTCTCCAGCCAACGGTCTACTTTGTGCGGACCGGCGTTGTAACCCGCCAATACAGCAATCAAGTTGCCCTGATACTTGTCATTCAGGCTACGCACGTAATAGCTGGCCAGCGGAATGTTAACGTCGTGTTGCATCAGCGCGTCGGTATCGGCCAGAGGGTAGTCTTTTTCTTTGGCAACCTGACGGGCAGTGGCTGGCATCATCTGCATCAGACCGCGCGCACCGACCGGGGAACGCGCATGTGGGTTAAACGCACTTTCGCGACGAGCGATGGCCATCAATAAGCTGGAATCCACCTCATAGTGGCTGGCCCAACGTCTGAATTCGTCCTGGTAGGCTGACGGGAAACGATAATCCAGCGAATTCCACAAACGCCCCTGAATACTGGCCTGAACCGCCAGGCCCGGCCAGCCGCGCTCCAGCGCAATTTCAGCGTAGGCAGCACTCATCTTCGGTTGACGTTGCAGCAGGTAGTTCCACTCTTCAATGGCGAGGCCTTCTTCGCCGATGTTCCACAGTGCCTGCACCCGCGCCATCGGACGAACCTCTGACGCCTCTTCCAATTCACCGTTGGCGAGCGCCGGCCGCTGATTGTTCATGGCATACGGTAATGCCAGTTTTTCAGCCGCCAGAAAGCCGTAAAAAGAACGTTGCGTGGCGGCTTGTCGGTACAGGGTCTGAGCCGTGTCTTCGTCACCCGTTTGCTCCAGTGCCCGGGCGCGCCAATAGATATGGTAAGCCGACTCGCGATCCGTTCCCTGAATCTGATCAAGCCAGTAGATCACCCCCTGCCAATCCGAGCGAGCAATCGCTTCGCGTAACACCGGGCCAATCAAATCCGCAGAACCACGCTCGGCCAGAATATTGCCAATAATGCTTGGGCGATCCTCGGCATCAAATCGATAGCTGCGCTTGGCGAGCAGTTTCTCGATGCGACGCTGTTCTTTATTATCGAGCGCAGAAGTAACCTCATCATCTGCCATCAGCGCGGCCGCCGCCGCGGTGTCTTTGGCGACTAAATAGGTCATCACAGCACTGGTCACTTCTGAGCGTAAAGCAATGTCCTGTCCCGGTGCTTTAGTCAGCAATCGCGCCGGTGTAAGTCGGGCCTCATTCAGATAATCAACACGCGCTGGCCATTCGCTGTCAGCGCCCTCAGGAAGCTGCTTCAACAAATAACCCGACAACTTGGTATTTCCGGCTTTCAGTGCCAGCAAGGCTCGACGCCAGACATGCGCATCGGTGATCTCACCGCGTGCACGCATGGCCTTAAACAAGTCATCGCATTGATCCGGCTGCGAACGCCCCTTTAACCACAAACGCAGGCCACCTTCGAAGGCTTCCTGCTGATCTTCAATCAGCTTGGCGCGGTAATAAATGCACTGACCGGCCGTGTCTCCCGGTGCTTGAGGGTTCAGGGCCAGAACATCCTGCCACTGTCGTGCTGCGCCGTACGCTTGCGTTGCCTGGCGGGCAATCCAACGTGACAGAGGGCTGTCGCTGTAGGCATTCCGGTAGGTATCGATGTCGCTGACGGCCACTTCGGGAAGGGCTTGTTTCAGGCGGTGGTATTCGATGTAAGGTGCGAGCACATGCTCTGATGTGGCGTCACTGACGTGGGACCAGTCTCCGGCACGTGCGGCTTCAAAGGAGGTTTTAAAGGCATCGTCAGTAATCGCATGCGAGAACTGACCCACCAATAGAACGCACCCCGCTGCAATTCTATGTGACCACCCCATGCCGTTACGCTTTTTCTGAGCCTGTGCCGTGGCATCCTGTCCAAGCCCATGCCAAAAACCCTGTCGCCACCCTACCAAAGCCATATCGTTGCCCTGTGACTCATCCGAGTCTTTGTGAATCTTTGTATTTTTCTTGTGCACTAATAGTAATCCCGGCAGGCCAGTCCGCAAAAGTCCCTTTGTAATCGTTTGTAAAAAATTTGAACGGCTTCTCACTGCGCATTCGTGACTAACCTAGACCGTTTGCAGTTTCTCTCCATATTCCCAGTCGTAACATCAATCGTGATCAAGGCGCTTACAGGCCTCGCCAAAACCCTGCGTACATAGAATGGCCCAATATAACTCCCGCCCTACTAACCCTGCCCCGTATAGTGCTCACAGTATTAAAAAGACGATGCAGAGAGAGTAGTTATGACCCCCGCACAAACCCTGTCGCAATCCGTGACGCTGAAGAATGGCAGCGTGATTCCTAACCGTTTTGCCAAATCCGCACTCAGCGAAACGCTTGGCAGTGTCGATCTGCGCGTCACGAAAGCACTCCCTAAGCTCTACCAGCGTTGGGCCGAAGGCGGGGTTGGCCTGAGCTTTACCGGCAACGTCATGATCGATCGTCGCCATTTGGGTGAGCCTAACAATGTGGTCCTCGAAGATGATCGCGACATGGACATGCTCAAAGCCTGGGCGCGCGCGGCCAAGTCCAACGGCGGACTGGTATGGATGCAGCTGAATCATCCGGGCAAACAAACCCCAAAGATGCTTAATAAAGATCCAATGTCACCCAGTGCCATTCCGTTCCGTAAAGAGATGCAGGCGTTTTTTGGTACTCCTCGTGCCATGACCGAAGACGACATTCAGGACTGCATTCAGCGCTTTGCCACCGCCGCCGCCCTGGCCAAAGAAGCCGGATTTGACGGTGTGCAGATCCATGGTGCTCACGGCTATCTGGTCAGTCAGTTTTTGTCGCCCCACCACAACCAACGCGATGACCAATGGGGTGGCAGCATTGAAAACCGCATGCGCTTCGTCGTTGAGGTCTACAAGGCCATGCGCGCAGCCACGGGCGATGACTTCAGCATCGGTATCAAGATGAACTCGGCCGATTTCCAACGCGGCGGTTTTGATGAGAACGACGCTGCCACCGTAGCAACCACACTGGCGGGCCTCGGCATCGATCTGATTGAAATTTCTGGCGGTACGTACGAGACCCCCGCCATGGCCCAGGGCAGCGAGCACCACAACAAAAAGCTCAAAAGAGAAGCGCCGCTAAAAGAATCCACACGTAAACGTGAAGCCTACTTTTTAGAATTTGCCGAAATGCTGCGTAGCAAAGTCGATGTGCCTTTGATGGTGACTGGCGGTTTCCGTACGTCGGAAGGCATGGCCGCCGCGATTGAATCCGGTGCCTGTGATCTGGTGGGGCTGGGTCGTCCGTTGTGCGTCGAGCCCGATCTGGTCAACCGCATTCTTGCCGGTGAAGATTTCACCAGTGTGGTTCAGCCGATCAAAACCGGCGTGAAAATGATCGACAAAATGGCACTGATGGAAGTCTCCTGGTACGAGCGCCAGTTGCACCGTATGGGCAAAGGCAAAGCACCGCGCCGTCAGGATCAGGGCTTCTGGTCGCTGGTCGACGTACTCTGGCTAATGACTTATCGCGGTCTCTTCAACCGCGTTGGTCGCCTGCGCGCATCGTAAGGAGTAGCCATGTTGCAACGAATCAAAGCAGCCTATGTGTCGACCTATTTAACCGTAAGTTGGCTGTTACTGGCACTCGCCAGTTGGAAGCTTTGGCAAGGTGCGGATGCGCTCGCCTGGGCCGGCGTTGCCTTAAGTGCAGCGCCAATGGCGGTCCTGATTGCCATCATCATGATTCGCCCTATGCTTGCCCGCACCAGCGAAAACCTACTGGAGATTCATATCCCGGTCGGCATCGGGTCATTGCTTGCATTAATTTCAGGTAGCCTCAGTGGAGATGCCG
>Ga0255776_10004768_pt1 | contig 14263 bp, 7 predicted proteins | sample 071ome_19_FD_179974 | JGI IMG/M metagenome (GOLD analysis project Ga0255776, IMG submission 179974) | Coastal salt marsh microbial communities from the Groves Creek Marsh, Skidaway Island, Georgia - 071413AT metaG (version 2) | ecosystem: Environmental > Aquatic > Marine > Intertidal zone > Salt... | reverse complement strand
CGTCGACCTGCTCGCGGCGCTCGCCCTCCCCCCGGGGTCGGTCCCGGTGACGGAGCTCGACCTCTCCCTGCGCCTCGACGAGGTCGCCCCCCAGACCCTTGCCGCCCTCCATCGGCGCTTCTCGGTCCGGGTCGGCTGGAGCGATGACGCCCCCGGCTTCCTCGCCGAGCTGGAGGAGCGACGGGAGGACCAGCGGATCGTCCGCTCGGTGCGGTCGCCGGAGGGAGTCGCCCTCCCCCGCCTCGTCGATGGGCATCTGGTCCTCGCCGCCGACCCTGCGCGCGCGACGATGGGTTCCTTTCCCGTGGAGCTCCTCGTCGAGCGCGTGGAGACGGAGCTCCCGTCCCCGCGCTCCCCGCGGACCGCGCGGTGGCTCCCCCCGGAGGGCGAGCCGCTTCTCTCCGCGGAGGGGGCACCGCTCGCGACCCTCGTCATCGATGATCCGACCCTCCCCGCCCTCCTCGAGAGCATCGATCGACGGGCGACCCGCCTGCGACTCCTCCTCGTGGGGGTCCTCGCCATCGTCGGGGTCGCCGTGCTCACCACCGCTCTCGCCATCGATCGACAGCGCCGCCTCGCGGCCCTGCGGATGAGACTGCTGGCAAATGTCTCCCATGAGCTGAAGACGCCGGTGACCTCGGTCCGCATGCTCGGGGAGCTCCTCGAGGAAGGCGCCCTCCCCCCCGAGCGGGTGCGGGAGTTCGGGCGGCTCATCGCGCGGGAGTCGCGCCGGCTCCATCTGCGGATCGAGGAGATCCTGGAGACGGCCCGCGGAGAGCAGGATCGGACCCCCCTCCCCCGCGCGCCCCTCGAGCTGGGCCCGATCATCGCGGAGGCCGTCGGCCTCTTCCGGGAGCGGGTCGAGGCGGACGGCGGGTGCGTGGAGATCCGGGGGGAGAGCGCCCCCCTGCACCTCGAGACGAACCGCGACGCCGTCAGCAGGATCCTCGAGAACCTCATCGAGAACGCGATGAAGTACGGGCGGGACGAGGAGAGCGGTCGCGCGCCCCGGATCGAGGTGGAGATGCGGCGCCGGGGTGAGAGCATCGACATCGCCGTGAGCGACGACGGACCGGGGATCCCCGCGAAGGAGCGGGACTCGATCTTCGAGGCGTTCTACCGGGGGCGCTTCGACGACTTCGGCGTCCCGGGGAGCGGCCTCGGCCTCGCGATCTCCCGCTCCCTCGCGCTCCGCCTCGGCGGCTCCCTGAGCCACGCCCCCCGGCGGGGAGGGGGGAGCCGCTTCACCCTCGCCCTGCCCGTGGCGGGCGCGATCGCGCGACCGGAGCCGGTGCCTGGAAGGGAGAAGGCATGAGCAGCGCCCGCATCCTCGTCGTGGAGGACGACGAGGGGATCCGCACCGGCCTAGTGACCAAGCTCGAGCTCGAGGGGCACACCGTCGAGGTCGCCGAGGATGGTCGCGCCGCGCAGAAGCGGATCGAGGAGTGGTCTCCCGACCTCGTTCTCCTCGACCTGATGCTCCCCGAGGTCGATGGGATCGCGGTCCTGCGCTGGCTGCGCCGGCGGGACCGCGACCTGCCCGTGCTGATCCTGTCGGCGCGCGGTCGAGAGGATCAGAAGGTCGCGGGGCTGCGAGCCGGCGCGGATGACTACCTCGCGAAGCCGTTCGGCCTCGACGAGCTCTCCGCCCGCGTCCACGCGCTGCTGCGGCGCGCGCTCCCCGCTCCGGACACCATCGAGGTGGGAGGCCTGACGATCGACCCCCATGCGGAGCGGGTCTGCCGCGGGGATGAGGAGATCGAGCTCTCTCCCACCGAGTGGCGGCTGCTCAGCTTTTTCCTCCAGCACCCGCGCGCGCCGATTCCCCGGGAGCGCGTGCACGGAGCGGTCTGGAACGATCCCCACGGGTCGGATGTCCGCACGGTCGACTATCACGTGATGAACCTGCGGCGGAAGATCGAGAGCGATCCCTCCACCCCCGAGCTGCTCATCACCCGGATCGGCCGGGGCTACGAGTGGACCGGCGGGGTCTCGGACTGAGAGGGCCCGGCGCTGCGCCCGGTCACGGTGACCACGTCCCCGCGACCGAGAGCACGCCGAGTCGTCGTGCAACAGGCCCGATCTCCCTCCGGGGGGGTCGGGCTCTCTTCATCCCGAACTCGGAGCTTCCTGCGCGGCATCTCTCGCATTCCCCCGCTCCTCCGGTCATCCTGCTCCCCTCACCGGGAGCCCACACCTCCCTTCCCTCGCAGAGCACCTTCGGAGCCGGGCGGAGCCCGATCGGCCCCGCCTCAGGAGGAACCCGTGCCGGAGATCTTCGACCTTTCCAAGGACGCGGGGGAGAACCCCGACCGCCGTCCGCGCCGCAAGCCCGCCACCTCCACGGATCGGCGGCCCGATCCCTCCCCCCCACCATCCCCCGACGAGTTCTTCGATGCCTCACGGGAGGAGCGGAGCGAGGTGCCCTCCCACGATCGGGAGGGACCGCCGAGGGAGGAGGAGGCCCTCTGGGAGGACGAGGAGCCGCGCGGCGCCACCGACCCCCGGGACGAGCTCCCCGCGGGCGGTCACGAAGACTTGTCCGACGACGACCTCGACGACGAACTCGAGGAGGAACCTGCCGATAGCCTCGAGGACGATCCGGATGACGAGGACGAGGACGAGGACGACGAGGTGGAGGACCCCTCCGCCTTCCTCGCCCTCGGGATCGAGGAGCAGATCGCCCGCGCCGTCGCGGACGAGGGATACACCGTGCCGACCGAGGTCCAGCGCCGCTCGATCCCCGACGCGATCTCCGGCCGGGATGTCATGGGGCTCGCCCAGACCGGGACGGGAAAGACCGCCGCGTTCTCGATCCCGATCCTCCAGCGACTCCACCTCAAGCCGCGCCGGGGGAAGAGGGCGATCCGCGCCCTCGTGCTGACCCCGACCCGCGAGCTGGCGATTCAGGTCCAGGAGAGCCTGGAGACCTACGGTCGGCATCTCCCCCTGCGCTCCACCGTGATCATGGGGGGGGTCTCCGCCGTCCCGCAGATCGCCGAGCTGCGCCGCACGCCGGATGTGCTCGTGGCCACCCCGGGCCGCCTCCTCGACCTGATCTCACAGGGGCACATCCGCCTCGATCAGATCGAGATGTTCGTCCTCGACGAGGCGGACCGGATGCTCGACATGGGGTTCATCCATGATGTGCAGAAGGTCGTCGAGAAGCTCCCCGAGCTGCGGCAGACCCTCTTCTTCTCCGCGACGATGCCGAAGGAGGTGGAGCGGCTCGCGAAGCAGCTCCTGACGCGCCCGATCCGGGTGGAGGTGACCCCTAGGACCTCCGTGCCGCGCAAGATCGACCAGCGAATCTTCATGGTCGCCCGCCTCGACAAGCGGAAGCTCCTCGCCCATCTCCTGAAGAACACCAAGGGGGCGCGCCGCGTCCTTGTCTTCGCGCGAACGAAGCGCCGGGCCGACTCGATCGTCCGACATGTGAAGAAGCTGAACGTGAATGTCGCGGCGATCCACTCGAACAAGGCCCAGGGGGCGCGGCAGAAGGCCCTCGCCGGCTTCTCCCAGGGAAAGATCCGGGTCCTCATCGCCACCGACATCGTGGCGAGGGGGATCGACGTCGAGGAGATCACCCACGTCATCAACTACGACCTCCCCTTCGAGCCGGAGAGCTATGTCCACCGGATCGGGCGCACCGCCCGCGCCGGAGCGGTCGGCGTCGCCTACAGCTTCTGCGACGGTGAGGAGATCCCCCTCCTGAAGCAGATCGAGAAGGTGATGAAGAGCCCGATCGAGGTGGAGACCGATCACCCTTTCCACACCACGGAGTTCGAGCCGCCTCCCGAGAAGCCCGCCCCCTCGCGGGGACGCTCCCGCGCCGCGGGCGGAGCCTCCGACCGCCCGGCGGGGCGACGGGGCGGCCGCGGGCGGGGGCGCTCCCGCGACACGGAGTTCGTGGAGGACGCCCCGCGGCGCTCCCGACGCCGCGGATCGAGGGGCGTCGCCGACCGGGAGAGGGAGCGAAGCGAGCACCGCTCCCGCCGCGATCACTCCGAGGGCGGGGAGTCCCGCCGCGCTCGACCGGAGCGGGACCGATCGGAGCCGCGTGGTTCCCGGCGCGAAGGAGGGCGGCGCCTCCCCGACGAGGGTCGCCGCCGCGAGCCGGCTGCGCGCACCGGGCGCTCGGGGAGGTCGGACTCCTTCTCCGCCGGCATCGACGACAACTTCGGAGACTCGGCGAACATCTTCGGGGGCGGCGGCCGCGCGCGACCCACCTCCGGACCGGGAGCGGGACCGGCCCGCCGGAGCTCCTCCGGGGGAGGATCCCATCGCCGGAGTGAAGGACCGGGGGGCCGATCGGGGGGTGAAGCGCGGCGACCCTCAGACGGAGGACGCCCGGGAGGCCGCTCCCGCCGCGGAGGCTCCTCCGGCGGGCGCCGCGGAGGCTCCTCCGGCGGGCGCCGCGGAGGCTCCTCCGGCGGGCGGCGCCGCTCCTCCTGAGGCTCCGCCCTCTTTCGAGGGATTCCCGGGGCGGGGATACTCTCCTGCGGGCCCCGGAGACTCCGGGGTCCTCAGGACCCCGAGGAACCATCGCGATCGAGGAGTGTCGTGCGCCGGATCCCCACCCTTCCCCTCCGCCCTGCGCGTCCTCGGCTCATCGCGTTCGTGCTCATCGCTCCCCTCCTCCTCACGGGACTCCGCGCCGGATCGAGCGCGGATCCTCCGTCCAGCGAAGCCCCGGGGTCCGCGCCGGGCTTCGTGGAGGCGGTCTCTCCCTTCCTCCAGAGCTTCTGCACCCGCTGCCACGGACCGGAAGAGAGCGAGGGGGGCCTCGATCTGGTCGACCTCCTCGACCACGCCCGGCGGGAGGGGGTCATCGAGGACCTGCAGGACTGGCGGACGATCCGCGACAAGCTGCGCCACCGGGAGATGCCCCCGAACCGTCCGGAAGATGAGGGACTCCGCCCGGACGAGGGGGAGTATGCCGCAGTCCTGGACCTCCTCGACGGACACCTCGCCGCGTCGATCGCCGCGCTCCCCCAGGAGCCGGGAGCCGTCACCGCCCGTCGGCTGAACCGGACGGAGGCGGCCGCGACGCTCCGCGACCTCTTCGGGGTCGAGGTCGAGATCGAGCGCCATCTCCCCCCCGACGATGTCGGAGAGGGGTTCGACCACATCGGGGATGTCCTCGGGATCCCGCCGATCTTCTTCGAGAAGTGGATGGGACTCGCGGAGGAGGTCGCCCGGCGGGCGGTGGTCCTCCCGAACGAGGACCGCGCCCACGAGTGGCGGCATGAGGGGGATGCCCTCGAGGGGCGAGGCGGGGTCGGTCCGGCCTCCGGGGGCGTCTTCCGCATGTACTCACGGAGCACCGTGTCGGTGAAGCAGCTCATCCCCGCGGATGGCGAGTACGAGCTCGGGGTGCTCGCCTGGGGAGAGCAGGCGGGGAGCGAGCCGGTGAAGCTGGCGCTCTCCGTCGACGGAGAGCGGATCGCCGTCCTCGAGGTGCCGGAGACCCGGGAGAGCGGGGAGGGGAAGACCCTCGTCGCGAACCTCCGGGGTGGCGTCCGCGAGATCGCGGTGAGCTTCATCAACGACTACTTCGCGCCGCTGGCGAAGGACCCCGCCGAGCGGGATCGAAACGCGATCCTCCGGGCGATCACGGTCCGGGGACCCCGAGGGGGCTGCCCGCCAACTCCCTTTCAGAGCGGACTCTGGCCGGAAGAGCCGCCTCCCTCGGAGTGGCGCTCATCGCTCGAGAGGGTCCTCCCCCCGCTCCTCGCCCGGGTCTGGCGCCGGCCGGCGGAGGCGGCGGAGATCGAGCGCCTCCTCGACCTCGTCGATGAGGTGACCCCGGAGGATGCGAACGCGAGCCGGCACCTGAGAACGGCGATCGTCGCGATGCTCGTCTCCCCGAAGTTCATCCTGCGTCTCGAGGGTGAGCGGGACGGCGCCCCGGGGAGCGTCCGCGAGCTCGATGGCTTCGAGCGGGCGACCCGGCTCTCCTTCTTCCTCCATGGCACGACCCCCTCCCCCGCGCTCCTCGCCGCGGCGGAGGCGGGGGCCCTCGACAGCGCGTCCGGCGTCCGCCGCGCGGCGCGGCGGCTCCTCGAGGAGCCCGGCGCTCGCGCCCTCTCCGAGCGGTTCGTCCCCCAGTGGCTGCAGTTCGCCCACCTCCGGGAGCACTCGCCCGACCGGCAGCGTTTCGCGGACTACGACCGGCGCCTCGCCCGGTCCTTCGAGGCGGAGACGATCGAGCTCTTCGATCACGTCCGTCGGGAGGAGCGCCCCGTCCAGGAGCTGATCACCGCGGACTACTCCTTCCTCGACGCCCGCCTCGCACGGCACTACGGCATCGAAGGAGTCGAGGGGCGTCGCCTGAGGAAGGTCCCGGTCGCGCACCCTCGCGGAGGCGGACTCCTCTCCCACGGCAGCGTGCTGACCGCCACCTCGAGCCCCCGCCGCACCTCGCCGGTCGGGCGGGGGCGGTGGCTCCTCGAGACCCTGCTCGACTCCGCGCCCCCGCCTCCCCCCGCCGACATCGGGGACCTCCCCGACCCGGGGCAGCCGGGGAGCGCGCTCCCCCTGCGCGCCCAGCTCGCGAAACACCGCCGGGATCCCCGCTGCTCCCCGTGCCATGTGCGGATGGACGCCCTGGGCTTCGCTCTCGAGGAGTTCGACGCCATCGGACGCTGGCGGAGAGACGATCCCGACGCCATGATCGACTCCCGGGGAGAGCTCCCCGACGGACGGATCGTCGAGGGAGTCGCCGATCTCCGGCGGGTGATCGCGGAGGACCGCGGATACCTGCGGGCCCTCGCCCGCAACCTCTTCGTCTTCGCCCTCGGGCGAGGACTCACCCCGGAGGATGAGCCCGCCCTCGAGGCATTGATCGGTCGGATCGAGGGGGAGCCCACGATCCCGGCGCTCATCGACGAGATCGTCGGGACCCGCGCCTTCCTGGAGCGGAGGGCGCCGCCGCGCGCCGCGACCGCGAGAGAGCTCTGATCGGAGGACCATGACGATGCACCGCCCCCTCTCGCGTCGCACCGTGCTGCGCGGCCTCGGCACCGCCCTCGCCCTCCCCTGGCTCGAGGCGATGACGCCCCTCCAGCGGGTCGGCGGGCGCCTCATGGCGGCGGAGCCGCTGCGGCCGCTTCGTCATGCCTTCGTCTTCTTCCCGAACGGAACCCATCACGACGAGTGGGCGCCCACCGGGGAGGGAACGGAGGTCGCCCTCTCTCCGCTGCTCGCTCCCCTCGAGCGCCACAAGGGATCGATCACCTTCCTCCGGGGGCTCACCCACCGGAACGCGCGCGCGCTCGGAGACGGACCGGGGGACCACGCTCGCTCCGCCGCCGCGTGGTTGACGGGGGCGCACCCCTTCAAGACTCCGGGCACCGACATCCGGTGCGGGATGTCGATCGACCAGCGCCTCGCGGAGCTGAACGGACGGCAGAGCTTCTTCCCCTCGATCCAGCTCGGGATCGAGCACGGCCGCCGCTCCGGCCAGTGCGACTCCGGCTACGCCTGCGCCTACTCGAATCACATCTCGTGGGCGGACCCCTACACCCCGCTCACCCCCGAGGTCTCCCCCCGCCAGTTCCTCGATCGCCTCTTCCTCCGCGGCCCCGCCTCGGAGCCGGAGCGCGCCCGGGCGGAGCGCCTCGCCCGCCGCAGGAGCATCCTGGACTTCGTGCAGGAGGATGTGCGACGCCTCGAAGGGCGGCTCGGCGTCCGGGACCGAAGGAAGGTCGACGCATACCTCAGCGCGGTCCGTGATCTGGAGCGGCGGATCGAGCAGAGCGAGCGGGCGGTCGCCCTCGAGGCCGAGGGCTCGGGCCTCGGCATCCCCGAGCAGGCGCCGAACTCCTACGACGAGCACGTGAGCCTGCAGATCGAGCTGATGATCCTCGCCTTCCGCCTGGACCTGACGCGGGTGGCGACCTTCATGCTGGCGAACGAGGGGAGCAACCGCTCCTACCCCTTCCTCGATGTGAACGAGGGACATCACTCCCTCAGTCACCACCGGGGAGACGAGCGCAAGATCGACGAGATCCGCCGGATCAACCTGTACCAGAGCGAGATCCTCGCGCGGCTCATCGACCGCTTCGCGGAGACCGAGGAGGAGGGGGTCCCCCTCCTGGACTCCTCACTGATCCTCTGGGGGACCGCGATCCGCGACGGCAATCGGCACGATCATCACGACCTCCCGATGCTCCTCGCCGGTCGCGGCGGGGGACGGGTCGCGCCGGGGCGGATCGTCCACACGCCGAAGGAGACTCCGGCGTCGAACCTCTTCCTCCGGATGATCGAGTGGAGCGGGGGCGGGGACGCCGCCTTCGGGGACTCCACCGGCGCCCTCGCGCTCTAGTCCTCCACCGCGCCGAGGCGGGGCAGCCACCACACCTCGCTCCCCGCGATGAGGACTCCCTGCTCCGGAGTGAACGCGCCCCGGTCGAGGAGATCGAGGAAGAGCCGCTCCTGCGCCCGCCCCGCCACGATCAGGTCGTCGAGATGGGCGAAGGGGATCGTCGTGGAGGGAACCGGAGCGAGGACCCCCGCCAGCTCCTCGGCGTAGCGCGCCCAGAGGTCCCCGTGCGGCGCGAGGAAGCCGCCGTCCACCTCGTACGCCCCGGTCCAGACGCCGACGAGGGTCGACTCGAGCTCCGCGATCGCTCCGATGGGGAGGACACGGGCGGACAGCAGCACCATGTTGACGGGAGAGAGGGTGTCGAGGCGCATGCGATGCTGGATCTCCGGGACCACGACCACCGCGCGCTGGGGCGGGGTCAGGACCGCCTCGACCTCGAGCATGGTGTCCCGCTTGAGGGTGAGCTCGTCGAGGAGCTTCGTGAGCACCCAGGAGAACTCGTCGTAGCTCGCGTTCAGCTCGGCGAAGACCCGGTCGTAGCTCTCACCGATCGCGATCAACTCACGGCTCTGGCTCGCCGCGAGGGGGAGCCCCGCCTCGCGGAGCATGGCGGCGATCATGTTGATCAGGGAGAGGGGGTGGGTGAACTCCCCGTTCACCTGCATCGTCGCGTTGGTGGGGAGCTTGTCGAGGATCGAGACCCCGTACTTCACGAGCTTGTTGTTCTCGGTCATCACCCGCTGCTGCGCGGCCGCGCTCGGGGGATTCCCATCGCGGATGTCGGCGAAGAGCGGCTCCACCACCTCGTTGATGCTGCGAATCGCCCCGCCGAGCTCATTCCAGTCGGCGTCCCGGATCTCGGCCAGCTCTCCCCACTCCCCGAAGACGATGACCCCCTCCGGCACGGTCGCCCCCGAGCCGGCCTCCGCGAGGACCGCGGCCGCGGCGAGGGCCTCCTCCGCGCGCTCGGCCCTCTTGACGAGGGAGCCGCGCTCCGCGCGGAGCTGGACGAGCTCCTCCTCGACCCGGATCCGCCGCTCCTCCGCCGCAGCGGAGAGCTGTCGGAGGCTCTCGTAGTGGGAGACCTCGACGAGGGTCGTGCCCGGCGGCGCGGTAGAGCCCCCCGGCCCGGGCCCGAGGGTCCATCCCACCACGAGCCCGAACAGTGCCGCCAGGAGGATCTGAAAAGGAGTGCTTCGCATCGCAACTCTCCCTCGCGTCGGAGGCTGGGCTGGGATGGGAGCCGGAGTCCGACGCGAACCTGGCTCCCCCCGGAGGACCGGCGCACCCCAGAGGGTCCCGGTCGGCGGGGAACGGTGGCGGAGGACCGTCGATCCTACTCGGCTCCCCCCGCCGGGGCCACCGGGAGCGGGATCCTGTCGGAGCGAGCGCTCAAGGATCGCCCCCCGCAGAGCCGATGAAGGGAGGGTGGATCGTCCTCGGGGAGACCTCCCGAGGACGGAGAGCATGGAGCCCAGCGCCGCCCGTCGCGGACGCCCCGACCGGAGGTCCCCTTGAGAGCGATGACCCTGGTCCTCGTCGGGACCTGGCTCCTCACCACCCTGGCCCTCCTCGCCGCGCAGCTGCACTTCTCCCATGGGGAGCTGGTGGCGGAGCGACAGCGGGCCGCCATACCCCTGCTCGAGGACGGGGTGCAGCGGGCCTCCTCCCTCCTGCTCGGGGGGGACCGGACCGCGCTCGCGCGCCGCCTCGAGAGCTGGCGTCGCGGCGCCGGGGTCTCGACGGTGGAGCTCCGCGGTCCGGGAGGAGCGGTGCTCGCGCGCCTGCCCGGCGACGCCCCCTCGCCGACGACGGACAGGGACATCCTCCGCGACCTCCGCGGCGATGGTGCCCCGACCATCCTCGAAGGCCCCCTCCGCAGCTCCCTCGCCGGTCCCGGCTCCACCGCGCTCGGCCAGCTCACCCTCGAGCTCCCCGCGGATGCGGGGCTCCTCGCCCGGTGGCGAGAGAGGCTCGTTCAGGAGCTCGCGATCACGGCCGGTCTCTGCGTCCCGCTCCTCGTGCTGCTCGTCGCTCTCCTGCGCCGCGCGGCGCGAAGAGCCCGCACCCACGAGGACCGGCTCTCCGCCACGACTCTCGACCTCGAGCAGGAGGTCGGTCGCCGCGCCCGCACCGTGGAGCGACTGCGCGTGAGCCAGGAGCGCTACGAGCTCGCCGCTCGCGGCGCCTCCGGCGGTCTCTGGGACTGGAACCTGCGTACCGATGAGCTCTTCTACTCACCCCGCTGGAAGACGATGCTCGGCTACGACGAGAGAGAGATCGAGCCGACCCTCGAGGCGTGGCTCGGCCTCGTCCACCCCGAGGACCGGCCGGAGATGGAGAGGAAGCTCCGGCGGCATGTCGCCGGGAAGGTCGGCCTCTTCGAGGACATCTACCGCATCCGCTCCCGCTCCGGCGAGTACCGCTGGATGCTCTGCCGCGGCCTCGCGATCCGCGATGCGGGCGGCCGACCCCTGCGCGTCGCCGGGTCCCAGACCGATGTCACCGACATGAAGCGGGCCGAGGCGCGCCTGCGCCGCGAGGCGCTGCACGACCCGCTCACCGGCCTGCCGAACCGGAGTCACTTCCAGAAGGAGATCGAGGTGGCGATCGGACGGGCCCGCCTCGACGATGCCTACCGCTTCGCCGTGCTCTTCATCGATCTCGATGACTTCAAGGTCGTCAACGACTCCCTCGGCCACGAGGCCGGAGACCAGCTCCTGCGCGAGGTCTCCTCCCGCCTGAGGCGCTCGGTCCGTGTCCTCCCCCAGGAGGGGCGCCGGACGAGGGACTCGGTCGCGCGTCTGGGCGGAGACGAGTTCGCGATCCTCCTCGATGGGATCGAGTCCCGCGCCCAGGTCGAGAGCATCGCCCATCGGATCCAGGAGCGCCTGCGGGCGCCGCATCTGATCGGGAGCTCCCGGATCTCCGCCTCCGCCTCGATCGGCATCACCCTCCCGGCGGGGGCGGAGCGGAGCTCGCAGGAGCTGCTGCGGGACTCCGACACCGCGATGTACCGGGCCAAGGCGCGGGGACGCGGCTTCCACGAGTTCTTCGACAAGAGCATGCACCTCAGCGCGGTGCAGCGAATGCAGGTCGAGCGGGACATCGAGGAGGGCCTCGAGGAGCGGCAGTTCGAGCTGCACTACCAGCCGATCCTCGACCTCAACAGCGGCTGCTTCGCCGGGTTCGAGGCCCTCGTGCGCTGGAACCACCCGACCCGGGGCTTCATCGGGCCGGGCGAGTTCATCCCCATCGCGGAGGAGACCGGGCTCATCGTCCCCCTCGGGGAGTGGCTCCTCAACGAGGCGTGCCGCCAGCTGCGCGCCTGGGCGCTCGCCGACCCCTCCCGAGCCGGGAGCTTCATGGGCGTGAACATCTCCACGCGGCAGTTCGAGCTCGGGGATGTGGCCGGCATGACCGAGCGCGCCCTGCGGACCACCGGTCTCCCGCCGGAGCTCCTGAAGGTCGAGATCACCGAGAGCGTCATCATGGAGGGCTTCGACAAGACCCAGGAGATCCTCGAGCGACTCCGCGCTCTGGGAGTGCAGGTCGCGATCGACGACTTCGGCACGGGCTACTCGTCGCTGAGCTACCTGCACCAGCTCCCGATCGATGTGGTGAAGATCGACCGCTCCTTCGTCGGCGAGCTCGAGTGGGACGACCAGAAGCGGATGATCGTGAACGGCATCTGCGCCCTCGTGCACGGCCTCGGGCTCGATGTCGTCGCCGAGGGGGTCGAGACGCCGGGCCAGCTCGAGATCCTCCGGGAGCTCGGCTGCCGCTTCGGGCAGGGCTTCCTCTTCTCCCGCCCGGTCCCGGCGGACCAGGCGGAGGCGTTCCTCTTCGGCCAGCCGAGCTTCGAGAACACCTCCGGCCCCTGATCCGCGCCAACGACCGAGATCCCCGCCCCTCGCCTCCTCTTCGGCGTATCCTCCCCCCGGAAGGAGCGCGCCCATGACGATCCCCCTCTATCAGGCGGACGCCTTCACCGACCGTCTCTTCGCGGGCAACCCCGCCGCGGTCTGCATCCTCGAGGAGGAGCTCCCCGATGCGCTGCTCCTCTCGATCGCCCGGGAGAACAACCTCTCCGAGACCGCCTACCTGCGGCGAGGGGAGGACACCTGGAATCTCCGCTGGTTCACGCCGGGGGGAGAGGTGAACCTCTGCGGGCACGCGACCCTCGCGAGCGGCCACATCATCCTCACCGAGCTGGAGACCGACCGGGACCGGGTCGACTTCTCCACGGTGAGCGGCCCCCTCGGCGTCTCACGGGACGGAGGCGGCTACCGCCTCGACCTGCCATCGTGGCCGGGGCGGGAGGTGCCCGCACGGGAGGAGTGGGGCGCCGCCCTGGGGATCGAGCCCCGCGCCGTGCGGAGGACCGACCGCGACATCTACTGCCTGCTCGACTCGGAGGAGGAGGTCCGCGCCGCGGCGCCCGACTTCCGGGCCCTCGCCCGGATCGAGCTCGATGGGGTGCGGATCGATGGGGCGGGGATCGGCGCGATCGGCGGAGATGGGGACACGGTCTCCCGCTACTTCGCCCCGGCCCTCGGCATCGACGAGGATCCGGTCACCGGCTCGGCCCACTCCACCTGGGTCCCCTGGCTGGCGGAGCTCACCGGCCGAAGGGAGCAGACCTGCCGCCAGCTCTCCGCCCGCGGCGGCACGATGCGGGCGGAGCTGCGCGGGGAGCGGGTGCAGCTCATCGCGGGGGCGGTCACCTACCTGCGCGGCTCGATCGAGCTCGGCTGAAGACCACCCGGGCGGCTCAGTTCGCCGGCGCGTCCCAGCGGAACGGCTCCATCGGCAGTCCGTCCGCGTTGACCACGTTCCCTCGCACCGGGTTGTCGCTCCAGTTGTAGCGGATGTGACGGATCACCTCTCCGAGGGGATGGGTGAGGGTCACGCTCGACCGGGAGATCGTGCCGGTCGCCCAGTGCCACTCCTCCCCGTCGGAGGAGACCCCGAAGCCCGCGGCGGGGAGCCCGTCGGTCGTCTTCATCCCCTTCGCCTCGGTGAAGAAGACGCGGACGGTGCTCGCCACCGACCCTTCACCCTCCTCCGCCCGGACCACCTCGCTGAAGACCGGGCCGGTGTGCATCAGCCACTGCTCGTAGACCTTCGCCCGGGCCCAGAGGGCGAGCCTCCGCCCGACCTCCTTCTTGTTCCTCGGGTGAATGTCGTTCGCGTCTCCGATGTCGGTCGTGACGACGAGGCCGGTCTCCACCGTGACGCGATGCGCGTGGCGCTGCGCGTCCCGCAGATGAGCCCAGCCTCCCTGGTTCGGGTCGTCGGAGGCGGCCTTGAACGCCGCGAGCTGCACGATGCCGAAGGGGAAGTTCCCCTGACCCCAGGCCTGTCGCCAGCTCGTGATCATCAGCGGGAGGAGCTCCCGGTACGCCTCCGCCTGGTTGGCGTTCGATTCACCCTGGTACCAGGTCGCTCCGCGGATGGCGTAGGGGATGAACGGCCGAAGCATGGCGTCATGGATCAGCCCGGGTCCCGTGCTGCGTCTCGTCGGATCGACGGGGAGGGACGGGCGACCCGCGCCGAACCGTCCGTCGAAGGCGACCCCCGCCTCGCACAGCCAGGGGCCGTGCAGGGAGAGAAACGGCGGACGGACGGAGGCGTCGCCCGCGGGAGAGAGGCGGTAGCTGGACGGTCCGCCGGTGCCGCCTCCGGCTCCGCCGGTGTCGAGCACGGTCAGGGCGATCACATGCCGTCCCTCGGTGACGAGCTCGGCCGGGACGGTGTAGCGCCGCGGAGTGTTGTGGCTGTGGGTCGTCTGTCCCACGAGGACCCCGTCGAACCAGACCCGGTCCGCGTCGTCGAGCGGACCGAGGGTGAGGACGAGCTCGCGCCCGACCCAGCTCCGGGGGATGGCGACCCCCCGGCGATAGCGCACGATCCCGTCGAAGTCGGCGAGGC
>Ga0255776_10004765_pt1 | contig 14266 bp, 10 predicted proteins | sample 071ome_19_FD_179974 | JGI IMG/M metagenome (GOLD analysis project Ga0255776, IMG submission 179974) | Coastal salt marsh microbial communities from the Groves Creek Marsh, Skidaway Island, Georgia - 071413AT metaG (version 2) | ecosystem: Environmental > Aquatic > Marine > Intertidal zone >... | reverse complement strand
GGCAAGTGCTTCTTTGATTGCACTCTGAGGCAATGGATCACTCCCTTATCTTGAGCGCTTTATCTCAACGTCAATCAAGAGGTTCCGGTTCGTACTCCAGCGCAGTGGCTGATTGAACCGGCACGGAATAGTCATAAGTCTGCCCTTCGACAGTTTCAATTTGAAGTGTCAATCGGTCTCCTGCCTTGAGGGGATGCCTCAGCTCCATTGCCATCAGGTGCGCGGAACCGGGCTTCATCTCAAGTATCACGTCTGAGCTTAGTTCGGGCCATGGCTTATGTTGCATCCGCATCTGACCGTCGATCATCGACGTCTCGTGTAGCATCACCCGACCAGCCGCTGGCGAGCTCGCACCTTTTAGCGTCGTGATGCCTCCTTCGCTCGTTAATTTGCCGTAGATAGCCATGACATTCCGCCCGGGTAGCGGAGCTCGCGCCCAAAGCTCGGTCGCCTTCAGTAAACGAGAGCCTTGATGCGCCGCCCGTGGCTGGACCTCGTGGCGCTCGTGTATCGCGGGGTGACCAGACTCATGTGCATCTGCCGAGGCCTGACGTCCTGCGCCAATGACCAGACACATGAGGCCCATCAATGAAAGTGAGCGCAAGATTGCCGCAGTGATGATCTGGGGGTTAGATACGCCGAACTGAGCTCGCTTCATGGGGTATAAGGACTGCATCGATTCATCTCTTGTGAGAAACTGCAGAGCTTACTTGAGCATTTGAGCCAGGCCCAGCGAATCACATGTCAAACGTCTTCAAGCACTTCACCCAACATCACGAAGAATCAAAGCCATTCTTAATTGCCCCGACAGGACAACCGATCGCGACCTATGGGGATCTGCATCGATCGACCGCTCAATATCTAAGTGCTCTGATTTCCCTCGGTTTACGGCCCGGCGATCGGGTGGCTGTCCAAGTTGAAAAATCAGCCGAGGTTTTATTCCTCTACTTTGCGTGTCTTCGCGGAGGCTTCATTTATCTGGCGCTCAATACAGCCTACCAGAAGGAGGAAGTTCGCTACTTCTTGTCGGATGCGGAACCCGCGCTCTTCGTCGCCGACCCCTCAAAAGCGGAAGAAACGCTGTCGGCTGGCGCCGCCGAGGTTTTGACCCTGGATGCAAGGGGTCAGGGTAGTCTGCGTGACCTCGCTGACCAATCGGAATTAACCGATCACGTGGAACCCGTCTCCGCTGACGATACCGCCGTGATTCTTTATACCTCGGGCACAACGGGGCTGCCCAAAGGCGCCATGATTACGCACGGAAACATCGTTGCCAACACAGAAACCCTTTGCGAAGCCTGGGATTGGCGGTCTGACGATGTCATGCTCCACGCGCTGCCCATTTTTCACGTTCATGGCCTGTTTATTGGCACGCACTTGCCCGTTCTTAAAGGGAGTTCGATCATATTTCTTCCGCAATTCGATCCCGAAACGGTGTTGCAGCAAATGTCACGAGCCACGGTCTTCATGGGCGTGCCGACTTACTACACGCGGCTTCTGAGCGCAGGCATTAATGCCAAGCAAGCACAAGGCATGCGGCTGTTTACCTCTGGCTCAGCGCCTTTATTGCCCCAAACGTTTACGGCCTTCGAAGAGGCCACCGAGCATGTCATCGTTGAGCGTTATGGCATGACTGAGACCGGGATGAACACCTCGAATCCCCTCTACGGTCAACGAAAGCCAGGCACCGTGGGCCCGGCGCTAAAAGATGTCAGCTATCGAATCGTAGACGGCAATGGCGCGTCGTTGCCTCAAGGCAAACCCGGGCAGCTGCAAGTCAAAGGGCCTAACGTCTTCAAGGGCTATTGGCGAAAAGAGGCGCAAACTCAAGCCGCCTTTACTGCCGATGGTTATTTCGACACGGGAGACGTCGCGCAAACGGATGCAGACGGCTATGTGTCCATTGTCGGTCGAGAAAAAGACCTCATCATCACAGGGGGGCTTAACGTTTACCCCAAAGAGATCGAAACGTTGATCGATCGGTTTGAGGGTGTCCTAGAGAGTGCCGTGATTGGTGTTCCGCATCCTGATTTCGGAGAAGCGGTGACCGCGATCATCGTCTGCGAGGGTCAAGGTGAGATCGATCCTGCACACCTCATTCAATCGTTAAAAGATACGATCGCTAATTTCAAAGTCCCCAAGCGCGCGATCATCGTTGATCAACTGCCCCGAAATACCATGGGCAAGGTACAAAAAAATGTGCTGCGGGACGATTACCGTGATTTGTACAGCTCGTGAGTTCGGATGCGTTGACCTTGACCTGCAGTCCTCGAGCTTTGACCGACCATCAGCTCACTCGGTGGCATGTCAAGCGGAGTGCGGGCACAGGCCGCTCCCACAAGATCTCAGAGGCGCACGCTTTGCCAAATGCATCAACACGGCTCGGATGCACCCCATAGGCAGAGCCTGTTCTTTTAGCCCGGTCATTACACATATCAAGGAAACCAGCAGATTGAGGCGGCTCACCCAACATGACTAAAACCCTTCGGTTAGCCGTGCTCGCCTCTGGACGAGGCAGTCATCTCGAAAATGTCGACTTGGCCTGCCAAAACCAGTCCCTCCCGGCGACCGTGTCGCTGGTCGCCTCGGATCAGGCGACCTGCGGTGCCATGCGGTACGCTGAGTCGCGAGGCATTGCGACCGTCTTCTTGAATCGCCGCACGTTGTTAAGCCCTGATGCAAGCGATCAATACCTCGCGGATCAACTCAAAGCGCACGCGATCGACTGGGTGCTCTGCCTTGGCTATTTAAAACGCATCGGTCCACAGGTTGTCTCGGCCTATAAAGACAGAATGATTAACGTTCACCCCTCACTTCTGCCTAAATTTGGTGGCCAAGGGATGTATGGGCTGGCCGTTCATCAAGCGGTCCTCGATGCCGGCGAGACCGAGACGGGGGCAACCGTGCATTTTGTAAATGAGGCTTATGATGAAGGCGCGATCATCGCGCAGATTCGCGTTACCATTCCCCCCAAGACCGATTCAATAGCTCTGGCCGCCCTTGTGCTCAAGGCTGAACACCAGCTTGTTTTAAACACCCTATCGAGGTTATTCACTGACCATGACTGATTCATCCAGTTTTGAGCGATACCCTCGAGCGCCCATGGCGCTCATGACCTGCGACTCCGGTCGAACCATGGCCGAGACCGTTGCCACACACTTGGGTTTACCGCTGCTTCCGACTCGCGAAACTTGGTTCGCCTGCGGCGAGGGAAAAATCGAAATCGAAGCCAATGTCCGAGGTCACGATCTTTACATCTTTCAGAATGTGGTCGGCGATCAAGATGAGCGCAGCATCTACGATCGATTTGTCATGCTGCTTCACGCGGTCGAGGCTGCGGCATTATCGGATGCCCAATACATCACCGCCGTCACACCCTATTACCCAGGGGCCAGACAAGACAAACGCAAAGGCAGAACCCGTGAGGGCATCAGCGCAGGCCTATTTGCGCGTATGCTTCAGAGCGCTGGTGCAGACCGAGTGGTCACTGTCGAGATCCACAATGATTCCATCGCGGGCATGTTCAATCCATCTCAATCCCATCTAGAGAATATCTTTTTGACTAAGCAACTCGTGCCGTGGCTCATCAATGAAGGGCATCACGCGGACGTGGTTGTGTCGCCTGACGTGGGTTATTTAGAAAATGCGCGGATCTATGCCGAGGAACTCTCCGCTGATCTCGCCGCCCTGTCAAAAGAGAGGGACTACTCTCAACCCAACACGGTCTTCCGCTCGACGCTCATCGGGGAAGTTAAGGGCCGAGATGTTCTCTTGGTCGATGACATCATCGATACGGCTGGTTCGGTGGTGGCGGCCGTGTCTGAGCTCATCGAGCGAGGCGCGCGAAACATTACCGTCGCTTGTGTTCATCCTGTGTTTTCCGGCCCTGCATGGGACAGGTTGACCGCTCTCAAAGAACGATCAATCGCCGAACATTGGTCTTTTAAGTTGATTGGCACCACCTCAGTCCAGCATCCCAATGCGCCAGAATGGTACTCAACCTACCCGATTGAACCCCTGGTCGCAGCCGTGCTCGAGAAAATCAATCTCCGGGGCAGCGTCTCTGGCGTCCAAAATCCAGATCGTGGTTAGCGATTGGGTTGACAGATAGGCACCGGCCGCTATCCTTGCCTTCCAAATTCGCCCTGCCATCCCTAGTTTGCCGAATTCCTATCGAGCCGAATTCGTGCGCCAATGACTGATTAGATCGACATGAGCAAGCCACGCGCCAGCAATCCGGATCAAGAGAACTTTTCGTTCGTCGACTCCGAGCACGATATTCTCGAATTTTGGGAGACACACCAAGTCTTCCAAAAAAGCCTTGAACAAACTGCCGATGCTGACCCTTACATTTTTTATGATGGCCCACCCTTCGCCACCGGGTTACCCCACCATGGGCATCTGGTTGGATCTGTTTTAAAGGATGCGGTACCCCGCTACTTCACAATGCAGGGACGTTACGTTCAACGACGCTTTGGTTGGGACTGCCATGGATTACCGATCGAACATGAGATTGATAAATCCCTGGGAATGTCGTCCGGTGAGGCGGTCGAGAAGTTAGGCATTAAGGGCTACAACGACGAATGTCGTTCGATCATCCAACGCTATACCAAAGAATGGCGAAAGACGATCACTCGTATCGGTCGTTGGGTCGACTTTGATAACGACTACAAGACCATGGAACCCTGGTACATGGAGTCTGTTTGGTGGGTCGTTAAAAAATTGTGGGAGAAAGAGCTCATCTATCGGGGCGAGAAAGTGGTGCCCTTTTCTACCGCATTGGGCACCGTGCTATCGAATTTCGAGGCCGGCAGCAATTATCAGGACACACAAGACCCAGCCATCACCGTACTGTTCAAGCTCAGCGATGAAGAAACCTACATCGCTGCATGGACGACGACCCCATGGACCTTACCCTCCAATCTGGGCCTCTGCGTCGGACCTGAGATCTCGTATGTCAAGGTCTTCGATGAAGCGCTGAAGGCGAACATCATTCTGGCCGAAGCTCGAGTGCCCGAATACGAGGCCAATCGCTCCCTCACGATTGTCGACACGTTTCCAGGGCGCGCGTTAGCAGGTCGAACGTATGAGCCGCTCTTTGACTATTTCGAGGACCAACGGGCGCTGGGCGCTTTTCAAATTCTGGTTGACGATTACGTCACCACCGATGCCGGGACAGGCGTCGTCCACCAAGCACCGGCATTTGGGGAGGATGATTTCAGAGTATTTAAATCAGCCCGCATCAGTGCCATGGCGTGCCCAGTGGATATGGCCGGTCAATTTACGGCACCCGTGATGGATTTCGAAGGGCTTCACGTGAAGGATGCGGACCGTCAAATCATCAAACACCTGAAGGATCGCGGTCATCTGTATCAACAAGACGTCATTCAGCATAGCTACCCGTTCTGTCCGCGTTCGGACACCCCCATCATTTATAGAACCATCGACTCTTGGTACGTCAAAGTCGAAGCCCATCGAGACCAATTAACGCGCGTCAACAATCAGATTCACTGGGTACCCGAGCACATTCAGCAAGGTCGCATGGGCAATTGGCTGCAAGGCGCGGCGGACTGGGCGATATCGAGAAACCGCTACTGGGGCACGCCTTTACCGATCTGGATCAACGATGAAACGGGCAATGCACGATGCATTGGCTCAATCGATGAATTGGAGACGCTGACCGGCGTTCGGGTCACCGATCTGCATCGGGAGCATGTGGATCATCTCACGTTCGACATCGCGGGCGAGCCTGGAACTTATCGCCGAATTGAAGAGGTTCTAGACTGCTGGTTTGAATCAGGCTCCATGCCCTATGCACAACTGCACTACCCTTTTGAGAATCAACAATTATTCGAGAAAGGATTCCCGGCTGAATTCATTGCCGAAGGCTTAGATCAAACGCGCGGCTGGTTCTACACCCTGATTGTCTTGGGCGCATCACTCTTTGATACCCACCCATTCAAGAACGTCATCGTCAACGGCATCGTAATGGCCGAGGACGGTAAGAAAATGTCCAAGCGGCTCAAGAACTACACGCCGCCAGACGAGTTGATGGAGCAGTTCGGTGCCGATGCCTTGCGCCTTTATTTGATCAACTCAGGCTTAGTGAGGGCAGAAGAACAGCGATTCACTGACGATGGCGTCCGCGACATGATTCGGCGCGCCCTCCTGCCTTGGCTCAATGCCTATCGTTTCTTAAAAACCTATACAGAGATCGACGATTGGAAACCGAGCGATCTTGAACCTGCGGTTTCAAGCAACATCATGGATCAATGGATCCTATCGCGCCTTCAATCGCTCAAGACCAAGATCAATGAGGAAATGGCGGCCTACCATCTTTACAATGTGGTGCCCGCACTATTTGACTTCATTGAAGATCTGACCAACTGGTACATTCGGCTCAACCGAGCACGCTTCTGGACAGAGTCGCTCTCTGAGGACAAGTTAGCCGCCTACACAACGCTCCATCAGGTGGTGCTTGAACTCAACGTCTGCATGGCCCCCTTTGCACCCTTTTTGGCCGAACGCCTTTACCAAGCATTACCCAAGCGTTCAAACGCGCCGTTATCCGTGCATCTCTGTCGCTACCCGGCGCCAGATCACGAACGGATTCAACCACTATTGGAGCAAGCGGTTGCCCGAATGCAAAGCGTGGTGCTGCTCGGCCGACAAAAGCGCAATCAGGCTAAGATAAAAACCAAGTTCCCCCTTGGACGCCTCACCGTGATCCACGAGGATCAAACGTTACTCTCTGAGATCGAGCGCTTAGAGGACTACCTTAAAGTTGAGCTCAACGTTAAAGAGATCAGATACGAGACTGATGAATCTCGTTATATCAATCTCTACGCCAAACCGAATTCACCGGTGCTGGGCAAGCGTTTCGGGGCTCAATTTAAGGCCATTAAAGGCCAAATCGAATCACTCGGTCATACAGATATCAAAACCCTACAGGAAACCGAGACGCTATCCATTGGCAACGAAACCTTCAGTCTCGAAGATATCCTGATCTTCCGAGAGGCGCGTGACGGCACCGAGACGGTCTCCGATCGGTTTATGTCAATTGAGCTCGATACCACATTGACGGACGCCCTCGTCGAGGAGGGACTCGCGCGAGAAGTCATCAGCCGCATCCAAAAACTGCGTAAAGAGCTTGGTTTTAACGTCACCGATCGCATACAAACCCAAATTGAGGCGGCACCCAACCTCCTGCAAGCCATTCAGGCGCATGAAGCCCATGTCAAATCAGAGACGCTCACCACAGCGCTGTCCATGACCGAGTCGCTAGCGACCTTCGATCTTGACGCCGATATTGACGGCGACCAACTTCGAGTCAAATTGACCGTTAACCCACAATAAATTCGATCATTATCATCGTGTTTTCTCTGGGGGATCGAGCGTTGCTCGCTGGACACAACGCTTAGCGACGCGCCCCACAAATGGGTGGCCAGCTGATTCGGTGCCTTGGCTTGCCCGGTTGCCTCCATTGAGGCCGCTCATGAATCAACCTATGATCCATCCCATATCAAGAGATCGTTATGCCGCATCTTCTCAATCAATCGATCAATACCTTGCAGACCATGCTCTCACGAGGCGAGACCACCTCGGTCCAATTGGTCGAACAGGCTCTCCTGGGTTTCGAGAAGGTGAATCCCCTCATCAATGCCGTGGTGACCACCCACCCAGAGCTTAGCCTTCGCTACGCGGAAAAAGCCGATGCGCTCAGAGCCAAGGGCGACATTGTAGGCCCGCTCCATGGCATCCCAATGACCATCAAAGACAGCCTCGATACCTTCGACATGGTGACCACTTGGGGCACCGAGGGCCGGTCCGCTTACCGGCCCGGGCACGACGCCATCGCAGTATCGCGACTTCGAGCAGCCGGGGCCATTCTGGTCGGGAAAACCAATACGCCGGAGCTCACATTGGCCTACCAAACGGATAATCACGTGTTCGGCAGAACATCTAATCCGCATCAGGTCGGCCGAACCTCGGGGGGGAGTTCAGGTGGCGCTGCTGCGTTGATTGCCTGCGGCGGCATTCCGATCGATTTGGGCACCGACACTGGCGGCAGCATTCGCTTACCTGCCCATTTTTGTGGCATCTATGGTCTCAAACCAACCACAGGGCGCGTGCCAACCACCGGCAACGCCCTGCCGAGCACGGGCTTGCTCGCCCCACTCACTCAAATTGGCCCGCTCGCGCGAACCCTCGAAGATCTCGAGTGCATCTACCAAATCATTGAAGGGCCGCACCACAGCGACCCGTACACCGTCAGTGCACCTCATCTGGGTGCTGACAGCGACTTGCAGAGCCTGCGAATAGGCTACTTCACTGACCATGGGTTGGGCGTCGCAGCACCCGCCATCACGCAGGCGATAAAGCAGTTGGTTGCCGACCTCGCTGGGGCGGGTTATTCGATCACTGAAATCAAACCAGAGGGGCTGGAGATGACCTCCATGCTTTATGGTCGACTCTTCAATGCCGATGATCATGAACTGATTGCCGATCAACTGCACAGCGCCGGGACACGGACGCCCTCGCTTCGACTGCAGCGGATCCTGAGCCAACCCAAGGCCCATCTGTCCGCCAGCGAACTCAGTCATCTGATTGCCCTCTGGGACGGATACCGAAGCAGTATGCGAAGTGTCTTTGAACAAGTGGATGTCCTGCTTTGCCCAGTCAACGGCAGAACCGCGATCTCCCACGATGAGGATGAGAATCCCTTCGATTATCTCTACACCCAAGCCTTCAACCTCACCGGCTGGCCAGGGCTCAGCATGCCTATCGCTAAGGATGAGGAGGGATTACCCATCGGCCTTCAAATCGCAGCAGCACCGTTTTTTGAGGCTCGATGCCTAGCCGTCGCTCGCTTAATAGAGCCTCTCATCGCGCCCCTTGATCCGCCTAGAATTTATCTAGACTAAATTGGGTCCAAAACAAGACTCCGAAATGGCGTCATCCGATGCCGTTAATGCGCTGAGTGCCTGTTCTGATATTGAGTCCAAAACTGGCACTCAACTCGCGATGAGCGTAAAGTAGCCTCCCCCACGAGCCGACAGGTTGTGGGCGCTGCTTCGTAAGCTCTCGTATGATGATCATTGAAGCGCTTATAAAATAATTTCAAGGAAATACACACCATGCGGACGCGATTGGTCCCCCTCGTCTTTTTTGTCTTCTCGATGACAGCCCAGGCCGAAAGCACGGATCTGGCGGGCGTTTATAGACTCGCGACTCAAAATGATCCGCAGATTGGAGCTGCAGAGGCCGCCTTCCTTGCCCGCGGCGAGATCGTGCCACAAACACGCGCTGGCCTCTTGCCTAGCGTGGTGGTCTCCGGTGGCTACTCAGAAACCTCGCGTTCCTACCCGGGCGTCCCAGAGGCCATCGCCCCAAGTTCAAGCTTCCCAACAAAAACCCTCCAAGCCGGCATGAACCAACCCCTGTTTCGCCTGGATCGCTGGTACCAATATCAGCAAGCCAAAGCGATCAAAGCGCAGGCTGGCGCCGTGTTGGGTGGAGAGGAACTCGCACTCATTGTTCGAGTTGCAGAGACCTATTTCACAATACTGGAGCGCCAAGATGGCCTGAATGCCGCCATGGCGGAGCAAAATGCGGTCAAAAGGCAACTCGAACAGGTTCAACAACGGTTTGATGTGGGCTTGGTGGCGATTACCGACGTGTTGGAGTCAAAGGCCGGCTTCGACTCGGCCACTGTGAATGTGATTGAAGCAGAAGGCGCCCAGACCCGAAGCTTCGAACCCCTTGTTCGCCTGACGGGCCGAGCCTTTGACGAAATTTATGCCCTCGCGGAGGCCTTCCCTGTTCGGACGCCAGAACCTGCAAATGAAGAGGCGTGGGTGAGTGCCGCGCTCACCGGCAATCCTGCTGTGCTACAAGCGAGAGCAGCGCGACAAGCCGCAGATAAGCAAGTCAAAATCAATCGATCCAGACACTTGCCCACGGTTGATGCGCAAGTGTCCTGGGCCAATCAACGGACCGACAACACCGTCTTTTCTCTCCCTGAAGTGGAGTCAGAGATCTACTCGGTGAATCTGAGCATTCCGATTTTCACAGGCGGTGCCACTCGGTCGGGCGTCAAGCAGGCTCGATATCAGCTCGATGAAGCGCAAAACTCACTGGATTTGGTGGAACGCCAAGTCGCAGAAAATACCCGCGCACTCTTCTCTGCCATTAATACCGACGTAGCGAGAGTAAAAGCTCGATTACAGGGCATCGAATCAAGCCGCTCCGCACTTGCGGCGACTCAAACCGGGTATGAAGTGGGCACTCGAAACATCGTTGATGTGTTACTCGCTCAGCAGCGGCTCTATCTCTCAGAATTTCAGTTCGCCAGTGCGCGGTATCAATACATTAAAAATACGCTCAAGCTCAAACAACTCATCGGTAGTTTGAACGAGCAAGATCTCGTTGAACTCAACCGCTTTATTGATGTCAGTAAGCCTATCGCTCAGGTTAAATCGCTGGATCAATAAGGACCACATCATGCTGCGTTCGCTCACTGGCATCGCCGTTATCGCGCTGACTGCCCTCTTTTTTTATTTCGCTGGCGCACGGGACCTTCCCGTCGCGAGCGAGGCACTTGCCGAAGACTTGGCACCGCTGATCGATCTCACCAACGATGAGGCCAACAACATCAGTGTCTTCGAGGCTGCCAGCCCCTCGGTGGTTTTTGTCACGAACACGCAACTGCGTCGGCGCCGGTTCTCACTCAATGTCATGGAGATACCCAAGGGCTCTGGCACCGGTTTTGTCTGGGATCCGAGCGGACTGATCGTGACGAATTTTCACGTTGTCTACGGCGCCAACAAAATCACAATTACGCTTCAGTCGGGTAATAGCTACGAGGCTGAGGTTGTGGGCGCCTCACCAGAAAAGGATATCGCGCTGCTAAAAATCGATGCCCCGGATGAAGATCTGGTCGCGCTACCTTTGGGTGACTCGAGTACTTTGGCTGTTGGACGTAAAGTCCTGGCGATTGGCAATCCCTTCGCGCTTGATACCACGCTCACGGTCGGTGTGGTGAGCGCCCTAGGTCGAGAAATTAAGTCCATGAATAACCGGACTATTTCCGGCGTCATTCAGACGGACGCGGCCATCAACCCCGGGAATTCGGGAGGTCCTCTTCTGAATTCGAGAGGTGAGCTGATCGGTGTTAACACCGCCATCTTCAGTCCGTCAGGTGCCAGTGCAGGCATCGGTTTCGCGATTCCGGTCGCCACGGTAAAGAGCATCATTCCTCAGTTACAGAAATACGGCCGACTCTACAGGCCTATCTTGGGGATTGAGACGCTCTCTGATTCTTGGGCAAGCCGATTGAAGATCAAAGGTGTCGTTATCTTCGCTGTTAAACCCGGACTGCCCGCAGCAAAGGCGGGGCTCATCGGCGTGCGTGAGGACATCCGTGGAAACATCCATTTGGGCGATATCATCATTGCTATCGACGGTGAGCCCGTCACGGACGAGGATTCCATGCTGTCGCTTCTGGAGAATCATCAGCCCGGCGATACCGTTCGCATTACGTGCCTCAGAGACGAGGACATCACTGAATACGAGCTCACGCTTGCACCCCCCGATGCCGAGCTCTAGGCGGACGCATACAATTCTTAATCGTCACATTCCTAGAGACCGCTACTCAAACTGCTCGCGCAACCCAGGATATTCGCTGCGTGTATTGCCTCTCATCCTTCTACTCCTGGTGAGTAGCTGCACTCATCACCCACCAACGACGCATTATGAAATTCGGGCGCCCATTCCAGAGGGATGGCAAGAGGTTGAAGGGTTCACAAGCAGAGCCCTTAAACTCAGTCGATTTGAATCCCCGTTAAGTGCGGAGGGGCAGACAGCGATACAGCTTGAGCACAGCAAATTGGGCAGCCCGCCGGATCTCAATCACCTGCTCAAGATCGAGCAATCCATTCAGCGAGCGCGGTGTCCGTCTAGTACAACAGAATCTTTCTCAAGCAGCGAAGAGGCAGGATTCTATATCGAACTCCTCATTAGCAGCTGCTGGGATCCCCCCCAGCAGGCGCCCCTTCTATCCATGACCAAGTATTTCCTGGCTAAAGATCAGTTTCGTATTAGCGTTGATTTTTTCCCGATCAATTCAACATTGACGCTGCGAGACGGCGCGGTTCGATCCTGGATTCAGCGATGGAGTACGCAACTGCGAGAGGTTGTCATTTGTCCACTAGACGCCCCGGTTGAAAACTGTGGTTCGAGCTGAACCCACCTTTTCAGAAGGGGCGAGTCCCGCTATCGCCAAATTTGCACCCTTACTATTTCCCCGCGCTTGGCCCCTCATTCTTAGGGGATTGTCTTCGCTGCGCTTATCTGGAAGCTGCCTTTTATGCGACGGCGATGAAGCAAGTCCAGGCGGCTCGCTTTGCTTGGATTGCCGCAGAGATTTACCTTGGCTCTCACGGTATTGTCACCGGTGCGGCCTACCCCGGACGGGCGATTCAATAGAACCGTCGTGCGGGCCTTGCAGGCTCAATCCACCGCTCTTTGACGCCATGATTCCCGCGCTGACCTATGAATTCCCCGTTGATCAGTTGATTAAAGCGTTCAAGTTACATGGACGCCTTCACGTCGGGCGGCTTCTGGCTGAGCTACTGATTGATGCTGTCAACCAAAGGCAGCGTCGGTTCGATCTGCTACTCCCAATGCCGTTACACGCCTGGAAAAGATGGCGCCGAGGATTCAATCAAGCAGAGCTCCTTGCTGAAGATCTAAGCCGCGCGATTGAGATTCCAACCTCTCGTCACGTTCTGAGACAAGTGCGACAAACCCAGGCCATGAAGTCACTGAACGCGAGCGAACGACGGGCGATCATCACTGATGCGTTCATCACCACTCAGTCACTGGCAGGACTTCGCATTGCGCTGATTGATGATGTGGTCACCACCATGGCCACGGCCAATGAGGCCACTCGGATCATCAAGGCCGCCGGCGCACAATCTGTCACTGTGCTCTGTGTCGCGCGAACCCTCGGCACCGATCAAACCAGGTCTGAATGAGACTCTCGACCACCAAGATCCATCCTTCAGGTGTGATAAAGTCGAGGCTGAATTTTTTAAGGCTCGCAACATGGATTGGCAGTCGCTCGGTCACCTCGCCACAACCTTTGAATCTACCCACATTGCACCAGAAGGGGCTGCTGCCGCGTTTTATATTGTGGTCTCTGGCGATGACTTACTGATTAGAGACGACGACAGTGATATCTCCCCTCTCAGTCTCGACGATTGGCGCTGGTGCGGACTTGAGGCGCGCTCGGAACACTGCTTGGGCGTGGTCAACCAAGTGCCCATATTCGCCGTTGAGGTCGATGAGGATGTAGACCAACCTGAGGGCTACGGCTTCGAGTCACTGTGGTGGTTCCTCGGCAAGGTGGACAGCGACCTCTTTTACTTGTTGGGCCGAGCCAAACAAATCATCGAATGGCATCGAACCCACCGGTTTTGTGGCCAATGTGGCAGTGAAACGTCTCTCAACCAGGGCGATCGGAGCTACCAGTGCGGCGATTGTCGATTATTCTTTTACCCAAGGCTATCCCCCAGCATTATCGTCTGTGTGAACAAGGGCACTGAGATTCTGCTGGCAAAGAACGTGAACGCCCGAGGTAATTTTTACTCCACGCTGGCGGGCTTTGTGGAACCGGGAGAATCGATTGAAACCACGGTTCACCGAGAGGTGTTTGAGGAAGTTGGCATCCGAGTTAAAAACCTGAAATATTTTTCGAGTCAGTCCTGGCCCTTTCCCAACTCGCTCATGCTCGGATTTCACGCAGAATATGACAGTGGGGACATCACCATTCAGGAAGCCGAACTTGCGGACGCGCAATGGTTCCCTTACGACCAATTGCCCAATCCACCCGCGATGATTTCAATTTCCGGATGGCTCATCAATGATTTTGTCCAGCGCGCATCTCGCGGCGAGGTGTAGCTCACTGATCTCGCGCGCCCTCTTGGGCCTCTGGCTCTGGTCGAGCTCAATCATTGTCACGGCGGAACCGCTTTCCATTGCGGTCGCCTCAAATTTCAGACTACCGCTCATCGAACTCCTTCAAGAGGGGCTCGGCGCTGGTGATGATGATTTTCATCTCAATGCGGCGGCGTCGGGCCTGCTCTTTGCTCAGATCCAGCAGGGTGCAAGGTATCATCTCTTCTTTTCTGCTGATGGCGCGCGTCCTGAACGACTGATGCAGTTAGGTATTGCGATCCCCGGTTCGCTAAGACCCTATGCCATG
>Ga0255776_10004759_pt1 | contig 14273 bp, 10 predicted proteins | sample 071ome_19_FD_179974 | JGI IMG/M metagenome (GOLD analysis project Ga0255776, IMG submission 179974) | Coastal salt marsh microbial communities from the Groves Creek Marsh, Skidaway Island, Georgia - 071413AT metaG (version 2) | ecosystem: Environmental > Aquatic > Marine > Intertidal zone >... | reverse complement strand
CATCCGGACCCTACGCCATGACCGTGCCTTTCGCTGTCTCACTGCCCATGCTCAATGAGGTCGTGGCGCTCTTCGTTGCAAGCGTCGGAATGGCGTATGCATGCTACCGCCTGAAGCTGGCGCCAGTTACCGGATTCCTGATTGCGGGTGTGATCATCGGACCGAACGCGTTGGGCTTTGTGCAGGAGCAGGACCTTGTGGACATGCTGGCCGAAATCGGCGTCATCCTGCTGCTCTTCACCATCGGTATCGAGTTCAGCCTGGAGAAGGTGGGCCGCATCCGGCAGGCCATCGTGGTGGGCGGTGGCACCCAGGTCCTGCTGACCGTTGCGCTCGTGGCGTTCGGCCTTAACCTGATTGGAGTGGACTGGAACGTCGCCATATATACCGGGTGTTTGGTGGCGCTCAGTTCAACGGCCATTGTGCTGGGTCTGCTTTCTGAACGCAGCGAGACAGATACGCCGCACGGACAACTCTCCCTGGCTATCCTCATTTTCCAGGACCTGGCCATTGTGCTGATGGTTCTCCTGATCCCCCTGCTCTCGGGGGAGGCCACCACCCCCGCGGCCATCGGTGCCGTTTTACTGAAAGCAGTCGTCCTGATCGCTGCCGTTCTGCTCCTGGCCCGAAAGGGCGTACCATGGGTCCTCGAAGCCATTGCCCGAACAGGTCGTCAAGAGCTCTTCCTGCTTACAGTGGTAGCCATCTGTTTCGGAACAGCGGCCATCTCCTCCATCATGGGGGTCAGCCTTGCCTTGGGCGCCTTCCTGGCCGGTCTCATCGTCAGTGAGAGTCGGTTCTCGGATCAGGCCCTGAGCGAAATCCTGCCCCTGAAAACCGTATTCAACGCCGTTTTCTTCGTTTCCGTGGGGATGCTGCTGGATCTCTCCTTCCTGCTCAGCCAGCCGCTGCTGGTGTTTGGAACGGCCGTAGCGGTCATCCTCATCAAGCTGGCCACCAGCTGGGCGGGAGTAGCCGTGCTCCGCTACCCCACGCGTGTAGCCATTGCCACCAGTATCGGTTTGGCGCAGATCGGGGAGTTTTCCTTCGTCCTGGAACGTGCCGGGCGGGCTGTCGGGCTCTCTCCTGCCGGTATGGGAGATGCCGGCTCACAGACATTCATTGCCGCGGCTGTTTTCCTCATGCTCATTACCCCCTTCCAGGTAGCGAACGCACCGCGCCTGGCGGCCCGCTTCACGGGCAAGCGGGAAGAGGATGCGCCCTCGAGGGCATCAAAGATGGAGGACCATGTGGTGGTGATCGGATTCGGTGAAGCGGGCCGCCGCCTTGCCCACGTGTTGTCGGAGCGGGGTATTCCTTTCACTGTCATCGAGTTGAGTCCCTCCCACCTGAACGACATGAAGGCGATGGGCATCCCCCATGTGGTCGGAGATGCGCTTCGCCCCCACATCCTGGAGGCAGCCGGTATCCGGACGGCGAAGATGGTGGTGCTGGTCATGAACGATCCCGAGGTGGCACCCGGTATCATCTCGCAGGCCCGGTTCATCAATCCCACGGTCCAGATCGTGGTCCGAACACGCTACATGCGCTCCATGGAACGGCTCCAGCAGCGAGGTGCCGACATCGTTGTACCCGAGGAGCTCGAGACGACCGTCCGGATCTTTTCGCATGTCCTCGGAGCCTACATGATCCCCCGCGATGAAATCGACCGACAGGTCAAGCTGCTTCGCGATCATGATTATGGTGTCATGCGTGGCAGCATCCAGGAGGCCCACCTCATGGTACTTCAGGGGCTGGACGAGGACGGCCTGCACACACGCGCCGTGGCTGTTCGACCCGGTGCTCCGGCTGCCGGAAAAACCCTGCAGGAGCTGGCCCTGCGACGTTCCCACGAGCTGACCGTCATTGCTGTTCGACGGGGCATGCGTACCATCGCCTCGCCGGCCGGGGATTTCCTCGTCGAGCCTAACGACCGACTTGTCATGATCGGAAACGCCGATCGGTTTGCCCAGTGTGCCGATCTCTTCAGGGTGTCACCTGAACCGACCTGACGCCCAACCTATCCGAGGAGTTGGGCCAGGGCGCGACGGTCCGACACCAACTCGCGTCCCTGCTGTACCCAGACATCGCCGTCCAGATTGGCGCGTACCATCTCCTGATCGACAAGCAGGCGGCTTCGGATTTCCTCATGCAGCGCAAAAAGGATCCGATCGGCAGCGGTGTCCAGCTGCTCCTGTTTGGCCTGATTGATGACGGCTTTCAGCGCGGCCAGTTCGCCCGTGACCCTGTCATTCCCTCCTGCCTGTGCCAGAGCCTGCATTTCCACGAACAGGAGGTCAAGGTCCGTCGTGAGGGGGAATCCCTGCCGGTCTATCCATTCCCTAAAGCCGGTCAGCATCTCCTCATCCGTGCCCGTGCATCGGGCATCGGCATCACAGCGGTCTGACACCCATTGGTTGGCAAAGAGGAAGAAAGCCGACTCCTGACGCAGCGCTGCCTCGATCGGTGTCTCTAGGGGGAGATCGACCACGACATCCGGCTCTACGCCACGACCACCACGGACAACACGGCCGGCCGGCGTGGTGAAATCAACACGCGTGGGCACGGCAACCGTGGCGGCAGCACTGCTATACTGCGCCGACTGGATGGTGCGCCCCGAAGGCAGGTAGTAGTGGGAAATGGTCAGCTTGAGCGTGGCATTGTGGGGCAGGGGCCTGAAGACCTGAACCAGCCCTTTTCCCAGCGAAGTGCGCCCCAATATCACAGCACGATCCATGTCCTGCAGCGCACCGGCAACGATTTCGCTGGCCGACGCGCTGTACTCGTCCATCAAGATGACGAGGGGGGTATCCGGCAGGTACGGTTCGGCATCCGTGCGGTACTCCTGAATGGCATTGTCAGCGCGCGAGCGTGTGGTCACGACGAGGGAGCCACTGGGTACAAAGATGGAGACCAGCTCGACGGCTTCTGCCAGGATACCACCCGGGTTTCCCCGCAGGTCCAGGACCATGCCTTCCAACGGAATCTGCCGATTCAGTGTCCGGAAAGCCCGTTTGACCTCGCGGCCCGAACGGTCTCCGAATTGGTCGAGTTTCACGTAGGCAATGGCGTCCGTGGAGTCAGGGCCCAGCCATCCGAACCAGGAGACGTCGTTGGTGCCGGGTCGAACGCGTGGAAGCGAAAAGGAGCGGGGGACCGCTTCACCCTGCCGCTCCACCAATACATCGATGACCGTGCCGGGCTGACCGACAAGCAGTTCATTGGCTTCGAGTACCGTCATGCCATCGGTGGGCGATTCCCCGATCTGCAAAAGGACATCCCCCGGCCGAATGCCTGTCCTGTAGGCCGATGCATCGCCCTCGGGTGCGAGGACGGCCAAGCGTCCACCCCGTGATCCGATAGTAATGCCAACACCTCCCAGGTTACGCTGCTGCCAGAGTCGCGAGTCGGCCATGTCAGCCTCATCGTAGTACTGCGTGTAGGGATCGAGCTGGGAGAGCATGGCCTCGATACCAGCACGCATGAAGGGAGCCGGCCGGACATCATTTACGTAGCCGGCCGTTATCTCTTCATAGACCGCTCCGAAAATCTCGAAATGCTTCCGGAGCTCGAACAAGTCGTCGTCCGAGCGAAAAGCAGTCAGGAGGAGAACCGAGGCAAGCAGAAAACCGAATGGGTAGAGAAGACGGGGCATGACAGATCCGCGGTCAGATGGGGGTCGGGGACGTGGATTCGACGCGATGGCCGGCGCGATGATTCGATACCACCCGCCGACGACCCTGAAACCCCTGAAAACCGGTTCGTGCGATCCTGAGGGGTCAGGCCAGCGCCTTCGCCAACTCCTTCTTGCGGCGGCGCTCCACGACCCCGGCAACCCCGATGGACGCTTCGTAAAGGAGCAGCAGGGGCGTTGCTACCAAAACCTGGCTGATGGGATCAGGAGGCGTGAAGAAAGCGCCGAGCACCAGACATACAATGAGCGCATACTTGCGGGCCCTGCGCAGGCCGTCGGGCGTGGCTATCCCAAGCTTCGCCAGGAAATAGATGACCACTGGCAATTCGAACAGGATACCCGTACCAAAGGACCAGAACGTCACCATTTCAAAGTATTTGGTGATGTCGAACTCGTTCAGGATCTCCGGCGATATCTGGTATTGCGCGAAAAACTGAAGCGCGAGCGGAGTGATGACGAAATACCCGAAACAGATCCCCAGAAGAAAAAAGAAGGAGGCAAAGACAGCGGCAAAGCGGAGCCCCTTTTTCTCCGTGGGATAGAGGCCCGGCTCGATGAACTTCCAGAGGTAGTAGACAAAGACCGGCGATCCGATAATGGCCCCCACAACCAGCGCAGTACCCCAGTCCGTAAAGAACTGACCGGTTACCGTGCGATTCTGAAGCACAAAATCCGTTGTCTCGACCCCGAATATCCGGTAGCTGATGAAATCCGCCTTCTTGGGTCCGAGCAAGATGTTCTCAATTACCCACCCACGGTAAATGGCCGCAACAGCCGTAAAGGCGATGATGCCTCCAAAGCCTTTGAACAGGGTCCATCGAAGCTCCTCGAGATGGTCGAGGAATCCCATCTCCGACTCTTCATGAGACCCATCCGGTTCGGATCCAGCAGCGCTACTGCCAGCGTGAGAGGCATCCACGGCCGAGGCCGCCTTCTTTTTTCGTCGCAGGAAGGAGATCATGGGATGAGCAGCAACGGGGTTGGCGGCTGTTTAACGCTCGTTTTCCCGAAGGTTCAAATCGAGCAGGGAATCGACCCAGACCCCCCGCTTCTCCAGGCTCTCCTTTCCCCCGCTCCAGGTAAAGCGGAACAACGTCATCAACCCAGCCACCTCAAAACCATCCTGGCGAAGCAACTCTACTGCTTTCCAGGCCGATCGTCCGCTGTTCAGGATATCGTCGAGCAGGACAAGGGGCTTTCCCCGTTGCAAAGGCCCCTCGACCAACCGGCGCCGTCCGTGCGCCTTGCGCTGCTCGCGCACAAACCCTCCCATGAACGGAGGCGTACTGGCCGTCGCCACAACGGCCGAAACCAGCGCGTAGGCGCCGAAGCCGAAGCCAGCTACCTGGTCGATTCCCTTGGCGCGAAGCCGTTCGCCAAGGACGCGCCCCACTTCGGGCATCACCACGCCACTGAGCATCGGAATTCGGGTGTCAAGCAGCCAACCGATGGGCTTTCCCCGTGGATCCGTAAGGTGCTCCTGCTCGCTGCGGACAAGAGCCATATCGTAGAGCTGACGACCCAGATCGACGAGTTCGTCGTAGGTGGCAGAGGACATGTCGGGCATGGCATTCGAAGAGTTTCAGATACGACGCTGGCGAGCGGATCGACGACGCGTCAAGGGGTCAGGCCGTCACGAAATCGTACAGGGGGAAACGAGCCGTCATCTCGTGGATGGCTCCCTTCACGTGCTGAAGCACGGTTTCATCCGAAGGATTCGTGATGACCCGGTCCATCAGGTCCACGATCTCCCGGAATTCGTCCGGTCCGAGGCCGCGTGTCGTCATGGCGGGTGTTCCGACCCGAATACCACTCGTTACGAACGGGCTCTGATCATCGTAGGGAACCATGTTCTTGTTGACGGTGATATCAGCGGCCTGGAGTGCCTCTTCGGCCTCTTTACCGGTAATCCCCTTGCTGCGCAGGTCGATGAGGGCCAGATGGTTGTCTGTTCCACCCGAAACGACCTGGTACCCGCGCTCCGTGAACGCATCTGCCATCACCTGTGCATTGAGCACGACCTGTTTCGCATAGGCTTTGAAATCGTCCTGCAAAGCCTCTTCGAAGGCGACCGCTTTGGCGGCAATCACGTGCATGAGCGGGCCTCCCTGCATTCCCGGAAAGACCGACGAATCGAAGAGTTCGCTCCAGTTCTTGACGCGACCAGACTTGGGCGCCACCTTGCCGAGCGTGTTCTCGCCGTCCTTCCCGATAAGCAACATGCCCGCGCGCGGACCGCGCAGGGTTTTATGCGTGGTCGTCGAAACAATATGACAGTGCGGCATGGGATCGTTGAGCACGCCGGCCGCGATGAGGCCTGCGGTGTGCGCCATATCCATCCAGAGGAAGGCACCCACCTCATCGGCAATGTCCCGAAAAGCGGCGTAATCGAAGTCGCGCGCGTAGGCCGACGCACCGATGGAGATCATACGGGGGCGAATGGCCTTGGCCTTCTCCCGAACCTTGTTCATATCAATCCGACCCGCCAAGGGACCGTCCTTGTCCACCCCGTAATACTCGGCCTTGTAAAGGATTCCCGAGAAGTTGACCGGGCTGCCGTGTGTGAGGTGGCCACCGTGCGCCAGGTCCAATCCGAGGAACGTGTCGCCTGGGCGCATCAGGGTAAGATAGATGGAGGCATTGGCGTTGGCTCCGGAGTGGGGCTGTACGTTTACCCAATCGCACCCGAATAGCCGCTTGGCCCGATCCCTTGCGATGTTTTCCACCTGATCGACGATCTGACAGCCTCCGTAGTATCGCTTTCCGGGAAGACCCTCGGCGTACTTGTTCGTCAGGGGTGAACCCATGGCCTGCATGACTGGGCGGGAGACGAAATTCTCCGACGCAATCAGTTCCAGTCCATCGTTCTGACGAGCGACTTCCTGCGCGAGGAGATCGTGGATAAGGGGATCTGCTTCCGGGAGCTGAGCCATAGGGAGAGGGGCAAAGTGAAGGAAAAAGACAGCGCACCGCACGGAGGTCCCGACGCGTTGCGGGTCATGATGCGGACGGTTGGATGCAAACTACGGGATGCCGCTCAATTGGTCATCGCATAGACGAGGATATTCGCCCCCATCTGCAAGGCGGCCTGTCGCAATTCTTCTGGTTTCTCGTGTACGGTCATGGGCTCCCATCCGTCACCCAAATCCGACTCATGAGTGTAGAAAACCATCATCCGGCCGTTCCCGTCGAACAGGCCGAATCCTTGCGCCGGCTTGCCGTCATGCTCATGCACCTTGGGGAGCCCATTAGGAAAACTGTAGACGTTATGGAAAATCGGGTGGTCGAACGGCACCTCGACGAACGCACGCTCAGGGAATACTTTCTCCATTTCCCTGCGCAGGTACGTGTCAAGTCCGTAGTTGTCATCCACATGCAGGAATCCGCCGCTTTCCAGGTAGTGACGCAGACGCAGCGCCTCCGTCTCGGATAAACGCAGATTGCCATGGCCCGTCAGATACAGGTAGGGAAACGAATACAGGTTGTCGCTGGAGAGCTCCACAACCTCCTCCTCGGGCGCAACATCCACCAGGGTTTCCCGGCGCACGAAGGAAAGGAGTTCGGGCAGCGATTCGGGGTCGGAATACCAGTCGCCTCCCCCGTCGTACTTGACGCGTGCGATGGTAAAGGCATGCGCTGCCGTCTCTTGGGCTGAGACCGGCATCGGATACAGGCTTGCCAGCTGGGTGGCCGCGAGCAACGTGAGGATAAATCGGGACATCATGTCCCGCTCTACGAAGCTGACGGCAATTGGTTTTCGGTTGTTTTCAGAGGCATTGCAACAGCCCTACGGATGACTGCGAAGCATTGGTGATGTTTGCAGGACCAGACGCGAATTCCGGCTGTATGTGGTACATTGGGCGACTTCGCCCTACTCCCCATCCACTCACGAATCCGATCTTCAAAGCGGCATGCAGGCCTACCTGACCGACTGTATCCTTTCCGCGCTTGCTTCCATGGGCGGTGCACCAGAAGGCTTTGCGCCCGAATTCGAGCAACCGGCGAATCCGGATCACGGCGATCTTTCGAGCAACGCCGCCATGCAGTTGGCCCGGCACTTCCGCAAAGCCCCCCGCGCCATCGCCGAGGACATCGTTTCACACCTGCGCGACCTGCCACTCGACGCAGCGAGAGTGGCGGCCGTGGAGTTGGCAGGTCCCGGATTCCTGAACTTCCGTTTTGCCGATGCCCATCTGGCAAACGAGCTGCAGCAGATCATTGCTGCGGGAGCAGATTTCGGAAGAACCACGACGGGAAACGGGAAGCGCGCCCTGGTCGAATTCGTGAGCGCCAACCCGACCGGTCCCCTGACCGTAGGTCATGGCCGTAACGCCGTGCTCGGAGATACGGTGGCCACCTTGTTGGAGTGGTCCGGGTTCGAAGTGGACCGGGAGTATTACTTCAACGACGCGGGACGGCAAATGCGCATCCTGGGCGAATCCGTGCGGGCGCGTTACATGGCACGCGTAAGCCCGGACATTCCCACCAAACAGATTGGTGAGGGTGACGAGATCCTGACCGTGCCGGAACCCTTCCCTGAGGACGGCTACCGGGGTGCCTACATCGATGACATTGCCGGGGAGCTTTTCGAAGCGCATGGCGGCGATCTCGATACCGATAGTGTCGAGCCCTTCAAGAAAGCCGCTGAAAAACAGATTTTCGCGGATATTGAGGCCACGCTGGCGCGCCTGGGTATCCATATGGACTCCTTCTTCAACGAGCGCACGCTCTATGATTCGAACCGGGTCTGGGAGATCGTCGAGGCCTTCCGGGAAAAGGATCTGGCCTACGACAAGGACGGGGCCGTGTGGTTCAAGACTACCGAGTTCGGCAAGGAGGCGGATACCGTGCTGGTCAAGAGCACTGGCGAGCCCACCTACCGCCTTCCAGATATCGGATACCACGCCGACAAGCTGGAGCGTGGATATGATCTGTGTATCGATATTTTCGGGGCTGACCATATTGCCACCTTCCCGGATGTCCTTGATGGCATCCGCTCGCTGGGATACGATGCCGACAAGGTGGACGTGGTCATCTACCAGTTCGTGACCCTGATCCGTGGCGGCGAGCCGGTCAAGATGAGCACGCGCAAGGCCACGTACGTCACGCTGGATGAACTCATGGATGAGGTGGGCGATGACGTGACACGCTTTTTCTTCCTCATGCGTTCGCCCAACACGCACCTGGAGTTCGATCTGGATCTGGCCAAGGAGGCCTCCGACAAGAATCCGGTGTTTTATCTGCAATACGCCCATGCCCGCATCTGCTCCATCCTCCGCAAAGCCGAAGAGACCGGGCTGGAGCGTCGCGGCACGGCCGATCTGTCCCTGCTGGATCATCCAGCGGAACAGACCCTTGTAAAGGTCATGATGGACCTCCCTGACACGATTGATCGGGCTGCCGAGAACCGCGAGCCCCATCGGCTTTCGAACTATCTGCGGGAGGTGGCTGTGGCCTTCACCCAGTTTTACGGGCAGTGCCGGATCATAGGCGAGGACGAAAGCTTGGCCAAAGCCCGACTTCAACTGGCCGATGCGGCACGGCAGGTGCTGGCCAACGGCCTGTCCATCCTGGGTATCAGTACACCCGAACGCATGTAGTCATGAGTGACGCTTTCCCTCCTTCCAGTACCTCTTCACCCGGCCGGCTCCGGGTCGCATTCCAGGGCGAAGTTGGTGCCTACAGCGAAGAGGCCCTGCATGCGCTCTATCCGGAGGCAGATGTCGTTCCCTGTCCCAGTTTCGAGGCGGCCTTTGAGGCCGTGTCCCGGGGAGAGCTTGACCGTGCCGTTCTGCCCATCGAGAATTCGCTATTCGGCAGTGTCCACCAGAACTACGACCTGCTGCTGGAACACGACTTGATCATAGTGGCCCAGTTGCAGTTGAGGATCAGGCATCAACTCATGGCTCCCAGCGGCGCGACGCTGGCGGGTTTGCGTCAGGTTCTCTCCCATCCCCAGGCCATCGGGCAGTGCCGTGACTTCCTGCGTAGTCACCTGGCCAATGCCGTTATTCAGCCGACCTACGACACAGCCGGTGCCGCGAAGGATGTTGCCCAAGCCGGCAACCTGACCATGGCTGCCATTGCCAGCGAAGCCGCGGCCTCCGAGTACGGCCTTGATATCCTGGCCGCCGACATCGAGAGCAATCACGCCAACTATACCCGCTTTCTGGCCCTTGCCCGACCCGATGCCGACCTGGAATACGGATTGCAGACCGATGCCTTGGATACGGGAGAGTACCGAACGTCCCTCGTCTACGCTCAAAAGGAAAACGTACCGGGAGGATTGTTCAAGAGCCTTGCCGTGTTCGCCTTGCGGGATATCGACCTCCTCAAGATCGAAAGCCGCCCTCTCGTGGGTAACCCCGGGCAATACGTCTTTTACCTCGATCTGCTGGGGCATCGCGACGAGGACCGCGTCCGTAACGCATTACGCCACCTGCAGGAAATAGCGGCGAAAGTACGGGTTCTCGGAAGCTTCCGTTCGGGCCGCACCCTCGAATAGGATGATCAATCCCGGGAAAGCACCACTCAGGTTGCAGCGCATCGTGGGTCCGGCCCAGGTACTTCGCCCGGTCAACCTGATCATCACCGCGGCAGGCGTATGGTTGGGAGCAGCGCTATCGGGCTCACAGGGCTCGGACTGGATGGGCCTCTGGGCCATGGTGGCTGCCGTGGCGCTCACGGCGGCGGGCAATGCGCACAATGATTGGTCGGATCTGGACAAGGATGCGGTGAATCGACCGGACCGGCCCCTTCCTGCCGGAAGGATCAGCCCAACAGGGCTGTTGGTGGTCTCAGGGGGGGCATTCGTTGCTGGGCTGCTGGCGCTGATGCCCTTGTCCCGAGCGCATGCCGCCCTGTTCGGCATGAACGCGGGCATCCTTCTCCTCTACAACCGGTGGGGGTCGCGACGCTTGCTCGCAGGTAATGTGATGGTGGCTGCGTTGGTTGGGTCCACGCTGTTTTTCGGGGCTCTCGCATCGGGTATAACGGATCGTGTCGTCGTGGCCGCGGCGTTTGCCGCCGCGGCCACGTTGGCTCGGGAAATGATCAAAGACGTGCAGGACCTCGAAGGTGACCGGCTGGCGGGCGCCAGAACGCTTGCCGTGGTTGCAGGACCCGACGTGAGTAGTCGCCTGGTGAACCTTGTCCTGTTCCTGCTCGTATCTGCCACGCCATTGCCGTTCCTTTTCCTCGACTTTGGCGGAACCTACCTGCTGGGAATGGCCATCACGAGCGTGCTTCTCCTGAGGGCCACTCTGCGGGGAGCACCCGCACACAGCAGCCTTCTGCTTAAATGGGCCATGGTAACGGGGACGCTTGCCCTTCTCTTTGCCGATATCCCAGTCACCTGATTTTTAAAGCGTATCCGATCCGTGCCCCCTATCGCTGACACAGTGCAACTGGCCTCGTGGGTACGGGAGGCACGCGATGGCAGCGAGGCCGCCCTGACCCACCTGCTGAGGGCACTGGAGTCTCCCATGCGATCTTTTTTCATTTCCCGGATCGGGCGGCGTCCGGATGTGGATGATCTGGTGCAGAATGCACTGCTGAGGGTCCACCGCGGCCTTGGCGACCTGAACGATCCGAATCGTCTGAAGGCGTTTGCCATGAAGGGCGCTCTCTACGAACTGCAGGACTTCTATCGCGGGCGATACACGCCCAAGGAACGTCTCTTCGATATACACGAAGCTCCCGAGATCCACGACGAGCCAGAGGTGTCGGGTGCACGGATTGATGTGGAGAAGGCCCTCTCCTCGCTCTCGGACAAGGCGCGGCGCATCATCGAGTTGCGTGAGTACGGATATCGCTACGAAGAAATCGCGGAGATGGTGGGCTCGACAGAGGCGGCCATCAAGATGCAAGTCAAACGTGCGTTCGCCCGCATGAGGGATGCCATCGGACTGGTTTTACTCTGGATAGGCAGCTTTCCGCCCCTGGAACGCTGACGCGTTACCATTGAGCGTCTGGGGGCGGCTTTCCCCGGTACAGATAGTCTGCGACACTCTACCTGATGCCCTACGAACTCGAACATATCCTGCTGCATGACGAATGGACCGAGGCTGATCGCACGGTCCTGAGGCAAGCGTTCGAAGCCGACCCTGCGTTGGAAGCGGCGCTGCGTCGTTGGGAGGAGCTCCGTGCCGGGGCTGCATCGCGGTGGGAGTCCGACGTGCCCTCGCGCGCGGCGCTCGTGCTGCTTGCCTGTCAGGACCGGCTCGATCCGGCTGACATGAGCGAAAACGAACGCTCCCTTCTACAGGAAGCATCGGCACGTGTAGACCAGGCGATCAGGCGTCACCCTGCCGTCGAGGATGTCCTGGGACGCATCAGGACGGAGGCCGATGCCTTTGACCGGGAATGGGCGCGGGCCTTTGACCGCAGTGGGATCGCTTCACCTGCCAAGACGGCTCGCGGCCCACTTCGAAAGGCTGTCGGAAGCCCTTCCCGTGGTCTTCGACTGGCTCGCCTCTCACTGGTTGCTGCAGCTACAATTGCCCTCCTGTTCGTGGGGCGTATCTGGTTGAACCCGGCCGTACCGGCACCCGTCATGAGCTTCAGCGCTCAGACGGGCATGCAGGTGGTCTCCCTGGAGGACGGCAGTCGTGTCCGCCTGGCGCCTCAAGCCAGCCTGGACGTCTACTTTGACGAGAGCAGCACAGAACGGCGTGTCCGACTCCAAGGCAATGGGTTTTTCGAGATCACTTCGCAGGCACGTCCGTTCCGTGTGGAAACCGATAACGCGCTGACAACCGTTCTGGGGACCACATTCGGTGTGCGCACGCAGGAAGGCACGGAAGTCCTGTTGGTTTCGGGCCGGGTGTCCATGGCACCAACCAATGAGGCGGGTCAGGGCATCACCCTCTCCCCCGGTCAACGCGGTTTGCTGGCCCCTGGTGATGCGACGCCTCGCGTGCAGGAATTCACCATGCCCGAAGGATTTGAGTGGTCAGGGCTACTCATTTTCCGCAGCACACCCATGCAGACGGTGGTCGAGCGCCTTTCGGACGCCTTTGACCTGTCCATCTCGGTCAGCGACGATCTGAAAGAAACCCCCCTGACAGGCACCTTCGAGTCCGAGCGGGGAAGTACGACCATCCTCTCCATCATTGCTTCGGCCCTGGGCGCTACGGTTACCGAACGGGCCAACGGCTCCCTGCACGTGCATCGATAGTCCCGGCCGTCGGTCCCGCAACCTGAGGAACGCCCGGTTCACGGACGTTTATAACGGCCGATGATCCTCAAGGACGGGACCCGAATGGGAGTGCGCGCGCAGATCGGTACATTTTTGCTGTTATCCCTTCTGGGAGCCACCGTCGGAGCGGCGCAAACCATCCGTCTGGATTTTTCCGACACGGCCGTCTCGGAGGCACTCGAGACCTATGCCCGGATTACGGGTATCGATGTCGTGCACAGCCCCCTGCTGATAGGGTCCCTGCGTACCTCCTGCCGATATCGCGGAACATCGGAGCGTGACGCACTGATCTGCATCATGTCCGGTCACGATTTCCGGGTCGAAGCGATTTCCAGGACCCAAGCGGTGTTGATTCCCATGACAACGGACAGCCGGCAGGCTCCCTCTGTTGCATCCCGCGTTCTGAGTGGCTTCGTACGGGATGCGGTAACAGGCGAGTCCCTGCGTGGCGCGCACGTCATATTACCGGGCGTGGGTACGGGGACGACAACCAATGAAGCCGGGTTTTTTGCCTTTCCGGGTATGGGAGATCAGCCCGTTGCCGTGGCCATTACCTATCTGGGGTACGATCGCCTTGATACGACGGTGGTCAGTCATGTCAGGTCAGGCAACTTTCCACTTGAACCTGTTCCCTACCAGGTCGAAGGCATTGTGGTCGAGGAGGAAGCCGAACGTCGCGCGGACGCTACCATCACGCCAGGCCTGCTGTCTGTTTCAGGAAGAGAACTGCAGCAGTTGCCCGGTACGCTGGGCAACACGGATGTTCTGGAGTCCCTCAAATGGATGCCGGGCATACAGCGGGCTGGCGAGGCAACGGGCGGCCTGCTTGTCCGAGGCAGTGGTCCGGACCAAAACCTGTATCTCATTGACGGTGCACCGGTCTATCATCCCTGGCACGCCTTCAGTCTCATTTCAACGTTCCAGACCGATACCTTCAAGGACGTCTCCTTGTACCGAGGGGCCTTCCCTGCTGAATTCGGTGGTCGCCTTTCTGCGGTGCTCAATGCCGAGCTTCGCGATGGCTCGCGCTCGGACGCGAGTGCAACCGTGGGCATCTCCGGTTTGAATGCTTCGTTCATCATGGAGAGTCCGCTCTCGAAGCGGAGTTCCTTCATGCTTTCGGGACGGCGTTCCTACATCGACCGGATCATCGGACGGACCCATCCGGTCGAGGACGATTCAGGCCGCAGGGATACGCTCCGGACCGGGTATCACTTTTATGATTGGAGCGCCAAGTACTCGTTTCGACCCGACTCCCGGTCCTCCGTGTCCGTTTCATGGTATGCGGGCCGGGACGCTCTCGATCTGCGTCTACCCTTCGATCTGTCACTCGATTTCTCGTCTTGGTTGCGTCCTGCAGACCTCTTTTTCGAAGTGGAC
>Ga0255776_10004756_pt1 | contig 14277 bp, 11 predicted proteins | sample 071ome_19_FD_179974 | JGI IMG/M metagenome (GOLD analysis project Ga0255776, IMG submission 179974) | Coastal salt marsh microbial communities from the Groves Creek Marsh, Skidaway Island, Georgia - 071413AT metaG (version 2) | ecosystem: Environmental > Aquatic > Marine > Intertidal zone >... | reverse complement strand
GCGAAGTCGAGGACTTCTGCCGGAACCGTCACGCCAGTGAACATCTCGGTGTTGGAGTAACCCAACGAGAACGACAGACGCTGGAAGCGCGAAATCGGGTAACCAAAGGTCACGTTACCGCCGTAAGTATTGGTCTGATAGTCACTGACGCTGCTCAGACTTTCAAAATCGGTTTCACGGTAAAAGAAGTTGAATCCACGACTCACGCCATCAATGGTGTAGTACGGATTCAGGTAGGAGAAGTTGTACGACTCTACCGTATCGGTTTTCTGCACACCCAATGACATGCGGTTACCGCTGCCCATGAAGTTATTCTGGCTGATGCTGGCGCCCAGAATCATGCCCGAGCCCGCCGCGTAACCGACGTTAAAATTCAGACTGCCACTGAGCTGCTCTTCGACCGTGTACTTCACATCGATCATGTCATCCGTACCCGGAACAGGTGGGGTTTCGACGTTAACGGTTTTAAAGAAACCCAGCTGATTGAGGCGACTCTTGCCCTGCTCAATTTTATCGGTGGAGGCCCAACCGCCCTCCATCTGAATCATTTCACGACGCAGCACTTCATCCCGGGTGCCGTCGTTACCTGCAAACTGAATGCTGCGCACGTACGTCCGCTTGCCCGGTTCTACGTAGAAGGTCATGTCAACCTGACGCAGCTCATCGTCGATCTTAGGAATGCCGTTGACCTTGGCAAACGTGTAGCCCTCGTTGCCCAAACGCTTGGTCATCAGGTCGCTGGTAAAGGTAACGCGACGACGAGAGAAAGTATCACCATCTTTAACGGCGTACAGGCGCGTCAGCTCAGATTCATCAATCACCAGATCACCAGCCAGTTTCACGTCACGAATGGAGTACACCTCACCTTCTGAGACGCTGACGGTAATGTAGACGCCACGCTTATCCGGAGACACAGACACCTGCGTGGATTCGATGTTGAAGCGGATGTAACCACGATCCAGATAATACGAGCGCAACGTCTCGAGATCGCCGGCGAGCTTTTCACGGCTGTACTTATTGTCGCTGGAGTACCATGACCAGAAGTTGGTGCTTTGCAGCCCTAATGGCGACAGCAGCTCATCGTCGGTGAATACCTGATTGCCAACGATATTGATGTGTTCAATGGTGGCCACATTACCTTCATCGACATCGATTTTCAGGCTCACGCGGTTACGCGGCAGCGCTTCAACCGTGGTTTCAATGGACGCGTCGTATCGCCCTTGAGCAACATACTGACGTTCCAGTTCGAGCGAGATACGTTCCAGCGTTGCACGCTTAAAGACAAAGCCTTCCGCCAGACCGCTCTGCTTCAGACCGTCCATCAGGGCTTCGGTCTGAATCGCCTTGTTGCCTTCAATCTCGATGCTGGTAATCGTTGGCAGTTCGACCAGCTCAAGGACCAGCACATTGCCGTCGCGGTAGAGCGCGATGTCATCAAACAAACCTTCACGGAACAGGCTGCGGGTTGCATCCGCCAGTGCAGCATCATCGACGGTATCCCCCGTTGCCAGAGGAAAGGCTGCAAACACGGTTCCAGCAGACACACGCTGCAGGCCGTCGAGTCGGATATCTTCAATCACAAAAGAGTCAGCGTGGACAGACAGTGACAGACACCAGGCGCAGACAAGAGACAACAAAAAACGCATTCAAAAAAATCCAGTCACCGCCACATTACAAGCGGCTGATATCGTTATAAAAGGCGATGCTCATCAACATTAACAATAAGACCATGCCCACTTTTACTGCCGCGATCTGAACCGACTCCGGCAATGGTTTTCCACGTACTATTTCGGCCAGGTAGAACAGGATGTGGCCGCCATCTAACATAGGGACAGGCAGCAGGTTCAGTACCCCTAACGACACACTGAGTAATGCCAGGAAGTTAGCAAAGACAATCAGGCCACCCGACGCTGAATCGCCGGCTACTTTAGCAATGGTGATAGGGCCGCTCAAGTTCTTTACTGAGACATCGCCTGTGATCATTTTCCACAGAGAATCCAGCGTAAAGACCACCAGCTGCCAGGTTTTCGCTACCCCTTGCTGAGTGGCCAACCACAAGCCGGGTTCACTATGACGTTGCCAGGATTCCGGAATCTCGGGAGGCACAGGCATCACCCCAATCTGACCGATGGTCTGACCGTCGTCGGTGGTAATGGCCTTTGGCGTGACGTCCAGCGTCATCGGTAACCCCTCACGCTCAAAGCCAACCCGCAGGGTTTGATCCGCCGCATTACGCACCGTCATCACCCACTGGCGCCAATCCGTGATGGCCTCGCCATTGGCACTGACAATCAAATCGCCCGCCATCAGACCTGCTGCCTCTGCGGCCGAATCCGGCATGACCTGCGCAATTTCGAGAGGGACGTCAGGCAATCGCGGCGCAATGCCCAAAGACTGAATCGGTGCGGGCGCGTCAGTATCGCCCAGATATTGAGTGAGCTTGAGGTTCAGTGTTTCGGTTTGAGACTCCGCGCCACCGCGACGAACGACCACCGGCAAATCACGGGTTTCACCGATGTAGCTGAGCATGGCCCAGTTGACGTCCTGCCATGAGCCCACGGCTTTACCATTAATCTCAATAAATTCGTCGCCCGGCAGGAATCCCGCCTCTGCGGCAATGCTCTGCTCATCTACCTGACCAACCACCGGCACGAAACTGGTGGTGCCACCCCAGAACAACAGAGTGTAGACAAGGATAGCGAAGAGGAAATTGGCGATGGGCCCCGCCGCGGCAATCGCAATGCGCGCCAGTGGCGATTTGCTATTAAATTCGTAGGCCTGCAGTTGCTCAGGCACCGGCGCTTCACGACGGTCGAGCATTTTGACATAACCACCTAATGGGATTGGCGCCACTGAGAACTCGGTGCCATGACGATCACTGAATGAGAACAGCGGTTTACCAAAGCCCACGGAAAAACGCAGTACCTTCACACCTGCCCGTCGGGCCACCCAGAAGTGACCGTATTCGTGGATAACCACCAGAATGCTGATCGCAATAATAAAGTACAGCAGGGTCAAGCGAAGTCCTCCCCAATCATGGCTGTGGCAGTACAGCGTGCCCACGCATCTGCCTCGAGGATGCATTCCAATGACTCAGCCGGAGTCACCGTGTGTTGACGCATCACCTGCTCAATCATAATGGGAATGTCGGTAAATCGGATTTGTTCCTGTAAAAAAGCGTCAACCGCAATTTCATTGGCAGCGTTCAAAACCGCAGGCATGGTGCCACCGGCCGCAAAGGCGTCACAGGCTAAACGCAAACATGGAAAGTTTTCGATATCGGGTGCTTCAAAATTCAGAGTGCCAATATCAAACAGATCCAGTGACTCGACACCGGCATCAATACGTTCTGGCCAGGCCATGCCATAGGCAATCGGCGTGCGCATGTCTGGCTGACCCAGCTGGGCCAACACCGAACCATCGCAATATTGCACCATGGAGTGAATAACGCTTTGAGGGTGCACCACCACCTGAACATCGTCGGCATCACAATGGAACAGAAAACAGGCTTCAATCAACTCCAGACCTTTGTTCATCAAGGTGGCGGAATCGACTGAGATTTTTGCTCCCATGGACCAGTTCGGGTGGGCAACGGCCTGTGCCGGGGTAACCCCGGTCAGCTCCGAAGCGGATTGCCCTCGAAACGGACCACCCGAGGCCGTGAGTAAGATCTTACGAATGCCTTTGGCTGCCAAGTCACCGTCGTAATCGTGAGGCATCGACTGGAAAATCGCATTATGCTCGCTGTCGATGGGGAGCAGCGTCGCGCCGCCGTCGCGAATGGCTTGCATAAACAAAGGACCAGCCATCACGAGGCTTTCTTTGTTGGCCAGCAATACACGCTTGCCTGCCTCAGCTGCCGCCAGCGTCGGCAAGAGTCCTGCTGCACCAACAATGGCCGCCATCACCTGATCCACCTCAGGGGCCGACGCCACCTCAACCAACGCCTGTGCGCCGCCAAGTACCTCAGTGCTCACATTTTCTGGCAAGGCAGTGCGTAGGTCGTCTGCGGCCTGCTCGTTCGCCATCACTGCAAACCGAGGTGCGTGTTGCAGCACCAGTTCACGCATGTCGTCGACACTGCTTGAGGCGGTGAGCGCGTAGACCGAGTATTTATCTGGATGACGGGAGATAACATCTAAGGTGCTACGACCAATCGAGCCCGTCGCACCTAATACCGTAACCGCTTGTGTCATGCCGCCAGGCTCCACCCCAGCAACATCATCATGAAGGCAAACACAGGCACTGCCGCCGCCATGCTATCGATCCGGTCCATCACACCGCCATGCCCCGGCAACAGCGAGGAGCTGTCTTTAATACCGCGATGGCGTTTCATCATGCTTTCTACCAGGTCACCCAGTACCGAGATCACCATAGTGACCATGGTAATGGCGAGAATCTTAATGGTGCCCATCATATCCAGTGCCTGAATCTGGCTGTCGACATACCAGCAGGCAAACACCGCCAGCAGCAAGGTCGTTGCAAAACCGCCCCAGAAGCCGGCCCAGGATTTGCCCGGACTGACGTGTGGCGCCAGCTTAGTGTTGCCCCACTTACGACCGGCAAAGTATGCACCGGTGTCGGCGCCCCAGACCACCAGCATGACGTAGATAATCAGCAAGGAACTGTGTGGTTCTTCTTTCAGATGCATAAATCCGACCCACATTGGAATCAGGACACACAATCCGAGGAAGGCGCGGATCACCCGGGCATTCCAGATATCCGTACCGCCGGGGTAGCGTTTCACCAGCGCAAAGGCCACGGTCCACCAGAGTGTTCCGGCGGCCAGAAACCAGATTTTCCATTCGGGATTCACCCGTAAGAAGCGTGCGCTGATGTACAGGCACACAAACACGAAAAAGGCGTACAGAATGCGGCTGTAGCTTTTTTTGTAGCCAGCAATGTTGGCCCATTCCCAGGCGCCCAGAGTCGCAATAATGGCGATAAAAAAGGCAAAGGGTTTCAGTGGCAGGAAGAAGATTCCGACCACCATCACAGGGGCCAGAACCAGGGCCGTAATTACGCGTTGTTTAGTCACCTTGCTGCGATTCCTTGAGCTGGTCATCGGTGCGGCCAAATCGCCGTGTACGGGCGGCAAAGGCAGCGAGTGCTTTTTGATATTCGTCTTCTTTGAAGTCAGGCCAGAGTACGTCGGCGAAATAGAATTCTGCGTACGCGGTCTGCCACAGCATGAAATTGCTGATGCGCTCTTCTCCGCCGGTACGAATCATCAGATCTGGCGCGGGCAAATCATGCAGCCAGGTATACTGGTGAAACGATTGCTCGTTGATGTCTGAGGGTTGCAGACGCCCGGCAGCGACGTCTTCGGCCATGCGGCGTGCGGCTTGCGCAATGTCCCACTGCCCACCGTAGTTGGCGGCAATGACCAAGGTCATGGCATCGTTGTTGGCCGTCAGAGCTTCTGATTCCGCCACCAGCCCCTGAATTTTTTCAGAGAAGGCGCTGAGATCACCCATAACGCGCAAACGAATGTTGTTCTTGTGGAGCTTTTTGACTTCCCGTTGCAGGGCAACGATAAAAAGTTGCATGAGTGCGCTGACTTCGTTTTCGGGACGACGCCAGTTCTCACTGCTGAAGGCAAACAGTGTCAGTACTTCTACACCGGCACGCGCTGAGGTTTCTACCACAGCACGCACGGCGTCGACACCGGCTTTATGCCCGGCGACACCGGGCATCAGACGTTTTTTGGCCCAGCGATTGTTGCCATCCATGATAATGGCAACGTGCCGAGGGGTACTCCCCTGCGCGGCACCGCTGTCATCAATGCTGGTCGACATGGTGTCAGACCTTCATCAGATCTTTTTCTTTCTCGGCCAACAGTGCATCGACCTGAGCGATGTACTTATCGGTCAGCTTCTGCACGTCGTCTTCACCACCGCGGGATTCGTCTTCGGTGATTTCTTTTTCTTTCAGCAGATCCTTGATCGTGCTGTTGGCATCACGACGGATGCTGCGCACAGACACACGACCTTTTTCTGCTTCGGCACGGGCCTGCTTGATGTAGTCTTTACGGGTTTCTTCGGTCAGCGCTGGCATCGGCAGACGAATGGTGTCGCCGTTGGTCGCTGGGTTCAGGCCCAGATCAGACTTGAGAATGGCTTTTTCAATCAGTGGCACCAGGTTCTTTTCCCAAGGATTGATTGCCAGGCTACGGCCGTCTTCAACGATGACGTTTGCCACCTGGTTGATTGGGGTTGGCGTACCGTAGTAATCGACCATTACGTTGTCGAGAATCGCAGGGTTCGCACGACCGGTGCGAACTTTCTTGAAGGCATCAACCAGAGCCGCAACGCTTTTGGTCATGCGTTCTTCGGCGTCTTTCTGGATGTCGTTAATCATGCTTTATCTCCACTTACAATCAGGGTGCCGTGATCGCTACCTGTCATCAGGCGTCCCAGCACTCCGGTTTCATTCATGTTGTAGACACGCAGTGGCATGTCGTGATCCTGCGCCAGTACGATGGCCGTCAGGTCCATCACACCCAGTTGTTTTTCCAGCACTTCGGCATAAGTCAGGGTGTCGTACTTTTCAGCATTTGGATCTTTTTTCGGGTCGGCAGTATACACGCCATCGACATTGGTGGCCTTAAGAACCAGATCCGCGTTGATCTCGATACCACGCAAACACGCTGCGGAATCAGTGGTAAAGAACGGATTACCAGTGCCGGCTGCAAAAATCACCACGTCGCCTTGGTTTAACGCACGAATCGCGCTACGACGATCGTAATGATCGACGACACCACTCATTGGAATGGCAGACATCACACGCGTTGGCATGTTCGAACGTTCCAGTGCATCACGCATTGCCAACGCATTCATAACGGTAGCCAGCATGCCCATGTGGTCACCAGCGACACGATCCAGACCCGCTTCGCTAAGTGCCTTACCGCGGAACAGGTTACCGCCGCCAATCACCAGGCCAACCTGCACACCCAAACCACGCAGCTGGGCAATTTCCAGCGCCATGCGATCCAGTACTTTCGGGTCGATCCCGAAATCCAGCTCTCCCATCAGAGCCTCGCCGCTGAGTTTCAGCAGGATCCGTTTGTATTTCGCACTCGTTTGCTCAGCCATGACACCTGTCTCCCCAAAAGTTAGGCGTAGTTTACGTTTAAATCGGTCTTACATATACAACTATGCCGGGCAAGCCCGGCATAGTATGTGGTGGTCCTGATCGGAATAAGGCCCACCCGACTGCAATTAGCCTTTCAGCTGTGCAGCAACTTCAGCAGCGAAGTCAGTCGCTTCAACTTCGATACCTTCACCTACTTCCATACGCACGAAGCTAACGACTTCGGCACCGGCGTCTTTCGCCAGCTGACCAACAGTCTGGTCTGGGTTCTTAACGAACGGCTGATCCAGCAGGCTGTTTTCTTTCAGGAACTTGTTGATACGACCAACCATCATCTTCTCAACAATTTCTGCTGGCTTGCCAGCCATGTCTGGCTGAGCCTTGATGATTTCTTTTTCTTTCTCAAGAACGTCTGCTGGCATTTCTTCGCCACGAACAACGCGTGGGTTAGATGCAGTCACGTGCATAGCGATGTCTTTAGCAACTTCTTCGTTACCACCGTTCAGTACAACAACACACGCGATTTTGCCGTTTGAGTGAACGTAAGCACCCAGAGTGTCACCTTCCAGAACGACTGGACGACGTACAGTGATGTTCTCACCAATTTTCTGTACCAGCGCTTCACGAGCATCTTCCAGCTCGCCTGCCATCAGAGCAGCAACGTCAGCGTTTTTGGTTTCAGCCAGCTTAGCAACCACTTTGTCTGCGAATGCGCCAAAGTTAGCATCGCCTGCAGCGAAGTCAGTTTCTGAGTTGATCTCAACGATCACTGCAGAACCACCGTCAACAACAACGCGCAGCTTACCTTCTGCCGCTGTACGGTCAGCTTTCTTAGCTGCCTTCAGACCAGAGTTTTTACGCAGATCTTCAATTGCCTGTTCGATGTTACCGTCAGCAGCGGTCAGTGCTTTTTTGCACTCCATCATGCCCAGACCAGTACGTTCACGCAGCTCTTTCACCATCGCAGCAGATACGTTTGCCATGTGAGATATCCTCTAAATTTTTTGAAATGTCTGAATAATTCTAAAAAAAGGGGCTAAGCCCCTTTTCTTCAATCGTCGGTCTGATTACTCAGCCGCAGGCGCTTCGTCGGCAACTTCGACGAATTCGTCTGCAGAAGCACCGCCCTGCTTGCCTTCCAGCATCGCGTCAGCAACGGCTGAAGCGTAAATCTGGATAGCGCGGATCGCATCGTCGTTACCTGGGATAACGTAGTCGATGCCGTCTGGGTTTGAGTTAGTATCAACGATACCAACTACTGGGATGCCCAGCTTGTTTGCTTCTTGAACAGCGATACGTTCGTGGTCAACGTCGATAACGAACAGAGCGTCAGGCAGACCGCCCATTTCTTTGATACCACCGATAGAACGCTCGAGCTTGTCCATTTCGCGAGTACGCATCAGCGCTTCTTTCTTGGTCAGCTGCTCGAAAGTACCGTCGCTTTTCTGTGCTTCGAGGTCACGCAGACGCTTGATAGACTGACGAATGGTTTTGTAGTTGGTCAGCATGCCGCCCAACCAACGGTGAGCAACGAACGGCTGGTTAGCGCGCTCAGCTTGCTCTTTCATGATTTTACCTGCAGCGCGCTTAGTACCAACAAACAGAACTTTGTTGTTTTTCGCTGCCATGCCTTCGAACAGTTTCAGTGCATCGTTCAATGCTGGAACAGTCTGCTCAAGGTTGATGATATGAATCTTGTTACGAGCACCGAAGATGTACTGACCCATTTTTGGGTTCCAGTAACGAGTTTGGTGACCGAAGTGTACACCTGCTTTCAGCAGGTCACGCATGCTTACTTGTGCCATGTTTAACTACCTTAAATAGTGGGTTATGCCTCCACGGTACCCTTGGTGCCGACCCGCTTTCGCAGGCACCCCGACGCCTCGTTATGGCCCGTGTGTGTGATTACGTCTTCCGGTTTTCCGGAACACGGCGCTGAGCGCGGGCGCTTTATACCATTTCCTTCCATCAAACACCACCATTTCTGTCTTCTGAGACAATCCCACCGTGACGGTTCACCACTCGCCTGACAAGCAGTACAATGTCGGCGTTTCTTATTACTGACGACGGATCCGATAGCCCTCATGAGTGTCACGATCAATACGGCGGAAGATATCGCCAAAATGCGCATTGCCGGTCGCCTGGCCGCAGAAGTTCTGGAGATGATCGGCGAGTACGTGAAGCCTGGCGTCTCAACCGGCGAATTGGACCGAATCTGTCACGACTACATTGTGAATGAGCAAAAGGCGATCCCGGCGCCGCTCAATTACAACGGTTTTCCAAAATCCATCTGCACGTCAGTGAATCACGTGATCTGTCATGGTATTCCCAGCGACGACAAAATCCTGAAGAAAGGCGACATCGTTAATATCGATGTTACGGTGATTAAGGATGGCTACCACGGCGATACCAGTAAGATGTTTTGCGTCGGTGACGTGCAACCCGCTCTGGAGCGCCTGATTCGCGTGACTCAAGAATCGCTCTACCTGGCCATCGACATGGTGAAGCCGGGTGTCCAGCTAGGTGATTTTGGCCACGCCATTCAAACCTACGCCGAATCCAATCACTATTCCGTAGTTCGTGAGTATTGTGGTCACGGCATCGGTAAGGTGTTCCATGAAGAGCCACAGATCCTGCACTACGGCAAGCCGGGCACAGGAATGGCCATCCAGGAAGGTATGATTTTCACCATCGAGCCGATGATCAATCTGGGCTCTCGCCATAACAAGCTGATGAAAGATGGCTGGACCGTGGTCACCAAAGACCGCAAAGCCTCTGCCCAGTGGGAACACACCCTGCTTGTCACCGCTGACGGCGTTGAAGTCCTGACTAAGCGTAAAGAAGAAGAGCAGTTCTGGAAGTGACCGAATCTCAGGTTGTCCCTTCGCTGCCTGAGGTCAATGAGGCAGAGCTGCTGGCAAGCCTGCGCGATCGCGGCCTGCCTCTTCCGGTGATTAAACCGCTATTGTCGAAAATACTCGACGAGGCTCATGCCGTGTTCCGGGAAACGCAGGACGCCGAAACACTGGTACCGCTGCGTGCGACTCTGATTGACCGCATTCTACGAGCCTTATGGCAGTTCCGTGAGTTACCCGAGCATGATCTGGCGTTAATTGCCGTCGGTGGCTATGGTCGTGCTGAACTGCACCCGCACTCTGACATCGACCTGCTGCTTCTGGCTCGCGATGAAGACGCCATCAACCGCCATGCCAGTGACCTACAGGATTTTATTACGCTGCTGTGGGACCTGAAGCTGGACATTGGTCACAGCGTCCGCACCTTGGATGAATGTGTCTCCGAAGCTCGGGATGACCTGACCATCATTACCAATATGCTCGAGAGTCGCCCGTTATGCGGTGACGCCGAGCTGCATTCAACCTTGATGGAACGCATTCCAGTGGATGTCCTCTGGCCCGCACAGCACTTCTTTGATGCAAAGTGGAAAGAGCTCACCGAACGACACGACAAGCACAACAGCGCCGATTACAACCTTGAGCCCAACGTTAAAAACTCTCCGGGGGCGCTTCGTGATGTTCAGACCATCAGCTGGGTGGCGATCCGTCACTTTGGTACGGGCACGCTACAAGCACTCGAAGACAAAGGCTTTCTAACCGAGTTCGAACACAACCGTCTCGCCAGTAGCGTGAATTTTCTTTGGCAGGTGCGCTACGCCCTACACATGCTGGCAGGACGCGAAGAAGACCGACTGCTGTTTGATCTGCAAAAGCCCGTCGCGGAGCTTTTGGGGTACAAAGACTCCGGCCGCCAACTTGGGGTCGAGCGTTTTATGTCGCAGTTCTACCGCCACCAGCTGTCGACCATGGAATTGAGCGACATGCTGCTGATGCACTTCAATGAAGACTATATGCAGTGCTCGCCGGATACGATTCTACCGGTCAACGAACACTTCGTGCTGTGTAACGGCTACCTACAACTGACCACCGCCGATCTGTTTGAGCGTGAACCCGTGTGGTTGATTCAGGTATTTGTGTTACTGGCGCAGCTCCCGGATTCAGAGGGCATGCACTCTTCTACTATTCGAGCCCTGCGCGACAACCGTCATCTGATCGATGAAGCGTACCGCCAGACGCCTGAAAACAACGCTGCCTTTATGGCGTTGATGCGTAATAAATCCCGCGTCGTCCGCGAACTGTCGCGCATGATGCGTTACGGCATTCTCGGCCGCTATATACCTGCGTTTGGTCGCATCATTGGCATGATGGAGTACGACCTGCTGCACAAGTACACGGTGGACGAACACACCTTCCGTATGATTCGTCTGCTGCGTCATTTCCGCTTTGGCGATGTTCGTGAACGTTTCCCGATTGCGTCCCGCTTAATTCACAAGGTACCCAAGAAAGAGATTCTCTATCTTGCCGCCTTGCTGCACGACATTGGTAAAAGCCGCGAGGGGGATCACACCCAAAACGGCGGTGAAATCGCACAGGCCTTCTGTGAACAGCATGGTCTGAAACCCGCAGACACCCACATGGTGGTCTGGCTCGTGACCAACCACCTGCTGATGTCGAACGCGTCTCAACGACTGGACCTCGGCAACCCGGATGACATCCACCAGTTTGCATTGGAGATTGGCGATCAGTATCACCTGGATATGCTGTTTTTGATTTCTGTGGCAGACACTCACTCGACGAATCCTGAGTTGTGGACGCCGTGGCGCGCAGAACAAATGCGAGAGCTGTACCGAAATACTCAGGCAGCCCTTCGCCGAGGGTTGGAAAATCCGCTGCACAAAGAAGACGTCATTGAGGAAGTTCAGACCGAAGCCATTGCCCAGTTGCAGGATTTTGGTCTTCCTGAATCCCGTGTGCGCGAGATCTGGGGCGAGCCGGGAGATGACTACTTCCTACGCGAAGGCGTGGATAACATCGTCTGGCACACACGAGAAATCGATGCCCACGGCAACAGTGGTAAGCCACTGGTCTCTATTCGCCAGACGTCGGATCGTCAGTTTGAAGGCGCAACGCAGATCTTCGTCTTTATGAAAGACGAGCCACACCTGTTTGCTGTCACGACGGCGACATTGGATCTGCTCAACCTGAACATTCAGGATGCGCGCATCATGACGTCAGAGACGGAAAACAACGCTGTCGATACCTACATCGTGCTCGATGAAAATAACGAGACCATTACCGACCCTGAACGTATCCGGGTGATTCGCAATACGTTGTGTGAGGCACTGGATGATCCTGAGGATTACACCACGCTGATCAAGCGTCGTACCTCGCGCATGCTCAAGCAGTTCAATGTTCCCACGCATGTGACCATCAGCAATGATCCCATTCTTAAGCGCACGGTATTGGAAGTTACCGCCGCTGACCGTCCCGGCCTGCTGGCCCGGGTGGGCGATATTCTGATGGACTTTGGCGCCTTGTTGCAGGGCGCGAAAATTCTGACCGAAGGTGAACGTGTCTCGGACATTTTCTTTATTGTCGATGGCGATGGTCACCCGTACTCCGACCCGACGCTGTGCACTCAGTTGTGTGAAGCGTTGGAGAAGGGGTTGGACCAGCAAGTAGAAGAACAGTCGGCTGTTTAACAGAACAGTCTTTTCTGCCCCCTGCCCTCGAAGACAGACGGCCTCGCCCTTATATTCATTAAAAAGGAGGCCGTTATGTCGACACCCCGTTCTATAGAATCCATTATCCGCAGTTATCCCAGTTCCGATGGCGATGGCGTAAAAATTCGCCGTTTGGCCCTGTTTAACCAACGTCAGGCAGACCCATTTCTGATGCTGGATGAACTCGTCTCCGATGACGAAGCCGACTATATGGGCGGCTTTCCTCCGCATCCGCATCGCGGCATGGAGACACTGACTTACTTACGCAAAGGCGCACTGATTCATAAAGACCATTTGGGCAATCGCGGCGAAATTCGCAGTGGCGGTGCACAATGGATGTCTGCCGGCAAAGGTATTATTCACTCCGAAATGCCTGAAGAAGATATGGGCGGTCTTCATGGCTTCCAGCTGTGGATCAACCTGCCAGCCAAAGACAAAATGAGTGACCCGGATTACCGGGATGTGCCGAAAGAAGAGATTCCCGTCATCGCGCTCCAGAATGGTGGTGAAGTACGGGTTATTGCAGGCGACTGGAGCCTCAACGAACAGACCGTGAAAGGCCCTCTGGACCGTCTTGCTGCCCAAGCAGCCTACCTCGATGTTTATCTGCCCGCGGGCTCAACATTGCCACTGCCTGTGGACGATGGGCGTCGGGTCATTGCGTATGTGTATCAGGGGGCGTTAACAACGGAACCCAAGGCCCCAGAAAAGGCGCTACTGGTGTATTCCCGTCATGGTGACAGCATCGAACTGACCGCCGAATCGGATGCCCGCATACTCGTTCTGAGCGGAATGCCGATTCAGGAGCCTATCGCTCACTACGGTCCGTTTGTGATGAATACGCAAGAAGAGATTGAACAAGCGGTTCGGGATTACAACAGCGGTCAATTCGGACGGTAAATCTCCGTTGATGCTGCTGCTCGGCACTTCCGCTTGTTACCTTCGATCAGTACTCGCGGTCAACTGCGCCATGCCTCCACAACCTTCCTACCCCATCATTGAGCCAGACGCACTCAAGTGCGACTGACTCAGTGGAGAGGCTATCAGGTTAATCAATGAAGCCATCTTTCGCTGGCGACGCGTCCACCAGATACACATCTACACGACGGTTCTTCTGGCGGCCTTCCTGCGTTTGGTTGTCTCCCACAGGGTCGGCTTCACCAAATTCTTTCAGGGTTAAACGCTGAGATTCAATTCCGTGATCCGTCAGATACTGGCCCACTGCCATCGCACGGCGTAAGGCCAGGTTCAGGTTGTAAATCTCACTGCCACGATCGTCCGTGTGTGCCTGTAGTTCAACCAATAAGTATGGATGTTCCTCCAACACCTCGACCGCCGCCTCAAGACGGGTCACCGCTTCGGCAGTCAGGGCTGCACTGTCGGTATCAAACAGCACCCCTTCAACCAGATAAGGCACTGCCAGTGCACTTGCCACCACGTTTTGCCACTGAGCTTCTGGGGTGATCTCAGGTACCTCACGAGACTCTTCTTTGTCCGGTGTTTTGTCCGGTGCTCTCGTCGATCCGAAATAACGCGATACCCGCAAGAAGAGCCCAGCGGCGTCCTGATCCACACTATCGAGTTCAACCCCCAGCTTCCATGGGGAG
>Ga0255776_10004747_pt1 | contig 14290 bp, 14 predicted proteins | sample 071ome_19_FD_179974 | JGI IMG/M metagenome (GOLD analysis project Ga0255776, IMG submission 179974) | Coastal salt marsh microbial communities from the Groves Creek Marsh, Skidaway Island, Georgia - 071413AT metaG (version 2) | ecosystem: Environmental > Aquatic > Marine > Intertidal zone >... | reverse complement strand
GATTGCTACATCCGCGTCGCCGGTTTCGACAACATCAAGCAAGTCCAATGCGCGTCTTTCTTGGTCCACCGCCCGGCCTCCGGCGCTGCCTGCGCTGTTGACAACCGCCAAGTCAAGGGTAACTAAACTCGCGTCCTTGTCCCGGCGAGCGTTCGCGTGTTCCTAGGCGCGCGGCGCAGGTGTAGCTCGTAGAGTTTAGCCTCATCCAATTGTGAACGAAAAACGAACCGCAATTCTTTCAAGAAGTCCCCTCACGCGCGACACTCGCACCGACGGAACCTACCGTCCGCGTCCGCGCTCTTCGCTTCCCGCTTCGACCCCTCGAGCCGAGCCGAGCCCCCTGGGACGCGAAACCTCCATATTCCTGGGTGGCCGCGGAACCCAAACCCAATCCACGCGCATCATATCCGTTCACGGATCAGCAGTCTAATAAATATTGACGGTTCATGACTCAAGTAACGCGTCCAGACACAAAAAAAATACCCCGCCCAAGGGTGTGCGTGCGAGTACATCATCATCGAGCGTGGAGACTGAAACGAAAAATCCTCGATCGCTCGCGGCGCCCCCCCTTTCCCGAACGCGATCGAATCGACGAGTCGTGACTCGCCGATCCGAGCCCGTGTCCGTCCGTCCGTCCGTTCGTTCGCCCGCCCGCTGACCCCCATAATCGCACGCACCGATCGAAACGATGTCCGCTATCGCCCAACAAGCCCAAGTCGCCAAGACCGTCGCCGTCTCCACCGGCAAGGTCGCCAACGCCAAGTCCATGATGGTCTGGCGCCCGCACGGCAACAAGTACGTCCGCGCTCGCGACGACGACGACTCGCGTTTTTTTCTTCATCCAGGGGCCACCGCCGGGTCGCGCCCGATCTCGATCGCGTTCGCGAACCCTCTGAGGGGTCGGCGCCGTCGTCGGCGGTTCGCGTTCGCGCGACGCGTCGCGATCGCGCGCGATGCGTTGGATTATTTTCCTTCGCATCCGCGATCGCGCGCGAGGCGCGTCGCGACGCTCGCGGCGAGGCGTCGATCGACCGATCGATCGTCTCGCCGTGCGCGGGTCGCGCCGGGCGCAAGCCCTCCTTTGCGAACCCGATCCGAGGTTGAGGCGTGAGGAAGGGGTCTGGTTGTTTTCACGAGTCATCACTCGTGAAACTGCGAATTACCCCATATATGGGTTTTCCCAGTGTGACCGACAACCGCGATTGGTCCACGCACTGATTGCGCATACGCACGTGTTGAAAAAGCCCCCTCTCCCCTGGAAGAAGCGCTCGGAGAGGCTGTTGTGTCCTTGCGTGGCCTCCCGCTCGGTTGATGGGTGAGACCAGTGTGAGGAATCAATCTTCCGCGAGCGAGATGACTGACCGATGTCCCTCTCTTCTTCGCCTTTGCTTTCGCCTCGATTAGGATGTTCGAGACCTTCTCCTTCTTGCCGCCGCTCTCCGATGCCGAAATCTCCAAGCAAGTCCAATACTTGCTCAACAACGGCTGGACTCCGTGCGTCGAGTTCGAAGACGAGGCCCACGCCTACGCTGACGGCCACGGCTGGTCTGGCTTGGACACCTCCATCAACGCGTGCTACTACGACAACCGCTACTGGGTCATGTGGAAGCTCCCGATGTACGGCTGCCAAAACACCGATGAAGTCCTCGCCGAAGTCAAGGCTGCCACCAAGGCCTTCCCGGATTGCTACATCCGCGTCGCCGGTTTCGACAACATCAAGCAAGTCCAATGCGCGTCTTTCTTGGTCCACCGCCCGGCCTCCGGCGCTGCCTGCGCTGTTGACAACCGCCAAGTCAAGGGTAACTAAATCGCTCAGTTCTCTGAACGCGTTTAGTCATTATAGATTGGCAGCTATTTGCCTTTTCTAGGTAATTAGCCTCGGTTTTAATCAATGCACACAAAGAAGTGTTAACAGTCGTCAGTTCCTTCGACCGCCCCTATCCTATCGCTCGTAATCGTTCGCTTCTAATCGTATTGACAAATTTTCTACTTGCGCTGCGCGATGTGGTCAGTTGGAGACGTTGACGCCGCCATCGGTGACGGACGCAGTGCGTCCGTCAGTAATTCGGGGAACTAAAAATGAAGCACGACTATCTATTGGTGTGTAGTCGAAAACCCCGGGAGTTGCACGCATAGGTGGTAAAAGCACGGGATGCGGGGTTGCGTTGAAGAGCTCCATAAAGTCCATCGGCGTCAGTGCGTCAAAGACTTGTGCGTCGGTGACTCGTTCAAAGATGAATCCAGCGCGTTCTGGAGGAAACTTGATATGAAGCGATGAAATGAATTTTTTCTCGAGTGCCGGAAACCCTTCCATGCGTCTGCGACGGTGGCCGACGGGGTATTCAACTTCAAACTTGTTGGTGCTCGTTCTATCCTTGAAGTGCACTTGAATAGAGTTTGAACACGAGCGGCGATCTGGATCCACGTAATCGGCACTGTACTGGGGGTTTTCCGCAATCAAAATTTTTCTTCGAAGTTCGTCGACTCTCGGATCGCTCGCGACTGAATCTTCATAGTGATCGGATGTCATGTTGCCGTACAGCAATGCCACGGCGACTGCGTACTGCAGACAATGGTCTCTGTCGGCAGGGCCGTTGAGCGGCCCAGTCTTGTCTATGCAGCGAACAGCGCTCCGTGTCGTGTGAACAGCTACCGAATGTACCTCATCTACTCGGTGTACAATCTGTGGATGTAATCTAAAAGCGCCTTCAATCGCTGTTTGCGCATGAATCTCGCTCGGGAACGACGGCTTGAAGACAACATTTTCCATGATGTACTCACCAAACTCACGTTTCAAAGCGATGTCTTGCCGTCTGTAGAAGACGTCATTGAAGCCCCACACTGGAGCGGAAAGCGCTCCGAGATAGCCCATTTCCCCGCGCATCGTCATGAGAGCCAGAGATACACCACGAGCTGCCGCGTCTCCCGCAGCCCAGCCCTTACGCGTCCCCGAACACGGGTAATGTCTGAAGCATCTGAGTCCTGACCCGTCAATGAACGCCTGCGATGTCGCATACATGACTTCTAAACGTCCGCCTCCAAGCATCGACGTCGTCACCGCTGCAACAGCGGCGCGCGTCAGCAACAAATGATCCACGCCAATTTGATTGAAAGAGTTGTCCAACGCCAGCACGCCGACTATTTCGTACGCTTTAATCGTCGCCACGATGACATCTCGCATGCTCAGCACGCTCAACCCGCGTTCATTTCTTAGTCTGCTCACGTACTCGCTCACGCTCAGTATCGCTCCGATTACGTCGCTCGGATGCGTCCACTCGGCTCCGTAAAAGGCGTCGTTAAAGTCCAACCATCGAGCGCACGTCGTCATGTTAAACGTCGCCGTCACCGGATCCAGGTAGTACTCCGTCCCCGGCACGTGCGCACCAAATTTACACTCCACCCCGGGCACGCACGGTCCCAAGAGCTTCGCGCACCCCGCATCATTCGCGCCTCTCAACGCGCACGCCACAAAGTCCAAAATTGCAAATCTACACGTCTTCACCGCGTCTCGCGATTTAATCTCGTACCCCACGACGTAATTCGCGATATCAACCAAGAGTTGATCCGCCCCGAGATCGCTCGCATCGCTCGCCGTCCCTCGTTCCCGTCCTCGGTCGTATTCCGAAACCCCAGCGCCGGACGACACCGACATCGTCCCCGCGGCTCGCGCGCCTCCGTGCATTCTTCGGTTCAGTTCCCCTCGTTCGTTCGTTCGTTCGTTCGTTCGTTCGTTCGCTCGATCGTTCGATCGCGCGCGCGCGTCGACCACGCGCTCGTCCCGGGTGAAATCTCACCGATCGATCGATCGTCCCGCGCTCCGTCGTCGCGCCGTCGAAGAGTCGCGAAGTGACGCGCGTCTCGCGGGCACGTCGTAACGACCTCGCGAACGAAATCCGCGCGTGCCGACCCCTCACACCGCCCCCGCGATCGGCGCGCGCGCCGAAGAGAGGGACGCGGACGCGGATGCGAAGACGATCGAAGGGGACGTCGACGTCGTCGCGCGGATTCGCGGCGTCGGCGGACGCGAAACCGACGGGACCGACGAGCGAACGCGCGAACGATGCCGAAGAGAAGACGATGACGCTGACGGCGAGAGCGTTGTCACCTGGGACGTTCATCGACGCCACGGCGACGTCGACGCGGGTGGAAACGCGACGAGGGGCGACGCGAAGTGAAGTGCGGCGAGCGGTGTTGGCGAAGACGCGCGCGGGGACGGCGTTCGATGGGAAGGATGCGGTGGTGACGGTGAGAGGGAAGGCGATGCGAGAGGGCGACGAGACGCGCGCGGTTGAATTGGAGGAGTCTTCTTCGTCGGGGAACGGGAGAGGAATCGTCGCGCTCGTGACGGTTCGACCGAGAATTAAGGGGAGTAATTCTGGTGACGTCGTGCGGGAGGAGGAGGAGGACGATGACGAGGATTTGATTGTCCCGTTGCGAGGGGCGAGAGCGTACGCCGAACGAGCGCTTCGAGAGCGTTTGGGTCTGTCCCGTTGGTTGGCGAATCTCTTGGCGCGGGTTCCCCTCGTGCGTCTTGCGTCGTGGTTGGTTGCGTTACGAATCGCGCACGAGCGCGAGCTAGGACCGGTGTTCGTCTTGGCGACGGGTTTTTCTTTGATTATTTCCAACCTCGGCCGGCGGCGAGCCGGACAGGCGAGCGCGTACTCGATTTTTAACGATGGATTCGCGCGTTTACCCGGTCAGTTGACGACGGATGACGTCGATGATGCGTTGATGCACCGTCGGTGACGCGTTAGAACGAGCGATGACGTTTAGAAGATGGTTTAGGATTGTCACTCTTTCTAGAGAAGTGTAGTTGAAGTGGAGACGTTTCGCGGTAGTTACGACCTGAAAACGAGACGCGAGCGAGCGAGAAATATGGCAGCCCTGGCGACCCGATCGACCGCCGCGCCCGGATGGAAACCGGGAAAGGTTGCCACGACCTCCAGCGAGCGAGCGCGAGCGAGCGGGAGAGCGAAAAGCGCCGCGAGCGAGGTTTCTTTGGACTCTTTTGAGGACTTTCTTTTGGATAAGCAAAAGGAACTCTGTGACGCCTTGGAGCGCGTGGATGGGAGCGGGAAGACGTTCTGCGAAGACAAGTGGGAACGCGGGACAAAGGCGGACGGATACGGCATCACTCGGGTGTTGGAAGGCGGAGAAGTGTTCGAGAAGGCGGCGGCGAACGTTTCGATCATTAGAGGAAAGCTCACTCCAGAGCGCGCGGCAGCCATGTCCTCTCGCGGACGAGAGGAGATTGATCCGAAGGGTGGCCAAGAGTACGAAGCGTGCGCGTTGTCCTTGGTTTTCCATCCTCGATCGCCCATGGTGCCGACTTTTCGCGCGGATGTGCGTAGATTTAGAGTCGGCGGTAAGGCGTGGTACGGCGGTGGGGCAGATTTAACGCCGTATTACCTCTTCGATGACGACGCGAAGGAGTTCCACGAAAAGTACAAGGCGACGTGTGATGCGTATGATGCGAATCCAGACGGAGGTGAGGTGTACGCGGCGTGTAAGAAGTGGTGCGACGATTATTTCTACATTCCGGCAAGAAAGGAACATCGAGGCGTCGGAGGCGTCTTCTTTGATGATCTCGAGAACGACAAGGCGTGCGATGCTTTGGGCGGCGCTCGCGTTCGCGATGCTGAAAGTTTCACGCGTGCCATCGCCGATGAGTGGCTCGATTCGTACCTCCCCATTGTCGATCGCAGACGTGAATCGCCGTACGGCGGAGAACAGGAGCGTTGGCACCATCAACGACGAGGTCGGTACATTGAATTCAACTTGCTTTACGATCGAGGAGTGCGATTCGGCTTGGACGGTGGTAGAATCGAAGCCATCATGGTGAGCGCTCCGCCTCGCGTGCGTTGGGATTACGATGTCCAGCCCGAGTCTGGTTCCGAAGAACATCGCCTCGTCGAAGTGTTACGTTCACCTCGCGCGTGGGCTTGATTTATTCACGGTAGTGTTTGGCTTGTAGCGTGCGTGCTAGTTGTAAAAATCAGTGCTATTATTATTCATTTACTTACTTGTTCTTCTTCTTCGACAGACTCTCGATTCCGAGGCACATCCCGTACACCCCGAGCGGGAGCAACACAAGGAGAACCTCAACCAAAACTTCTACGTTGACGCACAGCGGGTGCATCTGCCCCGGAGCCACGTTCCAACCGAGGAACTTCCTATAGAGGAACGCCACCCCTTCGCTCCAAATCCACGCCGCACCGTTAACGCCACCGTTCGACTCCAACACGCGAGCGTAGGTTCCCTTTGCGCCTTGCAAAGCGCCCAAGCTCGCCGCGGCCAAGGCGCACGCCTTGACAGTCGCCCACTTATTCGTCTTCGATTGCGACGCCCGAAGCGCGTTCGCGCCGAGGAAGAAACCGAGAAAGGATAGGACGCACATAGACGTCGCGTTCGGGTCCATGAATCCATCCTTGGAGGAGTCGGACGCGAGGAATTTACCGAGAAGCGTGAACGCGACGAAACCAACGTGCGAAATCATCGTCACGTACAAGAGAGACTTGACGCGTCGCCGGGTGGTCACCATGGATGAATACCGCTCGACGACGCGCTGACGGAAGGCGTAGTCGCTTCCATCGGTGCCGGCGACGTAGGAACCCTTGCTCGCCATGGTGAAAGCGTGCGTCCGACTATGACGCCAGCCGCGCGACGCAGACTGAGAGTGTTTGGATACAGAAAGTGCACTAATGTCTTTCGACTACAAGGATTAGAAAACTACAACCCCACCGTATCGGTAGCGCGTTATATTTACCAAGAGACGGTGGGGACTTAAGAGAGCAAGTCTTTGGAATCTAGCGTGCCGTCGCCGTTGATGTCTAGTTCGTCAAAGCGGGTACTGAGCTTGTCGAAATCCTCTTGAGTGGCTTTACCCATCGCGATGAGCATGGCGCGGGTGAAATCGTGCTTGTCGACGTGACCTTTGTCTCCACCTTGTTTTGCCAACCACTTTGCCGTGAGCTTAAACGTGGAGGCGTCTGAAATTTCTTCAGAGTTTTCGTCAATGGTCGACTGCGCCAACTGCGAGACCGCCCAACCGAAAATACCAATGGTGAGAAAAGCGTAAAACGAAGCGAAAATGCGTCCACCCTTTGTTTGCGGGCAAATGTCACCGTATCCAACCGTTGTCGACGTCACGACGGACCACCAGATGCCGTCGAGGAAGGAAATGTCTTCGAGACTCGATATGACAGAGGCGCCAATTAGGGTGTTGGTCAAGATGACGACGACGGGATGAAATGCAATCTTCAACCACTTATCCTCGGCCGGTTTCTCTTCTCTCGCCTTTTGCTTGAGCTTCTCTATATCCACAGCGGTTAATCCTCCCAACTTCGTCTTAATCCGCGCCACATCTCTCTCGATCGCCGCCTCGGCTCGTCGCTGAGACGTCTTCACCGAAGCTCTCTGCGCCGCCAGGAACAAATCCGTCACCTTTGTAATGCACAGCGTCGCCAAACCCATACCGACGATGATGAAGACAATCATGAACCCTTTCCCGGTCGTAGTTTTCGGGCTCAAATCCCCGTATCCAACAGACGTCACCGTGATGGCGATAAAGTACATGCTATTCACGAAGTTCCCGTCGAAATCCGGTTCCGAGAGCACCGCGTTGAGCGTCACCACCGCCAACAACAGGTACACCCCGAACGCCACGGCGAGGTTTTGGTACAAGATTTTAAACATGCGCGTCACCGGGTTCGGTCCTACGAACCCACCGCCGTCGTCGCCGACGCCATCAGCCTTCGCGCCCGACGACGAGAGACTCACATCGACGCTCTCCGCATCGGGCGAACGTCTTCGCCGAATGCTCTGTCCGAACGCGTACGCCTGTTCCTCGTCACCGGCGTCGCTGGAGATCGATCCGTACGACCCAGACGGGGACGATCGCATCATCGGTCGCCGTCGGCGCCTCACTCGACCGCGGGCGTCTGCGGCGACGGGCGCGAAACGCGTCGAAAACGACGACATCCTCGTATGTATGTACCGGTATGTATTGAAGGATTTTTAAACCTAACAAATAAATTTCTGATGGAGGAAGACCCCGTGAACAAGTATATACGTATCACTGTTTACCCATATGTTTTGGAACAATTCAGCACCTCGCCGCGGCGCGACCGGCGGCGTCACACTGCGCGAAGGCGGCGACGACGACGAACGATGCGAGGGGGGAAACGAGAATTCAACGGCGGCGGAGGAGGCGGTGGTGGCGGTGGACACCGTAAAAAGGCCAAGTGGTTCAATCACAAGGGCGTACGTGCGAGAGCGACGACGAACGAGAGAGGAGTGTTTTTTATGTGCGCGCGAGAAAAGTCAGCAGAGACTGGCGAGAGTGATGAGAAGGACGACGGATGAGGAAAAACGAAGCGGTGGTTACTGACTCTGGTGTTTGACTTTTTACGCGAATCTTAGGGCGCGGGTGGAACGATTCCGTACGGGACGCAGGGTGTCATCATCACGTGCGACGGCGGGAAGGAGCGCGGGTCGGCGCGAGACGCCGTGCGCAACCTGACGGAGAGATTTGAGATTTTCCTCGAGAGAGATGGGAAGTCGAAGAAATCTTCGTCAGAGGACAAAGGTAAGGATGAGAGCGCGGACGCTGGGGATGCGCTTCGCGCCGAGCTGGAGGGATTGAGGGAGGATAATAAGCAACCGCTCTTCAAGGAGAATAGCGTCGACTTGCGAGCGTGCACCTTTGTCGCGGCTTCCAAGGAGGTGACGAGCCACTACACGATGGCAGAGTTGGTGAGAGCGGAGCTCGAGCGCGCGAAAGAGAGCGGTAAGACGTTTGCGAGACATATGCTTCGAATGATTCCGGTTGAAACCACTTGTTACGCGGGCGTGGATGAAATTGCCGAAGCCGCGGCGCCGTTGATTGAAAAGTATTTCGGGGATGAAAAGGAGAGAACATTTGCGATTTGCTTTGATCGTCGCGCGAACAGCTCTGTGAGACGCAATGACGTCATCGAAGCGATCGCCAAGCAGGTGAAGCAACCGCCCGCCAAGGTGAACCTTGGCAACCCGGATCTCACCATCATGGTTGAAGTCATCAAGGGCGTCGCCTGCCTCTCTGTCCTTACCGATTACGAGAGCTTGTGCAAGTACAACGTTCGATTCGTCGCGATGACTGAAGAGGAGCGAATCGAGACGAAGAACGAACGCTCTGGCATCACGAAACCTCCTCCCGCTGAAGGTTCAACAAAGAAGCAAGACGACGAGAAGAAGGAATGAGCAATCTTAGAGTTTTTGAATAGAATCCTAATAGATTTACAGACTACAAGCAATCAATCTAACTAGCTAGTGGGGCGCTCCCAAGTGGTCTCTTTCGTCTCGACGTTTCCGTAGTAAATGTCACCAGATGTTTCATCGTAAAACGCGCGCCATCCCGCTGGCAGCTGCGCTTCTTCCTCCTCTTGTATGGGCTTCTTCGGAGGCTCCTCGGGCGGCTGGACGGCTCCTTTAGAGCCTTCTGCAGCGGCGGCAGCGTTTTCGTGTCGAGCGCGAAAATCTTCTAGCTTTGCATTCTTATTCGCCGCCGCGACTCTCGCTCGCCAGTCTCCCACTGGTACAAAGTTTGGGTTCGTTCGGCTATCAGCTCCGGAGCGGATTTTTTCCACGCGCCAATTTTCCAACTCTTGCGCCCGCTTAGCCTTCATAGCCTCAGCAGACTTTGCACCGTCGCGCTCGTCGCTCTCCGTCTCGCGAAGCTTTGCCCATTTCGACATGTCTCCCTTGTGACCCTTTGTGTTACTCACCGCCGCGAGCTTTTGACGCTTTGGCTTTTGCTTCTCTTCCGGTGGCGGTGGTCGCGACAACTCGCCCGTCGGCAACGGTGGCGCAGGGGCACGCACAATCGTACCTTTTGGAAGCGATTTGGCCTCTTGCATCGCAGCCTCGTCCGTCGCTCGCTCTTCTTCAGCCGCCGCCGAGAGCCCACATTTGTCTTCGTCGACATCCGTCGCATCCGCCTCGACTTCTCTCGTCCACTCCTCGTACGACGAAACATCCGCATCCAACCCTCTTTCAATCGCAAGCATCCGTTCAATTTTCCAACGCGTTAAAACCTCGTTCTCCGTCCCATCTGCCCCGTCTGCGAGCTGTACGAGCTCTCTGTATCGAAACACAACATCCGGCGTCGCCGCCACTCTAGCAAACACGTCTGGACACTTTTCCTCAATCAAATCCCTCAGACTCCTCGCAAACGTCCTCACATCCGGTAATACCTCCTTCTCCTCGGGTTTCACCTCCCCATCGATCGTCGTCGTCGTCCCTCGCGTTTCGCTCCACCCGTTTTCGTGTCGCTTTGTCAAAGTTTCACCCGGCGCTTCCTCCTCCTCGTTCGCACCCAAGACGGTTGGTTTCGTCCACGAACTCCGCCCCGTGGACTTGTTGTAGTAATACTCCCTCCCAGTCGCTTTATCCATCGCTCGCTTCCACCCGAGCGCGCGAAGCGCGTCTTCTTCTTCCTCTCTCGCTCGCGCATCCTCTTCCAAACCGTACGACATTAACGACGCCAACGCGCCGTCATCGTCGCGTTGTTTGTTCGCACGAGGCGCGGCACCCGCACGCACGTCATCGTTTTCATCTTTGACGTCGTCGTCGTCCCCGAGCGCGAGTCTCGGTCGACGTCGACGCGCCGACGGCGCCATGGTTTGAGGACTTGTCTCCTGCAATGCGCGACGCGCAAACATGTCGCAAAACCCACGTCGCGATGACGACGGACCGAGACGACGACGGTGGCGAACGTCGTCGATGAGAGTGATGACACTCGCGATGGTGACGACACTCATCGCCGCGCTCTGCCCGACGACGAGCGCGACGACGGGAACGATGAAGAAAGAATTTCCTTCGCATCAAAATCTACACCGAAACCTTTTGACGACGACGACGCGGACGTGGAACGACGTGGTGGATGAAACTATCGCGGCGTGTGCGACGTCGTCGACGGAAGAGTGCGTGTTGGACAAATTGCGAGCGGAGGTGCGAAATCGAGCCAAGGATTCGCCCAACGCATTGTGCGCGGCGAGAGAGACGACGCGGCGAGCAATGCGAGCGGTGAACGAAGGGAGTTCTGGACCGACGGAGACGCTCGTGGTGAGGTGCGATGGCGTGGGGTTGGTGTTGGGTGAGATTGCGTTCGATCCGAACGCGGAAGATGCGGGGCTGGGTTCTTGCGGGGAAGCCGCGGACATAGCGTGCGACGGGAGCTGCGCGCAAGGCGTTTTGAAGAAAAAGTTGAACACGACAGACGCGCACGACGAAGCGATGAAGATTGGCGTGGAGACGTGCAGTAAAACGAACGCGCAGATGAAGGATTTGTGCGCGCGCGCGCTCGGATGGGTGATGCGTGGGAGACGGAACACGGCGGCGGAGGCTCGGGCGGATTGCGCGAGTGCAGGTTCACTTGGTGACGCGAACGCGGTCGAGGCGTGTCGGTTCGGCGTGGCCCAGGCGCACGCGAAAGATGCATTGGAACAAGAGGTGGAGGTGAATGCGATTTGTGAAGGGGCTGACGTGGTTGGAGAACCAAGGTCTCAACGCGCGGCGGATGCGTGTGCAAACGCGTTGGGCTCAGCGCTCTGTGTCGCCCACAAATACGACGACGTCAGGGCTCGGGAACAGTGTGATCTCATCTCAGACGCTCGAACGAAGGAGCGCTGTGTTGCAGGCGTCGATGAGGAGCGCACGAGAAGAGAAATTGATCTTGTAGCCGCGGTACCTTCGTGCGCCAGAGCTCTGAGAACGTTGCTTGGCGAAGAGTCCGCCGCTCCCGATGTGTTTCCGCCGCCACCCCCTCCAGTCGATCGTTCCGCCGCGGAACATCGCAAAGAAGCGTTGAGACGTCATGGATCTGGCGTCGGAGGTGCGCTTTGGTTCTCTTGCTTTATCGTTCTCGCCGTTACCATCGCGTGCGTCACCGCATACCTGCAGTGGCGAGACGGCGCGGGTCCGATTCGTCCCGCCGGCGTGCAGTATAGCCGCGTCGCCGCCACCGAGATGGGTTCTCTTTAGACGTTTATAGCCGTAGCGAAACAAACGAAAGATAGATCGAATTCAATTTACAAATCTACGCACTAAGCAATACAGAAGACTTCGCTCGCAAGAAAATCGGCGACTGGCGCGTGCGTTTCCGCATTTCAAGCCGTCGCGTCACGTCCACCTTCCATTCAAGAAGGAACGTGCGAGCTAGTCTCTACTTATTCATTCATCGCGAGCCGTTCCGAAGAACAAAGGACTCGCTTACGAAGATCAGGACATGAATGCAACACCTCCCGAGGTGAGCGCATCTTCAGGCGCCTTGACAAAGTACTTTTCGTCAAACGCTTGAGTGTCGCCATCACCACCGTAAGGGTTTTGAGTAAGCTGGTACAGTTCTTGAACCATGGAGTAGTCACCCGCGGCAGCCTTGGTGTACGCATCGACGAGTAAATGCTCGCGCAAAATGTACTTTGGATTAGCGGCTCTCATTCGGTCAGCGGCGTTGGATAGAGACGTGCCGGAAGCCTCCAGAGCCGATCGCCAACGGCGAACGAACGCGGCCCATTTTTTCTTTCGATCCGCGGAAAGTCCTTTGCAACCTTGTCCGTAGAAGCACTTTGTCATCAGCGGTTCCAAGAGGGCGTCGTCATCAGCGTATTCCACCTCCAATGTATCCGCGAGTCGTCGCCACGTCACGGTCCAGTCCGCCTGGTCTTGGTACATGAGAGCTTCGAGTCCGTTTTCATCGCGGAACAAAGACTCTGCGACGTCCAACGAGTCTCTCGTCGCGAATCCGAGCTTGGTTCGCAACGCATCGTTCACTTCGTCTTCAAAGACGGATTCCATTTGTGTGACAATCGCCGTCGCCTCATCCGAGCCGCCAGCCAACAATGGCGCGCATGAGATCGCGAGCACGGCAAAGTTCGTTAGACCAGCTTTAGGCTGTGCCATGAATGCAAAGTGATCGCCGCTTCCGGTCCACTTCGCGAACCCAGGGTCGTACTTATCCATGAAGCCAAACGGACCATAGTCCATGGTGCGGCCTCCGATGAGGCAGTTGTCCGCATTGAAGTTCCCTTGGCAAAACCCGACGCGGATCCATCCCGCCACCATCTTTGCAATCTTAGCCCCAGACTTTTCCAACATTGCCCTAGTGACCTTGGCCATGTCCTCACCGTGCTCTTCGATGGTTTCTGGGAACTCGCGAAAGGCTGCATGCTTGACAATCTTTCTGAGCTGCTCCTTTTGCAAATCCGTCGCCCGCGGTGACGTGGCGCGACGAGAGAACAGATCTACGTGACCAATTCGCATAAAGCTCGGTGCGACGCGCGTCGTGATGGCGCACGGCTCTTGAATCATGATGTCCGGATCTCTCTTCTGAGCCTTGAGCATCTCGACAATTTCCACTCTTTGCTCAGGCGGGTACTCCTTGAGTCTTGGGTCATCCACCGTCGGTAACCGCTTCGCGTACTCCTCATCGCTCGTCGGACTGTACCAAGGGCGTCGTGCGGTCGTTCCGTTGACGCTCTCAATCAAACTCAGCGCCCGAGTCGTGTCCACGCCGAGTGCGTGCATCGCCTCTGAGGCTAAAAATTCCCGAATCGAGCTCCTCAACACTGCACGTCCATCCGCGCCTCGACAAAATGGCGTCCGTCCACCCCCTTTCAACTGCATCTCGTGCCTCACCCCGGTCACCGGATTCACCATCTCCCCGATGGAGATCGCCCGTCCGTCCCCGTATCCGTTTCCGTTCCCAAACGGACAGTTACTCGTCATCCGGCTTCCCATGATGCTCAACGCGTACGGCGTCGCCCACGTCCCCAATCCGTCCACCCCTTCGCAATCACCGCTAAAGTACCTCAAAAACAAATTCCCAGGATTGTTCACATCCAACTCAAACCCTATTGCGCTCGCGCACGATTCAGACGCGAGCACGAGCCTCGGATTTTCCAGACGTTCCGGCGTCACGCGCACGTAGTGCCCCGACCGAACCTCCCTCGACGTCCTATTCGGCGCGTGTTTCTCCGTCTCCGGGTCCGGGTCCAACCGTTCGATCCAACTCTGCTCACCTTCGTTTTTCGAAGCCTCGACCGCGCGTTCGAACGTCGCGTGTAACGCCCCGGCATTCGGCGTCGTCGTTGACATCGCTCTCGGTGTTTGTGAGGATGAAGCCCCGCCGCCGACGACGACGACGACGCGACGCAGCCTACGGGACGACGAGCGCGCGCCGATGGCGAGCGCGCGACGCAGAGACGCAACGGATGCACTCGCGCGTTGCATGCGATGTGCGTCGATACGCGGG
>Ga0255776_10004746_pt1 | contig 14293 bp, 13 predicted proteins | sample 071ome_19_FD_179974 | JGI IMG/M metagenome (GOLD analysis project Ga0255776, IMG submission 179974) | Coastal salt marsh microbial communities from the Groves Creek Marsh, Skidaway Island, Georgia - 071413AT metaG (version 2) | ecosystem: Environmental > Aquatic > Marine > Intertidal zone >... | reverse complement strand
GAGGCACAGGGTAACGAAGGTAAGCAAACGCGCGAGATCGTCGTACCAAAGGACAGTGCCAAGGACGCAAAAGCAGCTAAAGAAGCAGAAGATACGGCTTTGGAATTGGCGATGGAGTTAGAGCAAGAAATCAGTAAGGGGCAGGTTGAGCTGGAGACTCAAGGCAACAAGGTGGTGATTCGAATTCGAGAAAATGGCTCTTTTGGGGCGGGCAGTGCTTATGTGCAGGATGATTTTCTGCCGGTGCTAGACAAAATCCGTGAGGTGCTGGTGGAAGTACCGGGTCGCATCAGTGTCGAAGGGCATACCGATAACACGCCTTTAGGTAGAGGTGGCCGATACAATAATAACTGGGATCTCAGTGCGGCTCGTGCGGCGGCGGTGGCGGAACAGCTTTTTATCGCCCCTGAGATGGATGAAACGCGTTTTATGGTGGTGGGACATGCCAGTGTGAGGCCGCTTGTGGATAACAAAACGGCGGAAAACCGTGCGCGAAATCGCCGCGTTGAAATCATTATCTTGAAAAGTGGTGAAAACGATAAAGATGATGAGCCAGAATTGGATCCAGAAAATACCCAGTTCCAAGATCAGCTGAATGCAAGTCCAGAGGATTTTGGCTTGGATCCGGATGAAGTATTCTAGGAGAGACGCATGAGTGCGGATGAACGCAGACGATTTTTTCGCATAGAAGACGAAGTGGCCATTAGCTTTACCGTGCTCGAAGAAGGCTATGGTGGTGAAACCATTGATCACACTGGGGGGGATTTGAACCAAGAGTTTCACATGAGCATAGAGGTCCAACTGAGGCAGGCGATAGCTGAAGTGAAACGGAAAAGTCCTAAGCTCGGAAACGTATTGGATTTGTTGAACCAAAAGATCAACCTATTACGAACCTTAGATCAGGTTTCCGCCAACGAGCCTGTGATTAAAAAAGCCAATTTAAGCGCATGTGGAGTGGCTTTTTGCTGGCCCGAGGCGTTGCCGATTAACCAGCAATTGTTGCTGGATATGTACCTTCAGCCAAACCATGAGCATGTGAAAACCGAAGCCCATGTGGCAGCGGTTGAGGCCAATACAGACCCTAAAACCATGGAGCAGGACCCTTATCTGGTGAGATTGGACTTCCAAAATATTAACTCGACCTACCAAGAGTTGCTTATCCAGCATGTGGTTCAGCGTCAGAGTTACCAACTGCGAAAAAAACAGGCAGATGCGGATAAAGGTGACTAAATTGGCTGAAATCTATGGAAAATCCCCTAAATGGCTGGATTCTAAGTAACGCATCCCAGAGTCTAGGTGTATACTGGCCGCCATGAAGAAAAACCAAACTAAGAAAAAGGTCCTAACCGACCCATTCGCGAAACGCGAAGCCAGCAAATACGATAACCCTATCCCAAGCCGAGAGTTGATTCTCGAATACCTGACCCAAGCGGATCAGCCGCTGACTCAAGAGCAAATAGCAAGCGGATTACATCTTTACCAAGAAGAGCCATTGGAAGCCTTACGCCGACGCCTCATCGCCATGTGTCGCGATGGCCAGCTCATCGAAAATCGTCGCCGTCAGTTTATTCCGATGGACCAGATTCAGCTAATTAGAGGCCGCATTCAAGGCCACAAAGATGGCTATGGCTTTTTAATCCCTGACGATGCAAGCGATGACCTTCATTTAAGCCCAAAACAAATGCGTAAGGTGTTTGATGGTGATGTGGTCATGGTGCGTGAAAGCGGCGTCGACCAAAGAGGGAAACGCGAAGGCGTTATCATCGAGATATTACAGCGAAACACCCACCAGTTAGTGGGGCGCTTTTACACCCAAGGGGAGAGCGGTTACGTCGTTCCAGACAATCGTAGAGTGACTCAAGAGGTCATGGTGCATGGCAAAGACATGGGCGATGCTAAACACGGTCAGTTTGTGGTGGTGGACATCATCGCTCAACCGGATACCCGCCAATTGCCCTTAGGTCGCGTGACCGAAGTGTTGGGTGATCACCTAGCCCCTGGTATGGAGATCGACATTGCATTGCGCAGTCATGAAATCCCGTTTGTCTTCAACGATGAAGTGATTGCTCAGGTCTCAGGAATTGCCGATGAGGTGCTAGAAAAAGATAAACAGCACCGAGTGGACTTACGTCAATTGCCTTTGGTGACCATTGACGGTGAAGATGCTAAAGACTTTGACGATGCCGTATTTGCAAAGTACAACCCGAAGACGAAAGGGTATCAGTTATATGTGGCTATTGCTGATGTGAGCCACTACGTGGGCGTAAACACGCCACTGGATGTTGAAGCTCAAAATCGAGGTAACAGCGTTTACTTCCCAGAGTTCGTGGTCCCTATGCTGCCCGAGAAGCTGAGTAACGGGTTGTGTTCTCTTAATCCCCATGTTGATCGTTTGTGCATGGTGTGTGAAATGTCCATCAGCGCGGCTGGGCGAATCAGTGGTTATCGCTTTTATGAAGCGGTGATGCATAGCCATGCTCGTTTGACCTACAAACTGGTGGGCAAGATGATCGATGAGTCTGACGATGAGTCAGCTCAAGAAGAGCGGGCGCAACTAAGAGAAGAGTATGCGGCAATCGTTCCGCATATCGATGCGCTTCATGGCCTATACAAGGTTTTAAAGCAGGCCCGTACCGAGCGTGGCGCGATCGATTTTGAAACCGTCGAAACGCGCATCATATTTAATAATGATCGCAAGATTCAAGATATCGTGCCGGTGCATCGAAATGATGCCCATAAGTTGATTGAAGAATGCATGCTGTGTGCAAACGTGGCGTCTGCACGCTTTTTACAAAAGCATGAGATACCGGGTTTGTATCGAGTGCACCAAGGGCCCACCGATCAGAAGCTGGAAAACCTTAAAAAGTATCTGAATGAGTTGGGCTTATTCTTGGGCGGTGGCAGTCAGCCATCTCCGAAAGATTTTCTACACATCATGGAAAAAATCAAAGAACGTCCTGATGCGGCGTTAATTCAAACCATGATGTTGCGCTCCATGAGTCAGGCGGTTTACCAGCCGGACAATGATGGACACTTTGGCCTCGCATTCCCAGCGTACACTCACTTCACGTCGCCCATTCGACGTTATCCAGACCTAATGGTTCACCGTGCAATTCGTAGCCTGATACGCAGCGAGAACACCAATGAGGACATTGAAAAAACCACTGAGCGAGTGGTAGGGGCCAAACCGTTGGCACGAGAGGCCATCTATCCATACGATATGGCGGCACTATTGCAGCTAGGTGAGCAAACCTCACTAACCGAACGTAGGGCGGACGATGCAACCCGTGACGTTATGGACTTTTTAAAGTGCGAATACATGCGTCAGCACATCGGCGAAGAGTTTGACGGTGTAATCAGTACGGTCACGAATTTCGGCATTTTTGTTCAGCTGACGGACTTGTACATAGAAGGCTTGATTCATGTGACCAACTTGAATAGCGACTTCTATCACTTTGATCCAGTGCGTATGCGTCTCAAAGGTGAGCGCACAGGACGCAGTTTTAAGATGGGTGACGAGGTGAAAATCATCGTTAGTCGCGTGGATTTGGATGATAAAAAAATTGATTTCGAATTGGCGGATGGGCCAAGTGCTGGTGAAGGTAAAAATAAAAAGTTCACCCGTGCAAAGTCGGCGAAAAAGTCCTCAGCTGTGGCCTCAAAGTCGGAAGATCGCAAACCGAGGAAGCGCTCCATCACTGGATTAAAAGGGGAAAAGATTGCAGACCCGAAAGATTCAGAGTCTAGCCGCAATAAAAAGCAGCAGATTGTCGATGAAGCCAAAAAAGCGAATAAAAAACGTAAGCCAAGTAAGCGCCAAAAGCTAAATGCTAAGAAGGCGGTAAAGAAAAAAACAAAGCGTAAGAAGTGAGAGAAATTTACGCTTTCAATGTTAACCCTAGGTCATGGCCGACCCGCAGTAATAAATTGGTTATTTGTTTATGAGCGATGAAATCGTTTTTGGTATTCATGCCGTTAGTAATGTTTTAAAGCGTTCTCCGGAGCGCGTACGTGAACTTTATGTACAACAAGGCCGTGATGATGAGCGTTTACAAACGTTATTCACCTTGGCAAAGCAAAACAGCATTCATGTTCAAGTAGTGAAGAAAGCCTTCTTAGATGAAAAAGCCCAGGGCAATCATCAAGGTGTGGCAGCAAGAGCTAAGCCGGTGCAGGCGAAGGGTGAGAATGAATTACTATCTCAGCTCGACAGTCTGAATGAACCTGCATTCCTGCTTATCCTCGATACGATTACAGACCCGCACAACCTAGGAGCCTGTTTACGTACGGCGGACGCCGCAGGTGTGCACGCTGTCATTGCGCCGAAAGACAAGGCCGTGGGAATCACCTCAACCGTGAGTAAAGTGGCGTGTGGGGCTGCGGAGACGGTGCCGTTCTATCAGGTGACAAATCTTGCACGTACCTTAAAAGAGCTACAGGATCGGGGGATTTGGCTATACGGAACGGCTGGAGAGGCCAGTGAGTCTGTCTACCGCACCGACTTGAAAGGCCCCATCGGGATTGTCATGGGAGCGGAAGGCAGTGGGCTGCGCCGTTTGACGCGTGAAGCCTGCGACCATCTGATTCACATCCCCATGGCCGGTGATGTTAGTTCGCTGAATGTCTCAGTTGCCACCGGTATTTGCTTATTCGAAGCCGTGCGCCAGCGTCAGTAGGCGGCCGAACGTCTTATCCAAAGTGAGCTACCCTTACTATATCCATTGTTAAACGGCGTGGGTGAGGGTAGCCCGTGAATATCCAAAAATTATCTGTTCGCCTAGCCCTGTGGATGCTCCTCGTGACCATTTCAATGCAGCTGCTCAATGGCGTCTATCACTATCATACCGATTTAGCCAAGGCCCAAAGTAAGGCCGAAGATGAACTGCAAAGGGTTGTTCAAAGTATTTACCCTGCGTTAGCTGAATCCCTATTTCAATATAATGAACGGTTATCTGATCAGTTGCTGCGTACATTTGATGTGTACCCTTCTGTGCAAGCCGTTTGGCTTCTGGATGATCAGGATGAAGGCGTCGGCGCATGGATTCGCAGTAACACGGGGTATTATGAAGAATGGGTAGAGCTGGATTGGCCGATTTCATATGACGGACACCCTATAGGGCGCTTGGCCATGGCGGTGCAATGGGGAGACGTGAAGCATCAGGCACAAAATCAGATCATCGAAAATATTCTATCTGACCTTGTCATGGGTTTTATTTCTCTGATTTTATTGTATTGGGTAGCACAGTGGCTGATCACACACCCGATCGTTCAACTGCAACGTTATCTATCATCGTTAAACCCTCGTCATTTAGATCAACAAGATGTGGAGCCATTACGCCGTGTTTGGACCCATGCCGAGCTCACTGAATTAAAACAAGCGTTGATTCAGATATTAGAAGCGTTATCGAACACGCTATCGGACAAAGCCAATACCATGGAGATCTTGCAACGTTTTAATCAATCCTTAGATCAGCAAGTGAATGAACGCACCCGCGAGTTGGCCGCGGCGAAAGAGAAAGCTGAGAACGCTAACCGCAGCAAAACGGACTTCATGAACACCATGACCCATGAGTTAAGAACGCCCCTTAACAGCATCATGGGCTTTTCTAGTATCTTGCGAGGTAAAGAACTTCCTGATCGTTTGGCTAAGCTGGTGGATAATATTCATCAGTCGGGTGATCACCTTTTAACCTTGATCAATGACATCATTGATTTCGTGGGCCTAGAAGGTAAGCCTCTGAATTCTCAAATTTTTTCTGTAGTGGACGTTGTTCAGGCGGCAGTGGTAGAACTGAAAGAGGAAGCAACGGCCAAAGGGTTAGACTTGAAAGTGGATGTGGATACCCGTTTGGTGTTGGAAGGTGACCCTAAACGAATGAATTTAATGTTGCGCCACTTATTAGGTAATGCCATCAAATTTACAGAATCAGGTTTTGTTTCCATAAGGGCTGAAGGGCGTTCAAAGGAATACTGTGATGTTGTTGTAGTGGATAGTGGTGTCGGCATTGATATCGAGCAGGCTACCGCGTTAAAAGAATCGTTTGTGCAATTGGATCAAGGACTGAATCGTAAGAAGGAAGGTGTCGGGCTTGGTTTGGCTGTGATTGATCGTATCGTTCGAAAATGGAACGGTCATTGGCAGTTCGTCTTACCAGAGCAAGGGGGGACCGAAGTTCAGGTCCGTTTGCCTAATCTATCGAGTCGCTTATCTGACGTCGAAAGCGAACGGGCACAAGATTAAAGCGCGAGTTTTTCTCGTAGAGATTTTAGGTTGGCCAAATTCGTTTCTTTATCTAATGGCGTCGAGATCGTTTCTGGCAGCGCCTTGGCAATGGGGTGATCTAGTTTTTCACCTTTAATGACGCGCTCGCATAACAATTGGTAATTGTGTTTAAACACGGGGAATACACGGCTTTCAGGCTCTGATGCGATGAAAAACCAGTCAGTGGCTTGCCCTGCATAAAATACCGCTGGGTGACTCCACTGGAAATTGGATTTTGGAGAGGGTGCTCTACAAGCTTCGACGTAAGCAGTATGCGCGTCAGCCAGACCAAACAGCGCGTATGCGTTATCGCAGTGCTGACGAAACGTCGCCAAATTTGGAATATAGCGCTCATTGCGAATCACATCTTCGGCAACGCGTTTCACTAATTCAGCGGGGTAGTCTTTTAGATTTTTCAGCCAAAGGCGCATGGCGGCCGTCGAACTTTCTACATCGGGGTAGGCCGCGTTGAATTGGTTTCCATAGTTGATACGAAACAACTCGAAGGTGGCGGCTAGGGCCTCCTTCTGCTCGTTAGAGATCGCTTGCCCAGCTGAGGTCTTGGACTCGCTCTGCGATACTGGTAGTTGCTGCGTAATCTCGTTGAGAAGTGGCTGATTGGTGACCTTGTCCATTTAAGCGCTTACTCCACATGTGTTTAGCATGCTGTAAAAATTTAGTGTTCCAAGACGTGTGCAGCTGGTGGCTGTCTCGCCAGTATAAAACAAATTCTTTCACAAGGCTTTGGGCAAATGCCTGATCGATGTTTGCCATAGCCAATATGTCGAACACATCTGGGTCGGGCTGCCAGCCTTCTTTCATGGGTGTGGGTTCGGTTGGGTGGGCTAGGCTTGCGCTGAAGCGGGCCCATTGGCGACGCACCCACGCCACGAACTTGGTATTCCAAGTATCGTGAGCATCGCCTTTCTCGATCCAGAATAAAACGAACTCGGCGATGCAGTCATTCATAAATTGAGCGTCTACACCCGCCTTGGTCAAAATTTCAGTGGTCGCGGCTTCTGGTTGCCAATCGGAGGTCATGGCTAACTTGCGTTTGGCATCGCCTTGGAAAATAGCAGGGTGGTTTTGATCTTCTTTGTTACGTTTGTTTACCCAGCGAATAAACATCGTGGCCCAACTGGCCGCTAGCGTACCCTGACTTTGATGGTGGAAAACAAAGTCCTGAACCTGTTGCATGGCGTATTGCTTAGATATGCCAAGTGTTTCAGCAATGTATTTCAGCGTCTCGTGGTCAGGTTTCCATCCAGATGGGATGGCCTGTTTAAATTGCTGCTGACTTTGGCGATAGGCGGCTTCGGTTTTGCTTTTGGCTGAAGACGCTGGGGCCTTAGCCTCAAAACTAAAGATTAATCGCTCTGTTTGACCGAAAGGCGGGCTATTAAAATGCACCACCCCTTTATCACTTAGGCTTTTTAGGATGCGCTTGATATCTAGGTCGCTCCAAAACGGCAACCATTCACGCACTTTGGACTTGAGCATGTATTGCCAGTCATCATCTTGTGGCTGAGCACCGTCATTGAGCGCCTGTAGCATAATGGCTTCTTCTAGGCCGATGGTGGCCGCCAAGCTTGGGGACACCACGAGCATGCGCTCTGGAATTAAACTGTGACTCATAGTGATTTGACTTCAAATTAAACGCGGTACAATGTGGCAGCTGGTGACAACATAACGCAGACCCACAAGAGATAACCAACTGCTTGTATAAGCGCGAGGTGCCCTCTAGTGTTTATAGATAGGCAGGACGCATTCTATTTGGTCGACAACCGACCAGCCCAGATACTGCGTGGTGATCACGCACAAGCCGACCTAAGCCGGATACGATGGGTGGGTGATTATAACGAATTTTTAAGCGGCAGGCAGTATGGCAAGAGCCACTCAAGCAATCATAGACCTCCATGCGTTACGAGAAAACTATCAGTTAGCTAAGCGCAAGGCGGCTAACAGCAGGGCCTACGCCGTTGTTAAGGCGAATGCCTATGGCCATGGCGTGGTGCCGTGTGCCCAAGCGCTGGCAGATGACGCCGACGGTTTTGCCGTGGCCTGTGTAGAAGAGGCGGTGGAATTACGACAGGCGGGTATTCTGTTGCCCATATTAGTGCTAGAAGGCGCGATGGATGCGGCTGAATGCCAAGTGGCTGTGGATCTAGACTTAGAGTTAGCGGTTCATCATCAGGCGCAAATACAGTGGATCGAATCCCTTTTGGGCGGTGCGCTCAAGTTGTGGATAAAAGTAGACAGCGGCATGCACCGTCTCGGCTTCTCTCCGGCGGATGTACCCGCACTGGTATCCAAGCTGAGTCAGTTGGATCATGTTCATAGCGTTCAGCTCATGAGCCATTTTGCCTGTGCTGATGAAGACGGGCACCCGATGACTCAGCAGCAGTTGCAAGCCATGAGTACGCTCGCCCCAATGAAACTGGCTCGTAGCCTGTGTAACAGCGCGGCGATACTGACCCTTCCCCAGAGTCATGAATCTCTGGTTCGTCCGGGCATCATGCTCTATGGCGCGAGCCCTTTGGCGGGACAGCAGGGGCCGGATTTAAACCTACAACCTGTGATGACCTTGCAAAGCAGTGTGATCGCCTTACATGATATTCCGGTCGGTGAAACCGTGGGGTATGGACAGTCCTTTAAGGCCAATAGGGCCACTCGTATCGCTGTGGTTGCCATAGGCTATGGCGATGGTTACCCGCGAATGGCCCCCAATGGCACACCGGTATTGATACGAGGGCGGCGCTATCCGCTGGCCGGACGTGTGTCCATGGACATGATCACGGTGGACGTCACCGACTCGGATGTCGCTCTTGGCGATGTGGTCACCCTGTGGGGTACGGGCATCAGCGCCGATGAGATCGCAGGGCACTGTCAAACCATTGCCTACGAGTTGTTTTGCCAGGTGACTCCGCGAGTGAAGCGCCATTATCTCGGACGCAGTGCACTAAAATGAGTCGAAAACGGGGGTTGGGGACAAACGTTAGATGGAAAACTCTAAATTGCTCCATCATTGAGCGGAACAATCGTTCACAAAAAATGCCCTTTCCCCCCAGAAATTCGGTATAATCCGCGGCCGAAATTATTGAACGACGACCAAAAGCGTCACAATTACCCTACGAACAGGCGCTTTACAAAAGCCCTAGCCTACACTGTATTAAAGATAGGCACAGTAGCGGGTTCGTTTTCATTTTTATGTAGAGTGTGAAAACCCATGACAGTCAAACAAGTTGATGTCTTAATGGTGGGTGCAGGGGCCATGAGCAGCACCTTAGCCATGTTGCTTAAGCAGCTAGACCCAAGTTTAAATATCTGCGTTGTAGAACGCTTAAAGAGTGTGGCCAAAGAAAGTACCGACGGCTGGAATAACGCCGGCACCGGTCATGCTGCCTATTGTGAGTTAAACTACACCCCTGAAGATAGCCAAGGCAACGTCGACATTACTAAGGCGTTGGGCATCAACTCTGCATTCGAATTGTCACTCCAATTCTGGTCTTATCTTGTTGAGAACAAGGTTCTACCATCTCCTTCAGAATTCATTAATCGTACCCCTCACCTGAGCTTTGTTTGGGGCGATAAGAACGTTAATTTCCTGCGTAAGCGCTTTGAGAAAATGAGCCAGCATCACCTTTTCCAGGGTATGGAGTATTCCGAAAACCCAGCTCAATTGGAGCAATGGATGCCGTTGGTGATGGAAGGTCGTAAAGAGGGTGAGCCCGTTGCTGCCACTTATGTGCCTCACGGTAGTGATGTGGACTTTGGTTCTCTAGCCCGCTTTATGGTGAACCACTTAGAAAAGCAAGAAGGTTTTGAGCTGATTCTTAACCATGATGTGGAAGATCTTCAGCGTTCTAGTCAGGGTGGCTGGTCTGTTTTAATTGAAGATCGTGAGTCTGGTAAAGTGACTCGTGTGCGCTCCAAGTTTGTGTTCTTGGGTGCGGGTGGTGGTGCTTTGCCGTTGTTACAAAAGTCAGACATCCCTGAGAGCAAGGGTTATGGCGGTTTCCCGGTCAGTGGTCAATGGCTTGTGTGCAGTGACACCAGCATTGCTGATCGCCACCACGCCAAAGTGTATGGCAAGGCGGCGATTGGTGCGCCACCGATGTCGGTACCGCACTTAGACACGCGCGTGATTAACGGTAAAAAAGCGCTGCTATTCGGCCCGTTTGCTGGCTTTACCACTAAATTCCTTAAGAAAGGCTCCATCTTGGATTTACCGTCATCTATTCGCGGTAACAACCTTAAGCCGATCATGTCGGTTGGACTCAATAATATGGACCTAACTAAGTATTTAATTAGTGAAGTGTTCCAGTCCGACGGTGCTCGCATGGACTCTTTACGTCAGTACTTCCCTGATGCAAAAGACGCTAACTGGACATTGGCCGATGCAGGTAAGCGCGTGCAAATCATCAAAAAAGATGAGAAAGGCAAAGGTAAGCTCGAATTTGGTACCGAAATCGTGGCTTCGGAAGATGGCAGCATTGCCTCCTTACTTGGCGCATCTCCAGGTGCCTCTACCGCGGTTCATGCCATGGTAGATGTGATCGAAAAATGTTTCCAAGACCGATTAGATAATGGTTGGAAAGAGAAACTGAAAACCATGATTCCATCTTACGGTGAATCATTGGTGGATGATGCAGACCTGCTCAATGAGGTGCGATCTAGAACGCTAAGTACGCTCAACTTGAAACCTTAGCTTCACAAAAAAGGCCACACATGTGGCCTTTTTTTATTGGGATTGAAGGAGCAGTAACAAAGTTAGATTAAGGTCAGAGAGTGCCTGATAAGCAATAGAGTGTTGCAAAATGGCGACCTTGTCACATAATGGACGAACGGTAGAATACCGGCACTAAAGTCTTACCCTTGCGGAGAAGGCGGTGCTCTGATTCATGGAGATGAAGTGATAGTTGTGAGAAAACTCGTTTACCGGTTGATCGTGCTGTTGAGCTTAAGCTATGGGCCTCTCGCTATAGCCGCTGGCGGTGAAGGGTTAAAGAATGACCCAGCAGAAACGTGGGGCTGGCGTACGGCGATGGCCACATCGCTTGTTTTGACCTTGCTTGCGAATCCCCTTCATGCCGATGAGTACAGCCTGTCTTTGATGAACGCAGATAATGTGGCGGGTATCAAAGTGGGTTTTCGCTGGCATGCTAGTGGCGATATGGCATTGTTAAAAGACACTGGATTTAGTCACTATTATCACCTCGGTTATAATTATTGGCAAAGCACCATAGTCGGAGGGCAAGAAGGCGTTAATAACGTGCTCGAATTTGTCCCCGTGTTTCGCTATAGCTGGAATTATGCTGATTTCTTAAGCTACGTTGAAACCTCGGTTGGATTGTCAGTATTCTCTCGCACGGAGTTAAATGATCGTCAGTTTAGTACCAATTTTCAATTTGCTAATGGCCTTGCTTTCGGTGGCTACATCAGTCAGCAAACTACCTGGTCTTTTCAATTGCAGCACTATTCAAACAACAGTATTAAGCTTCCGAATAACGGTATTAACTTCTTTAATTTAAATATCGCCTACCGCTATTAACTCTATTTATTGAGCTAAACTTTTTTCTATGAAAATGAAGTTTAGCCCCTTTCGGTGTTTGCTACTTTCCTGCGCCATTTTTCCGCTATGGTCTTCTCATGCCAAGGCATGTGAGGCACCGTTAAATATTGCCTATGGGCCGTATGTGTCCATATTGATTGTGAATCAATACCTGCGCCCGCTTCATGAGGCACTGGCTAAAGTGACTGGGTGCGCTGTCGATTTCACTTTGCACTCAGATTTTGAAGGGCTGATTTCCAGTTTAGAAGCATCTCCGCGACAACTGGCGTTGGTGCCAGGTCCTTATGCCGGTGTCTTTACTCGAAGACAGTATGTGGATCTTGGACAAATGATCCGCGAGGATAAAGGGTTTTACTTGGTCGTACCTTTTCATAGCCCTGTGAAAGAACTGGCTGACCTCAAGGGCAAACAGGTGATGATCCTGAGTATCCTTTCTGAAACGGGCAGTCGCTTTATGCAAGAACTGAGTGATAAAGGACTCGCACGGGACGTTGTGGTTAGCCCTGGACGCTCCTACGAGCGAATGCTAATGGCGTTAATGCGAGATCGCGGCGACGCCGCGGTCATCTACCATGAGTATTGGGAGCTCCTCGATGAATCGATTCGGGAAAAGCACTTGAGGATCGTCAAAACCTATTTGGCAGGGAAGCCTCATTTTATCGGTAAAGGCCTCAGCCGAGACGAAGTGGAAAAGATTCAAGCAGCATTACTGGAATCAGGCCCATTGAAATGGCAAAAACCGGACATGCCGACACGCAGTGTTTCGGTGCTGGAAGCTACGATTCGGGATGTTCTGTCCCGTCAATAACGAAAGCGCCAGCGACGGTTTACTTGGGTTTGTTTCGCTGGCTTTCTATGTAAGCAATAGCATCGTTTACCGCTTGGCGGACACGGCGATTAATATCATCGTGCTCATGGGCCGACATATAAAAAGCCAAATCCACCTCATGGCGAAAATAGCGAGTAGGTAAGTTGTTCAACGCCAAGCAAGCAAGGTCTACCATTTGTTCAGAGTCGTAGCCTCGCTTGCTGCCGACCTCACTGATGACTTCGACAACTTTGCTCTCGTAGTAGTTATGAATTTGATCGCGAATGGACATGGTTCCGTCCTCCCATAGGCCTTTAGCTAGTATAGACGATGGATTTTGGCTCGCTTGACTGTGCTAAATACCCGAAAACAATCAGCCCCTGTGCGCCATAATAGGTGGCCATGATGAGTGCGCCGGTGATGGCCTCATAGCCCACTAGCGCCCCAGTAAACTTGCTTACGGCGATCAAGCTGTCGCTGATTAGAAACAACGCGGCTCCGAGCGCGACCCATTGCCAATGGGGGGCTTGTCGTAAGAAGGCCAATGCGACCATGGTGGTGATGGCGCACATATAAGTAATAATGGCGACGGCCAGTTGGCCAGTATGGGGAACCACATAGATGGCGACGGTGCCGAGATAAATGAGTAAGCCGATCAGCAGTGGCATGCGTCCTGTTTGCCACGCTATTTGCTGAGAGAATAACCACGCGTAACTCAGTTGGGCAATGAGAAAGCTGCCTAAGCCCGCGAGAAATAACCCTTTTTGTGACAGTAAGATATCTCCCCCAAGTGAAAATAGTAGCGCCGCTAACAGCACAGGTTTACGTGAGGCCGCTGGCTGTGTTGTCCAAAGAAAAACCAGTAAACACAATGGTACGATCTTGATGAGCCAGTCGAAATCAAAGGGGTGCAAATAACGAATGCCAACGTAGATAGTACTGAAAAAGGCAAAGACCATCACTGAAGGCTGGGAGGTTTTCAAGGTAAACATAAAGCGACTCTTTTTTTAGATTGAGTCTACTGTGTGGTGAGCAAACATCCATTACCGATGACGCCAACATGTGGCGCTGGACACCGTAAGGGAGCTTTAGTGAGGATGATGTAAATCAACATCCAACGGCGCAAGAAGCGATACCTTAGGAACAGCAGGAGGCCATTATGTTTGATATAAAAGAAATTGATACCAAGTTACGTAAGAAGCAATTTGAGTTGGAACAACGGGCTCAAAAGCTTAGTGAAGAACTCACACGTGTGAATCGTGAAATTTCGAAGGACAGTGAAGATCGGGCTCAAGAGCTTGAAAATGAAGAGGTGGCGGAAGCCATTGCCCAACAAACCCAGAAAGAATTGCAGCAAGTGAGTCATGCCATATTGCGAATCAAAGAGGGTTTGTACACCCGGTGTGAGCTATGTGAGAAAGACATAGAACAAGAACGACTACTCGCACTGCCCTATACGGCGCTCTGCTCCACTTGCGCGAACGCTGAGGAGTGATCCTTTAGTTCGGCACTAGGAGTTTCGTCGCTCTTCGTGGTGTTGATGGGCGCGTCGCTGCTGTTCTTCTGTCAGCAGCGTGTCTAGTTTGCTTTCCAGAAGCATGAGCCGGTTTTCGATGGCGGCCATGCGTTTGATGTTTTTACCTTCCTCTTT
>Ga0255776_10004736_pt1 | contig 14313 bp, 10 predicted proteins | sample 071ome_19_FD_179974 | JGI IMG/M metagenome (GOLD analysis project Ga0255776, IMG submission 179974) | Coastal salt marsh microbial communities from the Groves Creek Marsh, Skidaway Island, Georgia - 071413AT metaG (version 2) | ecosystem: Environmental > Aquatic > Marine > Intertidal zone >... | reverse complement strand
TATAGATTGGGTGGTACTATGCTCACCAATCTGTAGTTTTACTACAAAATCAACAGCTTATGTTGGTAAATTATTGTTAATTCGATTAATATTGCGCGCTAATGTAAATTTACTACAGAACAACAATCGGCATATCCGCACCCTTGCGATCCACGGGTGGCTGTTATAACCATAACAATAACAACAGGCTATGCAGGATTTCGCCCTCCCGGGCGAACACCCGAGTGACGTGAAAAACGGAAACCGGGTTTAAAAAAAACAAGGCAAGCCGGCATCACCGGCGCTGCCCCATCAGTAAATCAGCGCTGCTGAAAGGTTCAATGTCAGGCAATTAATATTGGCTGTCCAAAGTGCCCGTCAGTGGTCGCCACAAGAGTAGCAACATGGCCGACAAATCTATCGACTCTATGAAGAACGTTCATCAGGACGTTGATCCTATTGAAACGCAGGAATGGAGGGATTCCATTGCCTCAGTCATCAAGTATCAGGGCATGGACCGCGCACAGTTCCTGCTTAAGAGCCTGATCAGCACTAGCACCGAATCCGGTCAGCAGCTTCCTGTTGACTCTCTTACCACTCCCTACCGCAATACCATCCCCAAAGAAGAAGAAGCTGAAATGCCCGGCGATATGCACATGGAGCGCAGCATCCGTGGCATCATCCGCTGGAATGCACTAGCGATGGTCATGCGGGCCGGCAAACTCGGTTACGACTTGGGTGGTCATATTTCCACCTTCTCGTCGGCGGCCACACTCTACGATGTCGGCTTCAATCATTTCTTCCGCGGTGAGACCGAAGACCATCCCGGCGACCTCGTCCTGTTCCAGGGCCATGCGTCACCCGGTATCTACTCGCGTTCCTTTGTCGAAGGCCGCCTGAGTGAAGCGCAGCTGGACAAATTCCGCCAGGAAGTGGATGGCAACGGCCTGTCTTCCTACCCGCATCCCAAACTGATGCCGGATTACTGGCAGTTCCCGACCGTCTCCATGGGCCTGGGGCCTTTGCAGGCGATTTACCATGCCCATGTTATGAAGTATCTGGACAATCGCGAGCTGGTGAAGCAGGGTGATCGCCAGATTTGGGCGTTCCTAGGCGACGGTGAATGTGATGAGCCAGAAACCCTGGGCGCCATTTCCCTGGCCGCACGAGAAGGCCTGGGCAACCTGAATTTCGTCATTAACTGTAACCTGCAGCGCCTAGATGGTCCCGTTCGTGGTAACGGCAAGATCATCCAGGAACTGGAAGGCATCTTCCGCGGTGCCGGCTGGAACGTGATCAAGGTCGTCTGGGGCCGGCACTGGGATGCCATCCTGGCCAAGGACACCGATGGTCTCCTGCAGGCTCGCATGAATGAAGTGGTGGATGGAGAATTCCAGAACTTCAGTGTACGCGGCGGTGAATATGTCCGCGAGCACTTCTTTAATACCCCTGACCTGAAAAAACTGGTCGAGCATCTGTCCGATGACGAGATCATGCAGCTCAACCGTGGCGGTCACGACCCGTTCAAGGTCTACGCCGCCTACAAGCAGGCTGTCGATTGCACGGATAGGCCGACCGTGATTCTGGCCAAGACCATCAAGGGTTATGCCTTCGGTTCGGCCCAGGGCGCCAATGCCACCCATTCCACCAAGAAACTGAACCTGGACGAGCTGAAGCTGTTCCGGGATCGTTTCGGTATTCCGATTCCTGACGACAAGCTGGAAGAAGTCCCGTATTACAAGCCAGACGAAAACAGCCCGGAAATGGAATACCTGCGTCGCATGCGCGCGAAACTCGGCGGTACGCTGCCGGCACGGCGAGCCAAGAGTGAACCGCTGAAGGCTCCCGTCCTAGAAGCCTTTGACAGCCAGCTGAAAAGCACCGGTGATCGTGAAGTATCCACCACCATGGCCTTTGTGCGTGTGCTGTCGACCCTGGTGAAAGACAAGGAAATTGGTCAGCGTATTGTGCCGATTGTGCCCGACGAAGCTCGTACCTTCGGCATGGAAGGCCTGTTCCGCCAGATCGGGATCTACTCCGCCAAGGGCCAGCTGTACGATCCGGTCGACTCCGGCCAGGTCATGTACTACCGCGAGGACAAGAAAGGCCAGCTGCTGGAAGAGGGCATCAACGAGGCCGGCTCCATGAGCTCCTGGTTGTCAGCTGCGACCTCTTACAGTGTGCACAACTATCCCCTAATTCCGTTCTACATTTATTACTCAATGTTCGGTTTTCAGCGCGTTGGCGATCTGTGCTGGGCGGCCGGCGACCTGCAGGCCCGCGGTTTCCTGATCGGAGCCACGGCGGGCCGCACCACATTGAACGGCGAAGGTCTGCAGCATCAGGACGGCCATAGCCACCTGGCGGCCTACACCATTCCAAACTGTGTTTCCTACGATCCGACTTACGCCTACGAACTGGCCGTGATCATCCAGGACGGTATTCGCCGAATGTACCAGGAGGATGAATCCATCTGGTACTACATCACCACCATGAACGAAAACTACCAGCACCCGGAAATGCCGAAAGGCGCCGAGGAAGGCATCCTGAAAGGCATGTACCTGCTTGAGGATGGTGACAGCAAGGAATACAAGGTTGCTGCCGGCAAGGGCAAGAAGGCTTCCCGCGTGCGGTTGCTGGGCAGCGGGACCATCCTGCGTGAAGTCCGTGATGCCGCCGCTATCCTGCGCAACGACTACAAGGTGGCCGTGGATGTGTGGAGTGCGACCAGCATGAACGAGCTGGCCCGCGATGGCCTGTCCGTGGATCGCTGGAACATGCTGCACCCGGAAGATGAGCCACGGGTATCCTACGTGGAGAAATGCCTTTCTGAGCGTGACGGCCCGGTGATTGCTACAACCGACTACATGAAGCTTTATTCTGACCAGATTCGGGCGTTCGTGCCGGCACCCTATAAAGTGCTGGGTACCGATGGTTTCGGTCGCAGTGACTCTCGTGAGAAACTGCGTCACTTCTTTGAAGTGAATGCCAGTTACGTGGTTGTTGCCGCCCTCAATGAGCTGGCAAAAGCCGGTGATATTGAGAAGAAAGTGGTTTCAGAGGCGATCAGGAAGTTCAATCTTGATCCGGAAAAGCTGAATCCGCTGCTGGCTTGAGCGAGCCAATAAAAGTAGGAAGGCATAAAGGGATAAAAGGCCCGCCTGGCCAGGAAATCTCGGTTTGTTTGCCGACACGTAGCACCAGTCACAACACAGAATTTTGTTAGAGGAATATAAGCGTGGCAGTAGAGAAAATTCAGGTTCCGGATATCGGTGAGGAAGGGAGCGTCGAGGTCATCGAGGTTCTGGTTTCTCCTGGCGATGAAGTCAGCGAAAACGACTCACTCATTGTGCTGGAAAGTGACAAGGCCGCCATGGAAATTCCGTCCCCGAAAAGCGGCGTCATCAAGGAAGTGTTGGTCAAGGTTGGCGACCAGGTTTCCCAGGGTGTCGAGATTGTCAGTATCGATATGGCCGGTGACAGCAGTGCTGAAGAAGTGGCACAGCCGGCACCGGAAGAGGCTGCCGGGGAGAAACCTGCCGCCACGGCCGAATCCAGCACCCAGGATGCCCCCGCCAGCGCTGACAGCCAGATCATGCCGGTCACTGTGCCCGACCTAGGCGGTGATTCCGATGTCGAAGTGATCGAGATCCTGGTCGCGGAAGGCGACGAGATCAGCAAGGACGATGGCCTGGTGACCCTGGAGTCTGACAAGGCGGCCATGGATGTGCCGTCGCCCGCCGCCGGCAAGGTCAAGGTGATCAAGCTCAAGGTCGGCGACAAGGTCAATGAAGGCACCCTAATTCTCGAACTGGAGACTAGCGGTGAGGCCGGTACTGCCAGTGCCGCACCTGCTGAAGAAAAGCCTGCCGCGAAAGCAGAAGTACCGGCCCCGGCGGCCAGTGGCCAACCCGAGCTCATGGCCGTGAAAGTGCCGGATCTGGGCGGTGAAAGTGATGTCGAAATTATTGAAATCCTGGTCAGCGAAGGCGACAAGGTCAGCAAGGAAGGCGGCCTGATAACCTTGGAATCCGACAAGGCTGCCATGGATGTGCCGTCCCCGGCAGACGGCAAGGTGAAAAGTATCAAGGTAAAAGTTGGTGACAAGGTGTCTGAAGGCTCCCACATCATCGACCTGGAAACCGAAGGTGCCGCGCCCGCGCCGGTCGCGGAAACACCGGCGTCGCCAAAACCGACCGCGGCAGCAACTCCGACACCCGAACCGGCCAAAACAGCACCTGCACTTGCCGCCCGAACTGACAACGGCAGCAGCGCCGGGGCCGATGTGTATGCCGGCCCGGCTGTGCGCAAGATGGCGCGAGAACTAGGCGTCAACCTGACCAAAGTCTCCGGCACCGGCTCACGTGGTCGTATCGTAAAGGAAGATGTCGATGCTTACGTGAAAGGCATTTTGCAGGGCGGCGGTGCTGCCCAGGCTGCCGGTCTGCCCGGCATTCCCGATATTGATTTCAGCCAGTTTGGCGAGATTGAAGAAGTGGAAATGTCCAAGCTGCATCGGGTCACCGCCCAGAACATGCAGCGCAACTGGCTCAATGTGCCGCACGTGACCCAGTTTGATGAAGCCGACGTCACTGAGCTCGAGGAATTCCGCGCCGAGCAGAAAGCCCTGGCAGAAAAGAAAGGCATCAAGCTCACGCCGCTGCCCTTCATCGTCAAGGCCTGTGCCCGTGCCTTGCAGGAACACCCGCAGTTCAACGTGTCCCTGCATTCCTCCGGCACAAAAATTATTCAGAAAAAATACGTGCATATCGGCGTGGCCGTGGCCACACCAGCCGGTCTCATGGTGCCGGTCGTGAAGAACGTGGACCGTAAGACCATCTGGGAAATTGCGGCAGATATCGCTGAACTCGGTGCCAAGGCCAAGGATCGCAAGCTGACCAAGGACGACATGCAGGGTGCCTGTTTCACGGTATCCAGCCTGGGCAACCTGGGCGGAACCGCGTTTACCCCGATCGTGAATGCGCCGGAAGTGGCGATTCTCGGTGTCTCCAAGGCGTCTATCAAGCCGGTGTACATCAACAACGAGTTCGTACCACGCACCATGCTGCCGTTTGCATTGTCCTATGATCACCGTGCCGTGAACGGGGTTGATGGCGGTATGTTCTGCAACACCCTGGCAACCTTTTTGAACGATATCCGGTTGCTGGCGCTTTAAGTAGAAGTGATAAAAGGATAAAAGGATAAAAGGATAAAAGGATAAAAGGATAAAAGGATAAAAGGCAGGCGGGGCAGAAAACCCTGTATACATTAAAGAAACAACGCACAGCTTTCAGAAGGCTTTGAGTACGAACGACCAAGCCTTGAATCTAGTTGAACCAAAGGCCTTTGTCCCTTTATCCTTTTATCGAATTCTTAATAAATTCCCTTTCCCGTAACCTGCGCCAAGTCTGCTAAAATACCTTCTTTTCCCGAGATTGCGCTGATGCCTTCTTTTGATATCGTTTCTGAAGTCGACATGCACGAGATGACCAATGCCGTGGACCAGGCATCGCGGGAGATCGGCAATCGCTTTGATTTCAAGGGTGTGGATGCGTCCTTTCAACTCAAGGACAATACGGTAACCCTGACCGCCGAGGTGGAATTCCAGATCCAGCAGATGATGGATATCCTGCAGACCAAAATGGTCAAGCGCGGTATCGAGATCAGCAGCCTCCAGCCCAAGGATGTCCAGACCGTTGGCAAGAAAGCCATCATGCCGGTGATCATCCAGCAGGGCATCGAATCGGAAATTGCGCGCAAGATTGTCAAACTGGTCAAGGACCAGAAGATGAAAGTCCAGGTGGCCATTCAGGGTGACAAGCTGCGTGTGACGGGCAAGAAAAGGGATGATTTGCAGTCAGTGATTGCCGTGCTCAGGGATGAAAACTATGGATTGCCGCTCCAGTTCAATAATTTCAGGGATTAAGCCAACTTTTGACCATGCGCTGACGTCTATCTACAGAGGCGTTATCAAGCTGGAATCAGGGCGCTATTTTATGACTGGCCAGTCATTACTCTCGCATTGCAGCGAAAATCCTGTGATAATTTGCGCCTTCTTCGAGTAGGACTACTCAAAAAACCCTTTGATAAATTCAGTGAATGCGGTGAATAAAAGCAGACGTAATTCCATGCTGATGGCTGTTGGTGTGGCCGTTATTGTAACCCTCTGGATGCTGTCTGGACTGGGCAGCGCCCCCGTCGACTTCAGTGGTGAGGCCGAAGTAACCCGGGCCAACGATGAGCGCATGCGTGTGCGTGTTGGCCAGATCAGTGCCGAGGAAGTCGTTCGTGAGATCACCATCAGTGCCCGCACCGAGCCCAATCGCTACGTCCGCATCAAGGCGGAAACGGAAGGCACGGTAGTCGCGCTGGATGTGGATCGTGGCAGTCCGGTGGCTGAGGATGCCCCGATCCTGACGCTGGACCTGCGTGACCGCACGGCGCGCCTGGCTGAAGCCGAGTCCCTGATTGCCCAGCGTGAGCTGGAACTGCAGGCGCGGCAGAACCTGCGCAATCGCGAATTTGCCTCCGAACTGGAAATCGCCGAAGCCGCAGCTCGCCTGGAAAGCGCCAGGGCAGCCAAGGTGCGCATTGCCCTGGAAATCGACAACACCAGTATTGATGCCCCCTTTGACGGCATCGTGCAGGAACGCTCCGTGGAAGTCGGGGATTACGTGCGCGCCGGCGACGATGTCGTGCATGTCGTGGATATCGACCCCCTGATTATTGCCGGTGAGGTCAACGGCAAGGAAGTCACCGAACTTGCTGTTGGCGGGCGCGGCGCGGCCGTGCTGGTCAATGGCACGCTGGTCAATGGCGTTATCCGCTACCTGGCGCCGGTGGCTGATGAAAATACCCGCACCTTTCGCGTTGAACTGGAAGTGCCCAACCCCAATGGCATCCGTGCCGGCCTGACTGCGGAGCTGCAGCTCAATGGCTCCCGCATTCTCGCGCACGATATCTCACCGTCACTGCTGACACTGGCTGATGACGGCACAGTGGGAGTCAAAACCGTGAACAGCCGCAACCAGGTGGACTTTTATCCGGTAGAGATTGCCGGCTCTTCCGAAGACGGCATCCTTGTGACCGGCTTGCCTGAAACCGTCACTGTCATCACCGTGGGCCAGGGTTTTGTCACCGTGGGCCAGCAGGTGGATCCTGTGGCCAGTAATGCCGCGATGGAGCAGAACACCCCATGAATGCACTGATCAGTGCCTTTATCAACCGTCCCCGGCCGGTCATCCTGATCCTGGCCCTACTGATTTTGGCGGGCATGACCAGCTATGTTTCGGTCCCCAAGGAAGCTGAGCCGGACATCGACATTCCGCAGATTTACGTCAACATCATCCACGAGGGTATTTCGCCCGAAGATGCCGAGCGCCTGCTGCTGCGGCCCATGGAAACCGAACTGCGTTCCATCGAAGGACTGAAGGAAATGCGCGCTACCGGCGCCGAGGGGTCGGGCGTCATCATACTCGAATTCGATGCCGGGTTTGATGCTGACCAGGCCCTGACCGATGTGCGTGAAAAGGTCGACCTGGCGCGCAATGAATTGCCGGCGGATTCGGAAGAGCCGTTTGTGCAGGAAATCAATACGTCACTGATTCCGGTGATCACCGTAATGCTGCATGGTCCGGTACCAGAGCGCACCCTGGTTGCCATCGGCCGCCAGTTGCGTGATGAACTCGAATCCATTCCCGGCGTGCTGTCCGCGGATATCGGTGGTGACCGGGAAGAGCTGCTGGAGGTGATTGTCGATCCGGTCGCCCTGGAAAGCTACAACCTCAACTATGCCGATCTCATCAGCTATGTCAGCCGTAATAACCGCCTGGTGGCCGCTGGCGCGCTGGACAGCGGGGAAGGGCGGTTCTCGGTCAAGGTGCCAGGTGTCATTGAAGATCTGAATGATCTGCTGACACTGCCAGTGAAGACTGATGGCTTGCGCACTGTCACTTTCGAAGACGTTGCCACCGTGCGCCGTACGTTCAAGGACCCCACCAGTTTTGCCCGTCTCAATGGCGAGAAATCCATCGCGCTGGAAATCACCAAGCGCTCCGGGGCCAACATCCTGGAAGTGGTGGATACCGTCAAAGCTACTGTGCTTGGCGCTTCCCAGCTCGACACCTGGCCGGAAAACCTGGAAATCACCTTTACCTCGGACAATTCCGAGCAGGTCCGCATCATGCTCAACGACCTGGTGAACAATGTCGCCATTGCCGTGATCCTGGTCATGATCGTCATCCTCGGAGCCCTGGGTATCCGGTCAGCCGGGCTTGTTGGTGTAGCCATCCCCGGCGCATTCCTGTCAGGCATCCTGGTGATCTACATGATGGGCTACAGCATGAATATCGTGGTGCTGTTCTCCCTGATCATGGCCGTGGGCATGCTGGTGGACGGCGCCATCGTGGTGGTGGAGCTGGCCGAGCGCAACATGAAAAACGGTTACAGCCCGAAACTGGCTTTTACTGAAGCCGCCAAGCGCATGGCGTGGCCAATCACCGCATCAACGGCCACGACGCTGGCGGTATTCATGCCGCTGCTGTTCTGGCCGGGCCTGATTGGCGAGTTCATGAAATACCTGCCCATCACCCTGCTGGTAACGCTGAGCGCGTCCCTGTTCATGGCGCTGTTGTTTGTGCCGACAGTCGGCTCCCTGCTCAAGAACAAAAACTCCAATCCGGACCTATCGGAGATGACCACCATCAAGGAAGTGGATTTTCTCGAGGAATCGCGCCAGAACATCCAGGAGATGGATGCCTTCACGGCCGGCTATATTGCGGTGTTGCACAGGGCTCTGCACTGGCCTGTCATGGTACTGGCCACTGCCGTCGTGTTCCTGATCGGCACCATCATGCTGTACAGCGCGGTTGGACGCGGCACTGAATTTTTCACGGACGTGGAGCCTGAGTTTGCGGTGCTCAATATCCATTCCCGCGGCGACCTCTCCGTGAACGAGCGTGATGCACTGGTGGCCGAAGTCGAAAACCGTATACTCGACATGGCAGAATTTGAGTCTATTTACACCCGCAGCGGTATCTCCCTGGGCAACGACATCGACGAAGATGTTATTGGCCGTATCCAGCTCAGCTTGGTGGACTGGGAGCTGCGCCGACCTGCCGCGCAGATCATGGCGGAAGTGCGTGAACGCACCCAGGACATCCCCGGCATTATCGTGGAGCCCCAGGTGCAGGAATCCGGCATCACATCCGGTAAGCCAATCCAGGTGGAACTGACCGCCGTCAACACGTCGCTGTTGCCTGAAGCTGTTGAACGTCTGCGCCAGGGCATGAACGAACTGGGTGAATTCGTCGATATTACTGATTCCAGGCCGCTGCCCGGCATTGACTGGAAAATGCAGGTTGATCGCCAGGAAGCCGCCCGTTTTGGCACTGACATCACCACCATCGGCAGCGCCATCCAGTTGATCACCAACGGCATCATGCTCGGCGACTACCGCCCGGATGATGCTGATGATGAAGTGGATATCCGGGTGCGATTCCCGGAAACCATGCGCAACATCGCCATGCTTGATCGCCTGACGGTTAACTCCATGATGGGCAATGTCCCCGTCAGCAATTTCATGACCCGCGAGGCCTCTCCCCGCGTTGGCAATATCCAGCGCACAGACGGCAACCGCGTACTCAATATTGCCGCCGATGTCCCGGACGATGTGTTGTCCAACGACAAGGTTCAGCAGCTGCAGGACTGGGTCGGCGCCGGTAACCTCGACCCAGAGGTACGGGTCAACTTCAAGGGGGAGAGCGAAGACCAGCAGGAAGCCGAGCAGTTTCTGTCCCAGGCTTTCGGCGCGGCCTTATTCCTGATGGCCATTATCCTGGTAACCCAGTTCAACAGTTTCTATCAGGCGCTGTTGATCCTGTCCGCCGTCATCTTCTCCACCATCGGCGTCCTACTGGGACTGCTGATCATGGATCAGCCGTTCAGTATCGTCATGTCGGGTATCGGCGTGATTTCACTGGCCGGAATTGTGGTGAACAACAATATTGTGTTGATTGATACGTACAATCTCATCAAGAAGAAAGGTGCAGAAGCCGTTGAAGCGGCCATTCTGACCTGTTCCCAGCGCCTGCGTCCGGTATTGCTGACCACGGTCACCACCATTCTCGGCCTAATGCCGATGACCCTGGGCATGAACTTCGACCTCATCAACCGTCACATCCAGATTGGCGGGCCTTCCACCCAGTGGTGGACACAACTGGCCTCGGCCATCACCTTCGGCCTGGCGTTCGCCACCGTGCTGACCCTGATCATGACCCCGGCCATGCTGGTGCTGGGTGATCGCATCGGGGAATGGTGGCAACGGAGAAGACCGGCTACGGCCTAAAGCGGACTGTTGTCCGAATCAAAGGTGAATTCGGCCGTCACGCCATTCACATCCACGTTGTAGGTGGTGCCGGCCGCAAGGCCTTTCACATCCAAAGATACCGTCGTATCAAAGGGTTCCAGCACAGCGATACAACTCTCAGCCGGGCCGAGGTTGGATTCTGCCAGCAGGACAGTGAAGGTATTGTCAGTGTAGGAAATCGCCGGATCCAACAGCTTCACACAGGGTACAGACAGGTTGCCACTGATAGCGAGACTCACCTGCAGCGGCAAGGATTCCATGATCTGTACATCCACCGTGTCGATACTTACCAGCGAGTTGGCGGTAGCTCCGGCCACACTCAGGCTGCCATCGGCATGCATGGCCAGCTGAATATCCGTGTAATAGTGGCCACCGTTGCCGCTGACTGTGGCGCCTGCAGGGATGGTCATGACCCCATCGCGGAAAATGGCCGGGTCCGCCTGTGCTGACAAACTCGCTGCGGTGAAGACGGATGTGAGCATTGAAGCAAGCATGGCCTTTCGGGTGGTAGTGATCATTGTCGTTCTCCTGGGCCGGATTCCTGCCGGCCTGATTGCATGAATTTCCTGGTTAGCACAGGACGTACTGCGGGTGAGTTGAGCCTATTCAAGGCTCAGGCGTGCCACTGGTAGGTCTTCAGCGAAATCCTGGCGCCCATGAATACCACGCCTTCGGCTTCGAGGTGCCGTTTCTGCCGTTGCCACGAGGCGCTTTGTTCCGGAAAGGACAACTCGCCCTTGCTGTTGACCACGCGATACCAGGGCAGGCGAGTGTCCTTTGGCAGATTTTTCAGTGTGGTGCCGACATAACGGGCATGTGACGGGTAACCGGCCAGGCGGGCAATCTGGCCGTAGGTGGCCACGCTGCCTTTAGGAATGGCCGCAACAATCTGCCAGATTTCCTCTTTCAGACTTGATGTCTGCACTGTTTGCCCCCATTCAGGTAGCCAGCCAACACAAAAGGCACGCGCATGCCATTATTTCTTATTTTCCTGGTTGTTCCTATTGCCGAGATGCTGCTGCTTTTTGAAGTGGCGGATCACATCGGCGGTCTGCAGACAGTGGGTCTGGTGGTCCTCACCGCCGTGATTGGCATTCAGGTGCTCAAACACCAGGGGTTGTCGACTTTCGCGCGCGCCCGTCAGCGTCTCAACAGCGGTGAGCTGCCCGGCCAGGAAATTCTTGAGGGCCTGTTTCTGGCTGTCGGCGGGGCTTTCCTGCTGACCCCGGGGTTTATTACCGACACGCTCGGTTTTCTCTGCCTGATTGGACCCAGCCGACGCCTGCTGGCGCGCTGGCTGATTCGCTCCGGCAAGATTGCCGTCTTCACCAGTCAGGCCGGTGGCAGGGGGTTTACGTACACCTCGAGTTCCTTTTCATCCACCAGTCGTCACCCTGACGACCAGCGCGATCAACCGGACGTTTACGAAGGGGAATATGCCGAGGAAAAGCCGCCGAAGTCGCGTCTGGACAGCCCGGAAGAGCATGAAAAACCCTGAACCCGACTTTTTTTTGCATCTTTTTTGGGTATCACCATTGAAATCGTCCCAAACAGCCCCATCTTGTGGATTCAAATCGGGATAACGGTTGTAAAAAGCCGGTTAATCAATGATTTGCAAGGAATTTTGGGAACTCATGCGAACGCCTGAGATTCCTGGCCAGGTACCCGAGCAGGTATCCGGTCAAAGTAGTTTTTACATCACAATCAGTTAACTCAAGCATGTTGGAGAGCAAAAGCATGAACATTCGTCCGTTACAAGACCGAGTCGTCGTGAAACGAAAAGAAGAAGAAACCAAATCTGCCGGTGGCATCGTTTTACCTGGCTCCGCCACTGAAAAACCTTCCCAGGGTGAAGTTGTGGCCGTCGGTCCGGGCCGCCTGCTGGACAACGGTGACGTTCGTCCTGTTGACCTCAAAGTGGGTGACACCGTGATTTTTGGCAAATATGCCAGCAACACGGTCAAGATCGGTGAAGACGAACTGCTGATCCTGAATGAAAGCGAAATCTTCGGTGTCCTTGAAGACAAGAAGAAAAAGTAATTCGCTATAACGCCAAGAATTTCAAAGCAATTAAACAGATTTAAAGCATAGGATTAATACCATGGCTAAAGATGTAAAGTTTGGAGATGCCGCCCGTCAGAAAATGCTCAAGGGCGTGAACCTGCTGGCAGATGCAGTAAAAGTAACCCTCGGCCCGAAAGGCCGCAACGTGGTCCTCGATAAATCCTTCGGCGCACCGACCGTCACCAAAGACGGTGTTTCCGTGGCCAAGGAAATCGAGCTAAAAGACAAGTTTGAAAACATGGGTGCCCAGATGGTGAAAGAAGTCGCTTCCCAGACTTCTGATGTTGCCGGAGACGGTACCACCACGGCCACCGTTCTGGCCCAGGCCATCCTGAACGAAGGTCTGAAATCAGTGGCCGCCGGTATGAACCCGATGGACCTGAAGCGCGGTATCGACAAGGGTGTTGCTGCTGTCGTCAAGGAACTGGGTAAAATGGCAACGCCGTGTACCGAGTCCAAGGCTATTGCCCAGGTCGGTTCCATTTCCGCTAACTCTGACACCAGCGTCGGTGACATCATCGCCGAAGCCATGGAAAAAGTCGGTAAAGAAGGCGTCATCACCGTTGAAGACGGATCCGGTCTCGAAAACGAGCTGGATGTGGTTGAGGGCATGCAGTTCGACCGCGGCTACCTGTCAGCCTACTTCATTAACAACCAGGACATGATGATGGTTGACCTGGAAAACCCTTTCATCCTCCTGATCGAAAAGAAAGTCTCCAACATCCGCGACATGCTGCCTGTACTGGAAGGCGTAGCCAAGTCCGGCCGTCCGCTGGTGGTTGTGGCTGAAGACGTGGAAGGCGAAGCCCTCGCCACGCTGGTGGTCAACAACATGCGCGGTGTCATGAAAGTTGCTGCCGTGAAAGCGCCTGGCTTCGGCGATCGTCGTAAAGCCATGCTGGAAGATATCGCTACCCTGACCGGTGGTACCGTCATTGCTGAAGAAGTAGGCCTGAGCTTGGAAGGCGCCACCCTGGAAGATCTGGGTTCCGCCAAGCGCATCCAGATCACCAAGGACAACACCACCATCATCGATGGTGCCGGTGACTCCAAGAAGATCGAAGCCCGCGTCAAGGCTATTCGCCAGCAGATTGAGGAAACTTCTTCTGACTACGACCGTGAAAAACTGCAGGAACGTGTGGCCAAGCTGGCTGGCGGTGTGGCCGTGATCAAGGTTGGTGCCGGTACTGAAATCGAAATGAAAGAGAAGAAAGCCCGCGTTGAAGACGCCCTGCATTCCACCCGCGCTGCGGTGGAAGAAGGTGTCGTTCCTGGCGGCGGTGTGGCCCTGGTGCGCGCTCTGCAGAAGATCGAGAAGCTCAAGGGTGACAACGAAGACCAGAGCGTGGGTCTGATGATCCTCCAGCGTGCCCTGACTGCACCGCTGCGCCAGATTGCCGACAACGCCGGTGAAGATGGCTCCGTGGTACTGGCCAATGTGCGCAAGAGCAAGGGCAACGACGGTTTCAATGCCGGCACCGGTGAATACGGTGACATGCTGGAGTGGGGCATCATCGACCCGGCGAAGGTTACCCGTTCAGCTCTGCAGGCCGCTGGCTCTGTAGCCGGTCTCATGATCACCACCGAAGCCATGGTGAGCGAGATTCCGGAAGAGAAATCATCTGCTCCGATGCCTGATATGGGCGGTATGGGCGGCATGGGCGGTATGATGTAATATCGCTTATGCAACACAAAAAACCCCGCTGTAGCGGGGTTTTTTGTGTCTGAAAATCATAGTGGCTACTGCGCTCGGCTACTCGGCGTTTAAATGTGCTCAGCCATGTAGGTCGGGATAGGCCCGCAGGGCCGTTTGCCGACATGCCGGGCAATGCCGAAGTCGACAAAAGCTTCGCGATAACGATCTGAAAAACCCTGGGCATCCCAACCTTGACCTGCGTGTCAGT
>Ga0255776_10004729_pt1 | contig 14327 bp, 13 predicted proteins | sample 071ome_19_FD_179974 | JGI IMG/M metagenome (GOLD analysis project Ga0255776, IMG submission 179974) | Coastal salt marsh microbial communities from the Groves Creek Marsh, Skidaway Island, Georgia - 071413AT metaG (version 2) | ecosystem: Environmental > Aquatic > Marine > Intertidal zone >... | reverse complement strand
CAAATATACCCTTGGCTATTGCACCAATTTCAGTCTATTCGTATTATTGCAGCCCTTTTCGAAGGAACATTCCTCCTTAGCTCAGTTGGTTAGAGCATCTGACTGTTAATCAGAGGGTCGCTGGTTCAAGTCCAGCAGGAGGAGCAAGAAAGCCCGACGTTTTCACGTCGGGCTTTTTTTATTTTCCTTTCTCTGAAGGATTATCGTCCCCGTGTCGCATGGACCTCTTAAAGACCTACATTCGTTTTCGAAGCACATGGGAAGCCTGTTCTCCGAAGCTTTTCCTTCTTAACTGCTTGACACGGATGTGGACGAATACCCGCAACGCTTTGAGCCCAATACGAAACGACCACACCACATCCATGAAGCACCTCCTTACCTCCATTCTAGTCCTTGGCGCAATCGCCGGCTCGGCCCAAACCTTGCCTTTCAACTTTGAATCTGCCACGGCCGGCATGGTTGGGTACGACAATGCCACCTTTACGATCGTCAGCAACCCAAGTTCCACGGGGAACTCCAGTGCACAAGTAGCCAAAATTGTCAAGGTTACCGCAGGGGACCTTTGGGCTGGTGGTAAAATCACGAACGTAACCTCGCTCAACTTTAACAGCGCGGCCACCAGTGTCTTATCCATGAAGGTCTACACCACGGAGCCTGTTGGAACAGTCATCAAAGTGAAATTGGAAAGCCCCTACACTAGTGAGGTGGACGCAGTCACCACCGTCAGTGGAATGTGGGAAACCTTGGAATTTGATTTTGGCATTCCCGCCCCGTCGGGAAGTGTAGACCTTGTTATCATGCCGCAACCATTTACGAGTGGCGGAGGAAAGACCTTTTATTTTGACGACATCGAACAAGTCGCCGCACCCATTGCCCCCCTGCGCCCCAATTTGCCCATCACGTTTGAAACGGGGACAACAGCCGATCATTTCTTCTGTTTTGAAAGCGCCACCTTATTAGTCGTTGCAAATCCAGATGTCAAGCCCTTGAACCAAAGCGCCATGGTAGGTAAGTTGGTTCGCTATTTGGGTGCGCCCTTCGGAGGAAGCGCCATTGAATTTTCTAACACCTTGGACTTTGCCAACCACCCGGTGATCACCATGAAGGTGTGGACCTCAGCACCCATAGGTACCTATGTCACCCTAAAGGCCGAAAAACCCTTTTGGGGTGAAGAGCGAAGCGTTCAAACGACCAAATCGGGTGAATGGGAAATGCTCTCCTTTGATTTCACCAATGCCCCAACGGATCTGAATAAATTGGCGTTCCTCTTTGACTTTACGGCAGGCAGTACCAATGTGGGCAATGGGGGCGCATCGTCCACCTTCTATTTCGATGAAGTCAAATTTGCCAATGTGGCTTTGAGTACCGATCCCTCCATAGCGCCCGTGCCGGCCACTGCCTTCCCCAACCCGACTTCGGACCGCTGGACCCTCGTTCAGCAAGAGGACCCACTCAACCTCGTGGAAATCTTCCACCTAGACGGTCGCTTGATGGAGGTGTTGGACGCTCAGGGGGGGCAACGCTTGGAGATAGATGCTAGCGCCTATCCTTCAGGAGCCTATCTCGCCAAATGGACCACGTTAAGCGGTCAACAGGTTCTCAGGCTGATGAAACTTTAAAAGAGCCAGTTACTTAAGCCACCATTACTACCCATCTGCTCCAAAATGGCGTATTCTGAACAGCAGGCGGACCGAATTCGCCAATAGTGGCACACCCATATATCGGTCGAAAATGACTTATCTATTGAACCCATGAAACACCTCCTCACTATCAGTCTCTTCACGCTGATTGCATCTCCAATGGCCGCTCAATCCTCCGAATACAAAGTTTCCAGCTACCTCGCTGAAGGATTTAAAGCGCCAAACACCAACTACGAAGGGGAGGCTTGGCTCAATTTTGTCCTGCAATCCGACACGGGATTTGTCTACAACCTCACCCATGCCCATTTCAAAGCCAATTCTACCCTGGACTGGCACTACCATGCTACCCCTCAAGTGCTCGTGGTGGTTAACGGGGTAGGCTACTACCAAGAACGAGGCAAAGACCCAATTCTCATGAAGGAAGGCGATGTCATTCGCTGTGAAAAAGGGGTGGAACACTGGCACAGCTCTTCCGCAGAAAAGGATGTTTCCTATGTGGCTATTTATGGCAGTTCGCCAACTACTTGGACGGAAAAACTAAGCCGCGAGGCCTACCAAGCCGTGGCGGAACTTTTGAGCACTGAGAATCACTAACTCCCATCTCGTTGTACCTTCCTTTGGTTCAAACACATCCCTAAACGCATGAAACGCATCCTTACCCTTTTAACGGTAGTTCTTAGCGCAGTTACCTTGAACGCGCAGTACTACTATTTGCCCAGTACCACCAATGGCAACCCCGGCGGCTTGAATGCCGATTCGGAATACCCCGTCGGCGGCGGCCTGTCGACCACCTGGACGTCGATTTCTAGCCCTGGCGCCAGCACCCCCCAGTGGTCGAGCATCAACGCCATCCCCTTCAGCTTTGACTTCAACGGTTCGGCAGTGACGCACTACAAAGTCAGCACCTCTGGGGTATTGACCTTTGACACCGCAGCGGTTACGCCTCCTTCCTACACCAAGGGCACTCTGCCCAACAGTGGCATTCCCGACAAGTCGGTGTGCATTTGGGGTCTTGCAGGCCCTGGCGCCAATGACATTATCGTGAAGAAAACCTTTGGTTCCGCCCCTAACCGCCAGCACTGGATCTTCTTTGCTTCCTACGATGCCTACGGCAGCAGCTGCTGGACCTACTGGAGCATCGTCCTGGAAGAGACGAGCAACAAGATTTACGTCGTGGACCAGCGCAACAGCTGTACGTCAGCGTCCTTCTCGATTGGCATCCAGGTCAATAGCAGCACCGCCTACACGGTTGCCGGCTCTCCCAACGTATCCCCCTTGGCGACGACGGACGCAACGCCCGCTGACAACCACTACTACGAGTTTATCCCCGGCTCTCAGCCCGCGAATAACTTGGTCGGAAATGCCATCACGGTGGCAGATTTCTTGATTTTAGGCAATGCCCCCTTCAGCATGACGGCTGAGTATTTGAACGGCGGTTCCAATGCCGTGACGTCAGCCACGGCCAACTACAGCATCAACGGGGGCACCCCTGTGAGTGCGGCAGTGAGCGGCTTGAACATTGCCTCCGGCACGTCCGCAACCATCACGCACCCCACAGCGTGGACGCCCTCTTCTGTGGGCACCTACGATGTCACGTTCTGGACGAGCAACCCCAACGGATCTACGGACGACGTTCCCAACAACGACACGGTGGTTAAGCAAGTTGTGGTGGTGAATTCGGTAGCGGTTCGGGCTCCCTTGATTGAGGTCTTTACCTCCAGTACCTGTGGCCCCTGCGCTCCAGCGAACACCACGTTTACGGCCCTCATGGGTCAGCAGACGGCCGGCGATTACAACTTCATCAAGTACCAAATGTCTTGGCCCGGTAGCGGCGACCCTTACTACACCACGGAAGCCGGCACGAAGCGCACGTACTATGGGGTGAATTCGGTCCCGAATGCCCAAATCGACGGCGGCTGGAACGGGCATGCAGGTCAAATCACCCAAACGATTCTAAACGACTTTAAAGCCGTACCCGCTTTTGTAGAACTCGGCGGCTACTACTACGTCGATAGCCAAACCGTGCACATGGACTTCACGATCGATCCGCTCGTATCGACCAACAAGAACCTAACGCTGAACGTGGGCATTTTTGAGCGCACCACCTCCAACAACGTCAAGTCCAACGGCGAGACTTCTTTCCACAACGTGTTTAAGAAGTTCGTACCGGACCAAAACGGCACCAGCATCAACGGCATGACCGAGGGCACGCCCATCAACTATACGATGAACTACACGTTTAACGGCAGCTACACCCTTCCCGCCAACGCCACTGCTCCCGTCAACCACGCCGTGGCGCACACCGTGGAAGAGTTTAGCGACCTCGCCGTCATGGTTTGGATTCAGGATAATAGCACCAAAGAGATCTACCAGTCGGTGGAGCTCACGCAGAGTGCGGTTGGCCTCGATGAGACCTTCGTACCCCGAATTGGCCTCTACCCCAATCCTGCGAACGACTTCGTGACCATGGACTTCCGCGGCGTCAAAGATGCTAGCGCCGACTACCGCATCATCAACGCTTTGGGCCAAACGGTCTCCGCAGGGGTCTTGGATTTGAACGAGACACGCCTGCCCAACGTGAACACCTCCAGCTTCACGCCTGGCTTGTACTTCGTTGTGTGGAGCAGCGCTTCGCACAAAGGCAGCGAGACCTTGCACATTGCGCGTTAAGCTAGGGAGCTAGAGGGCTTGAGAGCTCGGGCTGCGCCCTGTGGCTAGAGTGCTAGAGATCAAAACCCCGCCGGTTGGTCCGGCGGGGTTTTTTTAAGGTCCTTACGGTAAGGCAACCCGCTGAAAAACAATCTCGCGGTAGTCGTCTCGTTCAAAGAGAACCCCTAGTTCGATGTCCCCGAGGGAAACAATGTCCGAATAGGCTGCAGGTCCTTCGTAGATGACGGCCTCCTTTTGCCATAGGTGCCCTCCGTGCTCCGAAGACCACAGCGTTAGCCCACTTCGAGTCGCGGTGTCTGCTGGGCCGACATGGTAGAACGCGGAGCGCTCAGGGCCTTGGACAAAGCACATAGACGATTGGCACATAGGCGTAGTTAGATCTCCCGCCAACCAGGTGCTGTCCCATGAGGCCCCGCCGGTCGTGCTCAGCGCCATGAGTTTGCGTTTAATTCCTTGGTTTTGCATTCGGACCGTAAGAAGCAAATTGCCGTCCACGCTTTGGGCAGCCATGGCTTCATTGGAAGATGGAATGTGCAGGTCCGGAGAGGGATTCCATGTCGCGCCATGGTCATCCGAATACCCTCCATAGGTCTGATAATCCCCAAACCCGGACTGCGGAAAGCCTTGGGAATGATTCATGGGGACGAATAGACGCCCAGCAAATGGCCCTTTTGTCAACTGTAGTCCATGCCCCGGTGCAAACGCCCAGGTGCGCGCATCCAATTCTGGATGGGGGGAAAGGTCATCCATATGCAGTGATACGGACAGATCCACAGGATCCGACCAGGTGCGCCCATGGTCTATGCTCGTGGTATAAAACCCTCGACGGCGGCCTAGGCCCATGCGGGTATCGTATTCGGACGCGGTTCCCGTATTGTAGAAAAGAAAAAGCCGCCCCTCCGGATAAGCGGGGTCCATTCGATCCAGGATAGGGGTAGCATTTCCTGCTTGGAGCTCTCCGTTGTCGACGATCACGCGAGGGGCCGACCAGGTGGTACCACCGTCCACACTTGTGCGCATCAAAATATCCACGTCTCCAAAATCCGCGCAATTCTCACGTCGGCCCTCGGCAAAGGCATACAGTTCGCCCGGTTCCCATTGCACAATCGCAGGAATTCTAAAGCAGGCGTAGCCCAGGTCTCCCGCCGCGAAAAGCACATGCTGTCCGTGCACAGACGACCAGGAGAGCATCCCTATAGCAACACCCAGGACGCCATTTTTCATCCTATTTGCTGTTGGCGAAATTGGACCATTTTTTCTAGTAGCTCTTCAGGCCAATCCCCGGCGAATGGGAGCTGCACCGCTCCTTTGCTGTAGACCAACCCTGAGGCCTTTAAATCCGATTCAAACGCTTGGATAGGGCCCGCTGTCGGATAGAAGCCCAAATGCTTGGAAAAAGCCTCGTAAAACACCAGCACCTTCTTCTGCTTAAAGGCCGGCATCCCGTAGGAAATGACCTCTTCGGCATCAGGCAAAAGTGTGCGCAAGAATTCGCGCATATGATTCATAGCGACTTGCTGCTCTGGGGACTTCGTTGCAATGTGGGTGTCGATAGGGGTCATGGCTGCTCGGTTTTCGTCATCCATCTCCTGCCCATCATCGCCCCAATCAGCGCAATGGTAAACGTGCCTTCGGCGAAATAACGCACCAAAAGGGCGAAGGCTAAGATGCCTAGAATTTCGGCCCAAGAATTTCGCAAGAGCCAGAGGTAGGCCGCCCCCATGAGTATTTTCAATCCAGCATAAAAGGCGTTGAGTACCGGATCCACTTCAAGCAAATTGTGGACGCCTGCTTCGTGACTTTGCTCCCCTACAATTATGCTCAAAAGCATACTTAGCATCAGGTAGCCCATGCTGAATATCCAAAAGCGTTTGGTCGTCATTACTTCGCGCCCAGCCACCGATCAATTCTCGGTTTTAAAATCCACAACACGATGATGCTTCCGTAGATCCAAACGCCAAACACGTATTTGATGAAATAGAAGTAGAGGTCGCCGCCAAAATCGCGCAAAGCAATCAGGCTTCCGATGCGGATGATATTGAAGATTTGGACCACCACCAGGCCTACCGACATCTGAAATAAAGAGCGCCAATTCCAGCCTCCAATGCCAATCACGTAGGCGGCGTAAACAATGGCCAAACGCAGGCCATTGCAGCCCTCTAGGATGTTGACCATTCGGCCTGGTCGACCCACGTAGCACCCATCGATAAAGCAGGACCATTCGCAGTCCGCAACACCGAGGAAGCGTGCCATTTCGTGACTGCCGCGGCTGATCCAATACGTCACGAGGTCCAGGTCGCCTTGACGTTCGGTATACACCAAGTACAAACTGTACAGAAAGCTCAGTCCAAAAAAGGTGAGTAGAAATCGTCCGATAAAAAACAAAAAAGGGCGGTTTGAGGCCGCCCAAGTTTTCAAAGCATTCATGCTTTTTTCTTTTTGTACTGCCTATAGCCTGCAGCTCCTCCAGCTAATAGAAGGGCGGTCAGGCCTCCGTCTAAAGGTACAGCGGGATTCAAAGGGCCTTGAACGCCTTCGGCGATATAAATTGGCTCATTGGGTACATCAAACATCCCCTGAAAGGTCTCGTCAAACATGGATCCGTTGGATTGCGCCGAAGAGGAAAGCGCAACAGCCAACAGCGCAGAAAACATAATATACTTCTTCATCGCACTACGAATTTTGAGCTAAACGCATTAGACAGAATCGTGTACATCCCAGGGGGAAGTGAGGTGGTTTCAAGCGTGTATGCACCGTTTTGGATTCGGCCCGATTGAAGTATTTTTCCCTGCATGTCCACGAGGGTGAAATCTACATCGTCCGAATACGAAAGCTTCACCCAGCCTTCGCCGTATGAAACCACGACTGGCTCCGGCTGCCATAGTTCTTCTTCCAAACCAACCGTCGCATTCCCCGCAAAAATCCAGGTAAATCGAGGCGTGGAATTATACGCTATTTGGTGGGTAAAAGAATAATCCCCCTGCTGGAAAGAGTGCACTACATTCAGGGCCTTATCAAGCAAGAACGTGTTGGGGTCTAAGCTGGATAATTTGAAAGCCTCTCCCGGAGTGGGGTGAGAAACTAATACGGGGATGGATGACGTGTCTTCCTTGGGGATCGGCCAAAACTTCACCGCAAAAAGCATGGAATCGTACGCAAAAGCCAATCCAGTTTCCTTATACATGCCGGCTAATATGTCACTCGATAAATCCACCGTGCGTTGTTTTCCAGAAGGCGCCGCATAAATGCTGCTGTATTCGCCAGTCATGACCTTTTCAAGGGTAAGCGTGTACTGTCCTGTGGCTGAGCTCGTTTTATTCTGGATGGAATTGGACGTTGTCAAGGCTGCAGTGCTGCGGTACTTCTTGGACTTCGTAAATCCGTTTGCGCTCGAAGTGCTTGGAGCGCGCATGAAGAAGGCTTGGAAAGGTGGCAAGTAGGTTGCTCCAGCATCCCCGGCATGCGTGGTTCCGTCGAATGATCGATACCGGTAATCTGTTGTAAGGTTACTCACGGAATTGTCCGGTTGCCAGACATAGACCTTGTTGTCCAAGCCTGACATTTTATTGCTTTGGCCGTTACCATTGGAAGCAAAGATTCCCAACAAACTTTCCGTAGCAAGAGGGCTTAAATAAGGGTTCCCATAAAAATTCCACCCATCATCCCCATCTGCTGTCCAACCAGGGACATTTCCATTGGACGATGGATTGTAGTAGGTAGCCGCAAGATTTGTAACCGCATCTTGATTGGGATTTGCCAATGGCCCTGAAACCCGGAGAGTCGAAGGCACTTCGGAAGCGCCAAAAAGGATCGTGTAGGGCTTACTTGAGAAGTCTTCCGCTGTTGTCGCTGCCGTCCATTGAGCAGTCGACGCATCCCAAGAGAAAAAGTTTCCTGTTCCAACAGCGCCTGCCACAAAAGAAAAAGACCCGCTAGGAATGGAAACATCCCCGATGGTTGAGCTAATGGGACTTTGGAAATGATGCCATCCAGGTTTTGTTACAACTAGATCATAAATAAAGTCTCCATCCGTATCGTCCAACATGGCGGATGTTGGGGCCAAGGTGGCATAGTAGGTTTGGCTTCCAAAAACTGACGATTTCAAGTGTATTCCCGGCTTGCTCCCTGCGTTCCCATCTACAAAGGACAGAGCATAGTGAATCTTCAAATGATTTCCAGACTCCACGATAACTTCCACACCATCGTTCCCAACGGTGTCCTCGATATTCAGTCTAGCGCTTTCAAAAACGGTTGAACCTCCTGCAGAACCAAGAGTTAATGTTTTGCGCACAGTAACCTCCTTGACTCGGGTGTTGGTGCTCCAATCGGGTCCACCCACTAAGGGAACCCATGCCGTCCCATTGTGCTGCTTCCAAACCCCCAAGCCATTGTAGAGGTATTTGTCAAATACGATTTGACTTTCAACAACCCCATACAAATTGGTGATTCCCGTTCCCACAGAGTCGGGATTACACGGGCAATAGCCATTTGACAAAGTATTGTTGGACACAAATTCCCAATCTGCCAATTTGTAAAATGAGTCTGACAACGCAGCATTAAAATTTATGGTGGAGGAGGGCGTTGTTGGGGTCCAAACTCCGCACTTTAGGTTGTTTCCATTCGTGCCGTTGTGAAACGAATTTTGAGAGGCTCCTGAGTACAAGATTCCAGGAGGCAGGCCACTAGTTGGGGCATTGTTTGACCACGCAATTCCAGACAAAAAGGTATACCCACTAGCGTATTGATATACATATACCTCATCATAATTGCTATTTGGATCGAAGTCAAAAGAGGATCCAGCTGTATACGAAACCGTTCCTACGGTAGACTTCAAATATGTTGATGCTGTAGAAAATAGGACTTCCACAATTTGGCCTATGGACACGGCTTCGTCAAAAACCAATTTGATTGTGCCCTGTTTTCCTCCGGAAACAGGTGTATTGAAGCTTGAAGTTGAAGAGTTCCAATTTTGGTTCGTTAGGTAAATCGTCGTACCCGCGTCAATGGGTTTCCGCACCACCATAGATAAGTAGTTGGGCGCACCCGCATTACTACCTATAGCATTGTAGCCCAGAAACACCACATCCCCCGCACTCAGCGTGGTTTGAGCGCCAGCGTAAACCCCTGTAAAAAGAACACAAATGGCAACAAAAAATTTCCGCATGTAGAACGATGTTTGACGTACTATAAAATCACTCCAACTCTACCCCCAAAACTACCTCATTCGCGACACAGTAAAAAAATTTTTTGGATATACTTATACCTTAAAGATTTATTCCTCTTTGTCCTGCTCGCTTATTCTACTTGGGGTTTAAGCTTTACAAGCTCCCCACCGCTCAACCGACTCTTCTCCGCCGCAAATCCCATCAAATGGGACTCGATGGACGCACCAATTGTTGAGGTCAACAAGGAGGGGTCTTCATGGCCTACTGCCTGAATGAAGTCCGATACCAACTTCCAGTCGCCGCCGCCGTGGCCATCGGTTTTTTGCTCCCAAACGGTCTTTTCGCCGGTGCGAAAATCGGTGTGCGTGAATGAGGTCATGTCGCCCACAACGTCGCCCATGGAACCCATAACACGCGTTCGGCGTCCATGGTAAGAGGTGAACGCTTCCATGTTGAAGGAGGCCGTCACCCCATTTTCAAACAAAATATTCATCGTGTAATGGTCCGGCTGATCATTCTCCATGCGGTACACACAGCGGCCATAATTGCTTTCGCGCAGGTAGGTCATGATGGCCTCACCGTGCAGCTCTTTGTCTTCGGGTAGGTCAAAATGGTGCAGCCACGTACGGTCGCGGTGGTAAATTTTTAGGGCCGAATACGGGCAATTCGCCTCAGCCGCACAGCCATCGGTACAGCGTGCCGTAGCACCTTCGGGCGCATTTTCGGACATAAACCAGCTCACGTCCCCAAAGGCATTTAGGGATTTCACGGGACTTCCCACCAGCCAGCGCATCATGTCCAAATCGTGGCACGATTTCGCCAAGATAATGGGTGCCGTCTGCACCGAATTGTGCCAGTTTCCGCGCACAAACGAATGGCTCATGTGGACGTGCTGTATAGGCTCAAAATGCTGCACGGAAACCACCTTGCCGAGTACGCCGGACTGCATGATTTCGCGCAGTTTTTCAAAATAGGGAGCATAGCGAAGGACGTGGCAGACCGCGACGATTTTTCCGCTGCGTTCGGCCAGTGCTAAAATGTCCCGGCATTCCTGCTCAGAAGGCGAAATGGGTTTTTCTAACAGGACATGGTAGCCCATCTCCAACGCCTTCATGCAGGGGCCGTAGTGCAAATCGTCTGGGGTGGTAATGATGATGGCATCGGCGAATTTGGGCCGTTCAAACACCCGCTCCCACGTATCAAACCGGTTCTTCTTCGGAATGCTGTGCTTTTCCGCATAGCGCTCGTTGCGAATAGCAATCGGTTCGGCCACCCCAATGATGTCTAATTCCTCGGGGTATTGCACCGCATAATTGCCGTAGACATTTCCGCGATTTCCCGCTCCGCAGGTGATCGCCGTCAATGGCCCTTTGGGAAGGGGGCGCTTGTTCTCAAACGAGGGGATGATCAGCCGCTCGCCGAATTCATTTTCGGCCCATGCAGACAAGGGTAAAACGGCCCCCATGGAGAGCCCTAAAGTTTTCAGGACGTCGCGACGCGAAAAATGCTTGCTCATAGTGTATCAGGTGAGATTCCTCCATGAATTTACTAACTTCCTGTCTCTCAAGCGTAGAAACTTGACCCTATGAGCCCAAGCACCCGCAGATTTCTCGCCCTAGACGTCTTCCGAGGCATGACCATCGCCTTCATGATCATAGTCAATTCTCCGGGCAGTTGGTCCCATGCCTACGACCCCCTCGAGCACGCAGCGTGGCATGGCTTTACCCCCACGGATCTGGTATTCCCCTCCTTTTTGTTTGCAGTTGGGGCCGCCATGAGTTTCAGCTTGGACAAGTTCAAGGGGCATCCAAGTCTTGAAGTGACCTTCCACATTCTCAAGCGAACCGCCCTGCTGTTTTTGCTCGGCTTTTTGATGTACTGGTACCCCTTCTTCCGCTTAAGCGACAGCCTAGAAATTTCCGCCTTTCCGTTGTCCGAAACGCGTATCCTCGGCGTACTCCAGCGCATCGCGCTGTGCTATGGTTTTGCGGCGCTTTCCATTTGGTTTTTGGGCCAAAAGGTTACCTACATTTTAGCGGGCCTTGTGCTCTTGGCCTACTGGGGAATTCTCATTGCATTCGGCGTGCCTGGCGACCCCTTTTCGATGACCGGAAATGCAGGATTGCAGATCGATTTGGCTGTTTTCGGTGAAGCACACCTCTACCATGGGGAGGGCATTGCGTTTGACCCCGAAGGCCTCTTAAGCACCTTGCCCGCATTTGCCAATGTGATCGCCGGCTATGCATTAGGGAAGCATTTGCAGCAAAGAGGTAGCGCAGCAGATACGGTCATTAAAATCCTACTCGCTGGGGCCGTGGCGTGTGGACTGGCCGTACTTTGGGATTTTGCCTTCCCCATTAACAAGAAATTGTGGACCTCTTCTTTTGTGCTTTTGACGGTAGGATTGGACCTCATTATTCTCGCCGTCCTACTCTTTTTCCTGCCCGTAAATGCCCGAAAAAACGCATGGGTTTCCTTCTTTGAGCCGCTCGGGAAAAATCCACTTGCGGTCTATTTGCTGTCGGAAATCCTATTGGTCACGTTCTACCTCATTCCCATCCGCGAAACCCGCCTTTGGCCGTGGCTTTACGAGACCTTTTACCAACCGCTTGGAAACGATTTAGGCTCCCTTGGCATGGCCCTCAGTTTTATGCTCCTGTGTTGGGGTGTGGGCTATTGGATGGACAAAAAGAAGCTCTACTGGCGCGTTTAGATACATACTATTAAACAACATGACAGCATGGTGTCAGGAAGCCCAAGCATGTTTGGCGTCTGAAGGAATTCCTGTGGACGCTCAAGCCATGTCTGCCTACATGAAGGGGCTCTTCCCCTTTCTAGGGCTTAAAAAGCCTCTTCGGGCCGCGCTAACCAAACCCCTATTTGAACGCGCCAACCTGCCTTTAAAAGTGGAGCTTCAAGCCACCTGTGAAGCGCTTTGGGCCCTGCCCGAGCGCGAATACCAAATGGTCTGCTTGGACCTCATCCGCAAATTTGAACGCCAACTCGTGCCGGAGGATTTGCCCTGGATTAAGGCCCTGATCCTTGAAAAGTCTTGGTGGGACAGTGTAGACTTTTTGGCCACGCACGCCGTCGGTGCGCTTTTGGAACGTTACCCAGCGCATATCCGCCCCGTGCTAGAGACCTGGATCCACGACCCGAATATGTGGCTCAACCGCAGTGCGATTATCGCCCAGATTCTCTACCGCAAAAACCTTGATGTCGACTTCCTCGAAGCGGCCATCCTCCCCCACATCCCCTCCAAAGAATTTTTCTTGCGCAAAGCCATTGGCTGGGCTCTCCGCTCCCATGCGGCACGCGACCCCCACTGGGTCCTCGCCTTTGTGGAGGCCCATCGAGCGGAATTATCGGGCCTCAGCATTCGCGAGGCCTTGAAACATTTTCGATAAAAAAATCCCGGGCCCTTTCGGACCCGGGAATTCCGGTCAACTGTACGTGTGTTCTAGTCCTTCTTTACATACCGACTAAATCCGTAGTAAAACAGCAAGAAGAGCACAATCACAGACAACTGAATCCACACCAAATACCCTGGCCATTCGCCCTTCACCAGCGGGTGATCCACAGGTGGTGGGTTGTTGGTGTACATGTAGTTGGATCCCAGCAGTTTGTTCAAGGGCATCATCACATACCCCGTCAGGAACGTAATTCCAATAACGCGCCAAACGCCCCCCTTGTCCAACCGACGACCCCCATGGACCATCAGGTAAATGGGCGCCAAAACCACCAAGCCATGCGCGAGGTAGAACTGCAACACAAAACCAAACGTAGGTTCAGTCTCCAGCGCGGGTGTCAAGAAGGCCTGAATGCCTCCAAGCGGTCCCCAAAAAGCCAGTAATTGGAACGCCCAATCTTTCTTGTAAATCAAGTGAATAAAGAGTAGAATTTGGCTAAAGCTGCACATGTGAAGCGGTAGCGATTCTTCCTTCATCCAAACGCCCGCCAGCAGCGCCATTCCCTGGTACCAGAGCAAGTTCGCCAACGTAAACCAGCCTAAGAATTTTTCCCATTTGGCCATTTTCTCATCGCCCACGCGGGGAGCAAAAAAGAAGAGGGCGACAATGAGGCCAAGCAAGATGGCGTAGCCTGCGTACCAAACAAAGGAGCCCACTTCGATGGGGACCATTTCATACTGTTCGTGGTTCATGGGGGTCGGGGTGAAAGGGTAAAAGGGTTGAAGGGTGGGAAGCTACGGATTTTAAGCGTTTTAACCGTTTAACTCGGAACAGCTCTATTGCCTTTAGCCTAAGCGGCAGCCGAGCTTTAGAGTTCTTCCGAAGCTTTAATACTCTTCCAAAAAAGGGCGGTTAGTACGACGTAGTGCAACGCGCCGGCAAATAAAAATCCGACTATATAGGTTGGGAACGCATTGAAGGTGCCGTCTACACACACGCGCATGCCATCTACCCATTCGCCGATGATAAAGGGGTTGTCCACCTTAGGCGGAGAACATAAGAACATATAATTGCCGCCGGTCCAATAATTGGCCAGCCCAATGGGAAGCATAAGTGCCAAATTCACTCCAAGCACTTTTGCCCAGGTCCAGCGGCCAATGCGCATGCCGCGCACAAAGTGGTAGTACAACGGAATGATGATGATACCCCCGTGAACCACATAGTATTCGATGAACATGTAGGTGGTGTCCCCGGAAGTAAGTTCGGGCGTAAGGAGGGAGTGAACCCCGCCCACTATACCCCAAAAGAACAGGGGATAATAGGCCCAGCGCCACCCAAACAGCAACAAGAAAATGCTCAAGAATCGGCTGAAGCCGCAGAGGTGCAGTTCCAGATTATCCATGATATTCCAGAGGCCCTCATTGACTAAGTGAATGTGCTTT
>Ga0255776_10004726_pt1 | contig 14330 bp, 10 predicted proteins | sample 071ome_19_FD_179974 | JGI IMG/M metagenome (GOLD analysis project Ga0255776, IMG submission 179974) | Coastal salt marsh microbial communities from the Groves Creek Marsh, Skidaway Island, Georgia - 071413AT metaG (version 2) | ecosystem: Environmental > Aquatic > Marine > Intertidal zone >... | reverse complement strand
CGACATCGATATTCCATCGATAACAAAACTTAACAAAATACCCACGGGCAAAATAAACCCAAGACTGAGGGGGACGAGACAAATAAGTATGCAAAGGCATGCATACCACGCTCGTGTTTCTCGCAAAGGAATGCGAGCTATATTTTGAATGCCGCCAGAAAAACGCTGGCGCGCGCGTGCCCTGCGTTCGATAAAAAGCAGCCCAAGGATAAAAATAAATGCAAAAATCGCAATTTGAGCTGCGGCGACAAGATTGTTCATGCCAAGCCATACATTAAATATCCCAAGTGTAATCGTCTCAATGGCAAAATATTCTACTGTGCCGAAATCGGAGATTACCTCCATCAATACGAGGGCAAGCCCGGCAACAATTGCAGGACGTGCCAAGGGCAGATCAACAGAGAGATAAAAATTTCGGTTATGAAGGGATGCGGCCTGATAATAAGATAACGGTGTGAGGCGAAACGCCGTTCTAGCGAGCAGATAAATATAGGGATAAAGAACAGCCGACATGACAACGATAGCCCCACCCATAGATCTTATTTCCGGAAACCAGTAATCCCTCGCAGACTGCCATCCGAAAATATCCCTCAAAACAACTTGAACGGGACCGGCATATTCCAAAAAGTCTGTGTAGGTATAGCCGATAATATAGGCCGGGACGGTAGCAGGGAGAATTAGGCACCATTCGAGAAAGTTTGCACCTGGAAATTTACACCGAGCAACTACCCAGGCCGTGCTGATCCCAAAGAAAAGGCTTAGAAAAGCAACGCCGGCCATTAAACCCAGAGTATTAGCAACATAACGGGGGAAAACAGTGTCCATCAAATGCGGCCAAAGGCCTCCGCTATCCCCAGCGCCGACGACAAAAAGGGCGATAAACGGTCCCAGTAAGAATAGTGCGACGACAACCCCTGTTAAAGACCAAATGCTGGGCCTATCGTAAGAAGGTGACACCCGAGAAAAAATTTGCCAGCCTACCATCCAACACGATCGATAATCTTTTGGGCGAGGGGTGTTAAATCGGCAATCTTATTAATAGACTGATCATCCCTCTTAAACTTTGCCCACATTTTCACATTGGTCGCTGCATCAGCTTCCGGATTGACCGGCAGCTCATAGTTTATCCTTCCAAAAAGCTTTTGAGCTTGATTCTCTGAGAGAAATTCGAGGAATTTGACAGCAAGCTTTTTATTTCTTGAATATTTTGCGATACCCCCACCTGAAATATTTACGTGATTTCCCCTATCACCTTGATTGGTGAAAACAATTTCTAAAGCATCTGCCCACTTTTTTTGTTCGGCCTTGTCTGAATTTTTCATATAACCAAAATAATAGCTATTCATTATGGCCACATCACATATGCCTTGGTAGATCGCCTTGGCCTGGGCCCGATCATTGCCCTGAGGGCGACGTGCCAAATTTCTAACAAGACCGGTTGCCCACGCCTCAGCAGCCTCTTCTCCATTGGCTGCGATGATCGAAGCTAAAAGTGCCCGATTGTAAACGTGACTGCCGGGCCGAGTACAAATACGACCCTTCCACTGTAGTTTGGCCAAATCCTCTATCCGCTTTATTTCATCTGACTTTACCCGCCCCCTCGCGATAGCGACTACTCGCGCGCGCAGTGACAAACCGAACCAGCGACCACCATCATCTCTTAAATGAGAAGGTATATTTTGATTGAGCTTGGGGGAAAAAATCTTGGCAAATAAACCATTGTCGACATAAGCGCTCAGTCTCGCAATATCTACCGTTAGTATCACATCGGCGGGGCTTCTGGCCCCCTCAGCACGGAGCCTCTGAACGAGTCCTTTATCAGCAAAAACAACATTCATTTTGGTCCCCGTGGCCTGTTCAAAAGCTTTTAAGAAGGGATCAATCAGGAACGGTTGCCTATGCGAATATACATTCAATACTGAGCTGAGAGCACTAAAACTATGGACAGTCGTGCAGAAACCTAAGATTAAAAAAATTACAAACTTTTTCACTATTTAATATCCCCGACCCCAAGACTCCGGATTTTCTATAACTCTAAATAATTAAAAGGCCCCGATTAATAATGATAATCAGTCTCAATGTCAATTATATTGAGAATGATTATTAATTTCAGATAAATTTCGGATAAATTCTCCAAGGAATTCGAAAAAATTTTCAAAACTACCCAGAAAACTGTGAAGCGAAGTGCGAGCCAGTTAACTGGCATGCCCCAGATATCACTTGCGCCCAGCTACTTAAGGCCTTAATAGGTCCAAATTGAGAATGATTGTTAATTTCATTTTCATGTCACACAGGGATCTTGAAAAATTGGGCTACTTTCGACGCTGCAAAAAATGTTAGAGCTTAGAAATATCTGCTTGAGTCTCGAGAAAGACCGGATAATCGAGGATATTAGCCTCCAGGCTGATAAAGGTGAAATTATTTGCCTTCTGGGACCATCTGGTTGCGGCAAGTCAACTTTGCTTAGAATTATAGCTGGCCTCATTCCAGTTGACTCAGGAAGCGTCATAATTAACGGAAACGTTTTCTCCTCCAATGACCGCATGGTCGAACCCCATAAGAGAGATGTAGGGTTTTTATTTCAAGACTTTGCCCTATTCCCCCATCTTACAGTGGCGGAAAATATTGGTTATGGACTTAGCCATTTGAAATCAGATGCCGCGCGTGAATTAGTGATCAAACTCTTAAAACAAACCCGTATGAATGGTCACGCTGAGAAATTTCCGCACCAACTTTCAGGTGGGGAACAACAACGGGTAGCGTTAGCGAGAGCCAGGGCAACCCACCCAAATCTTCTTTTGTTGGACGAACCATTCTCCGGTTTGGACGCGGCGCTGAGGAAAGAACTCGCAGAAGAGACCAGGGATACCCTCAAAAAAACTTCTTCCACGGCCTTGGTTGTCACCCACGACCCCGAAGAAGCGATGCTCATTGCCGATAGAATAATTTTGATGAGGAATGGTCAGATCGTTCAGAGTGGTAAGCCCAGTGACATATACCACAGGCCAATTAATGGTTTTGCTGCCCGCTTTTTAGGTGAGGTCACTAGCTTTGAGGGGCAAGTGGTCGATGAGAAGGTAAAAACGCCCATCGGAATTTTCGGAGCAACATCAATTGCGGACGGAACCATCGTAGAAGTTCTAATTCGGCCTGACGCCATCAAAATCACCCCAGAGGAAAAAACCGCTAATTTGCTAAAAATTTGCTCGATAAGAGATGCTGGGAATTCTAGCTTGATAAAGCTCGCGGCGGGTAACCCCAAACAGCCTCATACTCATGTAAAGGTCCGTCATAGGGGGACCGAAAAATTTAGTGTTGGCGATGTGCTGGGGATCGATATTGATAACGAACAGGTTTTTGTCTTTGAGATCTAAAATGACGACCCAATTAGGCTAAAAATTTTCAAGCCAACGAGCACTATTCTTAGAGATATTCTTATCGTCAGAACAACGATTTTGGTGCACTAGATTTGCACTCATCACCGTGCGGCAGATCAATAAAAAACAACCATCCCTCATTGACCAAACGGTAACCAGAATGCGAAAAAGGAGAAAATAATTCTTTCCTGGTCTCTTTTATGGTCTTCAACCCACTGAAAACACAACTAGAAGAAGTAGAAACTTCTCCAGAAGTCTCAGACGAAATCAAGACCACTACGTGTTATATGTGCGCTTGCAGGTGCGGCATTAGGGTACACCTAAAAGAAGGTCAAATTCGATATATAGAGGGGAATCGCAACCATCCTGTCAATAAGGGGGTATTATGCGCAAAGGGCTCAGCCGGCATAATGCAGCACTACTCTCCAGCAAGACTAAAAAAACCCCTCAAAAGGGTGGGGCCAAGGGGCTCCGGCGATTTTGAGGAAATAGAATGGGAAGAGGCGATACAAACTGCAACCAGCTGGCTTAAAGATATTCGCGATACGGATCCAAGAAAGCTTGCTTTTTTCACGGGCAGAGACCAAAGCCAGGCACTTACAAGTTTTTGGGCAAGTCAGTTTGGAACCCCCAATCACGCAGCCCACGGAGGGTTTTGCTCTGTAAACATGGCCGCTGCTGGGTTGTACACAATTGGAGGGTCATTCTGGGAATTTGGAGAGCCCGATTGGGATCACACCAAATATTTCCTTATGTTTGGAGTGGCTGAAGATCATGACTCAAATCCGATTAAAATGGGTCTGGGAAAACTCAAAAAACGGGGAGCAAAATTCGTATCGGTTAACCCAATAAGAACAGGTTATTCAGCCATCGCGGATGAATGGCTCGGCATCCGTCCGGGAACAGACGGTTTGCTAGTGATGTCAATTATAAGAGAACTATTAATCTCAGATCAAATCGATTTGGAATACCTTATTAGGTACACAAACGCACCCTGGCTGGTAATTCAGGAAGAGGGATCACCCGACCACGGGCTCTTCGCTAGAGACGATGACGGTGCCCCTCTTGCCTACGATCCAACCAGGAATACGATTGTCCGAGCGACTGATGTTGAAATTTCTCCTGCACTCACGGGTTCTTATGAAGTTGACGGAGGTCGCAAGGCTGTCCCTGCTTTCGAGTTAATGGTCAGACGATATCTATCCCCTGATTACGCGCCCGAGGCCGTGGCAGCTCAGTGTGGAATATCGGCGGAAACGATAAAACGTATCGCAAGTGAGATCGCCGATGTGGCATTCGAGCAAACTATAGAAATAGATGCTGAATGGACTGACTGGGCTGGTAGAAAACACGATAAATTTATTGGTAGGCCTGTATCCATGCACGCGATGCGCGGAATTTCTGCTCATTCTAATGGTTTCCAAACATGTCGATCGATCCATATTTTACAAATTCTTATTGGCAGTATCGATGTACCGGGAGGTTTCCGGTATAAACCACCATTCCCAAAACCAGCTCCACCACCTCTAAAGCCGGCTGGAAAAGTTGGTGAGATCAATGCCAATACGCCAATGCCAGGCCCACCACTTGGCTTCACTGAAGGACCCGAGGACCTATTGGTAAATCCGAATGGCGAGCCAATACGAATAGATAAAGCATACTCTTGGGAAGCTCCCATGGCAGCACATGGCCTGCTGCACATGGTGATTAATAATGCCTATCATTCCGACCCATACCCGGTTGATCTTCTATTTCTTTATATGGCGAATATGAGTTGGAATTCCTCAATGAATGTTCCTGACACTATCCGGATGCTCACAGAGCAGGATGAGAAAACAGGAAACTATAAAATTCCAAAAATCATTTACTCCGACGCCTATTTTTCTGAAATGGTACCTTACGCGGATCTAATATTGCCGGACACGACCTACCTAGAACGTTGGGATTGTATATCTCTTCTAGACCGTCCAATAAGCGATTCCGATGGTGCGGCCGATGCAATCCGACAACCGATCGTTAAACCAGACCGCGACGTGCGTCCATTCCAAGACGTGTTGATCGATTTGGCGGCAAAGCTGGAATTTCCTGCGTTTATCAACGATCGTGGCATCCCAAAATATCCAGGCGGATATCCCGACTACATCGTCAATCATGAGCGCACCGAGGGTATCGGACCCCTGGCAGGATTCCGAGGCGAAAATGGAGACAGAGAAGGTAAGGGCGCTGTTAATCCATCACAATTAGACAGATATATCGAAAACGATTGCTTTTGGCGCCATGAGTTCAAACCTTCTGAGAGATATTTTAAACACTCAAATCAGGGATATTTGGAAAAGGCCGTAGCCCTTGGTTTTATCGGAAAAAAAGAACAGATTATCCTCCAAATCTACTCGGAACCATTGCAAAAATTTCGCCTCGCAGCGGAAGGTCATGGTAATGTAGCTGTACCGGACTCTCATCGAGGACGAGTGGCCAAATTCTTCGACCCGTTGCCATTTTGGTATCCTCCTCTGGAAGAGAACAGTGTCTCTTCAGAAGAGTACCCAATGCACGCGCTGACCCAGAGACCGATGGCCATGTATCATTCTTGGGGTTCACAAAATGCCTGGTTGAGACAAATTTATGGCTATAATCGTTTATATCTCAGCCGAAAAAGGGCGGAAAAGCTGCAAATACGTGATGATGATTGGGTGTTTGTTACTTCACATCATGGGCAAATTAAAGTCCAGGTCCGGCTCATGGATGGAGTGAATGAGGACACTGTTTGGACTTGGAATGCGATTGGAAAACGCAAAGGAGCGTGGAACCTATCAGAAGACGCGCCCGAGTCTAATCGTGCGTTTCTCCTAAATCACCTAATTTCTCAACTCCTTCCCCCAAAAGGAGGAGAATATAATCACAGCAACTCAGATCCGATAACCGGCCAAGCTGCCTGGTTTGATCTGCGCGTCCGCGTAGAGAAGGCGCACGATGACCGACCAGGTACGATCTCTGAACCCGAATTTCCGACTCTACCAAATGCCCCAAACCTTGATGAAGGGCATGCTACACTGCGCATTGGAAAAAAATAAAATTGCTATGACAACTCTCCCACAAAAAAGTGACAATCCAAAATTAGGCCTGGTAATAGACCTCGACGTGTGCGTGGGATGTCACGCCTGCGCTGTAAATTGCAAAGAATGGAATGCGGGGGGACATTCGGGCCCTCTTACAGATTGGAATGCATACTCAGGCTCAGAGAAACATAATGGTCGGGATGATGGCGCCTGGGGAGTTTGGTTTAATCGAATCCACAGTTATGAGGTAAGCGAGAACGAGGATAGCCACACCGTGCATTTCCCACGGTCTTGCTTGCATTGCGAAGAACCCGCATGCGTCACCGTCTGTCCTACCGGTGCTTCCTACAAGCGGGAGGAAGACGGAATAGTGCTCGTAAATGCTGACACGTGCATCGGCTGCAAACTCTGCTCTTGGGCCTGTCCCTATGGCGCTCGCGAATACGATCACACCGACGGGGTGATGAAAAAATGCACTCTATGTATCGATAGAATTTATAATGAAAACTTGGAAGAAATTGATCGGGTTCCTGCCTGCGTGTCAACTTGCCCGACCAACGCGAGGCATTTCGGTGATTTAAATGATCCAAATTCAGCTGTCTCAAAGCTGGTAGAAGATAGGGGTGGTTATGATTTAATGCCTGAGATGGGCTACTCGCCAACCAATAAATATTTACCCCCTCGCGCCCGAGGAAAATCCGACAACCCAGATCAAAAACTTAATGTAGAGGCGTCGAAGACAGACCAAGAGTCAAAACAAATTCCAGAATCAAACCAAGACCTACAGATAAAAAACCCGCTTCTTCGCTGGGTAGACGTGGTACTCTCGAGGTAAAGGCGACAAGCTATGCATCCAGCATTTTCCGTAATATTTTTTACAACTTCATCAGGTGCTGGCTACGGCCTTCTTTTCATGCTGGGAATGTTCAATGCGCAGATGGACAAATCGTTGGAAGCGACGGTAGGGATATCTTGCTCAGGTTTAGCGATAATTCTAATAACTGCCGGTCTACTCTCCTCTACAGCTCACCTTGGACACCCAGAAAGAGCTTGGCGTGCGTTCTCACAGTGGCGCTCGTCTTGGCTTTCTAGGGAGGGTGTATTAGCAATCCTGACATATATTCCGGCGATCATGCTACCTGTTTCATTCTATTTTCCTGAAGATTTGGCATGGAAGGGTTGGGGGCTAATAGCCGCTATCCTATCTGCAGGGACAGTGATTTGTACCGGCATGATATACGCATCACTCAAAACCATCAGGCCCTGGGATGCTTGGCAGGTAGTCCCTGCATACCTCTCAATCGCCATGTTGGGTGGGGTCCTCATGGTGGCATTCATTGCGGTGATCTTTGACGCCTATCACCCAATTTACAGCTGGAGCACCATGGGATTAGCAGCATTGGTCGGGTTTATTAAAATCAGTTTCTGGAGAAGCGCCGACAGAAACAAAAATCGAAGCACCGCAGCTACTGCAACTGGACTTGGAGGCGCTTCAGCCAAAGTCTCTCTGTTGGACTCCCCAACAACATCCGAAAATTACATCATGCGAGAAATGGGGTTTGTCGTCGCGCGAAAATACTCCAAAAAGCTCAGAAAAATATCTGGTTATAGTCTTTTCGTCATTCCCGCGCTGACCGCAATGCTCACGGTAATGATTGAAGGAAAAGCGGTAATCGCCACCTTGATCCTTTGTGGCATAATAGCCTACTCAGTCGGTGCAATAATCGAACGCTGGCTCTTTTTCGCAGAGGCCAAACACGTAGTCACCCTTTATTATGGCGTGAAATCAGTTTGAATAAAGCTCCCTTCGAACGCTTTTTTATCCAACGAATGAATAATTTTTGGAAGACTTGCCCAAAATTGAGCTGATGCGCCCAACAACCAAAAATCTTTAGACCTTAAGTTTTTGACACCATTTAGAAGAAGTCCCACTTTTTACCCTCTAGACCGCCTCGGTGCCCGATCGACCTATTCCTCAATTTTAATGGTCTAAAATTGCCAATCCCCCTCACTCCACTCTAGGAGGCTAGTCAGGCACGGGCACCTGATGCAACTTCATAGCCATCGAAACTGCGGAGTAATAACCTAATAGAGCTAGCACTTCCGCTAATCCATCACGACCTAATAGTTTTGAAGCCGTTTCGAAAACCGAGTCTGAGCCCCCTCCAGGAGCCATCGACACTCTACAGAGGTCATAAACAGCTTTTTCTCTCTCATCTGAAAATTCCGGTTCTCTATTCGAAATGATTGCCGCCATCGTTTCTTCAGAGAAACCTAATTCGAGGCATCTTTTTTTATGTGCTGCTTGCACATAATCACCTTTCCAGTGGGTAGCGATTATAACAATGGACAACTCCACTTCCCTCTCGGAAAGATGGCTCTTTTTATTTAAATAAGTACCGATAGTTTCCATCGCTGCTGCCAACTTAGGCGCATGGATCCAGATTTTATAGGGCGTTAGAAGTTTTCCACGGCCTGCGACCAGATCATCAAAAACCTGACTTTGTTCAGCACTCAGCTCTTGTTCCGGGATCTCAAGAATACGAGATGAGTTCATTATCATTTTTCCACTCATATTTAAGCTCTCTTTGATATAACTGAATTAATCAGGACGGACACTGGGCTTAATCTTATTCATTGGACCAAAATTAGTAACGCCTTATTTCTAATTTATTCGCATGTTTGCTAATAGCACGCTCTAACCCACCAAGTTCTTCACCCAATCTCCTGTATCGGCCCATGGAGCTCGTTCCCACCTCAATCAATCAGTTCAACAACAAATGTCATCAGTATTGATGGCAGATAATGCTCATTCTAAACTTTTTGAAGATTAGCTTTCAGGTCCGGAGGAGCAGAGGGAGATTTTTATGAAGATAGATCGTGTTCAAGCATGGGCACTCGATGTCCCAGTCGACTTCTCGGAAATTGGAATATTAAGGCAAAATAATACGCAGATGGTTTTTGCCGAGGTAGAAACCAACGATGGCATCATTGGTCACGGTATCTCCTCGATCGCTGATCCAAGACCTATAGCAAACACAATTAATGAGGTTCTCGGACCCAAACTGGTAGGCATGGACCCGATGGACCATGAGAAACTTTGGCACCATATGTTTTGGAATGTGACACCTTGGGGACAAACAGGGTATGCCAGCCACGCAATTAGCGCGGTTGATCTAGCAATCTGGGATATAAAAGGGATCCATCTCGATTTACCCGTTTGGAGACTTATAGGCGGTGCCCGAAATTCGCTCGAAATCTACGCGACCTGTGGTTTTTCATTTCTAGATGACGATCAACTGGTCGAGTCGGTATCTTTGATGGCTGAGGCAGGCTTTCGTGGTGCTAAAATACAGGTTGGGCGCCCAGGGCAAGACACCAGAGGGTCCGACATAGCAATGGCTGAATTAATTAAAAATGACGCTCGACGCATTGGCAGGGTTCGTGAAGCTCTGGGTGTAGACTTCGAAATCGCGGTAGACGCAGGGTGCCGTCTTGACATATCAAGCGCCTACGACCTTTGTCTGAAAATTGCTGATTATGAAATTGCATGGTTTGAAGAACCAATAATCCAAAATGACGTTAGACTTTTATCCCAACTTAGGAGCCGCCAACCAATAAAATTAACGGCGGGCCAAAACGAGGGGCTCGCTTATCGCTTTCGCGATATGTTGACCCATGGATCGGTCGATATGATTCAGCCAAATATGATCATTACAGGTGGGCTAACCCAATGTCTTCGTATTGCCGGCCTTGCCGACGCCTTCAATACGTCGATTGGAAATGGGGGCGGTTGCCCTTTTCACAATATGCACCTTCAAGCAGGCCTTCAAGTAGGCACAAACCTTGAATATCAGGTAAATGCTGTTAACGCGTGCAGGTTTATTTTTAAAAATTTACCCAAGGTTGATAACGGTTATTTGAAATTGCCACACACCCCAGGCCTCGGGCTTGAACCAAACAAAGACGCAATCAGAGATTGTATTATAAAATAAAAACGCTGGATTAGTTGATGGCAAAGCCATACATAACCCAACATTATGAAAAAAGTGGCGGAGGGAGAGGGATTCGAACCCTCGATACGGTTGCCCGCATACACGCTTTCCAAGCGTGCGCCTTCAGCCACTCGGCCACCCCTCCGGTGGTCGGAAACTATATCATAATTACGAATAATTGAAGCCCAATAGCGATAAATCAAACGAGATCATCAATAAATGTTTATAATCAGATTAGTTGGGTGGATCTTTGTTCTTGCCGCATCAATTGTATTCCTCATCGAGTTCAGATCTTGGTTGAGCTCAGGTGACTGGCGTCTAATTCCAAATGGCGAATTATGGTATCAACTGCATTCGGAGAGTCTAAACATAGCGCAAGCAGTTATCCAACGTTATATTCATCCCTCTATTTGGGATCCTTGGATCGTGGGGATTTTATTAACTCCTAGTTGGCCCACTCTCTCTATAATAGGTGCGGTGATTATAGTATTATGCCGCGTTACGTCCCGGCGGACGGGGCAATAACGCCGCTTTCCAGAAGTTAATCGTTTGAAATTCTAAGCGCCTCAATAAAGGCTGTTTGCGGTATTTCAACAGCTCCGAACTGCCTCATACGCTTTTTACCCTCTTTTTGTTTTTCTAATAGCTTTCTCTTTCGAGATATATCTCCACCGTAACATTTTGCTGTCACGTCCTTTCTAAGCGCGCTGATTGTTTCACGCGCTATTATCTTGGCTCCAATTGCCGCTTGCAGAGGGATTTTGAACAGCTGTCTGGGAATTAGATCTTTGAGCCGCGCACAAATAGCCCGACCACGGTGATCCGCTTGGCTTTTATGCACAATCATGGAGAGAGCATCAACCGGTTCAGCATTAACCAAAATTGAGACCTTGACCAAGTCGCTCTCTCGATAAGCATCTAGTTGATAGTCAAAACTAGCGTACCCTCTCGTGACCGACTTAAGACGATCATAAAAATCAAACACGACTTCATTCAATGGTAATCTATAAACGGCCATTGCACGTTGGCCTGCATAGGTAAGCTCTAGTTGTTCCCCGCGTCTTTCCTGACAAAGCGTTAAAACCTGCCCTAAGTATTCATCGGGGACCAAAATTGACGCACGTATCCAAGGTTCTTCAACCGTTTGTATACGCGTTGTCTCTGGCCAGTCTGCCGGGTTATGAATTTCTCTCATTTCCCCGTCCGTGCCGTACACCTTATAAACGACCGATGGCGCCGTAGTAATCAATTCGAGATCAAACTCACGCATCAACCGTTCTTGGACAATTTCAAGGTGGAGGAGACCTAGAAATCCGCAACGAAAACCAAAACCGAGTGCAGCGGAGGTCTCAGCTTCAAAATGGAAACTCGCATCATTGAGGCGTAATTTTCCAAGGCTTTCCCGTAAATCTTCAAAATCTGCCGCATCGACGGGAAAGAGGCCACAAAAAACAACTGGCACACTTGGCTGGAATCCAGAGAGCATTGCCCCCGTTCTCCTTCGGTCCTCGGTAATCGTATCCCCTACCATTGTTTCTGAGACATGTTTAATCGAGGCAGTTATATAACCGATTTCCCCGGGATAGAGGGCGTCCACCTCTGCCTGCTTCGGCGTGAATGTACCAACGCCATCAATCTGCCTCAGGGCGTCTGCACCCATAAACCGAACCTTCATTCCACGTTTCACCACGCCATCATGGACCCTTATCAGAACCACAACCCCGAGATACGGATCGTACCAGCTATCAACGAGCAAGGCCTTTAGGGGGGCATCTGGATTACCTTCGGGCGCTGGTAATTTTTTAACGAGGGCCTCTAGAACTTCTTTTATCCCCTGCCCGGTTTTCGCAGACACAGCTATTGCCTCAGAGGCGTCAACGCCAATTACATCTTCAATCTGTTTGCGAACTCTATCGGGTTCCGAGGCTGGAAGGTCTATTTTATTCAGAACTGGAATAATCTCATGGTCGGCATCGACCGCTAAGTATGCGTTCGCGAGGGTCTGAGCTTCAACACCCTGACTCGCGTCAACAACCAAAAGAGAACCCTCACACGCAGCAAGTGATCGACTTACTTCGTAGGTAAAATCGACGTGACCAGGCGTATCCATAAGATTGAGTTGATAGATATTACCATCCTCAGCCTGATAATTTAGCCGAACAGTTTGTGCCTTTATGGTGATGCCTCGCTCGCGCTCTAAATCCATCGTGTCGAGCATCTGCTCTTTCAACTCGCGTTCACTGACCCCACCGCAGAACTGTATCAACCTATCAGCTAGAGTCGATTTGCCGTGATCAATATGCGCGATTATCGAAAAGTTTCTGATGTGAGTAAGTTCAGACATTCTAATTAAGCCAAATAAATTTCAGCAAAGGTTGTTTTCATTTTTTGAGCTAAATCCCCTCGAGATGGTGTCCTGGTATATGGACAATTCTTACCTTCGCAACGAAAAGGCCCGTCTTCCATTTCCCCTTGTGACACATTCGCAAAAATTTGCCTTAAAAAAAATCGTCAAGAGAATATAAATCCTAAAACTTGAGGGGCAGGTATCTCGGTCTGATAGGCTACTCCCTTAAACTCCCACCAGTCTTTTTCTCGACAGCTGTAACAATTAACTCAGACACAGCAGAAATATCTTGATCAGCCAGTGATGTCTTTTTCGGTTGGAGGGTGACCATAATGCCAAGAGATTTTTTTCCTATCTCCACTCCCGCTCCCTCATAAATATCAAAAAGGTCAACATTTTCAATTAGGTTCGCATCTGAATTTCTAACCGCCTTCAAAACTTCTTCCGCATCCACCTGTTTATCAACAATAAAAGCAAAATCTCTATAAACTGGCTGGAGCGAGGGAATTTCTAGCATCGGTCTCGCGGAACTCTTGCTTCGTTTAACCGGCACCGAATCTAAAAAGACTTCGAAACAAACTATTGGCCCGGTGGCCTGCATAAAATCCAAAACTGACGGGTGTAACTCTCCAAAAAAACCCAAGACATTTTTTCCCAGCCTCAATGCACCTGATCTACCCGGATGATACCAGGTCGGCGCATCACGCGTTAATTGAATACTGTTGACCGGGGCACATGAGGCCGAAAGGGCCGATAATGCATCAGCCTTAGCATCAATAGCATCTACGTCTCGCTTTGGGTCCGCCCAATGCCTGGATACCGCATTTTGAGACCGAAGCCCGGCGGCAACAAGCCGCTGTCCCTCCGGAGTATCCCCGTCATACTGAGGGCCAACCTCAAAAAACAATGGGCTTGTTATACCTCGAGCTTGATTTCTTGCAGCTGCAACCAACAAACTAGGGATTATTGATGGTCGCATAACGTCTAAATCACTACTGATCGGATTTGAGAGAGTGAGTTTTTTCGATATTCCGCCGAAGTAAGCAGCATGCCGTGAGTCAATGAACGAGTAAGTTACGACCTCAACCAGTCCCCTTGCACTTAAGCTCCTTCGGACTTTCTCTGCACGCCTTTGGAGATCATTCCGCGGAGCAGAGCATGAGGCTTGATCCTGTTCTAATTTGACCTCTGGTATCTTATCGAATCCGTAAATACGGAGTACTTCTTCAACTAAGTCTGCTTCACCATCAATATCGTGACGCCAAGTTGGAACTGTGACGTTAATATCACCGTCTTTCATCTCTGGATTAAAACCCAAATCGCACAAAATCTTTTGGCTTTGATCTGGAGAAATATCTACACCAGTCAGATCTTTTATCCGCTGTGGCCTGAGGATCTTGGTGGCTTTCGTTTCGGGTTTTCGTCCAGAAAATACCAATTCTGATGCTTCGCCACCACAGAATTTCAGGATCATTTTCGTTGCAATGTCACAGCCCCATTCCACGGAGTGATGATCTACACCTCGTTCAAATCGGTATCTCGCATCAGACATAAA
>Ga0255776_10004717_pt1 | contig 14347 bp, 12 predicted proteins | sample 071ome_19_FD_179974 | JGI IMG/M metagenome (GOLD analysis project Ga0255776, IMG submission 179974) | Coastal salt marsh microbial communities from the Groves Creek Marsh, Skidaway Island, Georgia - 071413AT metaG (version 2) | ecosystem: Environmental > Aquatic > Marine > Intertidal zone >... | reverse complement strand
CATGGTTTACGACCCCGTGTGTGGTCAGCAAGAGGGCGGTGCGCGCGCGGACTACGCCTCACCCTGTAATGCCTGCGCGGATATCACCGTGACTGCCTGGCACCCCGAGACCTGCGAGGACTGACATGTCTCTGACAAATCGCATTTTGTTGGCGATGGTCGCCGGCATCGCACTCGGCTCTTTGTGCGAGTGGCTATTGGCGAGTGCCGCGCCGGACAGTGCCCTGCGCACGTTGATTGAAGACGGCCTGATTCTGGGCGCTCTGGATGTGGTGGGGCGGGTTTTTATCGCGTCACTTAAGTTACTGGTGGTGCCTTTGGTGTTGGTGTCATTGATTTGCGGCATGAGCTCCCTGGGTGGCAGCAGCCGGATGGGCTCTATTGCGGGCAGAACGATCGGCCTTTACCTGTTTACCACCGGCGTGGCGGTGTCACTGGGTTTGACTGCAGCGATCCTGATTGGCCCGGGCAAAGGCGTTGAAGCGGTGACCGCGGCGGCCTTCGAGGCCAAAACGCCACCCTCGCTAGCCGATACCTTGGTCAATATTTTTCCGAGCAACCCCTTTAAGGCGATGGCTGAGGGGCAGATGCTGCAGGTGATTGTTTTTGCGTTACTGGTTGGCTTTGCTTTGACCCGTTCGGGTGAAGCGGGAGAGCGGATCGCGAGCTGGTTTCGCGACATGGAAGTGATCGTGATGAAGATGGTGGGCTTGCTGATCGAGCTGGCTCCCTACGGTGTGTTCGCCCTTCTGACCAAGCTGTTCGCCACGATGGGTTTTGGTGCGATTGTCGATCTCGCCGCGTACTTTTTTACGCTCCTCGGCGTGCTGATCTTCCACGGGCTGGTGGTGTACTCGGGGTTATTGAGAACCCTGACGAACCTGAGCCCGCGCATTCTCTTGCAAAAGATGCGCCGTGTTTGGGCGTTTGCGTTTTCCACCGCCTCATCGGGTGCGACCTTGCCCATTACGCTGCGCACTGTCGAGAAACGCCTCGGCGTGGGCAAGAGTGTTGCGGGTTTCTCAATCCCCTTAGGCGCGACGGTGAATATGGATGGCACCGCCATCATGCAGGGCGTGGCAACGGTGTTTATCGCTCAGGTCTACGGCATTGATCTCACCTCGGGGCAGCTGTTGATGGTAGTACTGACCGCAACCCTCGCCTCGATCGGTGCGGCCGGCGTACCGGGAGTGGGCCTCATTACGCTCGCGCTGGTGTTGCAGGAGGCGGGCTTACCGGTCGAGGGTGTGGCACTGATTATTGGCGTTGATCGCCTGCTCGATATGGTGCGCACCATGGTGAATGTCACAGGGGACGCGACGGTGGCGACCATCGTGGCCTACAAGGAGGGCCAGTTGGATCAAACCGTCTTTCTGGATCCCAATGCGGATCACGAAGGTGATCTTGAGCGTTCGGAACCGACAGGAGCAACCGTATGAGTTTGAAAGTGCAGGTGGTGCCGGTTACCCCTTACCAGCAGAACTGCTCGATTATTCAGTGTCAGGAGACCGGGCGTGCAGCGATCGTTGATCCCGGCGGCGATATTGAGCGGATTGAGGCGGCGGTGACTGCGATGGACGCCACGGTCGAAAAAATTCTCCTCACTCACGGGCATCTCGATCACTGTGCCGCGGCGGACGTGCTCCGGCAAAAGCTTACGGTGCCCATGGAGGGCCCGGAGCAGGGCGACAGCTTTTGGATCGACAAGTTGCCTGAGTGGTGTCAGATGGCGGGCTTCCCTCGCGCCGAACCATTCACGCCGGATCGTTGGCTCGAGGACGGCGATACCGTCACTGTGGGGCAGCAAACGCTCGAGGTGATTCATTGCCCCGGGCATACGCCCGGGCACGTGGTGTTTTTGCATCGCGAGACGCAACTCGCCTGGGTGGGTGATGTACTGTTTGCCGGCTCTATCGGGCGAACCGACTTTCCCATGGGTAATCACGAGCAGCTCATTCACTCGATCCGCGAAAAACTCTTTCCTATCGGCGACGACATTCGCTTCGTCCCGGGACACGGCCCCGACTCGACCTTTGGTCAAGAGCGCGTCAGTAATCCGTTCGTGGCCGATACACGCTACGGCTGATTGCTTTAGGGTTCACGGCCCGCTCTAGCGCCGCCGCATCATCGCAGCGACTGATCCGCGTTTAGTTGCAACGTGCTTGAGCGGTGCCCGGCGACTGTGTGCCGGGCCGCGGGGCTCGGAGAAGTATCGGGACTTGACGCGTGTCAGCGCGGCGTCGGGTACGGCTGACCCGCAAACACCGTCGCCAATACTTTGATATCGCGCAGCTCAGATCCCGACACCGTCATGGGGTCCGCGTCGAGTACAACGAAATCTGCGCGCTTGCCGGCGCGAATCGAGCCGATTTCGTTCTCGCGACCAATGACTCGCGCCGCGCCTGCGGTCACTGCCTCAAGCGCTTCCGCGCGCGACAGGCGCTCGGTCTCAAGGCCCCGCGCGCCACTGATGGTCTCTCGTTCACTGGCGGCCCACACCAGCGTCAGCGGCGACAGCGGCGCCATCGGAGCATCGGAATGCAAGGTCAGCGGCACACCGTTGCGCGCCAGCGAACCGAGCCGGGTCATTTGTGCGGCGCGGTCCGGCCCCAGCCAATCACCGGAGTAGGCCTCGGAGAGAATGTAGTGATAGTAGGGATTCACTGAGGCCTGAGCGCCGAGTTTAGCTAGCTGCACGCTCTGTTGTTCGGTGCTGTAAGCCAGATGTTCGATTGTGGCGCGGTGGTCGGGTCGCGGAAAGTCGCGCTGTAGTGCCTCGATCAAGGTCAAAAATCGATCTACGGCGGCGTCACCGTTGGCGTGCGCATGAAGCTGAAAGCCCGCGCGCCAGAAGATCTCCGCGTACGCGCGTAGGGTGTCTTCGGGCACCATCCACACGCCTTCGTGCCCATCGAGATAGCCCGGTGCGCCCATCTGCGCGAGGCCGGAGAAGATTGCGCCATCGATCATCAACTTGAAGTGATTGCCGATGGCGACGCGCTCGTCGTTCTCAGCTTGCCAGCCCCGAATTTCAGCCAGCGCAGCCTCGGGCGACTGCCCCCGGGTGAGAAAGTCGAGAATGAGGGGTGTCAGAATAATGCGGACCGGCACTGGGTAGGCATTCGCCGCGGCGCGCACACCCGCGATCTCTGCCAGCGGATTGCCGTAGATACCCGTGCCCATGTCGAGCGCGGTGGTGACGCCAGCTTGGTGCAGCATCGCCAGAAAATTAAACATGCCGTGCCCGAAGCGTTCGGGGGTAAACAGGTACCCGAGTTTGGGTACCACGGCTTTGAGTCCGTTTTCATAAAAATGGCCGCGCGCCCAGTCCGCGCCTTCTTCCCCATGCGCGTCCGCCTCGGTGACTCCCAGTAGCGCCCACGCGGCGTCGTTGCCAATGAGCTCATGAAACGAGCGATGCCAAATCATCACGGGCCGCTCTCCAAACATCTCGTTAAGATCCTTGCGCCAAATCTCTCCGTGCCACAGCGGGTGGTAGCCCCAGGCGATAAACGGAACCGCTGAGTCGGTGTGCGCGCTCGCCAGTGTCATCAGGCGTTGGCGATAGCCCTCGGGTGTGGTCTCTCCGGGGAAATCACCAGTTGGCAAACGCCAGTCATCGGGCGCCAGAAACGGGAACTGGGTCAGTACGGCGGGGAGTGCCGGGTGCACGTGGGGATCGATAAATCCGGGTAGCAAAATTTGCTTTTCAAACTGTCTATCGATTCGGCCGGCGCGCGAGACGCGCAGGGGCTCGAGACTAGCCTCGCTACCCACCGCGATGATCTCACCGTTTTCAACTGCCACCGCAGTCGCTGTCGGCAACGCGGGTTCCATGGTGCGAACGAGTTGCGCGGTGTAGACCACCAATTCGGCTGATACCGCACTGGATAACAACCATGCCAGCGGCACGCCGGCCCAACGCCACAGGGTCTGCTTGTTCATGGATGCTCCGCGGGGCTTGATTAGCGGATGACTTTAACCCAATCCCCGGTGCGCGGCTCGCCGGTCGGGTAATAACCATTGATCAGTCGCAGTTGGTTTTCGGCGTCGGGCAGTTTCACGCCACTGGCGAGCGAGGCAAATGTCGCGCCGCGGGGCACCTGAATGTAGTGCAGGGTATGGCTGGTACCCGTGATCTTTTCGCGGCCGGTGAGGGGCCGAAAGCTGTCGATTATCGTGCGGAAGTCCGCGTCCGCCTCGGCCAGGGCGGGGGCGTCCCCTTCAAAAAGGAACCGATAGCCGTGATCAATGACCGCGAGCCGAACCGCTTGCTCGCCGCTAGAGGCGATAGCTGTTGAGCCAGAGAGCCCGAACTGCTCGAGGCGCTCAAATGCGGTGACGTCGCCTTGCGCTCCGGCGATCAGGCTGGCTTCGGTGTCCTGTTCGGGGTCAATTTTTGCGAGCCCAATGGTCAGCGTGCGGCTGCCATCGGCGGAGGTCGCAAGGATTTCTCGACTCGACTGTCGTACGGTCCACCCCGGGGGGTGCGCAAAGGTGAAGTTGAGTTTGTTGTGATAAAAACGGTTGGGTTCGCTTTGCGCTTCGGCACTGGCGCCATACACTAAGCCTTCGGTTTGCCGTCGATACTCACCCGGTATCTCCGGGTTTTCAGGCATCTCGGCGAGGTCCAGTTCGTTGGCGGCTTTAATTACCGTTTGCAGTCGCAGGTCATTGCGCGGGTGACTGGCATAGAGGCCGTGATAAGTGCCGGAGGGTTTACCGCTGGCTTTTGCCTGCACGCGGCGATACTGCTCCTGATCTTTCAGTACACCGATCACAGAGAGCATGGAATCCACGTCATACCCGCTCTGGTGGAGATACTCGGCACCGGCGGAGTCGGCCTCGAGCTCCATGTCGCGACCAAAGCCCGAGATGATTTCGGCGCCATACATGCTGGCTGCGTCGTAGACATCGCCTGAGCCGGTGAGGATATAGGCCGACACCGCCGCCACCTTGGATGTCATCTGCGCGCTTTGACGCCGGGCATGGTGCCGCTCGGTAATGTGGCCAATTTCATGGGCGAGCACGCCTGCGAGTTCCGCTTCTGTGTCCAGGTACGCGAGTAGACCGCGATTGACGTAAATGAAGCCGCCCGGCATTGCAAAGGCGTTGATATCCGGCGAGTCGAGCAGGGTAAAGGTAAATGTCGGCTCGGTAATGCCCGACTCGCGCAGTAGCTGCTCACCCACTCCTCGTACATAAGCGTCGAGCTCGGGGTCATCGTAAATCCCGATGTTATCGATCAGCTTTTGGTGCTCCTCGGCGACCTCGGTGGGCATTTCTACCGAGCGGCCTCCCACCGTAACGGTCGAGGTCCCGCTGGCACACCCAGCCAGTGCAGTGGCAATCAATACAAAAACAGCGAGCAAGTGCGATGGTTGCATTGCGATCCCTCAGTGAAGTGCCGAGAGGTATTCCAGCAGCTGGTCACCGAGGCTGTCACAGGCGGTGCCCTGTACTGGCGCAATGATCGGGATCGGCACAACCACCGCGGGCATATAGCTCTGGCCACTCGTGGCAGCGCTGACGCGCCCCACTTCAATTTTGTCCGTAAAATCCCAGATGGTGGCTTCGTACTCAGACTCGGTACCCCACGTGCCGAAGCCAAAACAACCCGCTACGCCCGGGCCAATCCCGCAGCTCATCGAGCCGGTGCTTTCGGTGTCCACGGTTTTACCGTCGATCCAAATCATGTACTCAAGCTTCATCTCTTCGAGTCGATCTGCCACGACGGGCATATCCATTAAGCGGTCTATGGACTGCGGTTGCATGGGTGCGGTGCGGGGCTCGAACCAGGGATAGAGCTGGTTAATAAACGCGAGCTCGTTGATGACCTCGATACTTGGGTCACCGCGATGAATGTGATCGCCAAGACATTCGATAAAATCGAACTCGGTGTCATAGTCGGGCGCATGGCGACGACCCAGTATCACGACACTGGATTCGCCGATGCCTTCAACCGGCTCGTTGTAGGTCATCTCATCTACTGTCGCATTAACGCATCCGCCGAGGGCAACGGCTATCGCTACCACCCCCAACCAAGAGGGCAGACTTCGAGCCCGATGGAAGCGTCGCCTCATTGCGCGTCTCCTGTCATATCACCTGTCGCGTCGGCCGAGTTCATCGCGGGCTCGGTGATGGGGCTGTCGATCGTGGCGTCCACGGTAAGATCCGCGGGTTCTGGTAGGGGGGGGGTGGGTTCAGGCAGGGCTTGTTTTGCGGCGATCTCGTCGAGCCACAGTGCCACGTCTGGGTTGGCGCCAAAGGTTGTTACAAAATGTGCGCCGGCATCCCGGAGGGCCACGACCGCCGCAAGATTCACGGCCTCTTCATCCGACTGCAAAAACGCAGTGGGTGTTTTGCCATAGGCGGTGATCGGCCAGGCGGCCAGTCGGTCCTCCGGATTAAAGGTCAGCGCCCCATCTTCTTGCTGGTGGATGGCTGAAATATCGACCATTCGGAAGGCATAACGCATCCAGATCTCATAGATCTTGACGTTAGTGTGGGTCGGTATGGTGTATTGCAATTCAGCAATCGCAGGAATCAGCACGCCATCAATATCACCACGCCGGCGTTGTACGGTATCCCAGTCGCGGATGTGCACAATTTCCTCGAACATGCCGGCCAGCAGAATGTCCCAGAATTCGACCTGGGCCTCACCCGTCTTAACGAGCCAGTCTGACTCGGCGCGTCCTTTGGCTTCATCAAACACTTCATGTTCAGCGAACGCCGATGGGTAGATCACGCCGAGGGTGATGGGCAGTGGCTCGAGCAATGGTGTGGGGAAGTTACCCTCAACGACCACCTGCTTGCTCGCACACCCTGCGGTCAACAGTGTGAGGCAAAGCCAGCAGAGCCAGCGGTTGACCCGTGGCTCACGGTCTGAAGTCGTTGAGGCCAACGAAGCTACCCCCATTCCTTAGGGTGAGTTCCCGCATCAGTGTAGCAAACCGAACTCCGGTCGCCTGTAATTCAGGCGGGCGGATAAACTGCACCGGAAAGCCCACCGCATGGATCCTCACCCGGCGTTCGCCGTTGGCAGCCTCGTTATTCAGGAGGTCCACCGTGCGCACGACCTCCTCTATCGAGGGCCCGGTGAATTCATCGCCAAAAACGTAGATCGAGATTTTTTTGCCGGGGTCATAGAACGTGCGCACCGCATTGGTGATGCCCTCCACCGGAGACGAGTTGGAAAACACATTCCAGTTGCGCAGGTTTTGCAGAATGAGGCTGCGTCGCGCGGGTGTGTCCGGGATCCATTCGCCGCGGTAGCGGCTGAATAAATAGTTGCCCATGTCGTTGAGCACCTGAATCCCCTTTACCTCGGGGTAGATGTTGAGGGTGGCCTCCATCTCCCGGAGCATCCGCTCCCACGCGTAGGAAAACATCGAGCCCGAGGTGTCGATAATAAAAATGATGTACTCGCTGTCGACCGGGATGCCGCCAATCAACTGATTTTTCTTCTCCGCGTCGCGGCCGAGCAGGCGAAGCTCTTCCTCGGAGAGCTTTTGCCGCGCGATGGCAAGCTGTTCGCGGATGATGGCGTTGGCATTCCTTGAGGTGTTGAGCGCGTCATATTCCGAACGGGTTCGCGCCAGCGTGCCTTGCAGAATGGCGATACGCGCTTCGTACTCAGAGATCTGCTCGCGTTTCACATTGAGATCCCGATTGAGAATCGTGGTCTCACCGCGAATCTCAAACAATTGCTCGGTCAGGTCTGCCACCGCCGCTTCGGCATCGACCATTGCCTGCTCGATCACCTGTGGCTGCACCGTCTTCGTGATCATCAGCAACAGAATCACGGCGCCAAAGCCACAGCAAATGACGTCCAGAAAGGATAAGGAAAACTCAGCGGGGGCGCGTCGGGCTCGCATCGGCAGTGCTCAGGGCCAATCCGTCGAGGGCGACAAGAAGCTACCGCTCGAGGCACGGGCCAGCTGCCAGTACTCCGAGGCGGCCATCGGGTCACCCTCCATCGGCAGCAGAATGATGTTTACCGGCACGCCGCCTGGCAGCCGCCGGATTGCCTCGCGAAAGAGCTTCAGGCGGTCGTTGCCGCTGACTTTGCTCCCGCGCGGGGGGCGCTCGCCCTGAGTGGGCAGGCCGTCGGTGAGGAGAAAGATATTGTCCGGCGGGCTCGGCAGGGCGCTGAGCGCACTGAAGGCGTTATGCAGACTGGTGCCCCCCTGGGGGAGTTGGTCACGCAGCGCTAGGCTGATCGCTTCAAGTTTCGGTGTGTCTGCCACTTGCAGCCACTGACCCGCGGTTTCGGCAATCACCGGTTGGGCAGTGGTATTGAAGGTAATGACCTGGAACTGCGCATTCACGGGTAGCTGTGCCGTGAGCCAGTCGACGGTAGCGAGGGTCCGCGTCCACTTGCCCGCCTGCTTCTGCAGTGCGGGGTCCATGTTCCGTAGCCGGATTACGTTGATTAACTGGTTTGCCAGCATGCTGGCCGAGGTATCTACCAAGATAGCGATGCGTTGCCCGCCGAGGTTGAGGCCGGTGAGGTACTGGCGGTTGCCCTCGCCAACAAATTCGCGCGCACTGCGCCCGGCCTCGGCTTCCGCCGCTTCTTCCAGCAACCGGATGGTGTCTTCGAGCCGGTTGATCTCGGCCTGCAATTTGGCAATCGCGTCGGTGTCGCTCACGCCGGACTCCTCGATGGAGGCGATCAAGGCTTCGTATTCATCGAGCTCTTCAGTGATCCGCCGCGCCAGGCCGTCGGCCTCAACGATCTCGAGATCAGCCTCATCAAGCGCATTGCGCAAGCGGACCAATCCGGCCTCACCCTCACGGATGTCTTCTTCCAACAGATCGACCTCGGCGAGCACCTCTGCGTTGACCGTTTGAATTTCTACTTCGAGTGAGTGATCGATAATCAAAAACACCAGCACCACGGCGCCGAAGCCGCAGGACATGATGTCGAGAAAGCTGAGGTTAAACGTGGAGGATTGTCGCTTGCGACGCGCCACTCGTTATGACTCCACGGCGATAAAGTGCACCTCGACGCCACTGGCCATCAGCGTGTCACCCACCTCGGGGTGGATGACGCCATCGACCGGTGCATTATTAAGCGTCGCGTCCGCACCCTCGGCAATCGCAATCTCTCCGGCGCTTACTACCGTGATACCCGTGGCAATGATTGCACCGGCGGTCAACGGCTTCGCGCGCCCGGCAACCAGATAGTGGGTGATTGCTGGCATTGTGATACGTGCTTGTGGGGTTGTATCGGTGGCGGCTGTGTCGGCGCTGACGCAGCCCACTTGACGCTGGAATACCAGCTCCCCGCCCGGCGGTGGCAAACTCGCGCTGGCCTTGGTGATGGCCTCCGGTGTCACCGTACGGATGAGCAGAGCCTCGCCCGTCGCTGATGACAGTGACAGCCCGGGCAGTATGGCGAGCAAACTGTCGAGTGCGATCAAGGAGGTGCCCGCCGGGATCAGTGGGGCGAGCGCCGCTGAAAAGTACTGGCCCACCGGCCGTAACATCTCGGTATTGATGCGGGCAGTATGACCCTCCACCGCGCAGCTGACTTCACCTTGCGCCGCGAGCGAGCGCAATAAGCTTGGTATCTGCTCGTATAACGATTGCTCTGTGTCCGCGCGGCGCTGCGGATCAAACCGCGTCTGACTGACAAATTGTTGCCCGATAATTTCGGCAATTTCGTCGATGAGCCCCAGCAAGCCTGAGCCCGGGAGGAGCTGTGTTTCTCCGGCTATCGCGCTGTGGTCGGCAATCGCAACCGCGGTCACGCTCGCTTGGTGCAAGTGCAGTTCCACATGAGCGCAGGCTTCGCCCTGTCCTGCGCCGATCAGCGCGCTACGGTGCACAACGGCGGTAGGGGTGGCGGGTAAGGTCTGCAGGATACCGAGGAGCAGGGACAACTGCGCCGGCTCCATGACACCGGGGATCACCAAGGTGATCTCGCCCGACGTGTCAGCGAGTAAGGCCTCCAGATGCGCGTGAACCAGATCCGCGGTGTGGCGTGCGGGCCCCAGCGCGGGGCTCAAAGGTTGTGTCGAGAGTCGATGCCAGTAGCGGTTATTGACCGCGCGCGGCGCGCGACGCGCTTGCCGCCAAGCGCTGTCACCAAAATGGTAGCGATGCTCGTCGAACCATGCGATGCCGATCGAAAAGGTGTCCTGGTCATCGCGCCACAAGCGCAGAGACGCATCGTTGCAGTCGAGTAATTGCATTAGTAGCGGGGTATCACTGACACGGTATTAACCACGGGGTACAGAGAGGTGCCGGATGAGGTGCCGGTCAATGTAACGCTGCGTATTCAGTACCAGACGCTCTTGAGAGAGCTGCAACTGGTGCAGTGCAAACATGATGATGATCGACAAGACCAGCGCGACGAAGGTGCTATTAAAAGCTACCCCGAGACTCACGGTGACGCCGGAGATATCCCCCTCGACAGCCTTGTAGGCCTGACCGAGTGCATCGCCAATGCCCCTAACGGTGCCGATAAATCCGATCGACGGGATCGCCCATGATATGTAGCGCACCATTGAGAGCTCGGAGTCGAGTCGGTCGGCTTCAATATCGCACTGCTCGCGCACCGCGTCGGACACGGCCGGGATGCTTCCCGTGGTGGTAAAGCGACTCAGCGCGTTGCTCAGCGCGCGAGGCAATAGGTAGTCCTGTTCTTCGACGGGTAGGGATTCGAGAGAGCGTGATTGTTCGCGCGCGTCGCGGGGCAGGATACTTGTGCCCTCAGGGATTGCGATCAGCTCGCGGCTAAGCATCACCACTTCGGCGCGCGTGCGCGTCGCCTTGAGTCCCATAATCGCCAGCGCCCAGAGCATGAGAATAAAACAGGCTTCCTGCTCGTAGTCTTTGATCACCACGGTGAGTGAGCGATTCCCGGTCGGCGTTTCACCTGCGGCTTGCTGTGCCGCTTGCAGCGCCAGCTGTGAATCTGCGCTGGGGCGGATCACCCCTACGTAGGCCGCATGTACCACGATCACCGCAAACAGCAGCGCGAACACCTGAAAAAGGAACTCCGAAGGTAAACGCAACTTCATGGTCGGCTCCTGTGTTGATCAAATATCCACGGGAAACGATACCGAGAGGTCTTCCGAAATCGATTCCGTAGGTTCGTAATCCACTATGGTACCGGGTGCCACCTCGGTGGGTGCTGCGACGGCATTATCAGTCGGTTCGGTGGGGGTCTCGCCCGCTTCTACCGCGACCGACTCGGTGGCTTCTGGCACCTCGGCAGCGGGCTGCGCGATCGCCGGGGCCACCATCAGTAACGCCACAGCGACCCACACGCTCCGTAGCCACACCCCGCGGGAATGATCACTCTGCATAGCGTGCGATTCGAAAGCCCAGATCATCGCGTCCTCGTTCTCCATAATCCCGGAAGGTCAGCCGCAGTTCAGACAGTCGACTCAGCGCCCAGCTGCCCCCGCGGATGGCGTAATTGTCGCCCCGTTGCTCACCGAGTGGGTCAATCTCCAGCTCCGCATTAGCGGAGGGGATGCGATAGCCATCGTGCATCCACTCGGCAACATTACCACCCATATCATGGAGTCCGCGATGGTTGGGCGGAAAGCTGCCCACCGGTGCCGACACCACGAACTGATCTGTGTACCCGTTGAGGATCCGGCCGGTGACCAGTGCCGAGGTGTTATCGGCCACATTGGTGACCACTCGACTCGGTGGGAACTCGTCGCCCCAGGCAAAGCGGCGCACGGCGTCGCCGTCGATGCGCGCGGCAAAGGACCACTCAGCTTCGCTGGGCAGTCGGTAGCCCGTGCTACTGGGGTTAAAGCCAATAATGATGCCCTGATTTTCGCGATAAAACGGCGCTAACCCCTCGCGGCGACTGAGCCAATTACAAAAGCTCGCCGCCTGTTGCCAGCTGATACCGGCAACCGGCTGAAGGTCTCGATCCAGTGAGTAGCTCTCGATGAGCCCTGAGTCGTGGCTGGCCTCGAACTGCCGGAATTGCGCATTGGTGGTCTCAGTCGTCGCCAGGTAAAAAGCGCGCTTTAATTCCACCGGGTGCTCAACTTCGTTGGCGCGGCGCCCGGGGTCGCGACGTGAGGCACCCATAGTGAACGGGTTCTGGGTTTCGACCGACGGATCGATCAACACCAGGGTTTGCCCGAGTGTAGTGGAGAGTGTCGGGGTCATCGCGGCCTTGCGCGCCGCAGCGTCAGTCAGCAGCGTTACGCTAATGAGCTGCGGCAAACCCGGTTTGGGTTGTACGGTCGCCTCGAAAGGGGCATAGCCCTCCAACTGGACGGTAATTTGTTGTGCGATTGCCGGGAGGGATAGGAGCTGGTTGCCTTTGCCCATGGTCCGGCCATTGATGACCAGCTCTGCCTCCGCCGGGGTGATGTCAAAGCGCACCTCGCCGAGTTCTGGCTCGAGTGTGATGGTGCGGCCCGCGGTCTCCCCGCGCGCCAACGTCACATTGAAGGTGCCGGGTTTAAAGCCCGCCTTTGAGACTCTCACGGCGTGGCCCTCGCTCGGACTGAGCGGCACGACGAGGGGCGTTAGCCCCGCGAAGGTGCCGTCGACGCTCACACCGGCGCCCGGCGGCACGCTCTCGAGCGTGAGTGTGGCATCGGCTGGCGTGAGCCTAATGTCGCCGAGAGTTTGATCGACGCCCGCCACGACAGAGAGCGTGATTGCTTCAGGCACGAAGCCCGGCGCACTGAGTACCAGCGTCCGCTCGCCGGATAACACCGCGACGCCATCGTCAGTGATGTCGGTGGGTTCACCATCGACGCTGGCCGTGACCGAGACCGGGGTGGTGCTAAAGCGCACCTGTGCCCAGTCGGGTACCAGCGCGACCTCGAGGGTTTGGTCTTGCTGTCTGCCGACGATGGAGACGTTGCCTTCCCAGCGTTGATAGCGTGGCAGCGCCGCTGTCACTCGGTAATCCCCGGCTTCCAAAGACAGCGACGCAATCGGGGCAGGACCCAAGGGCAGCGCATCGAGTGTCAGTGTTGCCCCGGCGGGCGTGGTATTAATCGTTAGCGTTCCCGGCAGGGGTGCAAGTTTGATATCCAATTGCTGAGTGTCGGCGTCACCCACGGTAATCACCTGCTCGTAGGGGTGATAGCCGTCTGCCGTGACGGCGAGCGCGTAGTCACCGGGGCGCACCAGTAACCGGTCGCCGAATGCCCAATGCAAGCCGCTGAGTGAGTAGCGGGCGTCGGCGTCGGTATCGATATTGAGCGTGAGCGACCGCGCAGTGAACAAGAAGAACAACAGCCCGATGACGACAGCGGCGGCAACACCCATGAGGATTTGCGCCGGCGCGATGCGGCGCTTCTCTGCTGCGGCGTGACTCAGCGGCTCGAAGCTTGCGGCAGTGAGTTGTTCGCCACGGCCAGCCTGTGGGGCCGGTGTCAACGGCGCGGGCGTCATGTTGCTATCGGGGTCACTCATGGACGTTGCTCAAATGGCATCGACACATCGTACCTCGACGGCATTTTGCTCACCCGGTCGCACTTCGAATTGCACCCGGACGTCGCGAAATCCGTCGCGAATGCCAACGGCGGTATAAACCCCGGGCCGCAAAGACAAGGTCTCTCTAGTGAGTGTGCCCAAGCGTTTGACCCGCAGCAGCGTGACATCAGTCATACCGTCGGAGGTCAGCGCAACAGCCACGGGTGTGCTGGCGTACAGGAGTGTCGCCTGTGCCGCCTCGATTTGCGATTGCAGCCTTGGTCCCGGCGCGGATATGGCCGTGGCCTCGGCGACCGTGGCCTGCGCGAGGCCCATGATGCGCGCGTCGATTAATCGATCGCGCTCCTTGGGGATGGCTTCCAGCCGCTCATCGAGTGCCGCCCGGGGGGTAGCCCGCGCGATACCCTCGGTGGCAAACAGCAGCAGTGGGTCTATCGCCAGCGCTTCTTGATAAGTGGTGACCGCTTCTGCCCAGCGTTCGTCCTGCTCCGCTTGCAGGCCAGATTGGTTCAGACCAAGTAGTTTTGCCTGTGTTCGCGCCTGCGCTACCTCTGCCAGTGCCGATGCGGGCTCCGGGGCGCCCGGGATCAGCTTTGCCGCGGTGCGAAATTGCGACTCGGCGCGATCATAATTCGCGTCCGTGAGTGCGCCGTAGCCGGCAGTCATGGCATCGGTGAATTGTTGGCGGGTGAGGGCGCCGCGCAGGGTGTTTAAACGTTGCTGTGCGCGTCGATGCGCGGGATCGATTTGTGTTGCGGTTTGTGCTGCGGCGACCGCGCCGCTGAGATCGCGGGCCGCCTCGGCGGACTCCGCTGCTTGCAGCGCCGCAACCACCTCAGGCAAGGCGCGAATTCGATCCTCCAGTGCAATCAGCCGCACGTCGGCCGGAGCCATTTCGGACAGTTCCGTA